>Ga0207930_1000520_pt1 | contig 12103 bp, 11 predicted proteins | sample NGESurshal092012_7_FD_184477 | JGI IMG/M metagenome (GOLD analysis project Ga0207930, IMG submission 184477) | Arctic peat soil microbial communities from Barrow, Alaska - NGEE Surface sample 210-3 shallow-092012 (SPAdes) | ecosystem: Environmental > Terrestrial > Soil > Wetlands > Peat ... | reverse complement strand
ACCACCTCCTCGAAGGACATGGCCGGATCCCGGTAGTCGAGGGTGAGCGCGCGCCACTGGCCTGTCACTCGTTCGACCTCCCGGAGTCGTCGGGGCCCATGCTAACGGCCGTGGGGCGCACCGAGGGTCCTCGACGTATCGGTCGGCCCTCCCGGGGACGATCCGGGCACTGGTGTTGACCTGGCCGAGCGGGTGCCCCACACTTGGCCGAGGATCGGTGAGCCGGCGAGGAGCCGCGGACGTGGCACTGTGGAGCAGGGCGGAGATCGAAGAGGCGTTCGTCGCCTACCAGCGCAGGGCGGCCGACGCGGGACGCACCGGCAACTGGCGGGCGTGGGCCGATCAGTTCACCGAGGACGCCACCTACATGGAGCATCACTACGGGGCCTTCGTCGGCAGGGAGGCCATCTACGAGTGGATCAGCTCGTGCATGGCCCGGTATCCCGGCAGCGAGATGCCCGAGTTCCCGATCGAGTGGTACATCATCGACGAGGACCGCGGGTGGGTGGTGTGCCAGGTGTGGAACCGGATGCGGGACCCGGGGGACTGCAGCGTCCACCAGGAGTACAACTTCACGCTCCTCAAGTACGCGGGCAATGGACAGTGGGCGTACGAGGAGGACATCTACAACCCGATGCGGTTCGCCACCATGGTGGGCGAGTGGGAGACCGCCCGCGGCGCCGCCCCTACGGGCTGAGGCGGACACCGGGTGCCGAGGCGCGTGACCGCCGGAAGCAACACAGCGGTGAAACAGCGCACTACGGTGAATTCGTGGAACTGCGACGACTGGGTAGGACCGGCCACCGCTCGTCTGTTGCCATCCTCGGGGGTGCGGCCTTCTGGGGCTCCGATCCGGCGACAACGGCGGCGTCGTTCGCCGACGCCATGGCCGCCGGCGTCAACCACCTCGATGTGGCGCCGCAGTACGGCAGGGCCCAGGAGCTTCTCGGCCCGCTGATCCCGCCCGTACGGGAACGTCTCTTCGTGGCCTGCAAGACCCTCCGCCACAGTGCCGAGGGGGTGCGGGCCCAGCTCGAGGAGTCCCTGCGCCTCCTGCAGTGCGACGAGTTCGACCTCTATCAGCTGCACGCCGTCACCGATCTGGCAGAGCTGGACGCGAGGGCGGATGCCGTCTCGGCCATCCTCGCGGCCCGGGACGAAGGGCTGTGCCGGTGGGTGGGGATCACCGGTCACGACCTGGGTGCGCCCGCCGCCCACCTCGAAGCCCTGCGGCGCTACGACCTCGACACAGTGATGTTCCCCGTGAATCCGCGGTTGTGGTCCGACGACGCCTACCGGCGCGACGCGGAGGCCCTGCTGGCCCATGCCGTCGAGCACGACGTCGGGGTCATGGCCATCAAGGCGGCCGCAGCCCGGCCGTGGGCGGGGCGACCCCCCACCTCGACCACCTGGTACGAGCCGTACACCACACGGGACGAGGTGGCCCGCGGGCTCGGGTTCGCGCTGTCGACGCCCGGCGTCCACGCAGTGTGCACCCCGGGCGACACCGAGCTGCTCGCGGTCGCCCTCGACGCGGTGGCGAACATCACGCCGATGAGCACCGTCGAGCGCCAAGAGGCAGTTGCCGCCACCGCACATGAGCATGGGATCTTTCCCATGCCGGCCGGCTGAACGCCGTGGCCGAACGACCTCCGGAGCCTACGCCCGGCGAATCGATCACGATCACCGCCCCGCTGCAGGGAACCGTGGTGCAGGTGCCGGTCGCCCCCGGTGACGTCGTGGCCCCGGGCGAACCGGTCGTGATCATCGAGTCGATGAAGATGGAGCACGTGGTCCGGTCGCCGGGAGCGGGCTCCGTCCTCTCGCTGTCCACCCAGCTCGGCGACCTGGTCTCCGTGGGCGACGCCCTGGCCCTGATCGAGTCGAGGGGCGACCCGGATGTGGAAGCCGTCGGCCGGGAGGTCGTCGACCTCGACGCTATCCGACCGGATCTTGCCGAACTGCACCACCGACGATCCCTGGTGCTCGACGCAGGGCGACCCGAGGCGGTGGACCGACGTCACGCGAGCGGCAGGCGGACGGCGAGGGAGAACATCGACGACCTCTGCGACCCCGGCAGCTTCACCGAGTACGGGTCCTATGCCATTGCTGCCCAGCGGGCCCGGCGCCCTCTCGAGGAGCTGATCGAGCGGACGCCGGCCGACGGGTTGGTGGCCGGCGTCGGCCGGGTCAACGGGAGCCGCTTCGTCGCCGAGCGTTCGTCGTGTGCAGTGCTCTCCTACGACTACACCGTGTTGGCCGGTACCCAGGGCCAACAGAACCACCGCAAGAAGGACCGGATGTTCGAGCTGATCGAGCGCCTGCGGCTCCCGGTGGTCCTCTTCGCCGAAGGAGGGGGTGGGCGGCCGGGCGACACCGACTACGCGGTGATCACCGGGCTCGACACCATGGCATTCGCCCTGTTCGGTCGGCTCAGCGGGCTGGTCCCGCTGGTGGGCATCGGCTCGGGGTGGTGCTTTGCCGGCAACGCCGCCCTGCTCGGTTGCTGTGACGTGATCATCGCCACCAAGGACGCCTCGATCGGCATGGGCGGCCCGGCCATGATCGAGGGAGGTGGGCTCGGGACCTTCCGGCCCGAGGAGGTGGGCCCGATGGCCACCCAGGTGCCCAACGGTGTGGTGGACCTCCTGGCCGAGGACGATGCCGATGCGGTGGCCCTGGCCAAGCAGTACCTCTCCTACTTCCAGGGGGCGATCGACGAGTGGTCGTGCGCCGACCAACGACTGCTCCGCTCCTGTATCCCCGAGGAGCGGCTGCGGGTGTACGACGTCCGCCAGGTGGTCACCACGCTCGCCGATACCGGAACCGTGTTGGAGCTCCGGGAAGGGTTCGCCAAGGGCATGGTGACCGCTCTGATCAGGATCGAGGGCCGGCCGGTCGGCGTCGTGGCCAACGACCCGGCCCACCTGGGCGGTGCCATCGACAGCGACGGAGCCGACAAGGCGGCCCGCTTCCTCCAGCTGTGTGACGCCCATGACCTCCCGATCCTCTTCCTGTGCGACACACCGGGGTTCATGGTGGGCCCGGAGGCCGAGCAGACCGGCCAGGTCCGCCACTTCAGCCGGCTGTTCGTCATCGGGGCGAGCCTGACCGTCCCGTTCTTCACCATCGTGCTTCGCAAGGGTTACGGACTTGGTTCGCAGGCGATGGCCGGAGGCAGCTTCCGGGCTCCGATCTTCACGGTGGCATGGCCCAGCGGTGAGTTCGGGGGCATGGGCCTCGAAGGCGCGGTGCGCCTGGGCTTTCGCCGGGAGCTCGAAGCCGTCGGGGACCCCGATGCCAGGGAAGCGTTGTTCCAGAGCATGGTCGATCGGGCCTACCAGCACGGGAAGGCGCTCAATGTGGCCACCGCCTTCGAAATCGACGACGTCATCGATCCGGTCGACTCACGTCGCAGGATCGTCGAGGCGTTGCGGTCCGCCCCGCCCCCTCGCCCGCGGTCGGGGAAGAAGCGGAGCTGCGTCGACGCGTGGTGAAGCCCACCGGTGCCGGCGGAGCGGGGAGCTGCCCCCCGGGGGGACGGGTCGGGCGGGCCCGCTCATTTCCCCTGCTCGGGCTCCCGGTAGACCAGGACCGGGCACGAAGCGCGGGTTGCGCAGTACAGGCTCACCGATCCGATGAGCATGCCGGAGAACTCTCCGTGGCCGCGACTGCTGACGACCAGGAGATCGGCGTACCGTGACGCCTCGACCAACACCTCCGCCGGGTGACCCTCGACGATCCGGGTGTGGATGGTCACCGTCGGGAACTCGTCCGCCAGAGGCCCGGTGATCTTGTCGGCCATGGAACGGGCATCGCCGGCGGGGTCGAACCCGGCGGGCATCGGGATCGCCGCACCCCAACTCGACGGCCACCGCCAGGCGGTGATCACTTCGACATGGGATCCGGTCAACGCTGCCTGCCCGAACGCCCACCGGGCAGCGTCGGCGGACCCGTCGGAACCGTCGACCCCCACCACGATGGTGCGGGTCCCCTGGTTGTCTTGCTCAGCCATCGTTGAGCTCCTCTCCGCTGTCGACGCGACAGTCGCTGCTCCGACCGGGGCACGTCCGCTTCGTGCCGTCGGCGCCCAGCCTGTCACGGGTGGGGCGCACGGACACGGTCACGGCTGCTCGTGCAGCGCTGCCCGACGACGTTGCTCCGCGGCGTCGAGCTGTTCCCGTCCCGGCCCGCCGGACGTGGGTGGCTCCGACGGCACGGACGCCCCGATCAACGTCCCGAGGGTGGCAGACACCGACGAACGCAGTGCCTCGAGGTCGTAGCCGCCCTCGAGGAACAGGACCAGGCGGCCCGGGCCCGACGCGTAGGCCGACACGACAGAGGCCAGGTCGGCGAAGTCGCCGGCGGAGAGGGACAACTCGGCGAGCGGGTCGGCCCGATGGGCGTCGAAGCCCGCGGACACCAGTACCCAGGTCGGCTCGAAGCGGTCGACGACCGGGGCAACCATCTGGTCGAATGCCCGGCGCACCACATCACCGGTCGTTCCGGCCGGAAGCGGCACGTTGACGTTCGACCCCCTTGCGGCTGCACCACCGACCTCGGTGGATCTGCCGGTGCCCGGATAGCAGGGCCATTGGTGGGTGGAGACGTAGAGGACATCGGGGTCGTCCCAGAAGATGGCCTGGGTCCCGTTGCCGTGGTGCACGTCCCAGTCGACGATCAGGACCTTCTCGCCGGCATCGGTCAGCGACGCGGCTGCGAGTGCCACGTTGTTGACCAGACAGAATCCCATCGACCGGTCGGCGAGGGCATGATGCCCGGGCGGGCGGGCCGATACGAAGGCGACGCCCCCGCCAGCGCGTACGGTGTCGATGGCCACCAGGCCGGCTCCGGCAGCCAGGCACGCTGCATCCCACGAAGAAGTGTGGGCATAGGTGTCCGGGTCGAGGGAGCCACCGCCGAGGGAACAGAACCGGCGCAGTTGATCGAGGTAGGCGGAGGAGTGGATGCGCCCGAGCTCCTCGATGGTCGCAGCGCGAGCCGGAAGCTCCAGGAGTTCACTGCCGAGGTGGAGGTCCGCCACACCGTCCATGACCGCCCCGATCCGAGCCGGTCGTTCGGGATGGCCGTGTTCCATGTGTTCCTCGGCGGCCACCGGCCCGACCACGATCAACATGGTGATCTGCCGAGAGCTGTTCTCCCATTTGACGGCAATCGATTCCCCCTTGACGAGCAGCGCTGTGCAGGGAAGATTCTGCCTCAGTGGAGCGGCGGCGTGCTCACGGCGTCTCGCGTTGGACGGAGAACCAGTCCCTGGCCTCGAGGTAGGGGGCGAATGTCTCGACGATGGTGTCGACGTCGGCAGTGCTCTTCGGACGCTGCAATTCGTAGACGTGGGGGAACTCGAGCCATCCGGTGACATGGTCCCATAGGCGCACAGCGGCATCACCGGTCGGGGGGTCCACCAGCACGGGCCCGAAGAGGGCCTGCCCGTCGTCGAACACCAGGGTCGGGACGCCGAATCCACCCTTCCCCACCACCGTCTCGTGCTCGGCCCGGACCTCGTCCCCGGTGGTGGGATCCTCGATGGCGGCCCGCACGATGGCCGGGTCGAGTCCCAGTTCGGCCAGGAGTTCCTCGGCCACCTCGGGGCGGTGGGGCTTGCGCCCGTCCACGTGGAGGGCCCTGCCTGCCGCCTCGTACCACCTGTCGAGCAGGTCCATGTCCTCACGTCGGAGCAGCGCACCGATCCGCATCATCGACCATCCGTAGGACCACTCTCGTTCCCAGGGGTGCTTCTTCCCCTCCTCGCGGTTGATCTCCTCGAGGCTGAAGAACCGCCACCGCACGTCGATGCCGGCAGTGTCGCGCACTTCGCGGATCCACAGCGAGGTCTGGTAGGCGTACGGGCACATAATGTCGAAGTGGAAGTCGACACCGGTCGGCTGTTGGAAGGTCACGGTGCTCCTCTCCGTCGTCGGAGTTCCCCTCACCCCCGACCTGAAAACCGTACACTCACGCCATGATGGATCGCGGAAGGCTCGAGACCTTGAGCGCAGTGGTGCCGGTCAGAAGTGCCCGAGCACCGGGTGGGCGACGTAGGGCTCTTCTAGCCGGGTCACCTCGGCGCCGTCGAGGTGCAGCTCCTCGGCAGCCAGCGCATCGGCCAGGTGGGCGGGTCGGGTGGCCCCGACGATGGGGGCGGTGACGCCAGGGCGCTGGAGCAACCACGCCAGGGCGATCTGGGCCCGGGGCAACCCCCGTTCGGCCGCCACCTCGGCGACCCGCTCGACCACGTCGAAGTCGGTGGGCTGGCTGTAGAGGTAGTCGGTGAAGGCGTCGGTGTCCGACCGGGTGGTGAGATGCTCGCCGGCCCGGTTGCGGGTTCCGGCGAGGATGCCTCGGGCCAGCGGGCTCCAGGGGATGACGCCGATCCCCTGATCGATGCACTGGGGGATCATCTCCCGTTCCTCTTCGCGGTAGATGAGGTTGTAGTGCGGTTGCATGGAGACGAACCGGGTCCAGTGGTTGCGGTCGGCGACGTGTTGGGCCTTGGCGAACTGCCAGGCGAACATGCTGCTGGCACCGACGTAGCGGGCCTTGCCCGCCCGGACCACGTCGTGGAGCGCCTCCATGGTCTCTTCGATCGGGGTGCGTGGGTCCCACCGATGGATCTGGTAGAGGTCGACGTACTCCATGCCCAGCCTGGCCAACGACGCGTCGATGGCGGACAGGATGTGCTTGCGGGAGAGGCCAACGCCGTTCTCGCCCGGGGTCATCGGCATGAAGACCTTGGTGGCGACGACCAGCTCGTCGCGGCTGAGGAACTTCGGGAGCAGCCGGCCGGTTGCGACCTCGCTGGCCCCCTTCGAGTAGGTGTCGGCAGTGTCGAAGAAGGTGATACCCCCTTCCACGGCGGCACGGACGATCGGCTCGGCATGCTCCTCGTCGAGGACCCATTGCCGGTCGCTGTCGTTGCCGAAGCTCATCATGCCGAGGCAGATCCGTGACACCCGAAGGCCGGTTCTGCCGAGATTGACGTACTGCATGGAGTCCTCCAGGTTGGTCAGGGCGGAGATCGGTCAAGTGGGCAGATCGACCGGCGCTAGGTCCGGTCGACCGGTCGGATGGAACCGCCGGCCCGAAGGGTCGATCTGTCCACGCCGCGAGCGTGCCGTCCTCCGACCACGGCAAACGTACTGCCGCCGGCCACGGTGCCGGGTTCGGCGCTTGGTCGAGTGGCCGCCCCTGCCCGTGCCACCGGCATCTCGGCCCGCGGGGACGGGCTGCCCGCTGCACCCCGGTGAACGAAACTCTGAGATTGCGTCACCTAAGGCTGCGAACGCGACCACGACCTGCGGCTGCCAAGGTGCTGACCTGCAGTTTTGTCTCCCCGGTGTTCACAGGAAGTTCACAGCTGACTCTCGACTGGCCGCAATGTTGACCGGCTGAGATGTGGTTGCCGGAACAGGTCCTGGGAATGCGATCCGGCCGGCCCGACAGAACGATCAAACACGAGGTGGCGTCGACCACCGGAATGCGAGCGAGGTACGGGTGGGATCTGATCACAGGACCGGGTCCGGTCGGAAGCGGCTGGTCATCGGAGCCATCGTGGTGATCCTGGTCGCTGCCGGGCTGGCAACCTGGTTCGCCACCAAGAGCTCGAGTGCCGCCACGACGGGCATCACGACGACCACCACCGTGCAGACCGTCTCCACGGGCACGATCACCCAGACCGTCTCGTCCACCGGCACGATCGAGCCGGCCAGCCAGGCCAGCCTCAACTTCGCCGTGTCGGGCCGGGTGAACGCGGTGGACGTCACCGCCGGCCAGACGGTCACCGCCGGCCAGGCCCTGGCGACGGTGGACGGCACGACCCTCGCTGCCTCACTGGCGCAGGCCCAGGCCACCTTGGCCAACGACCAGGCCCAGTTGGTCACCGATCAGGCCAACAGCGCCTCCGCCAGCCAGATCACCCTGGACAACGCCAACATCGCCTCGGCACAGACACAGGTCACCACGGCGCAGACGTCGTTGGACGATGCAGCGCTGGTGTCGACCATCGCGGGGAAGGTGGCCTCGGTCAGCCTCACCGTCGGCCAGCAGGTGACCGCATCGACCTCCTCGGCGGCATCGGGTGCCGGCTCGTCCGGCACGAGTGGCTCCGGATCGACCGGCTCCACGGGGACCGGCTCGTTCGCAGGCACTACGGCGGCTGCGACCGGCTCCGCCGCCTCGTCGGCGGCATCGGGCTCGTCGAGCGCGCAGGTCATCGTCATCTCGACCGGCTCGTACATCGTGGACGCGACGGTCAACAGCACGGCGGTCTCCCAGGTGCTGGTCGGCGATCAGGCGACGATCACCGTGTCGGGCTCCACCACCCCGGTCTACGGAACGGTGGGTTCGGTCGGGCTGCTGGCCACCACCACGTCGGGGGTGTCGTCCTTCCCGGTGGTCATCGACGTCACCGGCAGCCCCGCGGGGCTCTTCGGCGGATCGAGTGCCAACGTCTCGATCATCGTGAAGGAGCTGCAGGACGTCATCGTGGTGCCGACCACCGCCATCACCTACAGCGGTGGTGCCACGACAGTGACCCTCGACTCCAACGGGACCAAGACCTCCCGGGACGTGACCATCGGCACGGCATCGGGCGGGCAGACCCAGGTGATCAGCGGGTTGTCCGTGGGAGAAAAGATCTACGTGACCACGGTCTCCTTCCGCGGGGCGCTGGGCCCCGGGCGGACCGGAACGGGCGTCTTCGGCGGGGGCACGTCGGGCGGCACCGGCGGTGGGGGCTTCGGCGGCGGGGGCTTCGGCGGCGGTGGGGGCTTCGGTGGCGGCGGGGGCTTCGGCGGATGACCCCGTCCGAGCACCCTGGTAGCGGATCGCCGGGTTCCCCCGGGGACACCGCGGAGGTCTGGGTGGAGAGCACCGGGACCTACCCCCTGGTACAGCCTCCGGTCATCGAGGCCCACGACGTGTGGAAGACGTACCGGAACGGATCACTGGAGGTCGACGCGCTCCGCGGCGTGTCGGTCGAGATCCGGTCGGGCGAGTATGTCGCCATCACGGGGCCGTCGGGATCGGGGAAGTCGACCCTGATGCACATCCTCGGCTGCCTGGACGTTCCCACGTCGGGCTCCTTCCTCCTGGCCGGCGAGGACGTGAGCACCATGTCCGAGGAGGAGCTGGCCCATGTCCGGAACCGGCGGATCGGCTTCGTGTTCCAACAGTTCAACCTGCTGGCCTCGATGTCGGCCTGGCGGAACGTGGAGCTCCCCCTTCTCTATGCCGGCGTCGAGCGGTCGGAGCGCAAGCGGCGCGCCCTCGGGGCGCTGGAGCGGGTCGGGCTCGACACCCGGGTCGACCACCGGCCCGGGGAGCTCTCCGGCGGCCAACAGCAGCGGGTGGCCATGGCCCGCGCCCTGGTCACCGACCCTGACCTGATCCTCGCCGACGAGCCCACCGGCAACCTCGACTCGGTCTCCGCGGCCGACGTCCTCGGGCTGCTCGACGAGCTCCATCGCAGTGGGCGCACCATCGTGCTCATCACCCATGAGGCCGACGTGGCCGAGGCGGCCGACCGGACCGTGCGGATCCGGGATGGACAGATCCTCGACCCGGAGCCGGCCACCAGCGTGGCGGTCGGTCGATGAACGTCCTCGAGACCTTTCGGACCGGGCTGGAGGCGGTGGTCTCCCATCGCCTGCGCTCGGCGCTGACCGTGCTCGGCATCATGATCGGCATCACCGCGGTGATCCTGACCGTCGGGCTCGGGGAGGGGGCACAGCAGCAGGTCAGCTCCCAGATCTCGGCACTGGGCTCGAACCTTCTCACGGTCACGCCGGGAAGCACCACTTCGAGCGCGGGGATCCGCGGCGGGTTCGGCTCTGCGTCGACGCTGACCGTGGGCGATGCGGCAGCCCTTTCGTCGAACGTCGTGGCGCCGGACATCAACGCGGTGGCCCCGGCCTCGACGGTGTCGGAGAGCCTGGCGGCCGGCACAACCAATTGGACGACCACGGTGGTGGGCACCGACCCCTCGTGGCTGACCGTCCGTGGGCGGTCGATGACCGAGGGGAGGTTCATCGCCGCCCACGACCTGGCCACGCGGGCCGACGTGGCCGTGCTGGGGGCGACGACCGCCCAGGAGCTGTTTGGGTTCCGTGACCCCGTGGGCCAGACGGTCAACATCGCCGGGCAGCCGATGTCGGTCATCGGCGTGCTCAACACGGTGGGCTCCTCGTCGACCTCGTCGACCGCCTCGAACCCGGACGACCAGGCCATCGTGCCCTTGACGACGGCCTCGGCGCTCCTGTTCGGAGGATCGAGCCGGAACTCGGTGAGCCAGATCCTCATCCAGTCGACGTCGGCCGGCACCCTGTCGGCCGCCTATCAGGAGGCAGACGCCGAGCTCCTCAGCCTTCATGGCGTCACGACGGCGGCGAGCGCCGACTTCACCATCACCAGCGAGCAGCAGGTCCTCTCCACGGCCACCTCGGTCGACAAGACGCTGACCGTCCTCCTCGGTGGTGTGGCTGGGATCTCGCTTCTGGTGGGGGGCATCGGTGTCATGAACATCATGCTGGTCTCGGTGACCGAGCGGATCCGAGAGATCGGGCTGCGCAAGGCGCTCGGCGCCACCCCCCGCGTCATCCGCCGCCAGTTCCTGGTGGAGGCGTCGGTGCTCGGTTCCGTCGGCGGCGTCCTCGGTGCCGGGCTGGGCCTCCTCGGTGCCGCGATACTTCCCCACTTCATCTCCGACAAGATCACCATCTCTCCGGTGGCCACCGTCGGAGCCATCGTGATCGCCATCGGCATCGGCATCGCCTTCGGCGTCTATCCCGCCAGCCGTGCCGCCCGCCTCGCCCCGATCGATGCACTTCGCAGCGAATGACTCCCGTGACCCCCAACACACCAAAAGGAAGCGAATCATGTACAACCCAGTGAGATCAGCAAGTCCGGCCACCGCCGCCGACCCCCGCCCACTCCCCACGGGCCGCCCCGTCACGGTGCGGCGCCTGCTCGCCCTGTCGGCGCTCGGCGTGGCCGGCGTGGCCCTGGCTGCGTGCGGGTCGTCGTCGGCCTCCACCCCGTCGTCGAGCTCGACCCCCACCACGAGTAGCGGGTCGTCAGCCAGTGGGAGCACGACCCCACGGCAGTTCCCTGGCACGTCCGGCACGATCGCCGCCATCAACGGAACGTCCCTGGAGGTCCAGAACCCCACCACCGGTCAGGTCACTGTCAACTACACGTCGACCACCACCTTCCGCCAGACGGTGACCGCCCCTGCCTCCGAAGTGACCGTGGGCTCGTGCATCTCGGCATTCGGAAAGCCGACCTCCGGCTCCTCTTCGGGCAAGAGCGCCTTCGGCAACCCGGTGACGGCGACGACGGTGTCCGTCTCGCAGCCGGTCTCGGGTACCTGCTCGGGCGGATTCGGCGGCAGGGCCGGGGGAGCCACACCCGGTGGGGGAGGCGGGTTCACCCCGGGTAACGGTACCCGGCCGGCAGGTGCCAGCCGGTTCGGCAACGGTCAGTTCGGGGCCGCATCCGGAGTGGTGACTGCGGTCAACGGTTCGGCGGTGACCATCAACGAGACCAACCCGACCACCAAGGCGGCGTCCAGCGTGGCCGTCACCCTGACATCCACGACGACCTTCACCACGACCGGTACGGCATCCTCGACCGACCTGGCGGTGGGCAAGTGCGCCCGCGCCAACGGCAGTGCGGACACCACGGGGGCCGTCGCTGCGCAGTCGATCACCATCTCCACTCCGGGCCCTGATGGATGCACCAGCGGGTTCGGCGGATTCCGAGGTGGCGCCGGTGGCGCCGGCACCGGGGGTGCTGGAGCCAGTGCCTGATCTGGCCGAGTCGGTCGCCGTCCCACCGGTTGTGGGCGAGGACGAAGGAGTCGCGTCGAGCGCCGACGGTGACGTGAGCCGGCCCGGCGCCGGCATCCACCACCGGTCGGGATGGTTCTCGCCGTTCCGCCTGGTCATCGTCATCGTCCTGGTGGCGGCGTCTGTGACCGCCTGGTTGCTCACGCGCCCTTCCTCTCCCGCCTATCGGACGGCCGTCGTGGGAACGGGTACGGCCGTGGCGTCGCTGGACTCGGTGGGGACCATCGCTCCCGTCA
>Ga0207930_1000517_pt1 | contig 12128 bp, 11 predicted proteins | sample NGESurshal092012_7_FD_184477 | JGI IMG/M metagenome (GOLD analysis project Ga0207930, IMG submission 184477) | Arctic peat soil microbial communities from Barrow, Alaska - NGEE Surface sample 210-3 shallow-092012 (SPAdes) | ecosystem: Environmental > Terrestrial > Soil > Wetlands > Peat ... | reverse complement strand
ACATTGCTACCCTCACTTATCTGCCGGCGCTTGCCGTCTATGCCCTGCGCTGCAACCGCGAGCCGGTCCCGCTGTGGGCCGTGCTGACGGCAGGCATCGGCGCCGGCATCACCCTTGCGTTCAAGCCGTTCTTTGCGCCTCCGGTCATTCTATGCATCGTGGTGACGGCGGCGCGTGCGCGGTCCTGGCGCGTGCTTTTTGCTCCGGAAAACCTGATTGCCGGCGGCCTGGTGACGGCGTTCAGCGTGTTCAGCTACGTCCACTATCCCGAATATTTCACGGTCACCTATCCGCTGGTTCGCGACACCTATTTGTCATGGTCGATGCCGGTCTCGGTCATCTTTCTGAATTCCGCAACGATGGTCTGGGTCATTGCGGTCGCTTCGATCTTTGTGACGCGCGGAAAACGAAAGCTGGATTCGGCGCTGCTTGTCACGCTGGTCGCCTCGTTTGGATTTGCGGTGGCGTTCTATCTGCAGCGCCGGGGTTGGGCCTATCATTCCTATCCGATGGTCGCGATCGTTTTGCTGGCAATGGGATATGTGATGACGGCGGTGGATGCCGCCTCAAGCGCCCGCCGTTCCGAAATCGCAACGATGTCCGCGCTGGCCGGGACGTTCCTGATCGCGTGCCTGTGGTTCAACACCAATGTCTATGTCGGGCCCATCGAGGGCCCGGTTGCCAGTCTCAAGCGGCATCCAAGAATTCTGGTGTTGAGCGGCGAAGCGGCGATCGGCCATCCGTTGGTGCGAACGCTTCATGGCGTATGGGTTTCGCGGCAGGAGAATCTATGGATCCGCGAATTCGTGCGGTTGACGCGCGAGAACAATGTGATCGACCCGCAGACCGACGCCAAATTGAATGCCGCCCTGGCGCTGGAGCGGGCGTGGCTGATCGAGGACTTCAAGAAGCTGCCGCCCGACGTGGTTCTGGTCGATAATTTGCGCGATGGCTGGGGCGCATTGGCGCGCGTCGATGCCGAGCTGTCGCAATTGCTCAGGCCCTATACGCTAGTGCAGTCGGTCGAAGGGATCGATATCCTGCGCCGCACCGAGTGAGCGGCGGCTCTATGTCCTTATTTGACGCGTTTTCCTTACGCGAACCGGTATCCACCCCGGATCAAGTCCGGGGCAGGCTTTCGGTGGAAAACGCTTTAGCGTCACTTCTGCGAGATGCCGACGATGAAGGTGTAGGGCAGGCGCGAATAGTCGTCGTGAATCGCAAATCTGACCTTTCCGAACACGCCGCTCAGCGCCTGATCATAGCCGTCGCGGTCGCGGACGAACGCGCCGCGGTCGTTGTCCAGCAGCCATCTTGCGATGCGCGACTGGCCTTCGCGGTAGCAGCCGTCCAGCGTGAACAGAACGCCGTCGTCCTTCAGAACATTCCGGATATGGTTGAGCGTTTCGCTCAGCTCCTCGTTGGCGATATGGTGCAGCACGCCGTTCATCATCACCACATCCGCGCCGGCGAAGTCATCCGCGGCGGCCGCATCGAAATACCGGCAATAAAACCTTCCCTGGTGGCCGAACGACCTCCGGGCATGCTCGATGGCGGCTTGATCGATGTCGAAACCGATGTAGTCGATGCCGGACGGCAAGTGGCGCAGGATGTAACCGGCGCCGCAACCGATGTCGATCACCCGCATCCCCGGGCGCAGCGTCAGGTAATCCGCGATCGCCCTGACCCGGGCGCCAAAGAAGCCCCCGGCATTCTGGTAGGCCTGATAGAGCGCGGGATGTTTCAGGAATGCCTTCATTGCGATATTTCGTCGAGAGCCTGCACGTCGGCATCCAGATCGGGCTGCAACGGGAACGCTGATTTTTCGACGTCGTTTCGGGCAAATGCGGGATCGTGCGGCAACGGACCGGGCAATCGCGGCCGCCGCTGGATATGGGAGATCATGAATAGCGGCCGGTTCTTGGATTGAATGTAGGTGCGGCCGACATATTCGCCGATCAGCCCGAGAACGAGAAGCTGCACCGACGAAATCATGACCAGCAGCAGCGTCAAGCTGGTCCAGCCAGGCACCGTGCCCGAAAAGATCCAGCTGATCACCACCCCGACCCCGACAAAGCTGAGGACCGTCGTCAACAACGCGCCCATATAGGTCGCGATCCGCAGCGGCACCATTGAAAAGCTGATTAGCGCATCCGCGGCAAAGCCGATCATCTTGAACAGCGGATATTTGGTGGTGCCGGCGAAGCGGGGATTGCGATCGTATTCGTAGGCGACCTGCTTGAAGCCGAGCCAGGCGACCATGCCGCGAATGAACCGGTCATGTTCCGGCATCTGCACGACCTGATCCGAAATGCGCCGGCTCATGAGCCGGAAGTCGCCGGTATCCACCGGAATATGGACCCGTGTCAGATGGGCGAGCAGGCGGTAGAAGGCCTCGGCGGATTTCTTCTTGAATTGGCTTTCACCGGCGCGGCTGCGCCGCAGTCCGTAGACCACATCGGCGTCTTCCCGCACCATCAGATCGTACATCGGGCTCAGCAATTCCGGCGGATCCTGCAGGTCGGCGTCGATCACGAGGACGAGGTCGCCGCGCACGGTGGAAAGCCCGGCGGTCAGGGCCAGCTGGTGACCATGATTTCGCGAGAGGCGAACCGCGACCACGTTGCGGTCTTCTGCCGAAAGCTGGTTGATGAGCTTCCAGGTATTGTCGGTCGAGCCGTCGTCGACGAAAATCAGCTCGAATTTCTCACCACACAAGGCGCGCGCGGCGACGGTCATTTGACGATGAAATTCGCGCAGACCCTCTTCTTCATTGCAGCACGGCACGACAATCGAAAGGAACATCCTTCCAGGGCGTGGCATCCCGTCGTGAATTTCCATGACTTTGACAGCCTGCAAGACAATTGGATCAAATTCGATTCGGTGCCCATATTCGGCGACGCTCGGTTAATGGTTCATCAATTTTTCCGGTCGGCGTAAGCGTGATTCGACAAAAGCGGGCCGGGACTTGATCATTGTTCCCTGGAATGCGGATAGGTAGTTAAATATTGGGACCTATTGTAGTTAGCCGCGAGGCGCGAAGCGCCGATCCGGCCGCGCAGGAAATCCGGGCGTTGAAGGATTTGCGACGCAGGATTTCAGAAGTTTCAACCCATCACAACGAGAACGTTGATCGCAAATGGACAAGGCCGAGTTTGATCGCTTCGCCGATGAGTACGACGACCAGCACCGCGCCAATGTGGCGGTCACCGGCGAGGGTCCGGAGTATTTTGCCGAGTACAAGATCAGGAAGCTGAGACAAATTGTCGATCGCAGCCATATCCGTGCATCGCGGATCTGCGATTTCGGTTCCGGGATCGGCAATTCAATTCCCTTCTTTCGAAAGTATTTTCCGGATGCGTCGCTGACGTCATCCGATGTCTCGGAGCGCAGCCTCGCGCTCAGCAGGCAGCGCTATCCGCAATCCGGGAATTATCTTCTGATCGAACATGATCGCATCCCGTCCGAACCGGATGCCTTCGACGTGGTGTTTTCGGCATGCGTGTTTCATCACATCGCCCATGACGAGCACGCGATGTGGTTACGCGAGCTATATCGCATTACCAAACCAGGCGGGCTGATCGCGATCTTTGAGCACAATCCCTGGAATCCGCTGACCGTGCACGCGGTCAACACGTGTCCTTTCGATGAAAATGCGAAGTTGATTGTTGCACGGGACATGGCGCGGCGACTGGACGATGCCGGCTGGGTCTCTCCGCAAATTCAGTACAATTTGTTTTTCCCGCGCGCGCTTTCCCTGCTTCGTCCCCTGGAAAGCTGGCTGAGCTGGCTGCCTCTCGGGGCGCAATATGCGGTGCTGGCACGCAAGCCGTAGATGCCCGGTGATTGAGAACTATTTGTTCGCCGTGCCCCCACCAGGCTTAAGCCCGCCGTGCGAACTGGTCGACTCTTCAACCTCAGCCGCGCCATTTTTAACGTCGGATGGGGTCGCATTGTAGTGTCGGCGAAACGTCCTGTTGAAGTATGACAAGTCATTGAATCCGAGTTCGAAGGCGATTGTGCCAATCGCGCGGCGCGAATGGAGGGGGTTCCTCAAAATACCATAGGCTAGCGCCAGCCGCTGGCTGAGAACAAATTCCGAGTATGTGATGCCTTCGTTGTGGAACAGCTTGTGCAGATAGCGCACGGTTACGCCATTTCGGGTGGCGACCATCGAGGCGTTAAGGTCGCCCTCATGGAGGTTGGCGACGATGTCAGCCTTGATCGCAGCCAGCCGCACCGCGCCCACGGTTTGGCTCTCGCCGAACGCTTCACCCTCGAATTTCGTCCCCAGCGCCAATGCGACGAGATCGTAAAAGTGAGTGGTGACGAGACGCTGCGAGGCCGGCGCCGCCAACCCATCATCGTCGGCCACGACCTCAAGATATTTCCTGAGCAATCTCAGTCCCCCTGTATCCCTCGGTATTCGACGCATCACTGTATTTTCGAGTTTGGGAACAAGCGGCGCAATTGCAGGCCGGGGAACGCGTATTCCAGCGATGTTGACAGATGACGGCGAGGTAAGGGTCCAGGCGGCCTCCTCGCTGGTCATCAGCACTGCATCCCCATCGCTTAGAACCATCTCGCGCGCGCGCCAGCTCGCCAGGCTCGTCCCAGTCAGCGTCATGCAAAGATAGAGAAGGTCTCCGTCTTGCTGCACTCCCTCGCGGCGGACACCAGCATAGCTCGCCGTAAGGATACGGAGCCCGGGCATGCTGCGGTTAACAAAATCAACCTGCGGCAAGGCTTCGCCATAGGGCGTAAATTTGGTCACCAGCAGACCGCGCTCGTGCAGCTCCTCTATCGCTTTGCCGCGCCCTTGTTTTGGCAAAGTGCTGCTCGAAAACCGAGTGACGGTGTAGCTGTGCGCCGAAGTCGCCATCAGCCATCCTCTTTCAAAGGCCGACCAGGACCGTTTCGCAAAGCACGCTTCTACCAGAGCAGGGCACTTCAGTCCAAAGCCGTTGTTCCCTCCGGTCCAAGACTTCGAGATCGGGTGATCCTAGAAGAGCGCAGAGAACAATCCTTGCGAAGTCCGACGCGTCGAGCGCGATTGCATCATGCTCGAGCGAGGTTCGCCCTCGGCTAGGCTTGGCGACCACGACCTAAGTCAGCGGCAAAAGAAACGCTCTTCGCACTTTGGTGGCCAATGGGTATAACAAGATTACTCGGCCGACAGGCGATCGTGGTCGGAGCAGGCATTGGCGGTCTCGTCGCTGCGAAAGCCCTGTCTTCGCACTTCGGAACGGTCACCGTGCTTGAGCGTGATGTGTTACCTTCCGAACCGGTCGCGCGCACTGGGACGCCTCAGACGCGGCAGATCCATGTTCTCCTCAGAGGCGGTCTCGATGCGCTGACCGGCCTCTTCCCGGAGTTCGAAACAGAACTTGGGCGCGCGGGCGCCGTCCGGGTCCGGGTGGGTTCTCAGTCCCTCCTCGAGATGCCCGGTTTCGATCCGTTTCCACGACGCGATCTTGGCTTCGATTATCTATGCATGACGCGACCACTCCTGGAATTCGTCGCGAGGCGCCTTGTAGAACAAGAAGGCAATATTGCCCTGAAATCGTCTTGCCGCGTCACTAAACTTCTGCATTCACCTGAGCACAGCGCGGTGGCGGGTGTTCGCTACGAAGCGAACGGACGAAGTAACGAACTTGCGGCTGACTTTATCGTCGACGCATCGTCGCGCGGCACTCTTACTCTCGAATTGCTGGACGATGTCGGTTTGCCCAGACCCCAAGAGACGGAAATCGGCATCGACCTGCGCTACGCAACCGCGTTGTTCGAGATTCCTCATTTTGCGCCGTGTGACTGGCGCGCGGTTCTCCATCGGCCGTCCCCCCAAAGCGGCCGTGGCGGATTATTGATTCCGGTCGAGAACAATTGCTGGCAAGTCAATCTGACCGGCATGCATGGCGAACCCATGCCGGAAAGCGTTGGCGACTTCATCGCGTTTGCCGGGACGTTGCGAACGCAGACGATCCATGACGCGATTAGGGGCGCTGTACCTGTCGGACCTGTTTACCGATTCGGCTTTCCCTGCAGCATTCGCCGGCATTTTGAGGCACTTGACCGCTTTCCGGATTATCTACTCCCGCTTGGCGACGTGATCTGTCGATTCAATCCAGCGTTCGGCCAGGGAATGAGTGTGGCTGCGCAGGAAGTGGATGTATTAAAACGGCTGATCGAAGCGCGGGCGTTGAAAGCTGATCCGCTCAAGGGACTGGCGCGACCTTTCTTCGCGGCGGTTCAAGACTTTCTGGCTGCTCCGTGGGCGGCGGCGGAGAGCGACCTCATCTACGAGAAGACGCGCGGTCAGCGCCCTAATGATTTCTGCCAACGCCTGAACTTCACCGCCGCGCTCCAGCGGATCGCCTCGGAGAATGCAACGGTGCATCAGATCATGAGCGAGGTGACTCATCTCGTGAAGCCGTCCAGCGCCCTACGCGATCCGCAGATCGTCAGCCGGGTAACGGCCCTAATGGCTGCCTCAGCTCTTTCCCTTGGGCGCTCTGATGCGCGGTCATGATCAGCAATTGACCCTACGTCAGGCGAGTTGGCTATCTGGCGAAACTTCCGGTTGGCGTTGACCTTCACCAACGGTCGCACGTTTTGGTTCAATTGAAAGGATGTCCGATGTCCCCCGTGGCCCGACAATTCGTGATGCTTTCCGCCGCACTCACCCTGTTCGCAGGCAGCGCATCCGCTCAACAGCAATACGGCCCCGGCGTAAGCGACACCGAGATCAAGATCGGCAACATCATGCCGTACAGCGGGCCAGCATCGGCCTACAGTATCGTTGGCAAGACAATGAGCGCCTACTTCCGAATGATCAACGACAGCGGCGGCGTCAACGGTCGCAAGATCAACTTCGTCTCCTACGATGATGGATACAGTCCGACGAAAACTGTGGAGCAAGCGCGAAGGTTGGTCGAAAGCGATGAAGTATTACTGATCTTTGCCCCACTTGGCACCGCCACCAATGCCGCCATCCAGAAGTATATGAACAAGATGCGAGTGCCGCAGTTGTTCGTCCTGTCAGGTGCCTCGCGCTGGGGTGATCCTGAGCATTTTCCCTGGACCATCGGCTTACAACCAAACTACCGCGCTGAAGCGCGTGTCTACGCAGCGTATATTCTGGGGCATCACCCCAACGCCAAAATCGGCGTGCTCTATCAGAACGATGATTTCGGGAGAGACTATATTCTGGGGTTAAAGGATGTGCTACGAGATAACTACGGCAAGATGGTTATCGCCAGTGCGCCCTACGAAACCAGCGCGCCAACGGTGGACTCGCAGGTGGTCGCGATCAAGACCGCCAATCCCGATATCTTCGTCAACATCGCTACTCCGAAATTTGCGGCTCAAGCGATCAAAAAGCTCGGCGAGCTCAATTGGCATCCCGTCCAGATCGTGACGAACATATCAGTATCCGTTGGAGCAGTTCTGAAGCCCGCCGGACTCGACAACGCCATAGGCATTCTCAGTGCCGGCTTTCAGATGGATGTAACGGATCCGCAGTGGGATAGTCATCCGGGCATGCATCGCTTCCGTGCCTTCATGACAAAATACTATCCTGAGGCGGACCGTTCAGAGAGCGGTCCAATGATCGCCTTCAACGCATCGACCGCACTCATGGAGGTCCTAAAACGTTGTGGCGACAATCTCACTCGCGAGAACGTCATGAGGGTAGTCGCCGACCTCGATTTCGAGATCGATACTTACATTCCAGGCATTCGAATAAAGACGACCCCGACGGATTTTTATCCAACCGAACAAGTTCAAATGATGCGCTTCACCGGCGAGCGGTGGCAACTGTTCGGCCCGATGTTGGATGGTCACGCCGAACAGGTTGCGCCTTCTTCGAACTAGGAGGCCGCGGCGACGAACCGTCGGCGTCGGCGACCTGCCTGGAGGGAGAAAGGCAGCCTAGCGGAAACTCCACGTGTCAGCTTCACGCCAAGAGCTGCCGCGCAGCTGGCTAAAACGTCTCGGAGTGAACTGCGCGAACGTCACGAACTCCCGCATCGTCATGACAGATGACAGGTTCGAGGCCAGTTTGTGTCGCCAGCCTTTTACTGAAGCCGTAACTCGCTACTCCGAAACCGTCTGCACCACGCTGTTGACGGGGCGCGTGCTGGCCACCGGCAGCTTCGTGTCCTTGATCATGGCTTCGTCGTAGTCGGCCAGGGTCTGCATCGGCGCCTTGGCCTTGATCTGAACCACCTTGTAGCCGCCGGCTTTGAGGCGGCGAAGCAGTTCGGGCAGGGCCTCGGCGGTGTGCTTCTGGAAATCGTGCATCAGGATGATGCCCTTGCCGAGCTTGTCCACTTTCGTCATGACGTTCTGCACGACCTTCTCGGCATTGCTGCCTTTCTTGTAATCGAATGAATCGAGATCGCAGGAAAAGATCGCGATGTTGCGGGTGCCGAGATAGGCCAACGTGGCGGGATTATGCTGCAATTCCGGAAACCGGAAGAACGGCGACGGCGCTCCGCCCAGCGCCAGCTTGACGGCGCTGAAGCCCTTTTCGACCTCGTCCTTGGCCTGCTGCTCGGTCAGTTTCTTGCTGTTCAAATTGGCATGCGACCAAGTGTGCGCCCCGATGGTGTGCCCTGCCGCCGCCACCTGCTTGAGAATCTCGGGATGGTAGCTCGCATGCTTGCCGATCGGGAAGAACAAACCCTTGGTGCATTCGTCCGCAAGCGCCTTCAGCACCGCGGGCGTGTTACCCGGCCACGGACCGTCGTCGAAGGTCAATACGACTTCCTTGTCGGCCAGGAAATCGAGCTGCTTGAAATGCTCGAAGCCGAAGGCCGGCCCGCCGGTGGTGTCGATTTCGACCACGCGGCTGACGCCGAGCGCGTCCGGATTTGCGCAGGTCGTCTTGCTCGGCGGCGGAACGAGGGGCTTCTCCGGAATGGCCGCGGTGACTTCAACGTCGTCGTGCTTGGCGGATGCCTGCGCGGGAAGCCGCTCGGCTTGCGCGGCGCTGACGGTCTGGGGGGCTGTCACATCGGCGTGCCGTGACGATGTCCAAAACCAAAGGCCGGCGATGAGAACAGCCGAAACAACACTCGCCAACATCAGACCTGCCGCGTTTCGCATCGTTTGTCTTTCCAAATTACGCATTACCGTTGGGACCAGACCGGCCAAACTCCGGGCGAGACGTTGCGACCTCGAATCCGAAAGTCGCGTCTTCACCGGGCCATTAATGCAAAAGAGGTCTTAACGCCGTGCCAACGCAGCCCGGTTCGGCCGATAAATCTTGTCGGCTTTTCCCGTCTTCGCGAGCGCACGAGTTGCGCGAAGGCGCCGGTCGCAGATTTCGCGCGGCGGCCCAGGACCGGATGAAACCGCTCCGATTTAGTGACGGACATCACGTCAGAGCTGCTGAGTGACTAATATCACAGTCCAGAGCAGGTGGCTGAGGCACTAATGGGCATCAGCAACCCGCCGCGACCGGCGGACAACCGAGGAACCGAAAATGACCGCATCTCTCACCAAGACCATCCGCCACGCCGGTTTGATGCTGGCGTTCGCCGTCTCCGTCTCCGCTCTGTCGTCGACCTCAAGCTTCGCTTTCAGCGCCGAAGCCCAGCAGATGTGCACCGGCGACGCGTTCCGCCTCTGCAGTTCCGAAATACCGAACATTCCGGCTATCACCGCCTGCATGGTCAAGCACAAGGCCGATCTGAGCGTCGGTTGCAGGTCGGTGATGGACAAGGAAGCGGCTAAGGCATCCGGCAAGGTCGCGGCCAAGTAGTTCAGGCGGCCTTTGCGTTTCACTTTTGCCGAAGACGCGCTAGAACTCGCTGAGATCATCACCGGAAGGCGTCTCAGCATGACCAGAGTTCTTTTTGCTCTTCCATTGATGGCAATGGTTTGTATTGCGCTGACGTGCGCCGCGTCAGCGCAAAGCGGACGACCGGATCCGGGGTGCGGACGCGATGCAGCCCGGTTTTGCCGGGCCGTGATCAATAACGGCGACGATGCCGTTCTGGCGTGTCTGAGGCAAAATCGCGCCAGACTGAGCAAGGTTTGCGCGAAGGTTCTGACCGACAACGGTCAATAGAGCACAGCGCGAATGGCCGGAGTGGGGGATGCCGCCGCGCGATCTCACTTTAGAGGATATTGCGGACTGGCTGACACCGGGTCAGGCAGTGAAGATTCTCGATGCCGCATTTCAAAAGAGCTATCTATCGAAACAAGCCCTGTTGGGCAGGCTCGTGGGAGGGATAGCGGAGGCGGTATCCGAGCAGACCGTCAAAAACGATGGCGCCGGGCACGCATCGCGGGGCCTGTTCCAGAAAATCCCTGCCGAGGATTGGCGAAGAATTCAAACGACGGACACCTGCTGGATCACGGGTGATCTCATCTTCAGGCGCCGATCATCGTCCGGCATGGGAGAGGAAACCGTCAGCCATTATGCGGTGAGATTTGAGCCGCAGGGCGTGCGCTCGATTATCAATAATACCGGCAAGTCAGCCAAAGAGCCGCCGGCTGAGACGCCCGCGCCGCAGCCGTCCGGACCAGAGCCATCCGAACCGAGGGGTCCGCCGGTTTCCGCAGCTCACCTTCAGGCGTGGTTCGAGTTCTATCAAAAGATCGGCGGCGAAATGCGGGAAGAACGCGCGCTGGAATCCGCCCGGCTCAATTTCGCTGGCCAATCCGTCACCCGGAAAAGGATTCGTGACTTGCTGGGCCCACGACCGATCGGACGCCCCAGGATGACTCGAGACCAACCATGACAAATGGCGGATTTTTTCTTAGTTTCGGCGACTTTCAGATAATAATATATAATATAATCAATAATATCATTGAATTTTTAGCGACATTCTGGCGACTTTTTGGGCTGATCCGGAACGATGGCGCCAGGATGAATAATTACGTGCTGCTGCCGGCGGCCGTGGTGGCCGTCAAGACCTCGTTGGCGGCGGGGTCGGGGGTCTCCTCTTTCCAGCGCACCGATCCGAACGGCCGTTCCAGCATGCGGCGGACCCGGACCGGATCAGGCCCGATATGAAAATCGATGGCGCGCTGATGCAGCGCGCGTTCGGATTGCGTGGCACGGTTACGCTGGCGCAGGAAGTCGAGCCAGGTCGGGCAGTGGTAACGCTCGGTCCATAGTTCGGGATCGGCAATGTCGCGCGCGATCGACCAGCCATAGGCGCCGTTGCGCTGGCGGCTGAGCTGCACCTCCTGCATCACGCCGTGGAAGGCGCGGGCGTTGTCCTGGGCGACGCGGTATTCGATTTCGACGACCAGCGGCCCGCTGCGCCCGGTCAGCGACAGCCGCACCTCAGGGTCCGCCAGCCCCTCCGCATCCTCGTCGCGGGCGCCGACCGGCGGCATCCGCAGCCAAAGGCCGACCAGCGGCGAGATGAACATCAGGGCTGCGGAAACCAGCAGCGCGGTTTGCACCCCGGTGGCGTCGGTCAGACGTCCCCAACCCCAGCTTCCGATCGCGATGCCGCCCGCAATCGAAGCCTGGAAAGCCGCCAGCGAGCGGCCGGCGACCCAGCGCGGCGCGGAGAGCTGCACGCCGATGTTGAACAGGGCGATTGCCAGCATCCATACCGCGCCGGCGACCACCAGTGCGGCGGCGGTCAAGACCGGCTCCCGGCTCAGCGCGACGGCGGCAACTGCGACGCCCATCGACAGCGCGCAGGCTCGCACCGCGACCTCGCCGGTCATCCGCTTGCGCACTTCGGCGATGTTGAGGGCGCCGATCACCGCGCCCATGCCGAACGCGCCGAGCATGATGCCGTAGGTCTGCGCACCGCCATGCAGCAGGTCGCGCGCCACCAGCGGCATCAGCGCCGACACCGAACCGCCGATCACGCCCATCACCAGCGTCCGCGCCAGCACGATCCGGATCGACGGCGAGTTGGCGATATAGCGCACGCCCGACACCATCGCGCGGTTGAGCCGCTCGCGCGGCAGGCGCGACGGCTCGCTGGTACGGCGCCAGAGAAACAGCACGATCAAAAGCGGGATATACAGCACCGCGTTGGCGGCAAAGGCTGCGACCGCGCCGGCGGTGGCGACCACAATGCCGCCGATGGCGGGACCGAAACTTCGCGCGATGTTGTAGCTGATGCCGTTCAGCGCCACCGCGGAGGGCA
>Ga0207930_1000516_pt1 | contig 12132 bp, 10 predicted proteins | sample NGESurshal092012_7_FD_184477 | JGI IMG/M metagenome (GOLD analysis project Ga0207930, IMG submission 184477) | Arctic peat soil microbial communities from Barrow, Alaska - NGEE Surface sample 210-3 shallow-092012 (SPAdes) | ecosystem: Environmental > Terrestrial > Soil > Wetlands > Peat ... | reverse complement strand
AAGAAGCCGGCGAGTAAGTCGGCAAAACGTGCGGCTAAATCGAAACGGCGCCGGTAAGCGCCCTACATCGCCTTGACGATGCTTTCGGTCATTTTTTTGGCGTCGCCGAGCAGCATCATGGTGTTGTCGCGGTAGAACAGCGGGTTGTCGATGCCGGCGTAGCCCGACGCCAGCGAGCGCTTGATGAACATGACGGTGCCGGCCTTCCAGACCTGCAGCACCGGCATGCCGTAGATCGGCGAGGTCTTGTCGTCCTCGGCCGCCGGGTTGGTGACGTCGTTGGCGCCGATCACGAAGGCGACGTCGGCCTGGGCGAATTCCGAATTGATGTCTTCGAGCTCGAACACCTCGTCATAGGGTACGTTGGCTTCGGCGAGCAGCACATTCATATGGCCGGGCATGCGGCCCGCCACCGGGTGGATGGCGTATTTGACCTCGACGCCCTCCTTCTTGAGCTGGTCGGCCATCTCGCGCAAGGCGTGCTGGGCCTGCGCCACTGCCATGCCATAGCCCGGCACGATGATGACCTTCTGCGCGTTCTTCATGATGAAGGCGGCGTCGTCCGCCGAGCCGAGCTTGACGGGACGCGCTTCGCCACCGGCGCCAGCGCCCGCGGCAGCGGTTTCGCCACCAAAGCCGCCAAGGATGACCGAGATGAAGGAACGGTTCATCGCGTGGCACATGATGTAGGACAGAATCGCGCCCGATGAGCCGACCAGCGCGCCGGTGATGATCAGTGCCGAATTGCCGAGCGTGAAGCCGATGCCGGCGGCGGCCCAGCCGGAATAGGAGTTCAGCATCGAGATCACGACCGGCATGTCCGCGCCGCCGATCGGGATGATCAGGAGCGCGCCGAGCGCCAGCGCAATGATGGTGATGAGCCAGAAGTCGAGCGCGCTGCCCGACAACACGAGGCCGACGATGAAGAACACCAGCGCCAGGCCCAGAACGATATTGATGATGTGCCGCGCCGGCAGGATGATCGGCGCGCCGCTCATCCGCCCCGAGAGTTTTGCGAACGCGATCACCGAACCCGTGAAGGTCAGCGCGCCGATGGCGACGCCGAGCGACATTTCAACAAGGCTCTGCGGATGGATGTGGCCGGGCGTGCCGATGTCGAACGCTTCGGGCGCGTAGAAGGCGCCTGCCGCGACCAGCACCGCGGCCATGCCGACCAGCGAGTGAAACGCCGCGACCAGTTCCGGCATCGACGTCATCGGCACCCGCCGCGCGATCACCGCGCCAATGCCGCCGCCGATGGCGACGCCGAGAATCACCAATAGCCAGCCGACGCCGTCGGCCGGCGGATGCGCGGCAAGCGTGGTCGCCACCGCGATTGCCATGCCGATCATGCCGAAGAAGTTGCCCTGGCGGGACGACGCCGGGCTCGACAGCCCGCGCAGCGACATAATGAACAGGACGCCCGCGACGAGGTATAAAACCGCAGCCAGATTGGCGTTCATCTCAAGGCCCCCATTGTCTTCGTCACCACGAGTCGCACGCCGCTCACTTGGCTTTCTTCTTGTACATCGCGAGCATGCGCTGGGTGACCAGGAAGCCCCCGAAGATATTCACGCTGGCAAAGATCAGCGCAACGAAACCGAAGCCGCGCGCCCAGGCCCCGCCGCTGCCGACCATGGCGACGCCGACCGCGAGCAGCGCGCCGACCACGATCACCGAGGAGATCGCGTTGGTCACCGACATTAGCGGCGTGTGCAGCGCGGGCGTCACCGACCACACCACGAAATAGCCGACGAATACGGCAAGCACGAAAATCGACAGCCGGAATACGAAGGGATCGACGGCCTGAGCGATATGTTCCATGGCGGCGCTCCTTATGCTTTCGGCTGGAAGTTCGGATGAATGACGGCGCCGTCCCTGGTCAGCGCCGTGGCCTTGACCAGTTCGTCGTCCCACTTCACGTCAAGCGCCTTGGTCGATTTGTCGACCAGGGTCTCGATGAAGGAAAACAGGTTGCGCGCGTAAAGGCTCGAGGCCGAGGCAGCGACACGGCCGGCGACGTTGGTATAGCCGACGATCTTGATGCCGCCGACATCGGCGACTTCGCCGGCCTTGGCGCCCTCGACGTTGCCGCCGCGCTCGACCGCAAGATCGACCAGCACCGAGCCCGGCTTCATCGACTTCACCATTTCGGCGGAGACCAGCTTCGGCGCCGGACGGCCCGGGATCAGCGCGGTCGTGATGATGATGTCCTGCTTCTTGATATGCTCGGCGGTGAGGGCCGCCTGCTTGGCCTGATACTCCTTCGACATTTCCTTGGCGTAGCCGCCGGCGGTTTCGGCCTGCTTGAACTCCTCGTCCTCGACCGCAAGGAATTTGGCGCCGAGACTCTCGACCTGCTCTTTCACGGCGGGGCGCACGTCGGTCGCGGTGACGACGGCGCCGAGCCGCCGCGCCGTCGCGATCGCCTGCAGGCCGGCGACGCCGACGCCCATCACGAATACCTTGGCCGCCGGGATCGTGCCCGCCGCCGTCATCATCATCGGAAAGGCGCGGCCGAACGCCTCCGCCGCTTCGATCACCGCGCGGTAACCGGCGAGATTGGCCTGGCTCGACAGCACGTCCATCACCTGCGCGCGGGTGATGCGCGGCATCAATTCCATCGCGAATGCCGAGATGCCGGCGTCCGCCATCGCCTTCAACGCCGCATCATTGCCGTAAGGGTCCATGATGGCGATGACCAGCGCGCCGCGCTTGTAATTGGCAAGCTCGGAAGCTTCGGGCCGCTTCACCTTGATGACGATGTCGGCGTCCTTGAGCGCATCGGCACTGACGACGGCTCCGGCGGCGGTAAATTCCGAATCCGGCAGGCCCGACTTGATACCGGCGCCCGGCTCCACGGCAATATCGACACCCAGCGTCTTGAATTTTTTCACCGTGTCAGGCGAAGCGGCGACGCGCGGCTCGGACGGATCGATTTCCTTGGCGACAGCAATCTTCATGGGTCCTCCGGCGGCGCGAGGCGCGCGCGCGCGAGCAAGCTAGCTTATCTGGCAAAGATGGATACCGGTTTTGCGACCGGGGTGCGTGCAATTCTTTAAGTCAGAGCCGATCGGCGGCGCGACCGGCGATGTATCAGGTCAGGAAGATCGCCATCATGGCGACGATGAAGATCACGGCGGCGCTGCCGTATTTCACCAGCATGATGAAACCCTCATAAGTCTGCTCATGGGCCTGATAATCGTTGCCGTCAGCGGTCGTGTAGGCCACTTCGTTATGCTCTGCCATCGGTATCCCCAGTCAACGTTCGCATCTGGCGTGGAATTACCGTAAACCCGGCGGAAGGGCAACGGCGATGCGCCGTTTGGGCGAAGGGCGCACTCCGCTACTTCTGGGGTTCGGACGGCCAATTGTCCCTGATCCAGCGCGTCAGGCTTTCCTCGCTGACTTCGCCGGCCGCGATCGAGAGGATGATGGTTGTCGATTGTGCGGGTTCCGGGTCGAAAGCAACCCCATTCTTGAGTAGAAAGCCCATCATGGCCATGAAGGCGATGCGCTTATTGCCATCGACGAAGGCGTGATTTTTCGCTAGCCCAAATGCGTAGGCTGCCGCCAGTTCAGCCATGCCTGACTGTTCATAGCGCCATTTGTTGATCGGCCGTTCAAGCGCGGATCGCAGCATACCTTCGTCGCGAAAACCCGGCGCTCCGCCGAAGCGGCGCAGTTGACGGCTATGGATTGCGACGGCTTGTTCATAGGTGATCCAAAGCGGCTCTTTAGGCTCGCTCATTCGGCGCTCCGCTTATTTTGCAAGCGCCGCGAGCGTGTCCCGGTACTTGTCCATAATCTGGTCTGCGATCTCCATGGTCTTCTCGAAGTCAGGATCATAGGGCATCGCTTGAAATCCGCCTCCGGCGAGTTCGGTAATGTGCAATTCCTGACCCCGTTTCAGGTCAAGCCGCTGCATCAATTCACGAGGCAACAGAAGGCCATCGGAATTGCCGATCTTCTTGATTTCGATTTTCACTGTCAGTCTCCTCGCGGACGGCAATTGGAAATGCCAAAGGACATGTTGTACATTTGTATAACATGTCCTTTGGCGGCGTTCAACACTTGTTGTACAGGCTATTTACCCCATCCCCTCCAGCTCATCGATCATGCCCGATATCACCGACAACCCGCCGTCCCAGAATTTCGGGTCCTTGGCGTCGAGCCCGAACGGCTTGAGCAGTTCGGAATAATGCTTGGTGCCGCCGGCGGCCAGCATCGCCAGATAGCGCTCGGCAAAGCCGGCCTGGGCATTTTCGTAGACCGCGTAGAGCGAGTTCACCAGGCAGTCGCCGAACGCATAGGCGTAGACGTAAAACGGCGAATGGATGAAGTGCGGGATGTACATCCAGAAATTCTCGTAGCCGGGCCGGATGTCGATGGCGGGGCCGAGGCTCTCGCCCTGCACGCTGAGCCAGATTTCGCCGATGCGCTTGGCGGTCAATTCGCCGTTGCGCCGTTCGGTATGAATCGCCCGCTCGAACGAATAGAACGCGATCTGCCGCACCACCGTATTGATCATGTCCTCGACCTTGCCGGCGAGCAGCGCCTGGCGCTGTTTGGCGCTGCCGGTCTGCGCCAATAGCCGCTTGAAGGTCAGCATCTCGCCGAACACGCTGGCGGTTTCCGCCAGCGTCAGCGGCGTCGGCGCCATCAGCGCGCCGTTCTTCGCCGCCAGCACCTGATGCACGCCGTGGCCGAGTTCATGGGCGAGCGTCATCACGTCGCGCGGCTTGCCCTGATAGTTCATCAGCACATAGGGGTGCGCCGACGGCGTGGTGGGATGCGAGAATGCGCCCGGCGCCTTTCCGGGCCGCACCGGCGCATCGATCCAGCGATCGGTGAAAAATCGCTCGGCGATATCGGCCATTTCGGGCGAGAACCCGCGGTAGGCCGTCAGCACCATGTTTCTTGCGTCAGGCCAGGCGATACTGCCGGTGGCGGCGAACGGCAGCGGCGCATTGCGATCCCAATGCGCGAGTTTCTTCTTTTTGAACCAGCCGGCCTTGAGCTGATAATAACGATGCGACAGCCGCGGATAGGCTGATCGAACCGAACCCACCAGCGCATCGACCACCTCGCGCTCGACCCGATTGGCGAGATGCCGCGAATCCGCGACGTCCGCAAACCCGCGCCAGCGATCGGAAATCTCCTTGTCCTTGGCGAGCGTATTGGTGATGAGCGCAAAAGTCCGCTCGTTGGCCTTGAAGGTCTTCGCCAGCACCTGCCCCGCCGTCTTGCGCTTTTCCGGCGCGCGGTCCTGCAGCAAATTGAGGGTCGGCTCGATCGCCAGTTCGCGGCCGGCCACCTTGAAGCGCAGGCCCGAGATGGTCTGATCGAACAGCCGGTTCCAGGCGGCGTAACCGCTCTGCGATTTCTCGTGAAACAGCTGCTCGACGCGATCCTCGAGCTGGTACGGCTTGTCCTTGCGCAGATCCTCAATCCACGGGCGATAGTACCCGAGTTCGGGCGTCTGCATCGCGCGTTCGATGACGGCATCGTCGATCCGGTTGAGCTCGAGCGCGAAGAACAACAGATGCACCGACGCATTCGTCAGCCGCTCGGAAACGTCGCCGTAGAATTTGGAGATCGCGGGATCGACGCTGTCGCCGGCATGAATCAAGCCGGCATACGACCCGAGCCGCCCGGCGAGATCATCGATCGCCTCGTATCGCTTGACCGCCTCGGCGAGCCACTCGCCGCCGGCCTCGTCAGCCGTCTGTTCTGCGAGCTTGCCCTTGTAGTCCGTCTCAAACGCGACGCATTCCAAGTCCATCCTTGTGAGGTCGCGGGTGACTTCCGGCGCGTCGATACCGGAATAGAGATCGGCCAGGTTCCATTCCGGCAGCTTCCCCGACCTTGTTTTGGCCGCAGATTTCTTGATGTTCGGTTTGCGTGGAGCCGTCGACTTGCGGAGAGCGGATGTGGAGCGCGAGGTCATCTTGTTCGAGCCTGTTTATGCGTTTCAACTTGAACGGCTGCGGGTGCGGAGCGAGGGCGGGACGTCAACGTTTAAGAGGGCGTTAATCGGCATCAGCGAGAGTGCCCCGATTCGAGACAGATAGTTGTAGCGCGCGGGGAAAGCCATGGCTGCGAGCATTTTGGTCGCCGATGACGACGCGGTGCAGCGCCGCCTGGTCGAAAACATGGTGCAGAAATGCGGCTACGAGACCATCGTCGTCGACAGCGGCGACGCGGCCATCGCCAAGCTGACCGCCGCGGACGCGCCTGTTATCGATGCCGTCGTGCTCGATCTTGTCATGCCCGGCCTCGACGGCATGGGCGTGCTGGCCAAAATCCGCGAAGCCGGCCTCAACATCCCCGTCATCGTGCAGACCGCCCATGGCGGCATCGACAATGTGGTGTCGGCGATGCGCGCCGGTGCCCAGGATTTCGTGGTGAAGCCCGTCGGCATGGAGCGGCTGCAGGTGTCGCTGCGCAACGCGCTCAACGCCAGCGCGCTGAAAGGCGAACTGCAGCGCATACGCCACAGCCGCGAAGGCCGATTGACCTTTGCCGATGTCATCACCCGCAGCGAGACCATGGCAGCCGTGCTGCGCACCGCGCAGAAGGCCGCCGCTTCCACGATTCCGGTACTGATCGAAGGAGAATCCGGCGTCGGCAAGGAGTTGTTCGCGCGCGCCATCCATGGCAGCGGCGAACGCAAATCAAAGCCGTTCGTTGCGGTCAATTGCGGCGCGATTCCTGACAATCTGGTGGAGTCGATCCTGTTCGGCCACGAGAAGGGCGCCTTTACCGGCGCCACCGAGCGCCACATGGGCAAATTCGTCGAAGCCTCCGGCGGCACGCTGTTCCTCGACGAAGTCAGCGAATTGCCGCTGGCCGCGCAGGTGAAACTGCTTCGCGCGCTGCAGGAAGGCGCAGTCGAGGCTGTTGGCGGGCGCAAGCCGGTGAAAGTCGACGTCCGGATCATTTCCGCGACCAACCGCAAGTTGCTCGACCGCGTCAAAAGCGGACAATTTCGCGAAGATCTGTTCTATCGCCTTCACGTCCTGCCGCTGACGATCCCGCCGCTGCGGATGCGGCGCGAAGACATACCGCATCTGCTGCGGCACTTTCTGGTGAGGATCTGCGCCGAAGAAAATCGCCCGATCACCGGCATCAGCGGCGAGGCGATGGCTCAGCTGTCGCAACTTGAGTGGCCCGGCAACATCCGCCAGCTTGAGAACGCGGTTTATCGCGCCGTGGTCATGAGCGACAGCGACCAGCTTGGGCTGGCAGATTTTCCGCAGGCCGCCGCGCAGTCGCCGCCAATGTCGGAATCGCACAACCAGCACGGCGAACCGCTCATCGTTGGGCCGGCGTTTCATTCAACCGTGCCGGCCATGGTTTCAGGTAATGAAATACCTATCGCGCCGCTGTCATCAGCCGGGACCCTATCGATGCTGACAAGGTCAGGCGAAATGCGGCCGCTCGAAGAGATGGAGACCGAGATTATCCGGTTCGCGATCTCGCATTATCGCGGGCAGATGTCCGAGGTCGCACGCCGATTGAAAATTGGCCGCTCGACGCTTTACCGCAAGCTCGATGAGGCTGCCGCCGACGATCCGGCGGGCGGCGGCGCAGACGAGGCGAACTGAGACGAATGCAAGATTGTGGCGCTCCGGTGTCAGGGACGACGAGGCCGAAGACATCAGCCATTCCGGAATATTTGAACCGTTGCTTGCCGGTGACAGACAAAAGGAAAAGCGCGTGGCAAAAGCGCGCAATCCGTTGCAAAGGGGATCCTTTGACGTCAGTTTGTCGTGAGTTGCCCCGCGTGGCGCTGGCTGCCTGACGGGCGCGCGTGTATCGTCTGCGTATAAATCGTTGCGTGCAGGCGTACCAGCGTTAGAGAGATTTGGGGCACATTCAGGAGCGGACACTGAATGCGCTTCAGAACCGATCAGGCCGGCGCTTTAGCGAAAGCTGTACGGACCATAGCAAGAGCTGTTCCATGCCGGGGCAGTTTCGCCCAAGGGGTGTGACGATGCGTGACTGTTCGAAGAACCGTGCTGGATTTGACCGCGTGCTGATGGCGGTCGCGGCAACCTTCCTCACGGTGTCTGCGACCTCGGCATTTGCCCAGGCCGATCCGGCCCGCAACAGCGCCGCCGAACTCGCGATCGATGCGGCGATCCCGCGTCCCGAACCCGCCAATGTCCCGCCCCCGACCATCAACGATTTCAAACTGGACACTATCGCGCCCTCGCCCGACGCGGCGAAGACCACGGAGAAGACGCCGGAGACCAAACCATCCGCTGTCGTCACCGCTCCGGCCGCCGATACAAACAAGACCGACACCGCGACCACCACAACCGCGTCACCTCCGGCTGCGGCCACCGAGCCCGCCAAGGAACCGATAAAGGCCGCAAGCAACGTCCCGCCCGCAGATCAGCCGGTCGCCGACAGACTGCGCGAGATGATGGGCGCGAAATCGTTGCGTTATTTCGACCGCAAGGCCGAGCGAACAGCGGTAGAGAAATTTTATACCGCGCGTGAATTTGCGCCGCTGTGGACGCAAGGCGGCGCGGTGACGGAGAGCGGCAAAGGCGTCATCGCACGTCTCAAGGATGCTGCGTCCGAAGGCTTGAATGCATCAGATTATCCGGTGCCGGATTTCACCGCCGCGACCTCGCCGGATTCGCTTGCGGAAGCCGAATTGAAACTGACCGCCAGCATGCTGGACTATGCGCGCCAGGCGCAAAGCGGCCGGATGCACTGGTCGCAGGTCAGCGCGGACATCCTCTATCCCGAGCATCCGACCGATCCGGCCGAAGTGCTGGCCAATGTCACAACCGCCAAGGATGCGTCCGCGGCGCTTGACAGCTACAACCCGCCGCAAAAGCTCTATCGCGAACTAAAGGCCAAGCTTGCCGAGTTGCGCGGCCTGGGTGACGGACCGGCCGTTCAGATTCCGGACGGGCCGGCGCTCAAATTCATGCCGGCTCGCGGCAAGAAGCAGCCCGCGGTCGCGATGGAGGATGCGCGCGTGCCGCAACTTCGCGCCAAGCTCGGCATCACCGAAGACGCCGACGACGCCCATTACGATGCCAAGGTCGCCGAGGCCGTGCGTAAATTCCAGGAAGGCGCTGAACTCAAGCCCACCGGCGTCCTGGACGACCGCACCGTCAAGGCGCTGAACAGCCCGAAGCGCGACCGCCAGATCGACACCGTGATCGTCAACATGGAGCGTTGGCGCTGGCTGCCGCGCCAGCTCGGCGCACCGTCGCTCGGCAATGCCTACGTCATTCTCAACATCCCGGACTATACGCTCAAGGTGATGCAGAACGGCGCGCAGGTCTGGACCACCAAAGTGGTAACCGGGCAACCGGGGATTCACGCGACGCCGCTGCTGACGGAGACGATGAAGTTCATCACGGTCAATCCGACCTGGAACGTGCCGCCGTCGATCATCTACAACGAATATCTGCCGGCCCTGCAGCAGGATCCGACGGTCCTGCAGCGCATGGGGCTCAAGCTCGAACGCGCCAGCGACGGCAGCATCCACATCTCGCAGCCGCCCGGCGAGGCCAATGCGCTTGGACGCATTCGCTTCAATTTCCCGAACAAGTTCCTGGTGTATCAGCACGACACCCCGGACAAGAATCTGTTCGCCAAGGACGAGCGCGCGTTCAGTCACGGCTGCATGCGGGTGCAGAATCCGGATCAATATGCCGCGACCCTGCTCGGTATCACGGCGCCGAGCGAGCACTACACGCCTGATAAGATCCGCGGCATGTATGGCCACAGCGAGATCGACATCAAATTCCCGACGCCGATACCGGTCAACATCACCTACCAGACGGCGTTTGTGGACGACGCGGGCAAGCTGCAGATTCGCAGGGATGTCTATGGCCGCGACGCCACCATGCTGGCGTTGCTGCGCAACTCCAGAAGCAAGGACTTGGAAAACGTGGTTGCGCATTCCCAGCCGAGCTACGCCCACCCGACCGGCAACCTGCCGGCTGGCGTCAGCTTTGCCAGCGACTACTCCTATTCGGGACCGTCGTTCTTTGAACGGCTGTTCGGAGGGCCGACACTCCCTCCCGCGCCCGTGGGCCGTCGGCAGCAGCGGCGGGTCATCACCCGCTGATTCCACAGCTTTAAGCGGCCGGTCCTGATTTTATAACAATATCAATGGCCTCGCCGATCTGGCGAGGCCGTCCCCATTAACCATTCTCCACCCGGATTTAACCGGCGGGCTACTTTTCGCCACACTCGGCGGGTTAGGTTAAAGCTGACTTGGGGGGTGGGACTTAAATCTCAATTAACCCGCCCGCGTTAAGACTGCATTAACCCTCTTTCGCCACACGGGGTAGCGAAAGAGTTCCTCGATCGGTCGTCCTCTGGGTGGGCTCATACGTGCTGGCTGGTTTCGCACGCCAATTCAATTCGCTGTCGTTGCCGAAGGCCGGATATCATTTCGGCCTGACATCCTTGTTGCTCCTGGCGGGAGCCGGATCGGTCCACGATGCGGCCGCGCTGAATGAAACCCGCACCCTTTCGTTCCACCACACCCATTCCGATGAAGATCTCACCGTCACCTTCAAGCGTGACGGGCGCTACGACGAAGAAGCGCTGAAGCAGCTCAATCACTATCTCCGCGACTGGCGCAGCCAGGACCAGACCTCGATGGATCGTCACCTTTTCGACATCCTCTGGGAAGTCTACCGCGACGTCGATGGCAAGAAGCCGATCCAGATCATTTCCTCGTACCGTTCCCCCGCCACCAACGCCATGCTCCGCCGCCGTTCTTCAGGGGTGGCCCGCTTCAGCCAGCACATGCTCGGCCACGCCATGGATTTCTTCATTCCGGACGTACCGCTTGAGCAAATCCGCTACGCCGGGTTGCGCCTGCAACGGGGCGGCGTCGGGTTCTATCCGACATCGGGATCGCCTTTCGTCCATCTCGACACCGGCAGCATTCGTCACTGGCCGCGCATGACCCACGATCAGCTGGCCCGCGTATTCCCCGACGGCCGCACCGTGCATGTTCCCTCTGACGGCAACCCGCTGCCTGGCTATCAGCTTGCCCGCGCCGACATCGAAAAACGCGACAACGGCGACGACGCCTTGACCAAGACCAAACCGGGCCTGTTCGCCGCCTTGTTCAAAGGCAAATCGAACGACGACGAGGACGAAGGCGCCAGCGCTGCCGTTGCCAACGAAAAGACTGCCGGTCTGATGGCCGCCGCCGTTCCCGCCAAATCCGCCGACCCCGTGCCGATGCCGCGCTCAAAGCCTGCAGCGGCCGCGACCTTCCAGTTAGCCTCGGCCGACGCACAGATCGTCCAGCCCCGAAAATCGAAGCAGGCCGCTTCAGCATTAGCCGAAAAGGCCGAACCCAAACCGCAAACGCCGGCTGACATCATCAATGCCCGCGGCTTCTGGGGCGACGCCGCCACAACGCCGAAACAGGCAACTCCCGCACAGATCGCCGCCATCAGCGCCCGTCAGGCGCTGGCCTCCGCCGACCCGCAATCGACCGCAAGTATTTCCGACGCGTTCCAGGCGTTGGCCTACGCGCCGGCATCCAGTTCACCGGTTGATCGCTCGAATATCGTCGCGGCCAGTGCGCCGATCCCGCGCAGCATTCGGCCGGCATCGGCCCCGCGCAATCCGATGGCCGCCACCAAAATCGACTCGGTCGTCGCCAAGGGACCGCAGGGTCAGGGCAGCGTGGTTGCGACATCGACGCGGCTCGCCGCGTCCGGGAGCAACGATGCCTGGATGCGCGTCATGATCCTGGCGCCGAGCGCGAGCTCGTCGATGTCCGCGACGGTGCTGGGCGACACCGACATGACCTTGATGCGCGCGCATTTCGTCAAGCCGCAAGCTGCGATCGCGATTAGTTTCTCGGACGATCCGCAGATGGGAATGGTCTGCGACCGGTTCACCGGATCGGCGACCGCTGTCCTGGCGACGCAATCCTTCGTGATGCGGACCGCATCGCTGCGCTAGACGTTTCGTCGAACAAGCAGCCTTTTTCCAATTTAGCGTCGTCCTCGCGAACGCGAGGACCCATTAACCCCTGGCCTCTCAAGTGAGGCTTGGAGCTAGCTCCACGGACTATCTTGAAGATCGGTGGTTATGGATCGTAAGTCTGGGGTACCCTGATCC
>Ga0207930_1000512_pt1 | contig 12161 bp, 12 predicted proteins | sample NGESurshal092012_7_FD_184477 | JGI IMG/M metagenome (GOLD analysis project Ga0207930, IMG submission 184477) | Arctic peat soil microbial communities from Barrow, Alaska - NGEE Surface sample 210-3 shallow-092012 (SPAdes) | ecosystem: Environmental > Terrestrial > Soil > Wetlands > Peat ... | reverse complement strand
CGGGATACCCTTCCCCGCTCGGCGCTTGGCTTCATGGAGCAGATGCTGGAGCGCGTGAAGGGGCGCGCGGAGATCGCCTCTGTGGGCGGACGCTATCACGGCATGGATCGCGATCGACGCTGGACGCGCACGGAGCTCTGGTACCGCGCGATGATGCAGGGCGTCGGGCCGCGCGCCCCGGATGCGCTGAGCGCCATTCGCGCCGCTTACGAGCGCGGCGAGAGCGACGAGTTCATGAAGCCCGTGGTGATCGAACGGAACGAGGAGCCGCTCGCGACGGTACGAGATGGCGATGCGATCATCCTCTTCAACTTCCGCTCCGACCGGATGCGGCAGATCACGCGCGCGCTCACCGAGGATCCGTTCGACGGCTTCGATGTGCGCGGGCGTCCGTCGATCAGGGTCGTGACGATGACGCAGTACGACGAGATGTACGATCTTCCCGTCGTCTTCCCGCCATTTACGCTCGCGCACGTCGTTGGCGAAGTGATCTCGGCGCACGGCGGCACGCAGTTCCGCACCGCGGAAACCGAGAAGTACGCGCACGTGACGTACTTCTTCAACGCGGGCGTCGAGGCGCCGTACAAGGGAGAAGTGCGGGAGCTGGTGCCGAGCCAGAAGGTGGCGACGTACGACCTGGCGCCGGAGATGAGCGCATACGGGGTGACGGACGTGTTGTGCAAGGCGATCGGGTCGCGCAACTACGATTTCATTCTGTGCAACTACGCCAACGGGGACATGGTCGGGCACACCGGCGTGATTCCGGCGGCGATAAAGGCGGTGGAGACGGTGGATGAGTGTCTCGCCCGCGTGATCGCCGCGGCACAGCGCGCGGATGCGCGCGTGCTCGTGACGGCAGACCATGGAAACTGCGAGATGATGATCGACCCTGCTACCGGCGGGCCGCACACGGCACATACGACGAACCCAGTTCCATTCATCGTGGCCACCGAGCACGCGGTACCTCCAGCGAACTTCAAAGGCGATGGTCGCCGCTTTACCTTGAAACCCGACGGCGCCTTGCAAGACATCGCTCCGACCATGCTGGGCATCCTCGGCGTGCCACAACCCAAAGAAATGACGGGACACGATCTGCGGGTGGTGGTGGCGGAAGAAGCGAAGTGAAACTTCTTATTGCGCTCTATCACCGTTTTCATCCCTGGATCGCGCCGCTGTGGTTCTCGCAGCGGCTGCGTGATGATTTCCCGCAACTCGAAGTTGTACAGCTTCCCAACTACGACCGCATCACCGAAGAAATCGTCGACGCCGACCTGGCGATCACATGGTCGTTGCGTGGCGACCAGATAACCGCAGCGAAAAAGCTACGCTGGATACACTCCACCGCAGCGGCGGTTCATGCGCTAATAACGCCCGAATTGCAAACCAGTGACATCGTGGTGACCAATGCCCGGGCGGTGCACGGGCCGGTTGTGGCCGAGCACGCCATGGCGCTGGCGTTCGCTATGGCGAAACGGTTGCCGGAGGCTGCCAAATTTCAGTCGCAGCGACATTGGGCGCAGCAGGAGATCTGCGAAACCGTGCCCCGACCGCGTGAACTGAAAGACGCAACCATGGTGATCGTGGGATTTGGATTGATCGGCACTTCGCTGGCCAAACTTGCCCGAGCTCTGGGTATGCGCGTCGTCGGTGTACGCGAGCATCCGGAGAAGGGAAGCGAATTGGCTGACGCGATGTACGGATTCGACGACCTGAATCGCGCGCTCGGCGAGGGGGATTTCGTGGTTTTGGCGACCCCTGTGACGGAGAAGACGCGCCACCTGATGAACGCCGAGCGCCTCGAACACCTGAAGTCGGATGCATACTTAATCAATGTGGGTCGCGGCATCCTAATCGACGATGAGGCTTTGCAGCACGCCCTCCGGGCCAACCATTTCGCCGGCGCAGCACTCGACGTAACCACGGAAGAACCGCTCCCACCCGGATCGCCATTGTGGACGATGGAAAACGTATTCATCACTCCCCACACGGCTGGTTTTGCAGAAAAAATGTGGGAGAGGCATTACGTTGCGTATACCGAGAATCTGCGGCGATATCTGGCTGCCGAGCCGCTGTTGTGGACGGTTGACAAGAGCGCGGGATATTGAATCTGCGCGACTCTAGGCAACCGGAAGCGTGAAGTGAAACACCGATCCACTACCGATTTGAGAAGTCAATCCGATGGTTCCTCCGTGGGCCTCGACAATGGCCTTCGAGATGGAGAGTCCCATGCCCGTGCCCTGTACCCGGTAGCGCTGATCTCGTCCGCGATAGAACTTTTCAAACACCAGGGATTGCTCGAGGTCGTCAATGCCGGGACCGCGATCGGCGACGCTGATTTCCACCATACTGCCACGAGGCTCAGCGCTCACCGTGATCGGGGTATCTTCGGGCGAATACTTGGCGGCATTTTCCAGCAAGTGGATCAGCACTTCCGCGATGCGTTCAAGATCAACTCGCACTTCAGGGAGCGACTCAGGGATTTGAATCCGCAATTCATGTTTGTCCAAAGCCTGGCGGGACTTCTCCAATGCGGCTTCGACGACGTCAGTAACCCGATAGGGTGCGATGTGCAACTCGACTCTCTGGGCATCGAGTTGTGCCATCTCCGCCGCTTCTCCGACCAGCCGGTTCAAGCGGTCGGTCTCTTCGTCGATAACATCGAGCAAATCGCGGCGTCCGGCTTCATCAAGGATGGCGGTCGACAAGAGCGTTGACACCGACGCCTTGATCGATGTCAACGGGGTACGAAACTCGTGGGTCACGCTGTCGAGGATCGCGGTGCGCAACTTCTCGCTCTCCCGCGTCGCCTCCGTGCGCGATAGGGTTTCCACGGCTGCAGCGCGCTCGATCGAAATTGCAACCAGGCTCCCGACCGCCTCCAGAGTTTCGCGTGACAGGCAAGCGCCTTCCATCCCGAGACTGCCCACCGGACGGACGCCTATGCGCAAGGGCACAATGGAGATTTGTTGCTCCTGATTGATGAGGAGTTCGCCCCGCTGTGTGACTGCTCTCAGCTCGTCGTCGCTCAATTCGGGATGTTCAATCCCGGTCCGGTACACCTCGTTGCGCTTGGGCAGAAACATGGCTGCCGCCGTCAGCCCGAAGGCATCCATCACGAATTGTGGGATGGAATTGTTGAGTTCCAGAACATTCTCGGTGGCGAGCAGTTGTTGACTCAACGAATACAGCCGTTCCACTTCCTTGCGACGTCGAGTAGCATTTTCGGTTTCACGGCGCGCGCGTTCGGAGAGGCGGCTGGCCAAAATGCCGCTTACGAGAAACGCGAGAAGCGCAACCCAATTCTGAGGGTCAGCGACGGTAAAGTTGCGGACTGGCGGCAGGAAATAATAGTTGAAGACCAGCGTCGCCACGATCGCAGTGGTCGTGGCAATGGTAAGTCCCCAACGGGAAGCGACAAACAGCACAACCAGCAAAAAGGTCAACGCGACAGTCGTGGGGTTGACTGGCAGGCGGGTAAAAACCCATACCAGTACGGCGATAGCAGCGAGCGCTGCGATATAGCGATAGGCCAGCTTCTTTGCTGTGCCATGCCAGTCGGTCTTCGGCTTGCCCGCAACTACATTCGGTACAGGATTCACGTCATGATTGTATCGAATCGACATTTTCACACGGCTGCCGCACAATGATTGGGCACATGCAAAAGACCCCAGAGCAATGGCTAGAGGAGACCGCCCCTGACAAGAAGGGTGGGGTTTTCAAGCTGTTCCTCGGATACGCTCCCGGGGTTGGCAAAACTTACGCCATGCTGAGCGAGGCCATCCGGCGCCAAAGCCGCGGCGAGGATGTGGTGATTGGCGTAGTTGAGACCCACGGCCGCAAAGCCACCGCCGAACTCGCTGGCCGACTCGAGACCGTTCCGCGCAAGAAGATCGATTACAAGGGAACACTGTTCGAAGAGATGGACGTAGATGCCATCGTCGCGCGCAAACCTCAAGTCGTGCTGATTGATGAACTGGCCCATACCAACATCGAAGGCAGTAAGCATCCTAAGCGGTACGAAGATGTATTCGAAATCCTCGACGCCAAGATCGACGTGCTTTCGACGATGAACATTCAGCACCTGGAGAGCGTGACTCCGATGGTGCACAAGATTACGGGTGTGCTGGTACGCGAGACCGTTCCCGACTGGGTGCTGAAGCGGGTAGACGAGATCGTGATGTCGGACTTAACGCCCGAAGCCCTGCAAAAGCGCATGCGGCGGGGCGACATCTATCCCATGGAACGCGTCGATCGTGCACTGGGGAACTTTTTCCGTCCCAGCAACCTGATAGCGTTGCGAGAGATCGCATTGCGGAATGTAGCGCAGGTCGTCGATCGCAGCCTGGAGCCGTATCTCGACAAGGAAGCTACTTTCGGGCGCGGCGTTAACGTCGCTGAGCGCATCGGCGTGGGCGTCAGTTCCAACCCTGCGGCCCAGTATCTGATCGCCCGCGGAGCACGCATGGCGCAGGGAATCGGTGGTGAGCTTTTCGTGGTTTATGTCGATACCGGGTCCGACGACGACGATCCTGAACGGCAGCGGTCCCTGGACGCGAACCTGCGCTTCGCTGAGAACCTGGGGGCTCAAATCGTGCGAATGAAGGGAAGCAATGTGGCGGAGATGTTGGCTGAATTCGTGCGCGAAAAGCACATTACGCAAGTCATCTTCGGGCACTCTGCCACCAGAGGATTGCGAAAGTACTTGTTTCTATCGGCGGTCCAGCGGTTTCTGCTGCATGCTCCCTCCGTGGACGTCCACATCGTGAAACAGCAGGCCGACTAATGCATACGCGACCCCATATCCTGGTGGTGGACGACGAACCGCAGATCACCCGGGTCCTGCGCACCAGCCTCGGGGCGCAGGGTTACGAGATCCGAGTGGCCAACGACGGCGAAACCGCGCTGGAGATCGTGAAGGACTTCGTGCCGGACCTCGTGATTACCGACCTCGCCATGCCGCGGATGAACGGCATTGAGTTGTGCCGGCAATTGCGCAAGATATCGCAGGTCCCGATCATCGTGTTGTCGGTTCGTGGCGAGGAACGCAGCAAGGTCGAGGCACTTGATTCCGGCGCTGATGACTACGTTACGAAGCCGTTCGGCAGCGGGGAATTGCTGGCGCGCATTCGCGCCGCGTTGAGGCGCTCGCCTCCCATCGGCAACGTCACTCAGACCCTGATCGAACAGGGAGACTTTCGTGTCGACCTGGATGCGCACTCTGTTGCCGTAGTGGGCAAGGAAGTAAAGCTCACGCCGAAGGAATTCGACGTGCTGGTTTACATGGCGCAACATCCCAACAAAGTGCTGACGCACCGCGCCATCCTCAACGCCGTTTGGGGTAGCAATAACGTTGAGCAGAACGAGTACCTGCGTGTCTTCGTCGGGCAGCTTCGCAAGAAGTTGGAACCCGATGCCGGCTCGCCCAAATACATCCTGACCGAGCCTTGGGTGGGCTACCGCTTTGAGCCCGGGGAATAGGCGCCTGCGGTCGCCTTGCCGGAAATCAACGCCTGAATCGCCCTTACATCTAGCCACCCGCACCTCCCATCTGATAACTTTTCTCAATTCCTAGCTGCAGTGGGTTGAGGAACACGATGGCTGACCTCACAACCGCACAGACCTATGATGGCGGCAGCTCCGATCGCTGGCATGCCGTAACGGCCGGCTATCTGGGGTGGACGCTTGATGCCTTCGACTTCTTCGTCGTGATCTTCCTGTTCGATGTCCTGGCTCAGCACTTTCATGTGAGCAAGGGCGCCATCATTTTGTCGGTCACGGGTACGCTGGCGATGCGTCCGTTTGGCGCACTGATCTTTGGAATGATGGCCGACCGCTATGGACGGCGGCGCCCGCTGATGGCCAACGTCATCTTCTTCTCGGCAATCGAACTGCTGTGCGGCTTTGCTCCGAACTTCACGGTATTTTTCATTCTGCGGCTTCTCTTCGGAATTGGGATGGGCGGCGAGTGGGGTGTTGGCGCGTCTCTAGCTATGGAACACGCTCCGGTGAAATGGCGCGGTGTGCTCTCGGGAATCCTGCAGAGCGGTTATTCATGCGGGTACTTGCTGGCGGCTGTCGCCGCTCGCGTGGTACTTCCCAACCTGGGATGGCGGGCGATGTTCTGGGTTGGCGGGCTTCCGGCGTTGCTGGCCCTTTACATCCGGACCAAAGTGCCGGAATCGGAAGCGTGGCGACAGCATAAGGTAGCAAGGGTGATCGACGGTCCCAAGATCGCGATGCAGCACAAGCGACTGGTGCTGTACATGGTCGCGTTGATGTTCCTGATGAACTGTCTTTCGCACGGCACGCAAGACCTATATCCCGATTTTCTGAAGCACGGGTACGGAATCGCGCCCAACACCGTCGCCTACATCACGATCTTCTACAACATCGGCGCCTTGACCGGTGCGGTCCTGTTCGGGCTGCTGTCGGAGCGGATTGGACGGCGATACGGAATGCTGGCGGCACTCACGTTGTCACTACTGATTATGCCCGTGTGGGCGTTCGGCGGCACAGTCATGGTGCTGACGCTGGCCGCCTTCGTGATGCAAATGGGAGTGCAAGGCGCATGGGGAGTTATTCCCGTGCATTTGAACGAACTATCGCCTAACGCGGTGCGAGGACTGCTCCCCGGATTCACCTATCAGATTGGCATACTGCTGGCGGCTTCCACGCCGACGATTGAGTTCGCGCTGCGCGATCGGCTGGGCTATCCATGGGCGCTGACATCGTTCGAATTGATTGTCATCGCAGGACTGGCGCTGCTGCTGCTCTTCGGACGCGAAAACAAGGGCAAGAGCTTCCTGCTACATCCCAGCGACTGCGATTGTTTCGAAGAGAATTGTATGGAGCGGGAGACGGGAATCGAACCCGCGACCAACAGCTTGGGAAGCTGTGACTCTACCACTGAGTTACTCCCGCTCAGTCCGGCAGACATGCCGAGTGTAACACTGCCGCAAAATCGCCCGCAATCGACGGGGGTGCTCACTTGGGCAATGGGGAGTGCCGCCCTTAACAACAATTGACATTGACTCTGCACGTCCCTGCACTATGATGTTTCAAACATTTCCCGTTGATTCTGTTTCGGGGACATTCATCGTGCAGCCATCGTTTACAACTCGCGCCGTGGTGGAGCTCACCGGAATTAGCCCACGCCAACTCCAATGGTGGGACGAGCGCGGCATTGTCGTACCCGGACGCGATGGTCACGCGCGTGTCTATTCGCTGGACGATTTGGCTGAGGTGACCGTCATTTGCGAATTGCGCGAGCGCGGGTTTTCGCTGCAAAAGATTCGTCGAGTTATCCGCTTTCTGCAAAGAGAGCTGGGCCGGCGGCTGGTCGAAACAGTGCGGGCTGCGTCCGAATATCACCTGTTGACCGATGGGCGGCACATTTTCCTGGAAGATTCGGCGCGTGGCGTGGTCGATCTGTTGAAGAATGCGCGCCAGCCGATGCTGACCGTCTGCTTGAGCGACACGCTGCAGCGGATCCAAGCTCGGGTGGATGGCACGAAGAAGCAGAACGCTTCTACCCGTCGTCCTGGGCAGCAGCGGCGTAAGGCTTCGTGAAACGGTGTGGAACCCGGTTTACCCGGTTAAGGAGGGCACGTGATCGGCGAACTGAGTATCTTGAGCGAATGGATCCCGGAACAAATGGAGCCTGGAACCATTTTTGTCCTGGAGAACGCGGGAGATGTCGGTGACAAAGACGACCCTTACTGGGCGGTGCTTTCGTGCCCGAAGTGCGGCCAACTCGGGCTGATCACGCGAAAACAGGTGGCCGGCCTGGTGCCGGTAATCTGTGGTTCGGACAAGTGTCCGGCGCAGTTTTTTATTCGTGACGAGCAAATCGTGTTGAGGAAAGCCAGCTAGCCGACCTGTCGATTGGCGGGAGGTGTTGGCGTCCACAATTACGCCGGGACGAGGTATTCGTCTGTTGGCGAGATTCACCACGCAAGGCACGGCTTCGGTCGTGCCTTACGGTTTGGCTAGAACCATCCCTGTCCTAGGATCGGAGCGGGGACAAACGTGAGGGCGAGGAGCAGCACGGGCACCAGGGAGAGCACCCTCCGCCGCGAATCCAATTCCGGCCACGCAGGCACAGGTGGATGGCGCCAGCCAGTGACACCAAGGATTGCGGCCCACACCAACCAGCCAATCCAGAAGCATGACAAAAGTGCGAGAACGCCAACCGAAACTCGGCTCACCCATTTGTGAGTTCGAGGCGCGACCGCGTAGATGATGTGGCCCCCATCGAGTTGACCGCCGGGAAGGAGGTTCAAAGCGGTAGCGAACATTCCCACCCAGGCCGCCACCGCGATCGGATGCAAAGCGAGACGACCCAGGGGGACAGAGGTCGCCGACGATGGCGTGAGCATCCAATGCGCCAGATGAAATACCGCCGGGAAGCCGATGCCCAGGCTTTCGACTCCAGTGACCGGCGCCGCGGGCTTCGACAAGGCCAGCCCAAGCATTAGCAGCGGGAAAGCTACCACAAAGCCCGCGATCGGCCCGGCTACTCCAATGTCAAACAACGCCCGCCGGGAACGGATCGGAGACTTGATCCGGATAAACGCTCCCATGGTGCCAATCAGAGTAGGAGCCGGAATGAAAAACGGCAGCGTTGCGTTGACCTCATACTTTTCGCACAGCAGGAAGTGCCCAAACTCGTGCGCCAGAAGAATTGCCATCAGCGCGACCGAGAAGGGAATTCCCATCAGCAGCCTGCTGGGCTGCTGCCATATCCAGAGCGGGTGAAACAGCGGCATGTACCCATCGCCCAGGGTGAACGCAGGAAGCCCGCGTTGAAAATTTTCATAGAGTTGAGCGCCGACCACGAGCGTAGTCAGCATAGTGAGCAGCAATAGGAGCAAGTGCAGCCAGTAGGGGCGAGCCTGGCGGCGGGTTACGATGTACGCTTCGGGACGGGCAGGGACCTCGAAGGTGTAGGAAATGGGCTGGGACGGTTCTGACATCGTCTACTGCGACCGTGGATGCGTTGCGCCAATGCGGCGCGACTGAGGTGGTTCCGTTGGCCCACTCGAACACAAGAGCATGGCTGTGCGCCGAATTGAACGGCAAGTCCTCGCCATCGCTACTCGATAGACTGCAGTTCTTTGCCGGGTTTGAAGCGCACCGCTTTCCCGGGGGGAATATTGACTTCCGCGCCGGTGCGGGGATTGCGTCCAATTCCGGTCTTTCGTGGGCGAACGGTAAACACACCAAAGCCACGAAGCTCGATGCGGTCGCCCTTGGCAAGCGCTTTCTTCATGCTCTCAAAGACGGTCTCAACCGCCATTTCAGCTTTGGTTTTCGTAACGCCAGTCTTGGTGACAACTTCGTTAATCAGATCCAGTTTGATCACAAGTGGCTCCGCAAAGTGCTTTCCCCGGGAACCGCTCAACCCGAGCGCTGGTGAGATTCTACTCGACCTTGGGCGTTTCCGGTAAGTCTTAGTTTGTGTGCAAGTTAGAAAAAAACCAAGAGGTTAGCGCCGGAACCCCCTCGCCCATTGTCAACCGTGGCCGCGATTCCGTAAGATGGCCTCACCGTTCCACGCATCCACGAGCGAGTCCGGCTACCCCGCCGCAGCTAGGAGCCCCATGCCCATAATGAGTGACCGTTGGATCCGAAAAATGGCAGTCGAGCACGACATGATCAGCCCTTTTTCGGAAAAGCAGTTTCGCGAAGGCGTCATCTCCTACGGTCTCTCGAGCTACGGGTACGACCTTCGGGTCGCCGACGAATTCAAGATATTCACCAACGTAAACAGCACCATTGTCGATCCCAAGAAGTTCGACGAGCGCTCGTTTGTCAGTCTGGAATCGGATGTCTGCATCGTTCCTCCGAATTCGTTCGCCCTGGCGCGCTCGGTCGAGTACTTCAAGATTCCCCGTGACGTACTCACCATCTGTGTCGGCAAATCGACCTATGCCCGCTGCGGGATCATCGTCAACGTCACGCCATTTGAGCCGGAGTGGGAGGGATTCGTGACGCTCGAAATATCGAATACAACGCCGCTGCCCGCCCGCATCTACGCGAATGAGGGTCTTTGTCAGATCCTTTTTTTTCAGGGGAACGAGCCTTGCGAAGTCAGCTACAAGGATAAGAAGGGCAAATACCAGGGACAGACGGGTATCATGCTGCCGAAGCTGTAAAGCGTCCGGTGCCTAGCCAGAATTGAAAGCCGCGCTGCCGGAGACGCTGGAGATCGCAAATGCACGCACCGCCAATGCAGACAGTAGCTGCGTCAACTGGCATCGCGGAGTTCTTCCCGGATGACACGGCGGAGCGTCATTTCCAGTGGCTCCTGGACGCGCCGAATGTGCTCCCGAAGTGCATCGTTGATTAAGCTTTGATAGCTGCCGCCCCCGGTCTGGTTCACTTGCTGACGAAACCAGTCGAGGACGCCATTATCAAGCCGAATCGTGATTCTCGTTTTGCCCTTGGACGCAGGAGCGACGGATCCCCGTTTAGCCTTGGCGAAATCGTATTCACGTCTCATTGCTGTTCCTCGTATTGAATTTTCTCGCGTCTGGTCGCGCGCCGCGCCGAGATGAGCCGAATTCTCTCGCCTCTCCAGGTGTAAACCACGACCAGGAGTCTTCCCAGCACGTCCATTCCAAGCGTGATCCATCGCTCTTCATTCGCTGAGCCGGGATCGCGAATCGTTAGAGATAAATTGTCTTCTAGTACTGCCACCGCGTCTGCAAACTCGACCTGGTGCTTTGCATAGTTCTACGCGGCCTTACCCGGATCCCACTCGAGTCCACAGCATGTATTGTATGTACGTTTGTACACCGCCGTCAAGTCCGGCGGTCAGCGACAACTGTCACGGGTAACGACGCGAAAACCGCGCCGGAAGAGCGGTTTTGAATTTCGTCTGAGCTCGGTATGAGTGGTGTCGCTACTTGCCGTTTTCTTCGCTCTCTTTGTACATGTACTTAATGCTGGGCTTGTAGATCAGGAGATTGGGTTCGCCGGTCCGGGTCACCTTCAGGCAATATTTGTCATACCACTCAATTACGCCGTGAATCTCCTCGTCATCCTGCAGCACCAGGACCATGGGAGTCTTGGTTTGCATTTGTTTCTGATAGTAAAAATTCTCGGCGTGCGTCTGCTCAGGGGGCGCGATTTTCTTGCCATTCGCAGGGCTGGGGGCGCGATCGCTACGCTCGCGTCGATCGCCGTTTTCGGGTCGGGGGCGTTCGGTGCGATTCAACGCCGGACGAATCAATTTGCGATTGGCAAACGCTTCGGAGTCGAGCGCGCGACCCACAGTGGTGGAGTCCATGGAATCTTTCATGGTGTTGGCTCCTATGGCTTGCACACCAGCCTAGCCGACTAGAACACCAGCCGTGAGACGTGGATTACGGTCTGGCAAGACTCTGGATGTGATTTCACCAGGGTGTCTTCAGGTGTGAACTTGGCGATACCCTAACACAGCAGAACATCCAAAACAATGAGCTACATCACAATACTTTGGTGCCATGCGTTGCTAACGCTCCAGAGACGTGGCAAACGCGTCGAGCGCCAGTGTACGCAGCAGGTTCCGGCGCATTCCGCTCTCTAACTCACCCAGTCGGTTAACCGTTTCGACAACCCACGGGAAATCCACTTGCTCCGCCATTTTTCTTAGTTGAGGCTGCATGTCGGTATTGCGCACAAACTCCGGAGTCCCCGACTTAAGGAACAACATGTCTTCGAGCAGAGCGTACAGGGTACGGATAGCTTGCTCTGTCTTGGCTTTGCCCTCGGCTCCCGAGCGGTAGGAATCGGTTGTGCGGAACAGGTCGCTATGGTCTTTCTCCCCCAAGGCAGGGCCGAGAAGCGCCAGCGCGTCCTGCCGCGCCGCGAGGTACTTCGCCAGGTCGAAACTGCGTGCGCGACCTAGTCCGCCGCCGCAGAGTCGCGCGACCAACGCGCGTTCCTGTGCTTTAAGTTCCGGCCGGACGTCCGCCAGGTATTTCTCAACGGCCTCGAATAGAAGCGGCGACAGACGCAGGTGCATGCAGCGGGAGCGAGTCGTAGGCAGCAGCGCTGACGGGTTGTCGGTAAGCAGGAAGATGGTCGCGAAGTCGGGCGGCTCTTCGAGAATCTTCAACAACGAGTTTGCCGCCTCCTTCATGAAGTCGGCCTCGCTGAAGATATAGACCCGCCGG
>Ga0207930_1000509_pt1 | contig 12185 bp, 15 predicted proteins | sample NGESurshal092012_7_FD_184477 | JGI IMG/M metagenome (GOLD analysis project Ga0207930, IMG submission 184477) | Arctic peat soil microbial communities from Barrow, Alaska - NGEE Surface sample 210-3 shallow-092012 (SPAdes) | ecosystem: Environmental > Terrestrial > Soil > Wetlands > Peat ... | reverse complement strand
ACATATTCGCCCCAGCCGGCGCCGACGACCTCGGTGTTGCCGAGCAGCAGCCGGTTGACTTTGACCTCGGGGATCGAGCCGCCGGTGAAGCCGACGACGATCAGGCGGCCGTTCTCGCGCAGCGAGCGCAGGCTGTCGGTGAAGCGGTCGCCGCCGACTGGGTCGAGCACGATGTCGACGCCGCCACCCGAGCGCTCCTTGACCTCGTCCTTCCAGCTGTCGCTGAGCAGCACGACCTCGTCGGCGCCCGCCTGCTCGGCGACGCGCTGCTTGGCCTCTGAGGAGACGAGCGCGATCGTGCGCGCGCCGAGGCCCTTGGCGACCTGCAATGCGGCCGTCCCGACGCCCCCGGCGGCGCCGTGCACGAGCACCGTCTCGCCCTGCTTCAAGCGCCCGCGCAGCACCAGCGAGAAGTAGGCGGTGTGGTAGTTGAGAATCAGGCTCGCGCCTTGGGCGAAGTCGAGCTCGTCCGACAGCGCGAACGTGAAGAACTCCGGCGCGACGGCCGTCTCGGCGAAGCCCCCCAGCGCACAGAACGCGGCCACGCGATCGCCCGGCTTCACCGATGCTCCCTCGGAAGCGCTGCGGACCACGCCGGCGACCTCGCTGCCGGGCACGAACGGCAGCGGTGGTTTCATCTGGTACTGCCCGCGCGTCTGCAGCACCTCGGGGAAGGACACGCCGGCAGCATGAACGTCGACGACGACGCCCGCGCCCGGCGTGAGCATGTGCGAGGGCTCCGGGTCGTCCAGCTCGACCAACCGCAGTGCCGTATCCGGTCCCGATTCCTGCACGATCTGCACGGCTCGCATGCTGCGATTATGTCCGAAACATCGAGGAGGGGTTCAAGCTATGGCCAAGGTGCTCTGCGTGCTGTACGACGATCCTGTCGACGGGTACCCCCCGTCCTACGCACGCGACGGCGTCCCACAGATCGCGCGATATCACGACGGGCAGACCACGCCGACTCCGCAGGCGCTCGACTTCACGCCGGGAGAGCTGCTCGGCAGCGTGTCGGGCGAGCTCGGCCTGCGCAGCTTTCTTGAGGAGCGCGGGCACACGCTGGTGGTGACCTCCGACAAGGACGGCCCGGACTCCGAGTTCGAGCGCGAGCTGACCGACGCCGAGGTCGTGATCTCCCAGCCGTTCTGGCCTGCCTACCTGACGGCCGAGCGGATCGCCAAGGCGCCGCAGCTGAAGCTCGCGCTGACGGCGGGCATCGGCTCCGACCACGTCGACCTGCAGGCGGCAATCGACCGCGGGCTGACGGTCGCCGAGGTGACGTACTCCAACAGCATCAGCGTGGCCGAGCACGTCGTGATGATGATTCTCGCGCTCGTGCGCAACTACATTCCCTCCTACCAGTGGGTGATCGACGGAGGCTGGAACATCGCCGACTGCGTGTCGCGCTCCTATGACCTGGAGGGAATGCAGGTCGGCACGGTGGCAGCGGGGCGCATCGGCTCGGCCGTGTTGCGCCGGCTGAAGCCGTTCGAGGTCGGCCTGCACTACACCGACCGCCACCGGCTGCCGGCCGACGTCGAGCAGGAGCTCGGCGCGACCTTTCACGACAGCGTGGAGTCGCTGGTCGAGGTCTGCGACGTCGTGACGATCAACGCGCCGCTGCACCCGGAGACGGAGAACCTGTTCGACGAGCGGCTGCTGGCGAAGATGAGGCGCGGGGCGTATCTGATCAACACCGCGCGCGGAAAGATCTGCGACCGCGACGCGGTCGCACGCGCCTGCGAGAGCGGGCAGCTGGCCGGCTACGCCGGCGACGTGTGGTTCCCGCAGCCGGCGCCGCGCGACCATCCTTGGCGCTCGATGCCCCACCACGGCATGACCCCGCACGTCTCCGGCACGAGCCTCTCGGCGCAGGCTCGCTACGCGGCCGGGGCGCGGGAGATCCTCGAGTGCTACTTCGACGGGCGGCCGATCCGCGAGGAGTATCTGATCGTCAACGCCGGCGCTCTCGCCGGCGCCGGAGCGCACGCCTACAGCGCCGGCAACGCGACCGGCGGCTCGGACGAGGCGGCCAGGTTCACGGCGAGCTGAGGGGCCCAGGCCGGGCGCAGGGTGGCTGCGCGTAGCCCGAGAGCTGGCTGTGCGTGACTTCGCCCGGCGCGAGCGCCGTGACCTGCACGATCCCCGTATGAGCGCGCGTGGAGAAGTCTGGGAACTTCCTGAGAAAGCTAGGGGCGCGCGAGGACGACGCGCGAGTCCGCGCGCAGCCATGCCGCGGCGGCCATCGCCGCGGCGACGAGCAGCACCGCGGGCCAGGCGCCGATCGCCAGTGCGAGCACGTGCGAGAGGACGAATGCCGCGAGGCCCGCGCAGGCGAGCGTCACGGCGGTGCGCGTGTCGTTGCGCTGCGTCCACGCGCGAACGCACCACAAGCCACCGGCCAGCAGCACGACGCCACCGAGCGGCCTGGACCCGGTCCCCGCGGCGACCGCGTATCCGGCGATCAGCGAGCCGGCGGCAACCGGCGCCGTGGGGGTCAGACGGATGAAGGCACGATCCACAGAGGCCACGCGCGCAGCCTAGCGCGACTCACGCACTGCTCGACTCGGCCCACAGGTTGATCCCACCCTCCTTGGCGTAGCGGTCGATCTCCGCGAGCTCATCCGCGGCGAAGTCGGGCTTCTGCAGGGCCGCGACGTTCTGCTCGAGCTGCTGCACGCTGCTGGCGCCGAGCAACGCAGACGTGACACGCCGATCGCGCAGCGCCCAGGAGATCGCCAACTGGGCGAGCGTCTCTCCGCGCCCGCCGGCGATCTCGTTCAACGCGCGCACGCGTTGGAGATTCTCCTCGCTGATCAGCTCGGCGGAGAAGTGGTTGCCGCGGCGCACCCGTGAGTCCTCTTGCACGCCCTCGAGATACTTGTCGGTGAGCAGGCCCTGGGCCAGCGGCGAGAACACGATCGCTCCCACTCCCTCGCGCTCGAGCACGTCGAGCAGCTGCTCCTCGATCCAGCGGTTCAGCAGCGAGTAGGACGGCTGGTGGATGAGCAGCGGCGTCCCGAGCTCGCGCAGGATCCGTGCCGCCTCTTCGGTTCGCTTGGGCCCGTAGGAGGAGATGCCCACGTACCTGGCCTTGCCGCTGCGAACGGCGCTGTCGAGCGCGCCCAGCGTCTCCTCCAGCGGCGTGTCCGGGTCAAAGCGATGCGAGTAGAAGATGTCGACGTACTCCAGCCCCATGCGCTGCAGGCTCTGATCGAGGCTCGCCAGCAGGTACTTGCGCGACCCGAACTCGCCATACGGACCCGGCCACATGTCCCAGCCGGCCTTCGTCGAGATGATCAGCTCATCGCGGTAACGGCGGAAGTCCTCGGCAAAGATGCGTCCGAAGTTGATCTCCGCGCTGCCGTACGGCGGGCCGTAGTTGTTGGCCAGATCGAAGTGCGTGATGCCGAGGTCGAACGCCCGGCGCAGGATCGCCCGGCTGTCGCGCAGCGGGCGGTCGTCGCCGAAGTTCTGCCACAGCCCGAGCGAGATCGCCGGGAGCTGCAGGCCGCTGCGTCCGCAGCGGCGATAGGGCATCGCCTCATAGCGGTCGTCGGCGGGCACGTACAGCGATGGGCCGAGATCAGCGTCGTAGGGCACCCTCCGAGTATTCCACCACCACGCCGGATCAAACATTCAGCGGCCGTCTTCAGCGCCGAAAGAGCGCGCGCCGAAGACTGTGCCGCGCGGTCGAGTCTCAGTCGTTCCAGGTGGGCGCGAAGGCGTTGCGCACGAGCGTCGTGATCGGGCCGCCGGCGAAGGGCACGCTGACGATGTTGTGACCGGAGCCCGGATCGAAGCCGCCGGTCGCGGCGAGCACGGTCGCGCCGTCGCGCGAGATGCCGGCGGCGACGAGCTGCAGCGCGATCGATTTCTTGGCGCTGAACGTGTGCACGGCGCCGGTCAGCGGGTTGACGCCCTCGCCGTACACGGTGTCCTGGCCGCCGAACTGCGCGAGCAGTTGCGCGCCGCTCGCCGACCACGCAAGCGGCGCCGGCCCGGAGAGCAGAAACGCCGCTTTCTGGCGCGTGAGCTGGCGCGCCTGCGAGCCGTCGGGGTGCATCAGCCAGACGTTGCTCTTGGGCGCGTCTTCGCGGCGGCCGCGGGCCTTGAACGTGCGAGCGAAGGCGATCTTCGCCGGACCCCACACCGGCTCGGTGCTGCGATGGTTGCGCGTGATGCGCGTCGGGCTGCCGCCCGCCAGGGGCACCGTGTAGATGTCGCTGAAGGTTGGGAACGTCTTCAGATTGGGGGCGCGCGCGTACGCGAGCCGAGTCGAATCGGGCGAGAAGCTGACACCCTGGATGGTGCCCGTTGCGATCACGCGCGCGCTGCGCGTCGCGACGTCGATCAGCACGAGCTGTTCGCGTTCCGGGGTCAAGCCGCGCGTCGTCGCGATCGTCTTTGAGTCCGGCGACCACGCGGTGTTGTTCATGCTCGCCTCCTGCGCAGCCAGGACGACGCTCGCGCCGCCGGCGGTCGAGACCATTTCCAGAGCGGCGTTGCCGTGGGCGGGAAGCGACTGGAAGATGACGGCGCTGCCGTCGGGCGCGATCAGCGGCTGATTGCCGCCGGTGCCGCCGACCAGCTGGCGCGGCGAGCCACCGTTGGCTTCGGCGACCCAGATCGACGGATGGAAGCTGCCCGAGTTCTTCTCGTAGGCGATCGTCGCGCGGGCCGGCGCAGCGACCACACAGGCAAGCGTGGCAAGCGCGGCGACGAGGGCGAGCGCAGGCAGTGAGATCTTCGCCTGCAAGCGCACACGGCAACGGCCCCCTGTCATACGCGAAAGCCTATTCGAGTGTGCCGCGCCTCTGACCGGCCTTCAGCGATCGGACTCGAGCCGGTGCAGCGCCGCCTGATCCAGCCGGGACCCGTGGCGCGGGACCGCGACGGCTTCGGGCAGCTCGACGTGGAGTGCGGTCGCACCGTCGAGCTGCGCGATCGCTTCCAGCAGCGTGTAGCTGAGCACGTGCCCGCCGCGCGTGCGGTCGTCGGTGAGGAAATGCAGGTGCGAGCCGACCATCTCGATGCCGTCGAGCGCGTCGGGGAAGCAGAAGCCGATCATCGTGCCCGAGACGTCGCGCAGCACGCTGACCTGCTGCTGGGCGATCACCTCGGCGAGCGGGCGGTAGGGAGGCTTCTGCCGCGGCACCGAGCGGACGTGCACTTGGGCAAAGCGACCGTCGATGCGAATCGCAGTCGGGCGCGTCGCCTTCGACACGCGCTCGCCCAGATGCGCTTCGAGGTCGGCCTCGGCGAACGGCCCGGTCAGGGCCACGGGCTCGCCCGGCGAGAATGCGACACCACCGCGTAGGGCGTCTTCGACGAGGCGTCCGCGCGCACGAGCGTGCAGTCCAGCTCGGCCTTCCACGCCTGCCCGTCGAGCACGATCAGCTCGCCGTCGAGGCCGTTGAGCGTGCCGAGTCCGAGATCGCCGTGCTCGAGGATCTCCGCGAGCGTGACGTCGCCGTCGAACGCGCCCGCCAGCAGAGCGTGAACGGTGGAGGTCTGAAAGAGCTCGTGGTCGGGGTGCTCGGAACGCAGTTCGCCGTGGCGAAGCAGCTCGACGCCCAATGCGCCGAGAAACTCGATCTCGCTCATCGCGCGGCGGCGGCCGGCTTGCGCGCGCGGAAGCGAAACGAGCTTGCGCTCCGCGAGACGACCGTCTCGGCCAGACCCGCAGTGTGCAGCCGATCGGCCAGTCCATCGGGGGCGACGGGGACGAGCGTGTCGCCGATGTGCAGCAGGCGGAACAGCAGTCCCTGCCCGAGGCTGTCGGTGCCCGCGAACAGGCCGCCCGGTCGCAGCACGCGCGCGGCGATCTGTTGCCAGCGGCCCGACGAGCAGATGACGGCGTGCATGCGGTTCATCTCGCGCGCACTCTAACTGCGGGGCAACAGTCGTCTGCGCGGCGCCAGTAGGGTCGGCTCCGCCAGGCGCCGGGTCCGCTAGGCGCCGGGTCCGGCGAAACGTGGAAGCCCGTCGTCGGGGATCGTCTCCCACGCGACCGCGGAGCTGACCCACTGGCGGTATTCGGGGCGGATGCCGGGATCGGCGTCGAGGGCACCCATGCGCACGTAGACATGCTCGCCGCCCTCGGGCCGGCTGAAGATGTGCCCGCCGCAGTCGGCGCAGTACCACTTCGCCTGCCCGCCCTCGGGCTCCCACCGGCGCAGCTGCTGCTCTCCCTGCAGAATCGCGAAGGCATCGGCCGCGACGCGCGCGTTCGGCGACGAGGAGGTGCCGGTGCGACGCTGGCAGTTGCGGCAGTGGCAGTAGCGCGCCGATTCGAACGGGGCGGCGACGGAGAAGCGCACGGCGCCGCATGCACAGCGCCCTGTCAGCGGACTCTCCGTCGTCGGCGTGGTCATCTCGGCCAGCATAGGAGCTCGCTCGGCCCGCGCGATGCAGGTCGCGACCCGTTGTCAGTAGTTCAGACGCACGACCAGGCCTCATCTCATCGCGCAAGCGCGATGCGCGCAGCCGGGCCTTCGGCAAACGTCCAACGGCACCCCGCGGATGCTGGCCAATTGGCCCTTAGCGGTGTGCTCGCAGCACGTCACCTTTACCCCATGGCAGGCATCCTCGAGATCATCGGCGGACCCACTCCTATCCAGGCACCGCGCGTGGGCGACACCTACCGCTGGAAGGTTCAGGACGGCTCGGCGGAAAAGCACGTGTACGTGCAGATCGCGGAATCGATGAGAGCCGAGGCCTTCGAGGAGCCGCTGCGGTCGGGAATCGAGTCTAAGGGCGAGACCGTCCTGCGCAAGCTGCTCGAGCGCGGCAACGTGCCGACGCGGATCAAGATCACCTCGGCGGGGATCACCGAAGTCGGGGTCGACCGCCGACCGCGCCGCTGCTCGGTCTAGCGCCGGCGCCGCAGACCGGCCGGGTCGGTCGCGTCGGTCAGAGGTTCACCGACGCCATCCCCGCCTCGTCGTAGCGGTCGCCCGCAACGCTGGGCAGCTCGGCGTCGATCCGCGCCAGATCGTCCGCGGTCAGCTCGACGTCCACCGCTGCGGCGTTCTGCTCCAGGTAGGTGCGGCGCTTTGTGCCGGGGATCGGCACGAGGTCCTCACCCTGTGCGAGCACCCACGCGAGCGCCAGCTGAGCGGCCGTGATGCCCTTGTCCTCGGCGATCTCCTGAACCTTGGCGGCGAGCTCGAGGTTGGCGTCGAGGTTCTCGCCGGTGAAGCGCGGTCCGCGGCGGCGGAAGTCGCCCTCGTCGAGATCGTCCGGCGACTTGAAGCGACCGGACAGAAAGCCACGCCCGAGCGGCGAGTATGCGACGAAGCCGATACCGAGCTCACGGCACGTCGGCAGCACCTCGGCCTCGGGGTCGCGTGTCCACAGCGAGTACTCGGTCTGCACCGCAGTGATCGGGTGCACGGCCTGAGCGCGGCGGATCGTCGCAGGCGCCGCCTCGCTGAGGCCGATGTGCAGGATCTTGCCCTGAGCGACCAGCTCGGCCATCGCGCCGACGGTCTCCTCGATCTCCACGGCCGGGTCGACGCGGTGCTGGTAGTAGAGGTCGATGTGGTCGGTTCCAAGGCGCGCCAGCGAGCCCTCGACCGAGCTGCGCACGTGGTCGGCGGAGCCGTCGAGCGGACCGAGCGTCGACATGTCGCCGGGCGTCGCCGTATCGGTCCGGCGGGCGAACTTGGTCGCGATCACGTACTCGTCGCGGTGGCCCTTGATCGCGCGACCGACCAGTTCCTCGTTGGTCAGCGGGCCGTACAGCTGCGCCGTGTCGATGAAGTTGATTCCCAGCTCCAGCGCGCGCTGGATCGTCGCGATCGCCTCGCTCTCGTCGGTCGAGCCGTAGAAGGCGGACATCCCCATGCATCCGAGCCCGAGGGCGGAGGCCTGCAGGTCGGCAAGGTTGCGCTGCTTCATCGTTGATCTCGCTTTCTCGGTGAGGGTGAAGCTCTCAGCCTACGACGCGAGCGTCAGGCTTCCGAGCCGACGGTGACGCGGCGCAGTGAGGCGAAGCCCTCGTCCAGCAGGCCGATCAGGTCTGCCTTGCCGCCGGCCGCGCCCCAGCTCTGCACCGTTGCGGTCAGAACCGCGACGCCGACGGTCGCGACCAGCCGCGGGACGGGGTCGCGCAGCGGGTCGACGCCCAGGCGTTCGGCGACCCCCTCGGTTAGCACGGCGTCCCACGCCTGATAGTCCGAGCCGGCATGAAGATCGGGGCCTGACTCGAACAGGCGCATCAGCCCGAGCGTCAGCTCCGGGCGGGCGCCATACCCTGCCGCGACCGTCGCCAGCGCACGGTGGACGGCGTCCAGCGGCGTCTCGCTCGCGGGACGGGCGGCGAGCGCCTCGCGCAGTTCGTCGGCGGTTCGCCGCTTCCAGTCGAGGATCACGTCCTCCTTGCGCGCGAAGTAGCGAAAGAACGTGCGTCGCGAAACATCGGCCGCCGCGGCGATTTCGTCGATCGTCGCCCCGTCGAAGCCGCGTTCGGCAAACAGGCGCAGCGCAGCTTCGGTGATCTGCTCGCGTCGGCGCAGCTTGTTGCGTTCGCGCAGCCCGGCCGTCATCGCTGAAAGTATATCCGGAGTGCCAATTGGCACTTTGCTTGCCAACTGGCATCCTTAGTGCCATAATGCTTGGAACGCCCACGAGCACGCGACCTAAGGATGCCTCGAACATGAACGATCTTCCCGATCAACACGGCCGCATCGCGGTCATCACCGGCGCCAACAGCGGAATCGGACTCGAGGCCGCACGGGAGCTCGCGCGCGCGGGCGCGCACGTGGTCATGGCCTGCCGCGACACCGCGAAGGGCGACCGCGCGGCAGAGACGATCCGCGCGGAGATCCCCAGCGCCGAGCTCGACGTCGCGGCGCTCGACCTCGCGTCGCTGGCCTCGGTACGCGCATTCGCCGAGCGCTACTCCGACGAGCGTCTGGACCTGCTGATCAACAACGCCGGCGTGATGGTCCCGCCCTACACCAAGACGGCGGACGGCTTCGAGCTGCAGTTCGCCACCAACCATCTCGGCCACTTCGCGCTCACCGGGCTGCTGCTCGACAGGCTGCTCGCCACGCCGGGGGGCCGCGTCGTGACGGTCAGCAGCACGGCGCACAAGTTCGGGCGCATCGACTTCGACGACCTGCAAAGCGAGCGCTCCTATCGCCGCTGGCGCGCCTACGGGCAATCGAAGCTCGCCAACCTCCTGTTCATGTTCGAGCTCGACCGCCGGCTGCGGGCGATCGACGCCGATCTGCTGAGCGTCGCCGCGCACCCGGGCTACTCCGCGACCAACCTGCAGTTCGCCGCCACGCCCTCGCGGATCGAGCGGCTCGGCTCAACGGTGCTCAACCGCGTGTACGCGCAGAGTGCCGAGCGCGGCGCGATGCCGACGTTGTATGCCGCGACCGCCGACATCCCCGGTGGCTCGTTCGTCGGGCCCGACGGCTTTCAGGAGATGCGCGGAGAGCCGAAGGTCGTCAAGTCGACGCGCGCCGCGCGCGACCCGCAGACGGCACTCCGCCTGTGGGAGGTATCCGAGCAGCTGACGGGCGTTCACTTCTCGGTCGCCGACCGTTCCGCACCGCTGCTGTCGAAGAGCTGAGCGAGGCGCTCGACTAGCGAGGCTCGGAGGGATGGTCGACGACGCCGGCGAGGAACCGCTGGGTCCAGGCGACGTCGTGCCAGGCGCCGAGCTTGAAGCCGATGCGACGGTAGGTGCCGACCGGCTCGAATCCCATCGCTTCGTGCAGCGCGACGCTCGCGTCGTTTGGCAGGGTCATGCCGGCGACGGCGACGTAGTAGCCGCGACCCGCCAGCCTGGTCAACAGCTCGTCGTACAGCGCACGCCCACCGCCCGTGCGTCGACGGCCGAGCTCGAGGTACACACTCACCTCGCACGCCCAGCGATACGCGGGGCGCGAGTGAAATGGGCCGCCGTAGGCATAGCCGACGATGCGCCCGTCGTCCTCGAGCACGAGCCAGGCGTGATCGCGCGAGGCCGCGGCGATCCGATCCGCCATCTCCGTCGGCGACGGCGGATCGGTCTCGAAGGTGACCGCCGTATCGGTCACGTACGGCGCGTAGATCGCCGCGCATGCGGCCGCGTCGTGCTCTGAGGCCGTGCGCACTCCGGCGCGGCCCGCAGGCCCATCACCCGTGGCCGCGCCTCGATCCATGAAATCAGCGTACAGCGACGCCGGCGCGGCAAACGGCGCCCGGATTCGCCGTTGTCGAGAGCCGGCTCGCCCCGGCCCGCACAGACCCGGCTTGCCCCGGCCCGCACAGAGCCGGCTCGCCGCGGGTCTACACTTCACAGAGCTCCGCAGTCGTCACCTACACGGGAGGCCCGGCGAAGCGCGCAATCGCAGCGACGATCACGGTGGCAGCCGGATTCTTTGCGGCAAACATGCTCGGTGTCGCAGTCGCCGAAGCGCCGACCGGCACGCTGCTGCGCACGATCAGCTTCCAGGGCACCGCGACCCTGCCGATCGGGCAGGGCGACAACGCCGCTGCCGCGACGGCGATCCAGTCGGCCAGACGCGAATCGATTCCGTCGAACAGCTTGCCCACCCGACCAGAATAGGTCAGGCGAGGCGGCTCAAGGCAGCAGCACGATCTTGCCGTGGCTGTGCCGCGCGGCCAACTCGTCGTAGGCGTCGCGAACCCGATCCAGCGCAAACGTGCGCGCGATCGGTATCTCGATGCTTCCGTCGGCCACCAGTCCCGCCATCTCTGCAAGCAGAGGCGCGGTGGCGATCGCGTGAGTGCCTTGCGCCTGCACGCCGAGTCGCTGCACCGCCTCGTAGTCGATGATCGTGTTGATCCGCTTCGGAGCGACGCCCAGCTCGATCGCCAGGTCGACGTAGCCGCCGCCGAACGTGTCGATGAACGCGTCGACCGTGCCACCCGCCGCCTCGCGGATCCGCTCGGCCTGCCCGTCGCCGTAGGTCACCGGCACGATGTCGTGGCTGCGCAGCCAGTCGTGGTTTCGCTCACCGGCAAGCCCGATCACCGTCGCTCCGGTGCGGCGCGCGAGCTGGACGGCGACCGAGCCGACCCCGCCGGCCGCCGCGGAGACCACGACGGTCTCACCGGCTTGCGGAGCGACCGCCTGAACCGAGGCATAGGCGGCGAGCGCCACGACGAACAACGAACCCGCCACCTCCCAGGAGAGCGACGCCGGCTTGGCCGTCAGCTGATCGGATGCGACCACGACGAGCTCGGCGTGGCTGGCGCGCTGCTCGGTCCAACCGAGCACCTCGTCGCCGACGGCGAATGCGCTCACGCCGTCGCCGACCGCCTGCACCACGCCGGCCAGATCTGTGCCCTGACCCGAAGGGAACGTCGCCGGCCAGCGATCGTGAAGGCGTCCCTCGCGGATTGCGATCTCGCCTGGATTGATCCCCGCCGCCTTGACCGCCACCAGCACCTCTCCGGGACCGGCGACCGGGTCCTCGACCTCGCGTACCTCGAGCACATCGACCCCGCCGTACTCGTCGAATCGCACAGCTCTCATTTCGTCTCCTCGACATCGTCCGGTCCCTGACAGATTCTGCGCCGGTTGCTCTCAACGTAGCGAACGCGAACGTTGCTCTTGGCAGGGGTGGCGGAGCGTCGATTGGGGTAGAACTGAAAGATGCCCACGCCGGCCGAGGATCTCGATCTCAAGACGGTGCGCAAGGCTCTGCAAGCGCACCGCGACCACACCAGAGCCCGCGTCGCGGCGCTGGCAGAGCGCCCCGAGCTGGGCAGCGCACAGGGATTCGGCAAGCGCATCGGCGACGGGACAACCGAGGCGATCAGCCGGCTCACCGAGATCGGCGTCGGTCAATCGCTGGAGAGCACGCTTGCACGAACCGAGCGGGCATTGAGCAAGCTCGACGATGGCAGCTACGGCACGTGCGACGCTTGCGGGCAGCCGATCGCGCCTGCTCGACTGCACGCCATGCCCGACAGCGTGATGTGCCTGGCCTGCGCAGCTTCCGAGCGCCGCGGCCAGCCTCCCCGACGCAGGTGAGACCCGGTGGACGTGAGTCTGGGCTGTGGCGAAGAGTCGCGCAGGCCAGGCCAGCGGCCTCAAGGAGTGTGTGCCTGGCGCCGACGTATTCCCGTTATGACCGTTCAACGGCGACCCCCGGTGGTGGGTCGGACGCGGGCGTCGTTGGGCCCGCCCGCTCCCCTGTCCGAGCTCAGGC
>Ga0207930_1000508_pt1 | contig 12189 bp, 10 predicted proteins | sample NGESurshal092012_7_FD_184477 | JGI IMG/M metagenome (GOLD analysis project Ga0207930, IMG submission 184477) | Arctic peat soil microbial communities from Barrow, Alaska - NGEE Surface sample 210-3 shallow-092012 (SPAdes) | ecosystem: Environmental > Terrestrial > Soil > Wetlands > Peat ... | reverse complement strand
AGGCGGGGCGTTGCGACCGTGATCGCGACCTGGCCGCGGCCGATAACGACGCCGGACACGGTGCGCTTCGATTGCAGGTTGAGCACGTTGACCACATCGCCTTCGGTGCCGCCTTCCATCGCCTTGCCGCGAATGGTGAGGTAGAGACCGGTGGATTCGTAGATCAGGATGACATTGTCGTCGCGCTGCACCAGATCCGGCTTGGTAAGATCGGAGACCCTTAACGCCTGGCCGGCGCGAAGCTGCTTGCGCATCTGCATTCCGACTGCGAGACGGCGAGCCGCAGCGTCGCTGCCGACCTCGGCTCGCGGACGGCGCTGGGCAATCACGTCGGAGGATTTCAGGACTTCGCTGCGTTCGACGTCCCGCGTCAGCACCGCGGCTTCCACGGTTTCGATCGCGGTGCCGGTGAAGCGCAATGTCGTTGCCGTGGCGCCGGCCTCGTTGCTGATTTCGAAGCTGATATCGAAGCGGCCGCTGCGGGGGTCGTAGCGGGTCGAGGCCGGCTGCAGGGTGCCGGTGTTTGATGCTTCGAGCTGGATGTCCCGCACGTCGCGATCGAATGTCAGGGAAATGTTGGCGGCATCGCCGAGGCCGCTGCGATGTTCCAGCGCGCGGCCGACCTGAAGTTCGATCTCCCTGGCCGGCAGCGGACGCGACAGCCGGGTCACGGAAATCGTCTTGATGTCCTTGGTGTCGACGCCGATCACCTGATGCGCCTGCAATGTGGCAAGCACTTTTTCGGTTGGCAGCGAGCCGGTGGTGCCGAGATCGGGCGCGCGATAGATCGCGATCAGCGCCGCAGTGCCGGCATTGTCGAGGATGTCGCCGATCCGCACCACGTCGCTGGAGACGGTGACGCTGGCGCGCAGCGCCGGCGTTGCGATGACGTCTTCGCTGGTCTGGGCGAGTGCCGCCGCGGCGCTGGCCGCGAGCAGGGCGGCTGCCAGGAGAAGCGAACGCATGGTCATCATCATCTCCCTCAACGGAACAGCGCGGAGGTGGTTTGCAGCATCTGGTCGGCAGCGCTGATCACCTTGGCGTTCATTTCGTAGGCGCGCTGCGCGGCAATCAGGTTGGACATCTCCGAAACGACGTCGACGTTGGACTGCTCAAGGCTTCCTTGCGTAATCGCTCCGTAGCCTTCGGTGCTGGCGAGACCGTCCTGCGGCTGGCCCGACGACGGCGTGTCGGTGAAGAGGTTGCTGCCGACCGGCTGCAGGCCGGCCTTGTTGATGAAGCGCGTGATGGAGAGCTGGCCGATGATCTGCGACGTCGTCGTCGACCCCGCCGGCGTCACCGACACCTGACCCTGGGCGTTGACCGTCAGGCCCTGGGAGTTCTGCGGCACCGTGATGGTGGGTTGCACCGGATTACCCGCGGCGGTGACGATCCGCCCGGTATTGTCCATCTGGAAGGTGCCGTCCCGGGTATACTGAAAGGTGCCGTCCGGCATCAGGATCTTGAAAAATCCCTCGCCGGTGATGGCGAGATCGAGATCGTTGCCGGTCTGCGAAAGCGTTCCCTGCGTCATCGATCGCGGCGTCCCGACGGTCTTAACACCGCCGCCGATATCGATACCCACCGGCAGGATGGTGCCCTGATCCGAGGCCTGGGCGCCGACCCGGCGGACATGCTCGTAGATCAAGTCCTGGAATTCGGCGGTCTGCTTCTTGTAACCGGTGGTCTGCAGGTTCGCGATGTTGTTGGAGATGACCTGGACGCTGAGTTCCTGGGCCGCCATTCCGGTCGCAGCAGTATGAAGAGCTTGCATGTGTCGTCTCCTTGAATGGTCTTACGACGGAACGTCGGCGAGTTTTTCGATCGCCGACTTATGCAGATCGCTCTCCTGCTGTAGTAGTGTCGCGATTTGCGTGTAGGCGCGCGACACCTCGATCATACGGCTCATCTCGGCCACGGCGTTGACGTTGGATTTCTCGATGAAACCCTGGCGCACCGCGGATTTGGGGTCGGGCTGTGCTGCGCCTTGTCCCGCCGAATAGAGATTGGCGCCTTCCTTCAGCAGCTTCTGCGCGTCGGGAAAACTGACCAGCCGGAGTTTGCCGCGGAGCGAATCCGTGTGGCTGGAGCCTTCCTGCACGGTGATGGTGCCGTCGGGCGTCACGTTGACGTCGTGGTCGGTCGGCTGAAACACGATGGGTCCGGCGGTGCCGAGAACCGGATTGCCGGCGGCGGTCACGAGCTGGCCCTGGCCGTTGAGCTGCAGGCCGCCGTCGCGGGTGTAGCGCTCGCCCGCGGCCGTCTGCACCACGAGGAAGCCGCCACCATCGATCGCGATGTCCAGCGGATTTTTGGTCTGCTCAGCGGCGCCTTGCGAAAAATCGCGAAAGGTGCCGCGGTCCTGGACGTAGCTGAGGCGGCGATCGCTTCCGACGAAGTTGTCTTCGTGCGCGCCCGGCATCAGATATTCCTCAAACAGCGACGCGTCGGCCTTGAAGCCGGAGGTGTTGACGTTCGCGATGTTGTTGGAAATGACATCCAACTGTCGTTCCAGAATCGTTTGGCGCGAAAGCCCGATGAGAAGTGCATTCTGCATCGATAGTTCTCCCCTGAATGATCCGCGAGCCTAAAGCCCTCCCGGGCCGGTTGCGGATGCTGCGGACCGCAAGCTCTCCCAAGCCGCGGTTCTCCGACAACACAGCGAAAGCCGTGCCAGTTGAGAAAACGTCGATCCTGGAAAGACTTAGATGTTTCGCCGGGGGCCTTGCCGGGCGGCAATAAGGTCTTGTTGACCATGTTTGCCCGGCAACTTTTTCCTAGTTGAGAGGCAAACGAAAGGTTCCATTAACCATTATTACCTTAGCGTCCGGATCAAGAGGGCGCGTGTGCGCCGGCGGCCTTTGTATCGCGTCTTTCAAGCCAGCCTGGCGGCATCGCGCTCATTTCCCAAGACCGGGCGGGCAGGCGATGGCAGACAATGAACAGGCCGAGAGTGGCGCGGAAGCGCCAGTCGCCGCGCCTAAAGGCAAGCTCAAGCTGATCATCGCCGCGGTCGGCCTGTTTGCCATCATCGGCGGCGGCGCTGCGACCTGGTTCTTTTTCTTCCGTCATCACGGCGAGGAGATGCACGCCGAGGCGCCGGCGCCGAAGCCGCCGGTATTCATCGACGTGCCGGACATGCTGGTCAATCTGGTCGGTTCGCCCGGCGAGCGTGTGCAATACCTCAAGGTCAGGGTGGTGCTTGAGGTCAAGGAGGAAAAGCAGGTCGAGGCGATCAAGCCGACGATGCCGCGCGTCACCGACATCTTCCAGACCTATATGCGCGAGTTGCGGCCAGTCGACCTGAACGGCTCGGCGGGGCTGTTTCGTTTGAAGGAAGAACTGACCCGGCGGGTCAACGCGGTGGTCGCGCCAAGCGAGGTCAGCGCGGTGCTGTTCAAGGAAATCGTCGTTCAGTGACGAGACGGATTTAGAATCATGGCGGATCCGGTCGATCAGGACGCAATCGCAGCGCAATGGGAAGCGTCGCTGGATTCCGAGGATCCGGTGCAGGCCGCGGAAGCGGCCGCGGCCAATGAACTCTCCGGCACGATGGCGCTGCAATGGGCCGCCATGGTCGAGGACGGCAGCCGTGACCTCGGCGGCAAGAACAGCGGCGAGCGGGTACTGTCGCAGGAGGAGATCGACAACCTGCTCGGCTTTTCCGTCGGCGACGTCAACCTCGACGACAATTCCGGCATTCGCGCGATCATCGATTCGGCGATGGTCTCCTACGAGCGTCTGCCGATGCTCGAAATCGTGTTCGACCGGCTGGTGCGGCTGATGACCACCAGCCTGCGCAACTTCACCTCCGACAACGTCGAAGTGTCGCTCGATCGCATCACCTCGGTGCGGTTCGGCGACTACATGAATTCGATTCCGCTGCCGGCGGTATTGTGCGTGTTCAAGGCCGAGGAATGGGAAAATTTCGGCCTGGCGACGGTGGATTCCAGCCTGATCTATTCGATGATCGACGTGCTGCTCGGTGGCCGTCGCGGCCAGACCTCGCTGCGGATCGAAGGCCGTCCCTACACCACCATCGAAACCAACCTCGTGAAGCGGCTCATCGAGGTCGTGCTGGCGGATGCCGAGCAGGCCTTCCGGCCGCTGTCGCCGGTGACCTTCAGCATCGACCGGCTGGAAACCAATCCGCGCTTCGCCGCCATCAGCCGACCCGCCAATGCCGCCATTCTGGTGCGGCTGCGCATCGATATGGAGGATCGCGGCGGCAATATCGAATTGCTGCTGCCCTATGCGACCATCGAGCCGATCCGCAGCGTGCTGCTGCAGATGTTCATGGGCGAAAAATTCGGCCGCGATCCGATTTGGGAAGGCCATTTCGCGACCGAAGTCGCGCAGGCGGAGATTTCGGTCGATGCCGTGCTCTATGAAGCCGACATTCCGCTCAAGCAACTGATGAAACTGAAAGTCGGCGACACCCTGCCGCTGGAGATGCGCGCCGACGCGCTGGTGTCGGTGCGCTGCGGCAATGTCACCTTGACCGAAGGGCGGATGGGCCGGGTCGGCGACCGGGTCGCCATTCGCGTCACCAAGCAGCTGCGCAAGCCCAATACCACCTTAGCGATGTTCGAGAAAGCCGACGAGCAAACCAAGTTAATGGAGGCCCAATGAGTCATTCACTCGGAATTGTGATCGAGAGCCTGGTGGCGGTTTTGCTGATGCTCACAATCGGTTACTGCGCGCTGCTCAATAAACGCCTGAAGCGCCTCAAGGCGGACGAACATTCGCTGAAGGCGACGATCGGGGAGTTGATCACGGCGACCGAAATCGCCGAGCGCGCGATCGGCGGCCTCAAGCACACCGTTCGCGACGTCAACGTGAATCTCGGCGAGCAGCTCGCCTCCGCGGGCCAGCTGTCCCAGCAGCTGAAGAAGCAACTCGCCGAAGGCGACAATGTGCTGCGGCGGCTGTCCAAGATCGCGATCGCGGCTAGACCTGCGGCCGATCCGGTGCCCGCGGCCCCGCCGGTTTCGGCGGCCAGGGCGATTGCCGCGGCGGCGCAGGTGTTCTCCGAGCGCAAAAGGTCCAATGGCCTCGCCGCATGAAATCTGTTCGTGACATTCGTATCATTCCAGTTGTCCTGGCCGCGATCTTCGGCTTCGCCGTATTGAAGGTCGCCGGCCTTGTGATCGACGGCGGCTACGTGTTCGACTACGACCCGCAATCGACCAGGCAGTCCTGGGCGCAGGAAACCTTCAATTTCCCGGGAGGAAACAAGACCGAAGCCGCCGATATCACAGGCTCGGTCGATGAGAAGAAGGAAGAGAAGTCGAAGGAAGAAAAGCCCAAAGAAGAGAGGTTGAAGGAGGAAGCGGCCAAGCCGGCCGTTGCGCCGCCGGAAGTGGCAAAGCCGGAAGGTGCCGCGGTCGTTCCCGCGCAAGGCGCCCCGGTGTCGCCGTCCGAGCGCGCCATTCTTGAGCGGCTGCAGTCGCGGCGGCAGGAACTGGAAGCCCGCGCCCGCGAAATCGATATTCGCGAAAGCCTGCTCAAGGCCGCCGAAAAGCGCATCGAATCCAAGGTCCAGGAAATGAAGGCGGTCGAGTCGCGGATCGCCGCGGTGGGCGAACAGAAAACCGAAGCCGATGCCGCACGCTTCAAGGGCATCATCACCATGTATGAGAGCATGAAGCCGAAGGACGCCGCCAAGGTGTTCGACCGGCTCGAGATGCCGGTGCTGTTCGAAATCGCGTCGCAGATCGCGCCGCGCAAGATGTCCGATATCCTTGGCCTGATGTCGACCGAAGCGGCCGAGCGGCTGACGACCGAAATGGCCCGCCGCGCCGGGCCGGACAAGTCCGCCTCCGCCGCCGATCTTCCCAAAATCGAAGGCAAGATGTTGCAGCAAAAGCCCAATTAACGGGGATATTTAACAAGTCCTCAAATCAAAAAATTGATATATCTATTTGATATTATTGTATTTTTGTCGGTCGACTAACCCCTAATTGTCAGCAGCTCTACAGAGATAGCCCGCCTTTCTGAGCGCTTCATTTCGCTGCGCGCCCGGCGACATAGGGAAGTCGCCCCTTTGGGGATAGGGCGGAACCCAAAGCCGCTTCAATACGTTTACTGAGTGAAACAGGAGACGGCGATGAACAGCGATAGTCAGGCGAGAATGCGTGTTGCAGCGCTAATTTATTTGATAGTGAATGCGGTCGTTTTCGGTGTTGGCCTAATATCGGTTTTGATGACTCCAACTCTGGCACAGCACGCCTTCTTCTGGATACCCGCGATCATCGTGACCAGCTTCGTTTTGTCAGCACCACTGTCATGGTTCATAGCCCCATCTATGATGATGCGTTTCATCCTGACCCGCCGGGTTCACTAATCACTGCTTACCTTGGGCAGAGGATCACTGGCAGAGCTATGGCGGGCAGCGCGCGATTGCGGGCGTGACACCGCGATCCTCCCCTTTGAATGGTCGGAAGGGGGCAATCAAAACTAACCCAGAACTAACGATTGCCCTTAAATTGATCGTAACGACGATTTGTCAAAAACAAAGGAGAAATGCCCGTGCCGCAGCGGTTTCTTGCATTTCTTAATGATTTCTAAAGATTGCGTAAAAGCCGCCAATCTTAACAAGTCCTTAAATCGCCGATTCTAGATTCAAATGCGAGGGACGCGAGGGCGTCCCGCTGCCGATCAGATCGGCGAACCGAGAGACCCCTCGATATGCCGAGAGCGGCTGCCGCTGGATTTTGGTCGCGTGTCCGCGCCTGCGTGGCGGCGGTCGGGCGTAGCCTCGGCCGGCCGTCGCGGCTTGCCGGCGGCCTGGTCCTGCTCGGCTCGATGTTCTCCGGCGTCTGCCACGCCGCGGATGCGATCAAGGGTGAGGCTACATTCGCGGAGGCGGGCGGCTATGCCCGGCTGGTGCTCAGGCTTGCCGAGGATGTCGATTCCGAGGTGACCGCCGCCGGCTCGATTATCGTGATCCGGTTCAAGCACCCGGTGGATATTCCGATCGACGCGTTGCCCGAGGCGGTGCCCGATTATGTCGCCGCGGCGCGGCGCGATCCCGATGGCTCGGCGATCCGGCTGTCGCTGGCGCGCAGGGTGACCATCAACACCATGACGGCGGGCGAACGGGTGTTCATCGACCTGTTGCCTGACACCTGGAAGGGGCCGCCGCCGGGACTTCCCCTCGAGGTGATCCGCGAACTGTCCGAGCGCGCGCGGAACGCCGAGCGCGCGTTGCGGCAGCAGCGGGCGATCGCCGAGGCCAAGAAGCGGGCGCCGATCCGCGTCCGCGCATCGGTGCAACCGACCTTCGTCCGCTTCGTGTTCGAAATGCCCGACGGCGTCGGCGTCTCGTCGGCGCTGAACGACCAGAAGCTCACGCTGTCGTTCACCGCGGGGCTCACCTTCGACCTGGCGGACGCCAAGCTGGCGGCGCCGTCGAACGTCGCCTCGATCAACCAGAAACTCGAAGGCGATTCCTCGGCGGTCGAAGTCGCACTGATCGGCGATGTCGACGTCCACTCCTTCCGCGAGGACAAAAACTACATCGTCGATGTCGCTTTCCAGCAAGCCGAAAAGCCGTCAGCGCTGTTGTCGCCGGCACCGGATGCCCCGCATGCCCCGGCGACAGCCGCCCCGGCGACAGCCGCTCCGACGGTGACCGCGCCGGCCGCGTCCGGGACGCCTTCCGGCGAGTCTGCGGCGCCGCGGCGATCCGGCGAAGCCGTGCCGCCAAAATCGGAGTCGCTTGCCGAACAAGCCAGCAGCGAGGCCAAACCCGCCCCCGCGCCGAAACCATCGCTCGCATCCGAGGCGCCGAAGCCTGCGTCCCCCGCAACCGAAGCGCCGGCTTCCCCGCCGGAGAAGCCGCCCAAAAGCCAGGCCGCGTCCGAGGCGCCGGCTGCAATCAGGGCCGGCGACAGCGCCGCTGCGGTCGATGCCAAGCGCGACAGCGGCGGCCTGCGCCTGAACTTTTCCTTTGCCGCCGCCACGCCGGCGGCATTGTTTCGCCGCGCCGATACCGTGTGGCTGGTGTTCGATTCCACCAAGCCGATCGATATCGAGCCGATCCGCAGCAGGGGCGGCGTGGTTATCGCCGATGTCAGCCTGCTGCCGCTGGAAAAGGGTCAGGCGGTCCGCATTCGGCTCAACCAGCCGCAGATGCCCTCGCTCACCAGCGACGATCAGGCAGGCGGCGCGAACTGGACGCTGACCTTTGCCGATGCGATGCAAACGCCAACCCAACCGCTGACAGCGACACGAAACATCAGCGATCCCGCCCATGCCAATGTTTCGGTGTCGTTGCCCGGACACGGACGGATGCACCGGGTTCTCGATCCGGACGCCGGCGATACCTTGCTGGTGCTCACGGCGCCGCCGCCCGTTCGCGGCTTCATCAGGGAACAGGACTTCGTCGAGATGGCGCTGCTGGAATCGATCCACGGCGTCGCGGTTCGTCTGAATTCCGATGACATCACCACCGAAATAGCGCCCGACAAGATCATCCTCGGCAGGCCCGGCGGCTTGACGCTGTCGCCGGCCGATGCCGCCGCCGATCGCGCCTCAACCGCGGTCCGGCCCATTTTCGATGTCGGCGAGTGGCGCAAGAATCAGGGCGAAAACTTCATGGAGCGGGAGCGGGCGCTCGCCGCTGCTGCGGCGGCGGCCGGGCCCGATCAGCGCGCGCCGGCGCGGATCGATCTGGCCCGTTTCTATCTGGCGCGCGGGATGTATCCGGAAGCCAAGGGCGTTCTCGATCTTGCCCTCGCCGATACCAGGCGAGGCGAGGAGGATCCGGCTGCGCTGATCGTGCATTCGGTGGCGAGCGCGCTGATGGGCCGTCCTGAACTGGCGCTGAAAGACCTCGCCAATCCGGCCATCGGGGCCAATTACGATTCGCAATTATGGAAGGCGTTAGCATGTGCGCGTCAGGGCAAGTGGGCCGAGGCACGGGAGAAATTCAAGAACGTCGAATTCGCCATCACCTCGCTGCCGATCGAGCTGCAACGCACCGTGATAACGGAAGCGATGCGCGCGTCGCTTGAGGTCAAGGATTATTCCGGCGCCGCCAGGCGTGCCGCCGATCTGGAAGTCATCGGCCTTCCGCCTGAACAGAAGCCAGCGGTCTCGGTGCTGCGCGGCCGGCTCGCCGAAGCACTCGGACACGACAAGGACGCGCTGGGCGAATACCGCATGGCCGTGGCTTCGGCGGACCGTGCGGCGGCCGCGGAAGGCAAGCTGTTCGAGATTGCGCTGCGGCAGAAGCACGACGAAATCAGCCCGGCCGATGCCTTGCGCGAGCTTGAGACGCTTTCAGTGATGTGGCGCGGCGACGGGATCGAGGTGAAGGCGCTGGTCATGATGGCGCGGCTTTATTCCGAAGCCGGACGCTACGGCGAGTCGTTTTCGGCGGACCGGACCGCGACCCGGCTGCAGCCCAATGCGGAAATATCCCGGCAAGGCCAGGACGAGGCGGCGGCGCTGTTTGCGCAACTCTTTCTGGGATCGAGGGGCGACGATCTTCCGCCGGTCGATGCGCTCGGGCTGTTCTACGAATATCGCGAATTGACGCCGATCGGGCGGCGCGGCGACGAAATGATCCGCCGGCTCGCCGATCGGCTGGTCGGGGTCGATCTGCTCGATCAGGCCAGCGAGCTGCTGCAGTATCAGGTCGATCACCGGCTGGAGGGAGCGGCGCGCGCCCAGGTGGCGGCGCGTCTGGCGATGGTGTACCTCACCAATCGCAAGCCGGATCGCGCCATCGCGGCCCTGCGCACCACCCGCATCGCCGATCTTGCGGGTGAACTGCGCCAGCAGCGGCTGTTGCTGGAAGCGCGCGCGCAAAGCGACATCGGCCGTCATGACCTCGCGCTCGATATCATCTCCAATATCGCTGGCCGCGAGGCGATCCGGTTGCGCTCCGACATTTACTGGGCGTCGCGGCGCTGGCGCGAGGCGTCCGAACAGATCGAATTGTATTACGCCGATCGCTGGCGCGACTTCAAACCGCTGAACACGGTGGAGAAGGGCGACGTGATCCGCGCACTGGTCGGATACGCGCTGGCGCAGGATGCCATCGGTCTGGCGCGCTTCCGCGAAAAATATGCGCCGCTGATGAGTGGCGACGACGACCGCGCCGCGTTCGAGACCGCGAGCCAGCCGGCCGAAGCCAACACCGCCGAATTCGCCCCGATCGCGAAGATGGCCGCCAGTGTCGATACGCTCGACGGATTCCTGCGCGAAATGAGAGCGCGATTCCCGGACGCGACCGCAAGGGCGACAATGCCGCCGGAAATTCCGAAGGCCGATGCGGTCCCGACCGGCTCATTGCCTGAGATCGTCGGATTGAAGCGGGCGGAAGCGGCAAGATAGCGCGCCACGCGCGCGACTCAGAGCGTTTTCCAGCGAAGTGGATACCGGTTCGCGTGAAGAAAACGCGTCAAAATAAGCAGAGCCTTTCGGAATCGTCCCCTCGACAGAACCTCGTCGAAGCGTCAGCCTGTCCTGATCTGAGGCATGATCCGGAACGGCCATCATGAGCAAGCCGATCAAGACCGAAGCCGAACTGATTGGAATTACGGTGACAGTGCACTAATTGACATGACGTCCCTGCTCGGGCATCATATTGCATGGCCCGCCTCGCTCGTGTTGTCGTTCCCGGTTACCCTCACCATGTCACCCAGCGCGGCAATGGACGCGCGCGTACCTTCTTCGGCGACGCCGATTATGCTTTGTATCGCGACCTGCTCGCCGCCAATTGCCGCGCGGCCGGGGTCGAGGTTTGGGCCTGGTGCCTGATGCCGAACCACGTGCACCTCATCCTGGTGCCGTCCGATCCCGACGGGCTGCGCCGCGCGCTCGCGCGGGTGCATCGTTCCTATGCCGGTATCATCCAGGCGCGACGCAAGCGGAGCGGTCATTTCTGGCAAGGCCGCTTCGGCGCCGTCGCCATGGACGAGGAGCATCTCGCGGCGGCGCTGCGTTATGTGTCGCTGAACCCGGTGCGCGCGAGGCTCGTGGAACGGGCACAGGATTGGCGCTGGTCGAGCACGCGCGCGCATTTGCGCGGCAAGGAAGACGGTTTGACGGCCCTGGCGCCGATCAAGGAGCGTTACCCTCGCTTCGCCGATCTGCTTGCGAGCGAGCCGGAGGCGGAACTGTTCGCTCGCCTGCGCGCGGCGGAGAGCATTGGTCGGCCGCTTGGGAACGACCGCTTTCTCGCCCGACTTGAGCGATTGACCCGGCGCGCCCTCAAGCCGGGCAAGCGTGGGCCAAAGCCGTCCGAACCGGAACCGGAAGGCCGTTGACGAACGCTGTCGCCGAACCAAAATGCTAATTAAGTGCACTGTCACCGTAATTCGCGTAATTCGATTCCCGGACGCGACTGCGAGAGCGACGCTGCCGCCGGAAATTCCGAAAGCCGATCCGGTCCCGACCGGCTCATTGCCTGACATCGTCGGGTTGAAGCGGGTGCAAACGGCGAGGTAGCGCGTCACCCGCGCAACTCAGCCTTCCGGAATCATCCCCTCGACAGAGCCTTGTCGTAGCGTCAGCCTGCGGCGACCCGAGGCACGATCAGGGGCGGCCATCATGAGCAAGCCGATCAAGACCGAAGCCGAACTGATTGCGATGGCGAGAGCCGAGCTGCAGGTGCACGCCGACTGCCCGGACGGAATCGTGATTTCGGTGCTTCGTACCGGCGACAGCTGGGAATTCCGTGCCGGCGCAGATCAGGCAACCAGCGCCAAGCCAGGCTTTCCCGAATGTGTCGCCATGCTGGTGCAGATCGGCGACCACCTCAGCAAGCAGTTCGAATTACGGTGATGGGGTGGACGGCGCGCTCAGGGTGATTTGTTGAACCGGATCAATCTGATGCTACCAGTCCAGTCTTGTTCGCAAAAATATTCCCGTTCTCTTTTGACCCAAATCACTTCTACATCGCTCGCATCCCGGCCCACACAAAGGGGCGTTTCGCGATCGTCACGGACGTAGGGCAGGGGATGCGATGGACGCAAGCGGTGCTGCTGACGAGAGCGCCGGCCTTGCGGACGGCGAAGTCGTGTGGTCCTGACGCCCCGACGCTGGCGTCAAGTTGGCGGAAGACAAATCCGCAAGCGACGGTGGCAAACAAGCCCGGTCACCGGGGAGAGCGCGAAATAAGCTGTTAAAACCATCGCGTGCGGGAATGCCGGGTGATCCCGGTGCGACCGTGGT
>Ga0207930_1000507_pt1 | contig 12193 bp, 14 predicted proteins | sample NGESurshal092012_7_FD_184477 | JGI IMG/M metagenome (GOLD analysis project Ga0207930, IMG submission 184477) | Arctic peat soil microbial communities from Barrow, Alaska - NGEE Surface sample 210-3 shallow-092012 (SPAdes) | ecosystem: Environmental > Terrestrial > Soil > Wetlands > Peat ... | reverse complement strand
CGCCGCGGTCCGGCCTGGGACTGCGGCTTTCCGAACCAGAGCCCGGCCACGCAATACACCGCCGGCGGCTTCGCCCAGCCGATCCGCCGCGTCTTCAGCTCGCTGTTTGACGCGCGCGAGGATGTCACGATGCCAGCGCCCGGCGACACCGCGCCTGCGCGGCTCACCATCAGGCTACGCGACCTCACCTGGGAGCTGCTCTATGCTCCAATCGGCGGCGCCATCTGGTTCGCTGCCGACCACCTCAGCCATCTGCAGTTCCTGACCATTCGCAAATACCTCAGCCTGGTGTTTGCGCTGCTCGTCATCCTCCTGTTCTTTCTCATGCTGGTGATGCTGGTATGGTCCTGATCCTCGATCTCATCGCTCAAGGCGCGCAGATGATGCTTGTGCTCATCCTTGCGCCGCTGCTGCTGGGCTATACGCGCAAGATTAAGGCGCGCCTGCTGCGGCGCCAGGGACCGCCAGTCCTGCAGCCCTACCGCGACCTGTTGCGTCTGATCCGCAAGGAGGCTGTGCTGGCGGAGAACGCATCCTGGCTGTTCCGCAGCGGCCCATACCTGATCTTTGCCGCAACGTGGGTGGCCGCCGCGCTGGTCCCGACTTTCGCGGTACAACTGCAGTTCAGCTGGACCGCCGACCTGATCGCGCTGACGGCGCTGATCGGCTCGGCGCGGTTCTTCCTGGCGCTTGTCGGGATGGATGTTGGCACCAGCTTCGGCGGCATCGGCTCAAGCCGCGAGATGATGTTTGCCTCGCTCGCCGAGCCGGCGATGATCATGATTGTGTTCACTCTCGCCCTCCTTGCCGGTTCAACTCAGCTCTCGGTGATCGCCGAATTCATGCAAAATCATGCCAGCCTGCGCGTTTCGCTTGGGCTTGCGCTCATTGCGCTCGTTATCGTGGCGCTGGCGGAAAACGCTCGCATTCCCGTTGACAACCCGGCCACCCATCTCGAGCTCACCATGGTGCACGAGGCCATGGTGCTGGAATATTCTGCGAGGCATCTCGCGGTCCTGGAGTTTGCCTCCGCCCTCAAGCTGTTGCTCTATCTCTCGCTGATCGCCTGCATCTTCATACCATGGGGACTGGCGCTGGCGGGCAGCGGCCTGGAAGCCTATGCGATCGGCTTGACCAGCTACCTCGCAAAGCTCGCGGTGGGCGGCTTTCTGCTCGCCCTGTTCGAGACCTCGATCGCAAAGATGCGCGTCTTCCGTGTTCCGGATTTTTTGGGCATCGCCCTGATGCTGGGATTGCTGGGCATGCTTCTGCTCTTCGTGTCACGGAGCTTCTGATGGATACCTTTCCTCGCGATATCGCGCATATGCTGGCCGGCACTATGGTGCTGGTGAGTTTCATGCTGCTCTACCAGGACCGTATGTTTGCACTGCTCAACGTCTTTGCGATGCACGCGGTGGTGCTCTCCGCCTCGGTGGCCTGGCAGGCTCACATCCAGCATGCACCGCATCTCTACGTTCCAGCCGTGATCGCGCTCGTGCTCAAGGGCATCATCATTCCAGTCGCACTGCACCGCGTCGTGATCCGACTCGGCATCCACCGCGGGGTCGAGACTGTCGTCGGCATTGGGCCGACCTTGCTCCTTGGTGTCGGGCTTACGGCGCTCTCGATGGTCGTCATGCTCAAGGCGGCGGAAACGGCCGATCCATTGGCGCGCGAGGACCTCGCATTTGCCTTGTCGATCCTGCTGCTCGGCCTGCTCATGATGGTGACGCGGCGCAACGCGGTCAGCCAGATCATCGGTTTCATGTCGATCGAGAACGGCCTGATCCTCGCAGCCACGGCTGCCAGAGGCATGCCGCTCGTCGTCGAGATCAGCGTGGCATTCTCGGTTCTGGTCGCCTTCATCGTGATCGGCGTGTTCCTGTTCCGCATCCGCGAGCGGTTCGATTCCGTCGAACTTGAGGCGCTCGACGAGTTTCGCGGAGAGCGGCGGTGAACAATTTACTCACCCAACTTTCTATCGAGCCGCTGACGGCGGTGCTGTTCATTCCCGCGGTGACTGCGGCGGTGCTGGCGCTGCTGCCCAGCTATTGGGTGGCGGCTCGCCTCAACGTGCTGGCCACCTTCGCCACTCTGATCGCAGCGGTATCGCTCCTGTTCGATCGGCCGCCGGCAGGTGGTTACCTTTTCATCGACGATCTGAACAACGCTTTTATCGTGCTGACGACCTTCGTCGCCTTCACGACCAGCGTATTCAGCGCCAGCTATATCGCTCACGAGTTGGAAATCGGCCGACTAACGCCCAATCATTTGCGCTTTTACCACGCCATGTATCAGACCCTGATGTTCGCCATGAACCTCGGGCTGGTCGCAAACAATATCGGCCTGATGTGGGTGGCTGTCGAGCTCGCCACCCTCACCACCGTATTGATGGTCGGAATCTACCGCACCCATGAAGCGCTGGAGGCTGCGTGGAAATATTTCATCCTTGGCAGCGTCGGCATCGCCCTCGCGCTGTTCGGAACGATCCTCGTTTACATGGCGGCGCGACCGGTGATCGGCGAAGGTGCCGACGCCATGGTGTGGACGACGCTTATCGCGCACGCCAGCAGATTCAGCCCCGAACTCCTGAACGTCGCGTTCGTTTTTTTGCTGCTCGGTTACGGCACCAAGGTAGGGCTGGCGCCGCTGCACGCCTGGCTGCCCGATGCGCATGCCGAAGGTCCGACGCCGATTTCGGCGGTGCTGTCGGGGCTCCTGCTTAACGTCGCACTCTACGCGCTGCTGCGCTTCAAGATGCTGCTCGCGGTGAACCCGTCCGCTCTCGCATCTGGCCCGCTGATGGTGACACTGGGCCTCATCTCGGTCGTTTTCGCGGCGTTCATGCTTTACCGGCGGCGCGACATCAAGCGCATGTTCGCCTATTCGTCGATCGAGCACATGGGCATCATCGTGTTCGCCTTCGGCATGGGCGGGCCGATCGCCAATTTCGCCGGGCTGTTGCACATGGCGATGCACAGCCTGACGAAGTCGGCGATCTTCTTTGCGGTCGGTCACATCGCGCAGACCAAAGGCACGCAGAAGATCGCCGAGATGGGTGGACTCACTGAAACCAACCCCGTGCTTGGTTGGGGTCTCGTGCTTGGCGTCATCGCGATCGCTGGCCTTCCCCCGCTCGGTATCTTTATGAGCGAGTTTCTCATCGTCAGTTCCACCTTCGCCCGCCAGCCACTGCTCGGTATCGTGCTAGTTGCCGGCTTGCTAATTGGCTTCGGTGCCTTGTTCCTACGATTGAACACCATCGCTTTCGGCGAGCCTCGTGGCGCGAGCGCCGAAGCAAAGGCATCCTATGTGCCGATGTTCATCCATTTGGCGCTGGTGTTTATGGCTGGAGTCTACCTGCCTCCGCAATTGGTCACGTGGTTCCAGAACGTCGCAAAGCTTCTAGGATAGGCCCATGCTGATCGAAAGAATTCCGGGTCAAAGGGTCGAAGGGCACAAGCCCGCGCCGCGCGTCATCGTGAGCCCTGAGACGTGGCGTATGCTCACCGGGGAGCTTGCGGCAGGCCGCATGACGTTGTTCGGACTTTGGGGTGACGCCGATAAGGTGCACATGGCGCTGCTGCAGGACGCCGAGATCGTCGTCGTGACGATCGAATGCCAGGACGGCAAGTTCCCGTCGGTCGGACAGGTGCATCCGCCCGCGATCCGCCTCGAACGCGCAATCCATGACCTCTGCGGGTCAGAATCGCCCGACCTTCAAGACCAGCGGCCTTGGCTCGATCACGGCCGCTGGGGCGTGAAGCGCCCACTTGGAGCTCGGGTCGAAGCCCATTCGATTCCAACGACGTATCAATTTTTGCCGTCCGAGGGCGAAAGCTTGCATCAGATCGCGGTTGGTCCGGTGCATGCCGGTATCATCGAGCCCGGCCATTTCCGCTTCACCGTCAACGGCGAAACCGTGGTCCGCCTTGAGGAGCGTCTCGGCTACGTTCATAAGGGTATCGAATCGCTCATGGCCGGAGCCTCGATCGAGAAGGCGTCACGCCTCGCGGGGCGCACCTCCGGCGACAGCACGGTCGCGTACGCACTTGCATTTGCGAATGCAGTCGAAGCTGCGGCTGAGGTGCAGGTTCCGGCGCGCGCCGTTTTTCTGCGCGCTTTGATGGCCGAGCTCGAACGGCTCGCCAATCACTTCGGCGACATCGGCGCGATCTGCAACGATGCCTCTTTCGTCCTGATGCATGCGCAGACCGGCATCCTGCGCGAGCGCTGCTTGCGGGCGGCGGACGTTTGCTTCGGCCATCGCCTAATGATGGATCGCATCGCGCCCGGCGGCCTTGCGCGCGACATCGCGCCGGAGGGACAAACGCAACTGCGCGCGTTGATTGCTGAAATCCGAAAAGCGTTTCCGCAGCTCGTGGAGCTCTACGACAACACCGCGTCGCTCCAGGATCGGACCGTGGGCGCCGGGTTTGTACAGCCGTCGCTGGTGCGTCAGTACGGCGCCGGCGGCTATGTGGGCCGTGCAAGCGGCCGCGCCTTCGATGCGCGGCACAACTTGAAGTACCCGCCGTATGACCAGCTCAGGTTCGACATTCCGGTGCTTGATGCCGGTGACGTCGATGCCCGCGTCTGGATTCGTATTCGCGAAGTCGACCAGAGTCTGTTGTTGATCGAGCAAATCCTCGACCAGCTGCCGCGTGGGCCGGTTTGCATCGGCCTCAATCCGGCCGGCAGCCGCGAGGGTCTCGGAGTCGCCGAAGCGTTCCGGGGCGACGTGTTGGTCTGGGTGAGCTTAGAAGGCGACCACGTCGTGCGCTGCCACATGCGCGACCCCTCGTGGTTTCAATGGCCGCTGCTGGAGGCGGCAATCGAGAACAACATCGTTGCGGATTTTCCGCTCTGCAACAAGTCGTTCAACTGTTCATATTCGGGCCAGGATCTATAGAGCATGATCCGGAAAAGTGGGAACCGGTTTTCCGAAGAGATCATGCTCAAACAAAAAGATGAGATCATCTTCCGATTTAAGATCATGATCTAAGGACAGGACAAGATGCGCAAGCTGCTTTTCCAAAGCCTGTTTCGCCGGCCGCTCACCGAGCAGGCGCCATCGTCGGACGATGCCGCGGTGAGCGAACTCGCAACAGCCGTCGGCCGCGCGGCGCGGCGGCGGCTTGGCCGAAGTCTTTCGATACGCGAGGTCGATGCCGGCTCATGTAATGGATGCGAGCTCGAGATTCACGCGCTTAACAACGCCTATTACGACGTCGAGCGCTTCGGCCTCCGCTTCGTCGCTTCGCCGCGCCATGCCGATGTATTGATGGTGACCGGTCCCGTGACCAAAAACATGCGCGAAGCGCTGGAACGCACCTATCACGCGACCCCCAATCCCAAATGGGTCGTCGCGATCGGCGACTGCGCTCGGGATGGCGGCTGTTTCGCCGGAAGCTACGCGGTCGTTGGCGGTGTTTCCGAGGTGATCCCGGTCGACCTCCATATCTCAGGCTGTCCCCCCACTCCAACGGCGATGCTGCAAGGTCTGCTTGCGCTGCTCGAACGGGTCGACACAGGCGCCGTTACGTCTTGAAAACCGTTTCGACGTTGCGGTTGTTCCAGGCGGGTGTCATCGCGGCATGCTTGCAATGCCTGGTGATATTGTTGCTAACGCCCATAGTGATCACTTTCGCGCAATCTGGATTGGATGAGCCAGCCTCTCATGTCGCTCCGACAAGTTTGAACGTAACTTCACTCTTGCAAATGACATATCTTTTGATTGCGCTAGGGCTTGCCTTCACAAACAATCGGTTTGTGGATTCGACAGCCGCATACATCCGCGTTGCCTCTCGCCAGATGCATCCTCTGGAGCCAAATCTCGCGGCGAGCACTTTGCTCATATGTCTCTGGTTTACGGCGGTCGGACTGGCCGCACTAACGCTCGGGCCGCCGCCATCTTTTCTGACCGAGCTCAGGTGGCACTTCGGACCTTTCGAGGCCGCACCAATCATATGGTCCTCGATGACGAGCGTTGGCGTGGCCGCCTTTGGCGCGAATGCTCTAGCCACCGAGCAGGGGCAGAACTAGCGCCAATCGCGGCGAATCCCACAGATTCAGACCGCGTCGTGTCCGCCCGACTATAGCTTCGCATCGGAATACCGCTTAGCGCCAGAGGCCAAGCCGGTCCCAAACCTTCACAAGCGCCTCCACGAGACAATCGATTTGCAGGTCCGTGTGAAGCGGCGACGGAGTGATACGCAATCTTTCCGCGCCTTTTGGCACTGTCGGGTAGTTGATGGGCTGGATGTAGATTGCGTGCTCTTCCAGCAGAAGGGCGCTCGCTTTTTGGCATTGTTCAGAATCGCCGACCATTATTGGCAAAATATGGCTGTCGGTCGGCAGTAGTGGAAGAGCAGCGTCATAAATCAAGCGCTTGAGGCGAGCCGCGTTTTCCTGATGGCGTAAACGTTCGTGATCCGAAGATTTCAAATGACGGATCGCCGCCAGGGCGGCAGCGCACACCGGAGGCGGAAGGGCAGTGGTGAATATAAATCCAGGAGCATACGACCGAACCGCATCGATGAGCCGCGCGCTTCCGGCAATGTAGCCGCCTAGACCGCCATAGGCTTTTGCCAGCGTCCCTTCGATGACGTCGACCAGGCCCGACACTCCGTCTCTCTCAGCAATGCCGGCTCCCGTAGCCCCGTACATCCCCACTGCGTGGACTTCATCGCAATAGGTCATCGCATTATGCCGCTTGGCCAAATCGCAGATTGCGCCGATGGGTGCGAAGTCGCCATCCATCGAATAGAGGCTCTCGAACAGCACGATCTTGGGGCGGCGTTCGCCCGCGGATTTCAGAAGCTGCTCGAGATGGCGAAGATCATTATGCTGGAACACCTGTTTCGCACAGTGGGACTGATTGACGCCTTCAATCATCGAGTTGTGATTCAACTCGTCGGAAAAGATCAGGCAATTCGGAATGAGCTTTGCGATCGTTGAAATGCTCGACTGATTTGCGACATAACCGGAAGTAAGCACCAGCGCCGCCTGCTTGGCGTGCAAACCGGCAAGTTCCCGTTCAAGCTTCACCAAAGGATGGTTCGTTCCGGCTATGTTGCGGGTGCCGCCAGAACCGGTACCCAAACGAATTGCCGTGTCGACCATCGCCTGGATCACGGCCGCGTTCTGGCTCATGCCGAGGTAGTCGTTCGAACACCAGATGGTCACCTCGCGAGGCCCGTCTGGCGAATGCCAGATGGCAATGGGACCTCGCCCGGCGACTCTCTCGAGATCGACGAAGGTGCGATACCGTCGTTCATCCTTTAGGCGTCGGGTGGCATCATCGAAAACCTTTTCAAAATCGGAGGGCTGAACGTCATCGCTCAATGAGCTCGCGCAAGAGTTGGCCATGTCAGGACCGATGCCCGATGCATACGTGGATGGCGCGCGTTTCGCCTTCACAGATGAATTCGAAGAGGACATTCGACAGGACCCTCTCTCTCGCTCAGCGGCCGTGAGCCCGCGAGACACTCAAAAACGAGCTTAGGTGGCAATTTAAAGTCTTAAGGCCGATAGCTGGACTCAACTATGATCACTTGGTATACATCTACGGACTATTAATAGTGATGTCAAATACATCATAATTTTGGAACAAGGCATTGAAAGTCATTGGTCGCTACGAAGGCAAATTGGGTCACATCGCGATCTGGGAAAGCGAAAAGACCGGCGATCGTTTCTACCTCGAAGGAGAGATCTTTCAGAGTCAGAGTTCGGCGACTGGAGAAAGTCGGCTTTCCTATGTGACCACGATGGAGTCGTTTTTGGAAGGGGCAAAAAGTGTCCTCATCCTGGGCTGTGGCGGCGGGAATATCGCCACGATGCTGGCACGTTCCGGCAAGAGCGTGATCGTCGTCGATTTTAATCCGATCAGCTTCGACCTCGCCCGGCAATTTTTTGGAATGCCACACGAGATTCCCTGCATCGTCGAGGATTTTCAGGAATATCTCACAGCCGAGACGCGTCGCTTCGACGGCATAGCAATCGACGTGGGGGGCCCCGGGTTTTGCTATGAGGAGCAGTTTGATCCAGCAACCTGTCGTTCGATCACTGCACGGCTAAATCCGGGCGGTCGCGCGGTGATGAATATGCTCGTCGCGACCGACTTCGATGCCGCGCCCGACAAGATTGGGAGTGGTTTGTCCGAAGGTCACATGAGTGCATGGATTGTCGACCAACCGGGGCTTCTGAACCGGAATGTCCTTATCGCCTGTATGCCGAAGGCGCACCGCACGGCAAACAAGCATTACATGGCAAGGTTTTCCAAAACCCTCGGTCGGCATTGGGCGCTGCGGCGTCCACGCCGGCCTTCTCATGATAGCGAGCCGGTCGCCGTCAACATAGCGTGCGCGGGTTGATCCGCCAGGAGAGAAAACAACATGTTGGAGCAAGGCGTCCGCAATCCCGAGTTCGGGGCGGAGAAATTCGGCTTCCGAGATCTTCAGGCGTTGAACTGGAATTTGCTCGAGCCGGAGCTGTACGAATGCGCCATTAAAAGCGGTGAAGCCAAGCTCACGTCCGGCGGTGCGCTCTGCGCCGAGACCGGCGTGCACACAGGCCGCAGTCCCAAAGACAAATATATCGTCTGTGACGACCTTACAAACGAGACTGTGTGGTGGGAAAACAACGGAAAGATGACTCCGGCGCAGTTTGCGCTCTTGCACCAGGACCCATCGCGCATTCTGCCGGTAAGACTCTTTACGCCCAAGACCTTCGTGCCGGCGCGGACGCGGAGGTTGGATTAAGGACGCGTGTCTTCACTACGCTCGCCTGGTATTCGCTGTTCATCCGCACGCTGTTGCTCAGGCCAGACCGTAAGGAACTCACGACCTTCGTTCCGGAGCTCACCATTTATTGCTGCCCCACCTTCAGGGCCGACCCCAAGCGCCACGGCGCGCGAAGCGAAACGGTGATCGCAATCGATTTCTCGCGAAAGATCGTCTTGATAGGAGGAAGTTCGTATGCCGGAGAGATCAAGAAAGCCGTTTTTACGACGATGAACTATTTCCTTCCAGCCCACGTCGTCATGCCGATGCATTGTTCTGCGAACGTGGGGCCACAAGGCGACGCGGCAATCTTCTTCGGTCTATCAGGGACGGGGAAGACCACCCTGTCTGCTGATCCTGGGCGGACGCTGGTCGGTGACGACGAGCATGGGTGGGGATCCAAAGGTATCTTCAATTTCGAAGGCGGATGCTACGCCAAAGCAATCAAACTGAGTGCTGAAGCCGAGCCGGCGATACACGCCGCGACACAGCGCTTCGGAACCGTTCTCGAGAATGTCGTCTTTGATCCGATCACGCGCGTTTGCGATTTCCGCGATGGCTCAAAGACCTAAAATACACGCGCGGCATATCCGATGCATTTTATTCCCAGCGCTTCGAAGAATGGGCGCGCCGGACACCCGAAAAACCTGGTCATGCTTACCGCCGACGCCTTCGGCGTGATGCCCCCCATCGCCAAGCTGACCGCAGCAGAAGCCATGTTTCACTTTTTGTCGGGCTATACCGCGAAGGTCGCCGGCACGGAAAAAGGCGTGATCGAACCGGAGGCGACATTTTCGACCTGCTTCGGTGCGCCGTTCATGCCTCGCCATCCCTCGGTCTACGGCAACCTTCTGCGCTCGCTCATCGCGAAGCACAAGGTGAATTGCTGGTTAGTGAACACCGGCTGGACCGGTGGGACATATGGTGTCGGACGGAGGATGCCCATCAATGTGACACGCACCCTCTTGACGGCCGCGCTCGATGGCACGCTCAACAATGGCGAATTCTACTTGGATAAATATTTCGGCTTCCAGGTGCCCGCAGCAGTTAAGGGCGTCGACAGCCGCATCTTGAAGCCTCGGGAAACATGGAGGGACAAGCAGGCATTCGACATCGCCGCGCGCAAGCTCGTTCAGATGTTTCACGAGAATTTTGCCAAATTCGACAGCGTCGTCCAAGCTGACGTCATGGCAATTGCAATGTCCGCGTAAGCTGCAGTCCGGAACTCGGATGATCTGACGGCCTACTAACGAAACCGTTTTTGAAGATCGGGCCAATTGCCTTATCGTCATCAAACCTGGCAAAGCGAATGTCCGTGAGCGATTCACATCTGCCCAAACGCGTCTGGCCGGCGATTGTTCGCGCGGTATCCGGAAAGTGTCCAGCATGCGGCGGTGGCAAGTTCTTCAAAAGCTATTTGCATCAGGTCGACAGGTGCTCGGTCTGCGGTGAAAGCTTCGGTCAAATCCATGCCGACGACGGGCCGGCGTGGTTGACCTCGGCGTAGTCGGTCACATTGTGGTGCCGATGGCCTTGTTTGCCGAAACAAATTTTCAGTGGCCGCTCTTGGTCAGCATGACGGTCTGGCCCCTAACGGCGTTGACACTGACCTTGACCATTCTGCCGCGAGCGAAGGCCGTATTCATTGCGGCAATCTGGGCGATGAAGGCTCCAGGATTCGAGTGAAGCACCGAAAGGCGTGGAGATGGTTCGTAAAGGGCTTCCGTGCTGGCTTCGCTTGACGACCAATATTTGAGCAACAGCTCGCTTGAACACGTACTTTACAGTATGATCCAAGAGCGTCGCCGCCGAAGACGCGCACCACAAGGCCCATCCACATGGCCGAAAGCAAGGACGCGAAATACCAGAGTTTCTTGAGCCTAATTTCGCCGCTCGCGGCGGCCAATTTCCTTTTTTTCTGCCTTGAATTCATATTGGCCGTTGAAGTCCGATCCGTCTCCCTTTTTTCGGACAGCATCGTCTTTCTCGAGGGAGCGTCCGTGAGCGTTTTGATGTCGCCCAGACTGAACTGGAGCGCACCGGGCCGCGAAGGATTTGCTCGCTTCTCAAGAACAATGCTTCTCATTCCGACGTGCTTCATGTTCTGGATGATCGCGGCGAACTACTACGGAGGCGTGATCCCGTCCGCGGTGCCGCTGGCCACAACCGGAGCCGTGCTGCTGCTGACCAATATCGCCTTTCTTTACATGCAGAGCCGCGGCATGTTCTCGAATCTGGCAGGGTCGCTCTCCCAAATTCGCACTCACGCGATCATGAATACGGCGATCATCGGGGCTGCTTTCTTGACGTGGGGATCCGGGACGATGTGGCCGGACGTCCTAGTCGGCCTAGGGATTCTTTACATGAACGGAGACGCAGCCGAGCATATTTTGCTTGCCGCGCGGCATCCATCCGCCGGCGCTGCATGAGTGACCAGGGCGTGAACTCCTAATTCAGAGGGGTTGGCGGGTGTCCGCTTTTGTGCGCACTACGGACTCAAGTCGGACCTCGCACGAGGTCCCGCGAACGCCTGGACACATCATTTAGGCGTCGTATTGGGGCAAAGATCCGCCTTTGCAGGACGTCAGTCGACCGATATGTCGGTTGGCCGACATCAAAAGTTAGACAGTTATTCGTTCACAGCCAACTGAGGCAGCCTAACTGCCCCTGATGACCAGCACCCATGGCAAAGATGTTTCGTATTCAACGATGTACTGATCGGCGTTGTTGCACTTTGTGCACTCGAATGTGCGCCGATCGTAGCCCGGCTTGTCTGGCTCGATACGAGCAAGCGTCATTTTCGCGCCGCACTTCGTGCATGGCGCCTCCATCAGGCGGTCACGGAATAAAGTCGGGACAGGGGAAGAAGCGGACATGAATGCTCTCCAGATTAAGGCGGGAGCAAAACACTCTCAGTCACCGACGGATGCCGAAGTTCGGAGCGATGATGAACTCAGTCTGCTATGTCCGGTTATCGACTTAAACCTAAAGTTCCATCGCGGTACGCGATGGCTGCATTGTGCAAGGCGGGCCACTGCCTAAACTTGGCCGGGTAGCAGTTCAGGTTCGTCAGACCGAACGTTCGTTCAAGGTCCCTTTCCGGAGCTAGACGGTGCAACAGCGAGGTCCGCTTTCCCCCCATGAGAGATGGAGGCAAGTTGGCCCCCGTTGCCCTGCAAAATAGCTATTTGTTGAGGCGCCATCTCAGGCGCAACTGCGCCCCGTCGTAATCTTGGGGCACCAATATCATTCCCGGGCTGCCCTACGCGCCCCCGATCGGACTTACGCGCGCCAGTGGCCCGAAACCGCGGTGTTTGGCAGGGGTCCGTCAGCGCGACCGAACATACGACGTATATGCCGGCGTCCACACCTTGCTTTCAATTCTGCGCGTGAGCGCGGCTTCGCCAACG
>Ga0207930_1000506_pt1 | contig 12197 bp, 13 predicted proteins | sample NGESurshal092012_7_FD_184477 | JGI IMG/M metagenome (GOLD analysis project Ga0207930, IMG submission 184477) | Arctic peat soil microbial communities from Barrow, Alaska - NGEE Surface sample 210-3 shallow-092012 (SPAdes) | ecosystem: Environmental > Terrestrial > Soil > Wetlands > Peat ... | reverse complement strand
GCGCCTCCGCCCGCACGTTGATCTTCGCGCCATCGCGCAGCTTGTCGGCTCCGTCGATGACAACGCGGTCGCCCGGCACCAGCCCGGAAGTGACCTCCACACGGTCGCCGTCTGTCACGCCCAGCACGACCTTGCGCACGGAGACGGTGTTGTCTGCATTGACGAGATAGACGAACGTGCCCGGCACTCCGCGCTGAACGCCCGCCGTCGGCATCGTCGTCACGTTCTTGTGGGTGTCGAGCAGCAGCCGGACGTTGACGAATTGATTGGGGAACAGCAGCTTGTTTTCGTTCGCGTACTGCGCCCGCAGCTTGATCGTTCCCGTGGTGGGATCGATCTGGCTGTCGGAGGCCAGCAGCGTGCCGTCGGCGATCTTGTTGCTGCCGCTGCGATCATAGGCGTTCACGGGCAGGACGGCGCCGGCCTGGATGCGTTTCGCAATCGCCTGCAGGTTGTCCTCAGGCACCGTGAACAGGACGCTGATCGGTTGCAACTGCGTAATGACAACGAGACCGTTGGCGTCGCCTGGGGTCACGTAGTTGCCCTGGTCTACCAGACGCAGTCCGACGCGACCGTCCAGCGGCGACAGGATACGGCAATATTGCAGGTTGACCTCGGCGGATTTGACCGCCGCGCGGTCGGCTTCCACCGTGCCTTGGTACTGCGCAACCAGAGCCACTTGCGTGTCGAGCGTTTGACGCGGCACTGCATTCTGCGCAGCGAGGCCTTGATAGCGGGTCAGATCGACCTGCGCGCCTTTCAGCAGGGCCTGGTCCCGCAGCAGATTTCCGTTCGCCTGGGCAAGTGTCGCTTCATACGGGCGCGGATCGATCTCCGCGATCAGATCGCCCCTCTTGACGTCATCGCCTTCCTTGAAATCGATCTTCATCAAATAGCCGCTGATCTGGCTTTTGATGGTCACGGTGGCCAGCGACGCCACTGTGCCGAGGGCATTAATATTGATCCCGACGTCACCCTTGCCGACAGTCTCAGGCACGATCGACATAGGCGCCGCGTTGCGACCGGCGCCCGCTGACTGCGGCGCGCTCTGTTGCCTGGTCCACCAGACGACGCCGGCGGCAATCAGCAACGCCAGAAAGAGCATCCATACCCAGCGTCGGCGCGGCCGACGCTCGGTGGTAGACGGAGCATCGACTAAAGGAGCTTCTTTCAGGGATTTGATGGGTTGATTCACGAACGTGCCACCGGAAAGCTCGCGTTCATCTGAAGGCCTCTCTCTGCACGGCCTATCCGGGGTGTGAAGTCCTTCAAACCAACCGTGACGGGCCGACCATTGTAGGCGTTTTGAACAATATTCCGCAACCGCCACCGGGCGGCGAAGCTTGGCAAGGGCATAGGCACTAACTCGTATCTTTCAGTTGCCTTGGGCGTTTCGGACCGCTCCATTTGAACGGTCCCGAGAACGTTGTCGCATTAACAATCGGAAAGATAAAAAGTGCAGTGGCGTAAAGGATCGGAATGGGCGGCATTGTATTCCCGCCTGACGACTCCCGCCAGCCAATCGACATTTTGCTCGTTCAGATTCGAGGGCGAGCGATGCTCAAAAAGCACAGTTTTTGACGATCTCGGGATGGTTTTGCGTACTCTGAGGTCGCTGCCGGGACGCCGCTCAAGGTTCATCCGCAAAAGACCCGCCAACGGCGGTTCCAGCACCTTGGGATGCGATCCTGCTGACGCTGCGGCCGCTTGATTTTCAAGGGGATCGGAATGCGATGTCGGCCATCGCGAGCGCATCTCGGCGTATGGCGAACGCAGGCGACTCCCGCGCGCCGACCACCGCAGGCCAGACGTATTCTCTGTGTCGGTTAGGCATACCCGATGCCGAACGCAGCCAAGACCGGAGTTGACACCCGACGCGTGCGTGCCGCGCGGAGCCTTTACGGGTGGCGGTTTGGCACCAGCCCGGCGGAACCGTCTATTCCTGCTCTACAGGGTGTCCGCGGCTTGCCTTGGTGGCCCCGCGAGCGGAACGAGCAACAATCCGACCAGCGCCACGCAAGCGAGCAGGGCCCAGGCTTCGTTGGCGCTGAGAGCAAACGCTGCCTTCTCGACCATGGGTCGAACATAGGCCTCGACGGTGGCATCCGACACGTCCGGCGGCCGGTGGGTAAACAAATGCACGTCAAGCCCGATCGCGCGTGCCGCCGTGACGTCGCCTGCGATCAAGCGGTCGCGCAACGCCTCGGCGTGTCCGCCGGTGCGGCCATAGAGGATGGTATCGATCAATGCGATGCCGATTGCACCGCCGAGGTTTCGCATCAGATTGAACAGGCCGCTTGCGTCGGGCACCTGCGTCGCGGTCAATGAGCCGAGTGCCAGTCGTGTCGGTGGCAGCAGGCAGAACATGATGGCGACGCCACGCAAGACTTGCGGCCAGAACATCTCGTCAAAATCCGCGATGCGGCTTTGAAACGCACTGCAAGCCAGTCCGAGCGCGAACAGGCCAAATCCCGCCGCCGACAACCAGCGCGGATCAAACCTGCTTTCCAGCATGCCGGCAATTGGCGCAGTCACCAGTTGCGAGACGCCCGTGACGAGCATGATGGTGCCAATTTCGAATGCATCGTGATGCCGCACGTAGGCGAGAAACACCGGCATGAGATAGACTGAGCCAAACAATCCGACGCCAAGGCAGAAACTGAGCGCGCAACCGATCGCAAACGAACGCGCGCCCAATGTCGACAGCTCAACCACGGGATGGGCGGCCTTGAGGGTTCTGAATGCGAAGGCCGTTGCCGCGGCGGCGCTGAGCAGGAACAGCACAGTGCAGAGCGGAGAAAGCCAGCCATATTGCGGGGCTTCCTTCAGGGCAATCTCCAGACTTGCAAGCGAGATGGCCATCAGAGCCAGGGAGTATCCGTCGAGCGTAGCCAGATCGGAAAAACGAGGCCGGTCGCGCGGCAGCAGGAATGGTGTGGCGGCCGCAGCGATGATCCCCGGCACGACATTGATCAGGAACAGCCAGTGCCAGGAATAGGTCTCGGTGATCCAGCCGCCGACCACCGGCCCGACCGTGGGCGCCAGCACCGCCATGATGCCGGCCATCGTGGTGGCAATCGGGTGCAGGCGGATCGGAAACAGCAGGAAGACAGCGGAGAAGACCGCCGGGATCAGCGTGCCTCCGGCAAAACCCTGCAGCAAACGGAAGCTCACAAGCGTTGCAAAGCTGCCGCTGAACGCGCAGCCGACGGAGGCGAGGGTAAAAAGGATGATGGCGACGACAAACAGCCATCGCAACGTCAGGACGCGCGTCAGCCATCCGGTCAGCGGAATCGCGATGATCTCGGCGATCAGGTAGGCGGTCTGGATCCAGCTCATCGCATCCCGCGATATCGCCAGTGCGTCCTGGATTGCAGGCAGCGACGTCGCGACGACCTGGATGTCGAGGATCGCCATGAACATGCCGAGACACATCAGGACGAAGCCGAACCACGTGGCAGCGTCGGCCTTGGCCTCGGTCACCGGTCCGTTCATGGCGTACCGGGCATCATCGTATCGCAGGACGCGGCGAGCGCGCGGTTTTCGGCGCGTATGCGGATTGCAAGAACCGCGGCGTTAAGGATTGTAAAGACGACCGCCAGCAGCGGAAGATTTAGAGCCAGCGGAAGCACGGCGATTTCGCCAGCCACCACGGCATAGTTGGGATGCGACAGAAATCGATAAGGTCCCGCCATCACCAGAGACTGCCCTGGCAGAACGATGATGCGTGTCGTCCATCGCGAGCCGAGCGTTCGCAGGATCCAGACGCGAAATCCCTGCAAGATAAAATAGCCACCCAGGGCAACGAGATCAACCGGTTGCTGGCGTCCAAATACCCACAGCGATATCAGCCACGCCGCATGCACCGCGACGATCAACGGATAATGTCCAGGCGCCACTTCGATGGCGCCGCGTGCCATCAGCTTGCGGGTGTTGTGGCGCGAAAGGACGAGTTCTGCGGCGCGTTGAAGCGTGACGGCTGCGAGAATGATTTCAGCGGCGGTCATGCCGCATGCCGCAGCGTGACACAGCTTGCGGTGAAGCCGGGCCCAAGCGCCGTTAGCAGTGAGCGTGGCGGCAGTCCCGCGGCGCGGGCGCGCTCGAGTACGAACAACACGGTGGGCGCTGACATATTACCGTAGTCGGCGATAATCTGCCTTTCGCTGTCGAGCGTACCTTGATGGAGCGACAACGCCGTCTCCAGGGCGCCGATGACCCTGGCACCGCCGGGGTGGCAAATGAACCGGCCGATATCCGCCATCGTGAGCTGCATGCCGGCGAGAATCTGAACCACGGCGGGTTTGAGATTTTCGATGACGAAATCCGGGATCGTGCGCTGGAACACGACGCCGAATCCTTCCGGGTCGACATTCCAGCCCATGATGCGGAGCGTATCGGGCCAAAGGTGCTCGCCGGCGTTTTCGATCTGCGTTGCGCCGCCATCACCGGCGCGCAAGATGATCGCGGCGGCGCCGTCGCCGAACAGGCTGACGGCAACGATGTTGGCCTTGGTGAGTTCGTCGAGGCGAAGCGCCAACGAGCACAGCTCGACCGCCACCAGCAACACGTTGGTACCCGGTCGCGCCTGGGCAAGGCGCGCAGCGATCGACAGGCCCGAAACTCCACCCGCGCAGCCGAGGCCAAATACCGGCACGCGGGCGATGTCGGATCGGAATCCCATACGGCCAGCGACACGGGCTTCGAGACTCGGCGTCGCGATACCGGTGGAGCAGACGGTCACGACCGTGTCGATATCGCTGCCGGCGAGATGGGCGCTCGCCAACGCCTTCTGGGCAACATCGATAAATAACGCCTCGGCGCCTTCGAGAAAGGCCGCGGTGCGCTGCGGCCAGCCGCGCGGTTCAAGATACCACTCGAACGGCTTTACGCCGTGACGCTTGACGATACCGGTATTGGCAAAAATGCTTGAGAGCGTTTCGAACTGGGGAAAACGCGGTCCGAACACGTCCCACGCTGCGGCCAGAACGTCCTTTTGCAAGAACACGTGGGGAGGGGCGGATGTCGCAAGCGAGATCAGGGCAGCATTCGAGATCAAGGCCTTCGGCATCGTGCGTCTCTCCATGATGATTGGAACAAGAATGGAAACATTCCTGGATCGCGAATATTTCGAAGGTTCGCAAAATAACGAGGAGGTGAGGGGTAACTATAAATTGAACCCAGATCGTTCGGAGCCAACTGCGGTTTCCGTATGGCGCGGCGATGTTCTGGGCCAGCTTTAGCCAGATCGTGCCTTTACCGCGGGGCTCGATGCCCAGGCGGTTCAGGTGCTCGACGGTGTCGAGGACCGGCTACAGGCAACCGGCATTTGATCGCCAAATTCGAGGCAGCCATGCCCCGCGCAGGCTGTTCGTCGTCGCCTGTTAGGCGCATATTGGCGTCATAGCTGCTGCCGCGGATCTGCTTCGTTGGGGCGCTTTTTCGCCTTTCGTCATCTCACGCGAGGAATAATTCCATGACGCATGCCATTCGCTTTCATAAACCCGGCGGGCCTGAAGTTCTGGTCTGGGAGGAAATCAAGCTGGGCAAGCCCGGTCCGGGCGAAGCGCGCATCCGGCATACCGCGGTGGGACTGAACTTTGTCGACATCTACAACCGCTCGGGACTTTATCCTGTCGCGTTGCCGAGTGGGCTCGGCAGCGAGGCGGCTGGCGTTGTCGAGGAGATCGGGCCTGGCGTCACCGATTTGAAACCCGGCGACCGCGTCGCCTATGGGAGCGCATCTGTTGGAGCCTATGCCGAGGAACGGCTGATCCCAGCCGATCGCCTGATCAAGTTGCCCGACAACATCGATGACAAGACTGCCGCGGCGATGATGTTGAAGGGCCTGACGGTGCAATATCTCATCCGCCAGACCTATCGGGTCAAAGCCGGCGAGACCATTCTGCTCCATGCCGCGGCGGGTGGCGTCGGCCTGATCCTCGGCCAATGGGCCAAGCATCTCGGCGTCACGGTGATAGGTACTGTCGGCAGCGATGAGAAGGCGAAGCTCGCCAAGGCCCATGGCTGCGCCCACACCATCGTCTACACACGCGAGGATTTCGTAAAGCGCGTCGACGAGATCACCGGAGGCCACAAGGTGCCGGTGGTTTACGATTCCGTCGGCAAGGACACGTTCCTGAAATCGCTGGATTGCCTGGCGCCGCTGGGATACCTCGCGCTATTCGGGCAGTCCTCCGGCAGTGTCGAGCCGCTTAACCTCGGCCTTCTGGCGCAAAAGGGTTCGCTCTACGTCACCCGGCCGACGCTCAATACCTATGGCGCCAAGCGCGAAAACCTCGTTGCCATGGCCAAGGAGCTGTTCGAGGTGGTGCAATCAGGCGCTGTCAAGATCGAGGTCAACCAGACCTATCCGCTAAAGGACGCCGCCCGTGCCCACGCCGATCTCGCGGCACGCAAGACCACGGGATCGACGGTTCTGCTGGTCTGAGACACGGATCGTGGCGCGCATCCTTTTCCTGTTGCCGGCGCGGGACTTCGATCCCAGCGAAGCCGCCGTGAGCTGGCGGGTTCTCGCCAGCGCCGGACACATGGTCGGATTTGCCACGCCCGACGGGCGGCCGGCAGTTGCCGACGACATGATGCTGACAGGGCAGGGCCTTGATCTGTGGGGGACGATTCCGCTGTTGCGGAACTGGCCGCTGGTGGGACTGCTGTTGCGCGCCAATCGCGATGCGCGGACGGCCTATGCCGAGATGATCGCCGATCCGAACTATCTTGCGCCGCAACGCTGGGACGCCGTCGATCCGTCGGCGTTCGATGCGCTGCTGCTGCCCGGCGGACATCGTGCGCGCGGCATGCGCGATTACCTCGAGAGCGAAATCCTGCAGCGCCATGTCGCCGGCTTCTTCGATGCAGACAAGCCGGTGGCGGCGATCTGTCACGGCGTGCTGCTGGCGGCGCGCAGCCAGTCGAAACGGACCGGCCGCTCGGTTCTCCATGGCTACCAGACCACCGCCCTGACCTGGGCGCTCGAAAACAGCGCCTGGTCGGTCGCGCGCATCACGCGATTCTGGGATCCGAACTATTATCGAACCTATCTGGAGCAGGACGGACAACCGAAGGGCTTCATGTCGGTGCAGCAGGAAGTAACGCGCTCGCTCGCGCGCGCCGAGGATTTCCGCGACGTTCCCAAAACCGATCCGGACTATCGCCGGAAGACGTCGGGCATGGAGCGCGATTCCATCGACAACCCGACGCCGGCATTTGTGGTCCGGGATCGCAATTACGTTTCGGCGCGATGGCCGGGCGACGCTCACACCTTTGCGAAGACCTTTGCCGGGATGCTGCAAGGCTAGATGTCCTGGACACGTTTCACGTCACTCCATCAACATTCGATCGGATCAGCGCTGCCATGAACCTGCATCATCTGCTCAACGCCCGCCTCGCGGCCGGAAAACCCGTCCGCGTAGCCTTGATCGGCGCCGGTAAATTCGGCTCGATGTTTCTGTCGCAGGTGCCGCACACACCGGGGCTCGAGGTGCCGGTGATCGTCGATCTCGATCCGGAGCGTGCGCGCGAGGCCTGCCGCACCGTCGGATGGGACGATGCCCGGATCGCGGCGACCACCTTCACCGCCGATGGAGCGAAAGCGGCTGGCGGCGATATCGAGGTGATCGTGGAGGCCACCGGCAATCCCGCGGTCGGCATTCGTCATGCGCGCGCGGCGATCAGGGCCGGCAAGCATATCGTGATGGTCAATGTCGAAGCCGACGTGCTGGCAGGGCCGTTGCTCGCCGACGAGGCCCGCTCGGCCGGGGTGGTCTATTCGCTCGCCTATGGGGATCAACCGGCACTGACGGCCGAGATGGTGGACTGGGCGCGGGCGACCGGATTCCACGTGGTCGCGGCCGGCAAGGGCACCAAATACCTGCCTGCCTATCACGACGTGACGCCGGCCGGGGTCTGGAGCCATTACGGGCTGACGGCCGGTGAGGCGCAGTCGGGCGGCATGAATCCGCAGATGTTCAACTCGTTTCTGGACGGCACCAAATCCGCGATCGAAATGGCGGCGATCGCCAATGCCACAGGCCTCGATGTGCCCTCGGGCGGACTGTTGTTTCCGCCCTGCGGCGTCGACGACTTGCCGCATGTGATGCGGCCGCGCGAGGCCGGCGGCGTGCTGGAGAAATCCGGGGTGGTGGAAGTGGTGTCGTCGCTGGAACGCGATGGCCGCCCGGTGTTCCGCGATCTGCGCTGGGGCGTCTATGTCGTGCTGGAGGCGCCCAACGATTATGCCGCGGACTGCTTCAAGCAATATGGATTGAAGACCGACGCCTCCGGGCGCTATGCCGCGATGTACAAGCCCTATCATTTGATCGGGCTCGAGCTGAACATTTCGGTGCTGTCGGCAGCGCTGCGCAAGGAGCCGACCGGGCAGCCGCAGGGCTTCCGTGGCGACGCCGTCGCGGTCGCCAAACGCGACCTGCGCGCAGGGGAAATGCTCGATGGTGAGGGCGGCTATACGGTGTGGGGCAAACTGATGCCGGCGGCGGCGAGCCTTGGCGCCGACGCGCTGCCGATCGGGCTTGCGCATCGGGTGAAGCTGAAGAGCGACGTGGCACACGGCGCGGTGGTGCGCTGGAGCGACGTCGAAATCGATGCCGGTGACGAGACCGTCAAGACGCGGCGCGCGATGGAAACGAAGTTTGGTGCGGCGCGGCGATAGATTTCTCGTCTTGAACGGATAGATCAGACAGCAAAGCCGTCTCTATTCCGGCAGGAGAAAACGCAAGGACGGCCGGTCGCGACTCGGCTATAATGTTTGGGTTAATTGGCTTCACACGGCAGGAGTGGAGTTCATGAACAAGCTCGTCGAAATTCGCAATCAGGAATTTATGTGCCGGGAGCGTGCTTTGCTGGACTCCGAGCGTAAGGTTTTCTGGCTGGCGAAGGCGGAAGAGTGGGAACAGTGCGCGCTTGATGAGATTGCGTTCCATTTTCGAGAATGCAACCTCGATATGGGAGATTCCCAGAAAGCCGCGAGCTAGGCCATTTCCGGCAGAGTGCGGAATGCGCGCCAGAGTCTGGAAGCATTGAGGTTTGCCGCTGCGTTGGCCATGATCGCGCCGCGCAACACGGATGATTGGCGGCAACCCTCACGCTCCCGGATGCGCAGCTTTCACGCACCAAAAGGCTGGCGGCGAGCGAAGGCGTGTTAATGCCGTCGTTCCGGCTTGGTGACCGTGTGCCTGACCTCGGCGCCACAGTCGGAGCACTCATAGATGAAGTCGATCTTCGCCAGGCCCCAATGGGGCTCGACGTCTCTGACATACATAGGCAGTAATCCTATGCAGCCCGGGCAGACAATCGCAGCGGTCTCAACTTCGGGATGCTGGACGTAGGCTGGCATGACGGGTCTCCTTCACAACAGAACAGCGCAAATTTCAACCCCGCGCCAACTTAACCCCGATCGCGGATACCCATCATCAACTCTTGCGAACGTAAAAAGAACAGTCGCACAATCCTCGTGTGTGTGACTTTCCTGTAACATGCTGTTTTGACGGGAGCGGCGCTTGCTTTTAAAGCGCGACGCATCTCTCACACCGGCTCATCATGCTTCCTAAGATCGCGGGCATGATCGAAATGGCTGGCCTGCAATTCGGCGCCGGTGACCGGGATTTCGGGAAGGGCGGCTTCCGCGAGAATCTCTTCCGTGACATCGTCGACCGCGACATCCGCGATTTCATGAATGAAGCAGATGTTCCTGTATTCGCCGGATACCACGCGCGCGATGACTTCGCGCCGGGTAATTTCAGGATCGACGATGGCTTCGCGTCCGCGCCGTCCGTAATCGATCATCACGACAAAATACTGCATGGCGCCTTGGTCCGTCCCGCGCGGGATCGCGGCCTGTGAACGGAGCGTCCAGCATTTCTGAAAATCAGAAACAAGTCAAGCAATAATTCGGAAAAACAGAAATTTGATCGTTGCCTGATGTCCAGATGCCGGCGCCGGGCGAGAATCACGCGGCCTGCGCTCATTTCAGGCTTGCCTTGGCGGCCGCTTCCCTGGGGTGGGTCCCGGCATGCGCCTTGGCGGCCTTGCGCGACCGCGCAGCGGCCTTGGCCCGCAGCCGCTCGATCTGACCCCTTGGCAGGGTGACGCAGATCTCGCCAATCCATTCCAGCCTGACCCCGTTGATCGGCTTGGCGTTGAAACTGGTGAGGTTGACGACGCTGGCGGACTTTCCGCGCTCGATCGTTTTCAGGTAGCGCTCGCCCGTCTTCAGTCTGACCGCGGCCTCTTCCCCGTAGAAGCTCGAAATCGGATGGCGCTGCTCCCTGAAAACCACGATAACATCGCCATTTTCGTACTTCGGCAGCATGGAATCGCCGGCCACCTCAAAGGCGATGGTTTCCTCGGCGATCGGGAAAGGCAGTTCGACATTGCCGAGACCCTCCGGGGGCACCTGTTCGTGTTCCGGCTCGATGTGCGCGCCGGCGCCGACCCGGCCCATGATCGGCACTGAATTCAGTTCCAGGTAATCGATGATCGGCGCGATTTCCGACGCCTTGATCAGCCGGGCGTCGGCCAGGATCTCGGAAACCGCGCCGGGCCGGACGCCCATCGCCGCCGCCAGACCGCCCTTGGTCTTGCCCGGCTTCGCCAGTCCCCGCTCGATCATCCTGATATCCAACATGGCATCATCTTTTCCGAATTTCAGAAATGATAGCAATTCCGATTATCCGAAATCAAGCTTGACTTTGATTTCGGAATATCAGAAATTGGACGAGTCGTTCCGGAGGTGTCCGCCAGCGCCGGTCCGGAATCCAGAGATGATCACAAGTGGCGATTCCGGGTTTGCGTCTTCGACGCGCCCCGGAATGACGCAGACGCATGCCGCGGCCACGCAGAAATCGGAGAAGCACCGAAATGCAATCGACCAACTGGGCGCCCGAGCATTGCGAAGCGCTGCGGGAAAACCTTGCCAAGGGCATGTCCTATTCGGAGATCGCGGAGGCGATCAATGCGAAATTCAACACCGCCTATTCCCGTAATGCCGCACTCGGCCGCGCCAGACGAATGGGGCTCGCCGGCACGGATCGCCCAGGGAACTGGCCCAGGCAGCCGACGAAAGCCGAGCAATCGAAGTCGCACAAGATGCGGGAACGCTACGCCTCCCTGTCCGGATGGACCATGCCGGTTTTCGAACGCGAAGAGACCGTCAAGCTTCGCTGCGTCGAAACCGATCCGCGCCATCTGTCGTTGCTGGAGCTCGAACCCGGTGATTGCCGCTACCCCTATGGCGGCGACGAGGAGGGCGAAGCCATCACCTTCTGCGGTCAGCCGTGCGGCGAGGACTCCAGCTATTGCGCGCCGCATTTTCATCTGACGCGAGGCCCCGGCAGGCCATTGAAACGCGCAGCCGGCACCGTCGCACTGAGGCTGGTGGAGGCGGCATGAAGCGCGAACCGAAGCCAATGCTGGAGCAGCAGCCATGAACGCATCCGTTGCGGTGATGGTTTTCAGGATGAGACCGTTGCCGCGCCGCCATCGCATCGCGCATTTGCGCGCGCTGATCGGGCAAACGTCCCTTGGTTCGGTCCGCAGGGCTCAACTGGTGGCCTTGTTGCGCGACGAGATGACCTTGCCGTGTAGCAAAGAAAGGCGCGCCGGATGAATCGACCCTGGATGCCGCTTTATGTCGGCGATTATCTCGGCGACACCGGTCACCTCACCACGGCGCAGCACGGGGCTTATCTCCTGCTGATGATGCATTATTGGCGCAAGGGCGAACTGCCCGACGACGACCGGCAGCTCTGCAAGATCGCCAAGCTGCCGCTGAAAACCTGGTGCGAATATCGCGCGACCTTGCAGGATTTCTTTTACGAGGGGTGGAGACACAAGCGGATCGACGCCGAGCTGGCGAAGATGATGCGCGTTTCCGAAAAGCGCGCGATCGCCGGCCAGAAAGGCGGCATCGGTTCGGCACTGGCGCGGATGAGGCTGGAGAACGGCGCGCTGTCCCGGCGCGTCCCATCCCAGGCAATTGCCGGGCAATCGTCCGGTCGGGCCGCAGCCGGCGTCGACCACTCACACCCACACCAGAGTCTTTCCAAAGGGGAGGGGAGTTCTGCCGAACCCCTGAAACAGCAGCCGCAAGGGCGTGCGCAACGGCCGGCGATTCCCGTCAGCTCCGAGCTGGCGGCCTATGTCGCCAAGCGAACCACGTAACA
>Ga0207930_1000505_pt1 | contig 12198 bp, 10 predicted proteins | sample NGESurshal092012_7_FD_184477 | JGI IMG/M metagenome (GOLD analysis project Ga0207930, IMG submission 184477) | Arctic peat soil microbial communities from Barrow, Alaska - NGEE Surface sample 210-3 shallow-092012 (SPAdes) | ecosystem: Environmental > Terrestrial > Soil > Wetlands > Peat ... | reverse complement strand
CACGCTGGTTGTCAATCCTCAGCATGCCACCCACTCCAGGCTCATCTTGTATTGGAAACCGCTTCCTCCTTCAGGCTCATCTTGTATTGGAAGAGACTCAGATTCGCGGTGCCCGATGCAGAGTGCTACACTGCGAGGTTTCCGAGGCAATACTCCATTGGCCAAAATACTCTGTTTCGAATGCAGTAAATGCGGGGACCGGCTGACCGCCGATGTCGCTCGCAATGTGTGCCCCAAAGACGGCGGACCGCTGTACGTTCGCTACGATCTGTCGGACATTCGTCAGCACGTGTCGCGCGACTCGGTCAGCGACGGTCCCAGCAGCATGTGGCGGTATTCTGCCGTTCTCCCTGATGTTGAGCCGGTGACACTGGGCGAGGGTTTGACTCCCATGCTCCCCAGCCGCAAATACCGCAACCTGCTGATCAAGGACGAGGGTCTGAATCCAACTGGGTCTTTCAAGGCACGCGGCATGAGCGCCGCCCTGACCATGGCACGCCATTATGAATTGAAGAAACTCGCAGCTCCTTCAGCAGGGAACGCAGGTGGAGCGCTGGCGGCTTACGCCGCGGCGGCGGGGATCGAGGCCTACGTCTTCATGCCAAAGGATGTCCCGTTAGCCAATCGGCTGGAGGTTGAAGCCTGCGGCGCTCACCTCACACTGGTGGATGGGTTGATCAGCGATTGCGGACGAATGGTGGCCGAGCGCAAAGACCGGGAAGGATGGTTCGACGTCTCCACGCTGAAGGAACCCTTTCGCGTCGAGGGCAAGAAGACCATGGGATATGAGGTGGCCGAGCAAATGGGCTGGAGTTTGCCCGATGCGATTTTGTATCCCACCGGTGGCGGCGTCGGCCTGATCGGGATGTGGAAAGCATTCGAGGAAATGGAGGAATTAGGCTGGATCGAGGCAGGGAAGCGGCCCAAGATGATCTCGATTCAAGCCAGCGAATGCGCTCCAATTATTAAAGCATTACATGAAGAAAAAGCTGCGTCAGAGATGTGGGCGAACGCACAAACATTAGCGGCAGGATTGCGCGTTCCGAAGGCATACGGGGACTTCATCATTCTCGATATCATTCGCAAAAGCGGAGGCACGGCGGTCGCGGTCAGCGACGATGAGATTATGGCGGCAGTGACGGTTTTGGCCTCGACCGAAGGCATATTCGCAGCTCCGGAAGGCGGAGCGGCGCTGGCGGCGTATCAAGTGCTGCTCGAGGATGGGTTCCTGAAGGAGAGCGATCGAGTCGTGTTGTTCAATACCGGATCGGGCTACAAGTATCTCGACACGTTTGCGAAGTACTGGGGAGTTGAGGGTTGGGCACCGCCGATCAAACTGCCGGCTTCCAGAAACATTGGCGGCATCATCGGACCCTACTGACAAATCGACGACTCCCCTGTAATCGCAACCTACGGACGTGCGATATTCAATCCATGTGTTATCCGGTCAGATTGCGAGTGCTGTTATTGTGCGCCGCGGTTCTGGGTCGAGTGGCCTCTCCGCAATCTGCCGTGGCGCAGCAGCATGCAACGTACCTGGGCATGGACCGCAATGACTACCCGGGCGATGCCAATATGCAGGCGCTGCGAAAGACCTTTGTGTTCACCGGCTACTGGCTGAATAATCCGCCGGGAGCAGGCCGCAACACGTGGGCAGGCAAGCGCGTCCACTTGCAGGCGATGGGCTTCGGATTTCTACTGCTTTTCAACGGACGTGATTACAAGGAACTTAAAGCCTCAGGTGATGCAGCGAGGGTCGGTTCCCGAGATGCAACTGCGGCGGTGCAGGCTGCCACATCGGAGGGATTCCCGAAGGGAGCAATCATTTTTCTCGACCAGGAGCAGGGCGGGCGGATGCTCCCCGAGCAGCGCGCCTACATTCACGCATGGATCGACGGTGTGGTGAAGGGCGGCTATGGCGCGGGCGTGTATTGCTCAGGGATTGCCTTTCGCGAATCGAGCAAAGTATCGGTGGTGACCGCCGACGATATCCACGACAACGCCGCGGGGCGCAACATCCATTTCTTCATCAGCAATGACCAATGCGGCCCGGCGCCCGGTTGTGTATTTCCTGATGCGCCACCCGCTCCCGCCAAGAGCGGAGTTACGTTCGCCAAAATTTGGCAGTATGCCCAATCGCCGCGGCGCCCCGAGATGACCGCGGCTTGCCGGCAGACGTATGCGCCAGACAACAATTGTTATCCGCCGGGCATTGCACCAAATGCTGGACTGCACATAGATATCGATTCGGCGGACTCTGCGGACCCTTCGCATGGACGTAGCCAGTAAACATTGAACGATTGTGGCGTCTAGTGACATCCATTGAACAATTCGGTGTATCCGAAAACGAGATCAAGCACGGTGCCGAATTACTTCGAGGCGGAAAGCTGGTCGCTTTTCCCACTGAGACGGTTTACGGGCTCGGTGCGAATGCGCTTGATGCAATAGCGGTGGCGAGGATATTTGAAGTCAAGGGAAGGCCGAACACCAGCCCTGTCATTGTGCATGTCAGCAGTTTTGAGATGATCGGCCGGGTCGCGTTGTCATGGTCCGAGAAGGCGCGCATCCTAGCCGAGCGATTCTGGCCGGGACCGCTGACGCTGGTTGTTCCCAAAACAACCGAAGTTCCAGACAGAGTGACCTCTGGTTTGCCGACGGTGGGTGTGCGCATGCCGGCGCATCCGGTAGCGTTGGCGCTAATCGAGGCAGCGCAGGTTCCCGTTGCGGCGCCCAGTGCAAACCGATTTACGCAGATCTCACCGACCACGGCCGAGCATGTGCGGTTGGGCCTCGGCGAACGTATGGCTTACATTCTCGATGGCGGACCGTGCGAGGTGGGTATCGAGTCAACCGTGCTATCGCTGGTTGACGAGGATCCAGTATTACTTCGGCCGGGAGGTATTTCGCGACGGCAGATTGAAGAGTTGATCGGGGCAATCGCCCAATCCGAGCATGAACCGACGGGAGCGCATCCGTCACCGGGGATGCATCCGCGTCACTACAGCCCACAAACTCCGCTATATCTCGTGCACGGTGGTCAGGTGCCGCTGCAAGGGGCCGGAGCTTATCTGCAGATTCAATATCCGCCCGTAGCGTCGGTGCGGGAAGTAGTGGCCATGCCAAACAATGCCGCCGACTATGCTGCGCGACTCTACACTGTGCTGCACGATCTCGACGCGCACGGCTACGACTGGATTGCGGTCGAAACTCCCGGGCCCGGCGTGGAGTGGGAGGGTGTGCTCGATCGATTGCGGCGTGCAGCGACTTCCGGAGCGTAATCCTGTCGAACGATTGGCCCCGCACCGCACGCGTGTTACATTCGCACATTCCGGCGAAAATGATGACGTCCGAACCCACCGAAGCTACACCATCGCAAAGCGTAGCGCCAGTCCAACTGCTGCGGCAGATTGGCTTGTTCGACGCCACCATGATCGTAATGGGCGGGATCGTTGGCGCGGGTATTTTCATTAACCCTTACGTCGTCGCGCGCCAGGTACACACGCCCATGTTGATTCTCGGTGTTTGGGTCGCGGGCGGGGTCGTCGCCATGCTGGGAGCGTTCATCTACGCCGAGTTGGCGGCGCGCATGCCCGACGTCGGCGGCCAGTACGCCTACTTGCGAGAGGCATTTCATCCCATCGTCGGGTTTCTTTATGGATGGGTGCTGCTGCTGGTCATCCAAACGGGGGGAATGGCGGCGGTCACCGTCACCTTTGCAAGATACCTGCTGGAGCTGACGAACTGGCCCGTATCGGAGCGCATGGTCGCGGTGACGACAATCTTGCTGCTGACCACCATCAACTGTCTCGGAGTAAAGGCTGGTAGCCGAGTGCAAAGCGTCCTGATGCTGCTGAAGATTGGGGCGATTGCAACCCTGGTGCTGGCGGGACTGTTCCTGATTCGCGCACCTTACCCAATGCTGCATCCGGTGCTGGACCGCAAGCCTTCCATCGATCTTGTCACCGCGATCGGCGCGGCCATGGTTCCGGTACTATTTGCTTTCGGAGGCTGGCAGACCGCGAACTTCATCGCGACCGAAATCAAGCACCCGCAACGCAATTTGTCGCGTGCGTTAGTGATGGGCGTGACCGGAGTGATTGTGCTGTACCTCGGGGTGAATTTCGTTTGCGTACGGGCGCTAGGAGCGGAGGGACTTGCGGCAAGCACGGTTCCGGCATCCGCGGTCATGCACTTGGCCATGGGAAATACCGGCGCGCGCCTGATTGCCCTGGGAATCGCAATTTCAACCCTCGGCTTTCTCAGCCAGTCGATCCTGACGGCACCACGCGTGTACTTTGCCATGGCGAGCGACGGACTTTTCTTCAAGGCGGTTGCACGAGTCAACAAGAAGTCCCATGTGCCGGTGCTGGCCATCGTGCTGCAGAGTGTGTTGACGCTGGTGATCGCGCTCTCGGGCAGCTACGAAAAAATTCTCAATTACGTCGTGTCCATGGATTTCATTTTCTTTGGACTGACCGGCGCAGCTCTGTTCGTTTTTCGCCTTAGAGAAGCGAAGCTAACATCTTTGCCGGACACAGCGATGGGCAGCTATCGAGTTCCCGGACACCCGTACACCACTGGACTCTTTGTCGCCATTTGCTGGCTGGTGGTGGCCAATACAATTTACAAATACCCGGCGAACACTCTGTTGGGAATGGGAATTCTTGCGCTCGGACTGCCCGTGTATGCATTCTGGGCGCGGCGAAAGAAGGGATTGGAGTAAAGACCTCAAATGCATCCACGTACGCACATGCGTTCACCCTACATGGAGTTTGCCAAACTGCGTTCCGGCGCGAAATACAACCTGGCCACCAGCGGAATCATGAGTTATCCGCTGTCTGAGTTGCCGGTGCGCCTCACCGACCTCGAGATCAATGGCCCGGGAGTCTATGGCTATGCTCCGCTGCAGGAGCGCCTCGCGCGCTACAACGGGGTCCCGCCGGAGTGCGTGTTTGCGGCGGCAGGGACATCGATGGCGAACCACATGGCGATGGCCGCAACCTTTAACCCGGGAGATGAGGTCTTGATCGAGCATCCGACGTACGAATTGCTGGAGTCTACGGCGGTTTACCTGGGTGCGCAGATCCGACGATTCGAGCGACGATTGGAAGACGGCTTTCGCATCGATCCGTCCGAAGTCGAGCGCCAGATTACACCTGCCACCAAGTTGATTATTCTGACAAACCTACACAATCCAACTGGCGCTTATGCCGAAGAAGCCACGGTGCGTGCCGTGGGAGAAATCGCGAAGTCTCACGGCGCACGAGTGCTGGTGGATGAAGTCTACTTGGAGGAATTTTACGAAAAGCGTCCGCGACCGGCATTTCTACTGGGCGATCAGTTTGTGGTGACGAGCAGCCTGACCAAAGCGTTCGGCTTGAGCGGCCTGCGGTGCGGATGGGTTCTCGCCAGTCAGGAAATTACCGCCAGGATGTGGCACATTAACGATCTCTATGCAGCAACTCCGGCGCATCCCGCGGAGTTGCTGAGCGTGATTGCACTTGATCATCTGGACAAAGTCGCGACGCGCGCGAAAAATCTGCTGGCGGAAAACCGCAGATCGTTGAACGCCTTCCTGGACTCGCGGACGGACTTGGATTTCTATCGTCCGGGGGAGGGAACCATTGTGTTTCCGAAACTACGCTCAGGCGATGTTGATGGGTTTGTGGTTCTGCTGCGAGAGAAATACGAGACCAGCGTGGTTCCGGGCATCTACTTTGACATGCCGCAACACTTTCGCATTGGCATAGGCGGCGATCCGGAGATGACGCGAATGGGCCTGGAGCGACTCGGCCAGGCGTTGGATGAGTACGGCCGCAAGGCGTGACCGCCGCATTTTCATGCGGTGATGATTGTTTGTATAATGAGTGACGTGAGGTTGGTTCGCCTTGTGCAATCTGGCGGAGACCTTGTATCCAGCCAAAGAGGGGCCTGTAGCTCAGCTGGGAGAGCGCCTCGTTCGCAACGAGGAGGCCAGCGGTTCGATCCCGCTCAGGTCCACCATCTTTTCAACTTCCCGCATTAATTCGCACCATTAGTTGATTTAGTATTTGCGTCACAGCCCAGAATAAGAGCGGCGGCGCGTCGAGAATGTGCCGGCGTCGGCTGAAGGTTGTCGACGAGGCAGGTAGTCTGACCGCTCTTACCCGCCTCGTCGTGTTGTTAGACGCCCAGCTAATGGGATGGGGAAACCGGTGGCTTGGGTGTCGCGGCTTTATTGCCTCGGGGAGGCACGTCGCGAGAACTTCCCGTGACCTTGGTTTCGTCGACCAAGCTACCAAGACTTTCCAGCTCACCAGCACACAGTTTGCCTTCGGGTATGAAGTAGACGTGAGTAACCGCATCCTTGGTCCCGCCCTGTCGAGGCTGGATGCGTGCAGCGTCGCTCTTGGTCGGTCCGTCCGTAGTCAGGTAACGCTTGACGTTCACCGAACGCTGGACTCCCAGGGTCTGGTTGCTGACGACTTCCTTCTCCTCGGCGTAACCAACTATCGCCAGATTGCCGGTTGGCATCTCCCGCAGGCGAAGGGCAAGTTTGTCGAGGACATCCTTGCAATCGTTGTCGACACGCCACGGTCGCTTGGGGTCCTTTTCGAAGGTACATTCGCCCCAATCCTCAATTTTGACGCAAGGCGGGGTCAAAGGCGCCTTGACGTCGACATTGCAAGTGCTGCTCATGCTGAGCGCGCGGTCGTCTGTGGCAGTTCCGGTGACCGCGATGGTTTTGCCCGCATCCGCTGCGTACACGGTGAGGATGGCGGACGCGCCTTGCTCGCTCAACTGGCCGCCCGTAGAAGACCAACTGTAAGTCAGGGGACGGCGATCGGGGCTACTGGCTGCCAACGTCACAGTTGCCGACCCTCCGACAGCGATACTGGCGGGATCGACCGAGCAGCTTACGAGCGGTGGAACCGAGGCAGGCGGCTGCTTGACGATGAAACTTGTCGCGCAGGTGGCCGAGTTCACCTTCTTAATTGTCGGATCGGTCATGGTGGCGTTGACGGAATAGCTTCCCGGCGCCAAGCCCGTGGTGTCAATCTCGGTCGCTTGAGTGGTTGGGCTCGACAACCTACCCCCGGTTGCGGCCCAACTATAATTCACTGCATGTTTCGAGTTGAAGTTAGTACCGGCGGTATTGAGCCTGATCGGCTCGCCCGCGAATACTTCAGCCGGCGTTGGCGAGGCAGCAACCGAGCAGGACAAAGGCATGATGTTGCAGTAACTGCCCACATTAAACACCACACCCGCCGCCAGGCGAACGCTATTCCATTGCGTCGCATGGTCGGTGACGAATCGGTGACGGTAGTTGGAGTAGATATAGTCCACCTGCGCCAGTCGGATGGAGAATCGGGGACTGACCGCGAGGTCTAAGCCTCCGCCTCCGCCAGCCGCGAGATTCCACTGGTTTCCACCGCAACAGTCTGGGGAGATGCTGGCCGCACCGACGAAGGTGCGCAGGAAGGGCGACAATTTATCGGTGTGGTATTTGTACTGTACCCCTCCCAGTGCATAGGACACTCCGGTGGAGTCATCCGATCCATTGACAAGATTAGGGGGCGTAGTGCCACCGAAAAAGTGGCCGCTGCCATCCAGGAGGAGTCCGAAATTGGGGGGTTCCGAAGGTAGTAAGTATTGGAAGCGTCAAAGGCGTTTGGGATATTGTTGATTTTGTAGTCGAGGTCGCCCCATCCGTTGGGGAAGAGAAAGGCGTATCCGCCAAAGATTTCGTCTTCCGGCCGACAAGCGTTTTGCGCGAACGCGGTCGTACCCAGACAACCCAGCGCGCAACTCATTGCAATTAGGGCCACAGCTATGCGTCTTCCCGCTGCTGCAAGATGCCAAGACATTCCGAACCTCCTGTAGAGATCGGCCAGCATAGACCGCCGATGACCGCTTGGCCAGACCTCAAGCCACGATCCCCGCACTAATTACACGCGAGGAGCTCGCAGGTTAGACGAAGCAGCGGATCAACAACAACTGCCGACCGAAGTCAGCAGTTTCGTTAACAACTCGATTCGCTAGGCGGAACCAGGATAGCTAGGTCAGCCACTTGCGTCCAAGCAAACCGGCGAGGCCCGTTCCCAAGAGAAGCAACGTGCTCGGTTCCGGGACTATATTCAAAAACTCCTGGGGCCCATTCAGATTGGTATCGTGCTGGTTGAGTGGCGTGAAGATACCGACCTGGTAGAAGTCGACACCCGGGAAGCCGAGCGTAGCTTCCTGCTGCGCCAAGTTCACCCAGTAGAGCGGGGCGGTTCCAGGCAGCGGAGCATTCGGGTCAAAAATGTGCCACACAGCGTAATTAATGTCCTTCCACTGAGCTTGAGGAGTGACCCTGGTTTGCAACAGAAGCCAGCCGGCCTCGTCGTAGAGAGTCAGTGCCGAAGGCAACTGGTTAAAGCGCACCAGGCTCAGGTTACTGGTGCCCAAGTTGGTGAAGTTCGCCTGCCAGGTATCGCCAGGTGCGCCACCGTGGGCCCAGTCGTCGCACATTACGGTAGTCAGGTTACCGTTGACAGTCACGGTGTACGGATAGCCGAGTTGCCAGAAACCCTGGGTCCTCCATCTTTTTCAACTTCCCGCATCGCCTAATGTCCTTCGCTTCCCGGGTGTTACCTTCGTAACGTGTTCGTAACAATGCATGTCATTTTTTGAATGCGTCTAGCTTCGTCGACTCATAACATTGGAGTACACACATAACCCGACTCGGGTCGTGTGGCTATGTTCTGAAAACACGATGCACTGGAGTCCATTGATATGATTTGCGCCACAGAATTCGTCTGTACGATTAACGAAAGTTCCAACTCGGCAGTTTTCAGGTGCTCTGATGGGCACTATTACGTCGTCACATTTCAAGGGATTACGGATCGTTCGGCATCCCTAGGCACGAAGTTTCTTACCTGCAAACTTGCTAGTTCGATAGGGTTACCGACGCCGGACGTCGAGGTCGTTGCGGTCGAGCAGGGGTTGATCGACCACTCCGATGGACTCATATCGGTGTCGCCGTGGCTTCAAATGTTTAGCGATGCGAAAGACTTTCATGGGACGACTAGAAAAAAAGTAGCTCTGCAGTGTGGCTCTCGTTATCTGGTGGAGCCGCGCGACGGCAAACTCTTCGACTACTTCCCGGAGACAGCCCTGTCGAGGGTAGGAAATCTCAACGTATTCGCCGGCGCTCTCGCATTTGACCTTTGGATGAAAAGGGCAGGTGCCCGCCAGACCGTATTTTGTCGGTCTTCACATGATACTCTTTATAATGCGGCGTTCTTGTATCACGGTTGGGAACCTCGAAAATGCGATCCGATGGGCTGCGCATTTGACCCTGCGAGAGTGGCAATGTATCGTCACAAGGCCGTGTATCAGGACATCAGCGAATGGTGCGACTTTGAGCCTTTTTTGAGCAGAGTGGGAGCGGTCAACAGCCGGATTTTAGAAGGTATTGCGGGACAGATTCCGGCGATATGGTGCGACGGATGTAATTGGGTGTCTCCGTTCTTGAGGGAGTTGCGCAAACGACAAGAAATCGTTCGCCCTTTGCTCTCGCGGTTCCTCTTTGCCAATCCGGATATATTTCCAAACTGGTCTGACACCGAACTAGTCGCGAATGTTCGCGACCGAGAGAGTGTGCGCTACGAGATCGATAACATGTCCGAACTGGCTGTGATGTGACGCAGTCCGCTTTCGCGGTCTTTGGGCGGGGCTCGAATCAAAGCAAGCTAATTCTCGATCTCGCGCCAATTTGGAAAGGGGTTCCGTGACGAGTTCTTGAAGTCCAAAATTAGCTGTCGAACCCGCGCCCTTCGCGTCAGCAATTGGGAGAGCAAGCGCTCCAGTTCTTCAGTGGCGGAGCCATACCATTCCGGCGGTATCTCCTGCGCCAAGGACCACACCAAGCTTTCCGGCAGGTTCTCCACTCGACTCAGCCACGGCTCGAAGCTATCCCATGAGGTCACGGAACGGTATACGTCATTCCGCCCAAATACGCCCCGGAGCGGTGCGTCGGGGAAATTCCATTCGCCGGAATTGAAGCAGAACCCCTGATCGATGAAACTGGCAGTGAACCGATGCTCTCGGTTGCGTTTCCAGAAGACCGATTGTCGACCATCGCAGTTGCATGTCCACTTATCCAGACCCAGAATACCCGCAAAGTCTGACAGGTTGCGGACGTGCACCATCATCGATTCCGGCAAGTAGTCGTATACCTGTCCTTCAAGCGGGGACACAACATAACGAGAGCCGAAGCACAGCCCAGGAGCAATGACGCTGTGCCGTCCTCGGGTTTCTAGAATAAGACCAGGACTGCTGTCGATAAGTTGCTGGTCGACGTGGACAACGGCAACCGTAGGCACTGGTAACCCGATCGACGCAGCCAACCGTGTGCCCAGCCAATCATTGACCAACACCCTCGGATGTTGCGGATTGTTCTGGAACTTGACAACATAATGGCAACCGTCCGAACACTCTAACAGTTGGCTCTGCGCGCCGCCGGGCATCCTGCGGACGTGTTGCACTGCGTTGAGTTGCCGTGTAGATTTTGAAGTGCGATCATTGTCGGTTAGCAACAACGTGTATGAGCTCCCAACGAGAATTCCAATATTACATCGTAAAGTACGTTCCCAACGCGGCGTCCGGGAACGAGGTGAAAATTGGAGTCATACTGCTTGAAGATCAGACTCTCTCAGCTGAGAGATCAGGCCGTGAGCTTCCGTTCGCCGGTGTGCGATTTCTGGAGGACTGGACTGATCTGAACCATGACGTTAGTGATGTCGATCTAGAAGTAATCAGCGCTATCGTTAGGGAAATCAAGGCCACGCTTGAGCAGTCCTCCATTGAACGTAAGTTCCCCCCGCTTGGCGAGCTCTTGCAGGAACTTAGGTCAGCCGCTAATGGAGTCGTTCTGGGGCCGCCAAAAGGCCTGGTCACGTCGGATCCTGAATTGGCACTAGACGATCTGGCCACAAGGTACCTCCGGCGCCCAGAGACGCGTCTTCTTTGAACAAAAGCTAGTCGCGGAGCGCGAGGACCTGTCGAAGGCGGAGTTGGCGCTTAAGGTATTGCAGGAAAAGACGGGACTGATTCAGCCCGACGCGCAGGCTCGCGCGCTCATTGGCGCGGTAGCAGATTTCCGCGCCCAGGTTGCTGCCAAACAGGTGCAATTGCAGTCACTGCGCACCTACGCGACGGAGGACAATCCCGACGTGAAGCGGGTGGAGCGGGAGTTGGCCGAACTGCAGGCGCAATCCGCCAAGTTGTCGCAAATGGAACGTAGCGGGGCCGATCTTGGCGAAGGAAATCTGCAGGTTCCGACGCGGCGGGTGCCCGAAGCCAACCTCGAATACATCCGCGTGGCGCGCGAATTGAAGTACCACGAGAGCCTTTATGACTTTCTCGGGAAGCAATTGGAAGCCGCTCGCATCGACGAGTCCAAGAATGCAGTCATGGTTCAGGTTGTTGACAAGGCTGTGCCGGCGGAACGGAAGTCCAGTCCCAAGCGACTCTTGATCATCGCCGTGACGGCGATCGCGACGTTCTTACTGTCCTGCCTGGGTGTGTTGATCTGGGAGGCCATCCGCCGCAAACAGCAGGACCCCAACGAAGCTGCGCGCCTCGCGCAACTACAAAACTATTTACGAAATTCTACTTAGGGCCTTTATGACAGACTCGATCATCGTTACCGGCGGCGCCGGATTCATTGGATCCAACTTCATCCTGCAGTGGCTGGCGCAGGAATCCACGGCGGTTGTAAACCTCGACTGCCTCACTTACGCCGGCAATGCGGCCAACCTCGCGTCGCTGGGAGGCAATCCGCGCTATCAGTTTGTACATGGCGACATCAACGATCGCGCTCTCGTGAGTCGAGTCTTTCGCGATCATCATCCCTCCGCCATCGTCCACTTTGCCGCCGAGAGCCACGTGGACCGTTCCATCCTGGGGCCGGATGAGTTTATCCGCACCAACATCAACGGAACGTTCGCGCTCCTCACCGAAGCGAAACAGTATTGGGGGAACCTTGGCGCGGAAGATAAGAAACGCTTCCGCTTCCTTCATGTGTCCACCGACGAGGTGTACGGATCGCTGAGCGAAACCGACGCGCCGTTTTGCGAGACGACAGGGTACGCGCCGAACAGTCCGTACGCGGCTTCGAAGGCGGCTTCCGACCACCTGGTGCGGGCCTATTTCCACACTTACGGACTGCCC
>Ga0207930_1000504_pt1 | contig 12205 bp, 11 predicted proteins | sample NGESurshal092012_7_FD_184477 | JGI IMG/M metagenome (GOLD analysis project Ga0207930, IMG submission 184477) | Arctic peat soil microbial communities from Barrow, Alaska - NGEE Surface sample 210-3 shallow-092012 (SPAdes) | ecosystem: Environmental > Terrestrial > Soil > Wetlands > Peat ... | reverse complement strand
CCCGTCGACCTCGATCACCCGGTCCTCGCGGAGCGCCTGGGCGGCGATCGGCGCCGACTCGACGGTCACGTGAGCGCGGGCGAACTGGTCGGAGTCCATTCCGTGCGCGCCGGCGGCGCGAACGCGGCGCAGGGTGCTGTCATAGCGGAAGATGACCGCCCGGCGCATCCGGGCCAGCCGGCAGACCGCCTCGCAGAGCCGGTCATAGAAGGAGTCCGAGGCGGCCGCATCGGGCTCGGATTGGGAGAGGACGGCAACGAACAGTTCGAGAGCGTCGATCCCGAGTTCGCCCCTGCCCTCGGCGGGCGCTCCCGCGCTCACGGCCGGGCCGGGTCCTGCCGGCGCGCGCTCAGGCGGCGTGGGCGTGGTGCATGAGCCCGAGCCGCAGCGCCTGCTCGGGGGTCAGGTACACCAGCCACCGCTCCTCGCAGGTCGGACACCGGCATTGCACCGAGGGATCGTAGCCCTGCAGCGCGGCCGACCAGTCGACGTCGTCACTGCACAGACACACGGGGCAGGCCAGCGACGCCGTCACGAGCGCATCGGGGTCGTCCTGGCGAAAGCGGGCTACATCGATGTGAGCGGACATAAACTCCAGCATCCCTCGGGCGGCGCGCAGGGCAAAGGCACCGCTCCGGACAACCCCCCGGGTGGGGGGGCCGCCGCTCAGCGCGGGGGACGCCGCTCAGCGCGAGAGCTCAGTTCAGTGCACGGGACCGCGGTCAGGTGGGGACCGCGTCGACCCGGGCGATCGGCCGCTTTCCCCACCGGCTCCGCGTGGCGAAGTCGAGCAGCCGCTCCATGTATTCCCGCAGCGGTGTGACCCGGATCCCCTGCGGCTCCAGGCGCGCCTGGGTGGCGGCCTGGTCAAAGACGGTGTCGATCGCGAAGTACGGAAAGTAGATCCGGCTCGCGTCGAGCACCGAGTTCTCAGCGGCGCTGCACGGCAGCGCGGCAAACTCAGCCGGGGAGAGCACCCGCGGCAGTGGCCGGCGGAAGTAACGGCTGGCCAGAGCCGCGATCTCCCCGATCGTGCTCGCCCCCGCCCCCGCCGTCAGGTGGTATGTCTCGCCGATGCCTCCGTCGGACTCGCACAGGGCGTGCACGGCGTCGGCCACATAGTCGACCGAGACGACGTCGACCGGCGCGGTCGGGATCGCCGGCACGGCAGTGAACAGGCCGCGGGCGAAGGCCCGCAGCGGCCAGTAGAGCACGTTAAAGGCCGACGTCCAGCCTGAGCACTGATCCCCGACCACGATGCTCGGCCGCAGGATCGTGGCCGGGAGGCCGTCGCACGAGCGCACGAGCTGCTCGGCCTCGAACTTAGAGCGCTCGTACGAGTTGTGAAACGCCTGGCCGAGGTCGAGGTCGCGCTCGGCGAAGCGCCCCACGTGGGTCCCGGCCACGTACGCGGTGGAGATGTGGGCGTAGCGATCAAGCCCCCCGCGCGCCTGAGCGCACGCGGCGAACTCGAGCATCCGCTGGGTCCCCTCGACGTTGATCGCGCGGGCTTGCACCAGCGGGAGCGCGAACGAGACCGAAGCGGCGCTGTGGACGATCGTCGTGACCCGCTCGGCGAGGGTGCGGCACACCTCGGCCGACAGGCCGAGGCCCGGGGCGGTGAGGTCGGCGGCATGGGCCTGCACGCGACCGCGGTGACGACTCGCGCGGGCTCCGAAGAGGTTGGCGAGCACGGCGTCGAGCCGGGTCTGGGCCGCCGCGTCGTCGGGCGCGCGCACCAGCGTGACGACGTTTCGTTCGCTGCGCTCCAGATAGCGGGCGAGCAGCTCCATGCCGACGAACCCGGTCGTGCCGGTCAGCAGGACGTCGCCCGGGGCGCTCATCGCGTGTCCGCCAGGGGGCGCAGCGCCCACACCAGCCGGCTCCGGGTGTCGGCCGGAGCGATGAGCTCGTCCACGTAGCCGCCGGCCGCGGCGACCTGGGGCCGCAGCTGCTGCTCGGTGTAGTGCTGGGCCAGGCGCTCGCGTTCGGCCTCAGGATCTTCGGCGGCGGCCAGTGCGCGCCGGTGGATGACGCCGACGGCAGGCTTGGCTCCCATCACGCCGATCTCGGCCCGCGGCCACGCGAACACGTAGTCGGCGCCGAGATCCTTGGAGTTCATCGTGATGTAGGCGCCCCCGAAGGCCTTGCGCATGATGACGGTGATCCGCGGGACGGTCGCCTGCGCGAAGGCGTGCACGAGCGTGGCGCCGTGCCGGATGACCCCCGCGGACTCCTGCCGCGTGCCGGGCATGTACCCGGGCGTATCGACAAGGACGAGGAGGGGGATGCCGAACGAGTCGCACTTGGTGACGAAGCGCGCCCCCTTCTCCGAGCTGGCCGCGTCGAGCACGCCGCCCAGGTAGCGGGGCTGGTTGGCGATCACCCCGACCGGCCGGCCGTCGATGCGGGCCAGCGCCGTGACGAGATTGCGCGCCCATCCCGCGGAGATCTCGAGCAGCTCACCGCCGTCGACGAGCGAGGCGATGACCTCGCGGACGTCATAGACCTGGCGCGGGGAGGCGGGAACGTGGACCCCGGGGTCGCCACCACCCGGGGGCCGGGCGGGCGCGGTGGGAAGCGGGGCCCGGCGATGGCCGGGCAGGTACGCGAGCAGCTCGCGGGCCAGGCGCGCAGAATCGACGTCGTCGTCGGCGACGAAGTGGCAGACGCCGTTGCGGGCGTGCACGCGAGCACCGCCGAGCTGCTGGGCGGTGACCTCCTCGCCCAGGGCCTCGCGGACGACTCCGGGCCCGGTGAGGAACATGCTCGAGGCCTCGGTCATCACGATCCAGTCGGTGAGGGCCGGCGAGTAGGCGCCGCCGCCGGCCGAGAGGCCGCTGACGATCGAGATCTGCGGGACGCGACCCGAGAGCGCAACCGTGCGCCGGAAGATCCGGCCGTAGCCGCCGAGCGCGGCCACGCCCTCCTGCATCCGGGCACCTCCCGAGGAGACGAAGCTGACGACGGGAGCCTGGGCCCGGTCGGCGAGCTCTAGGACACGAACGATCGTTCCTGCGTGGGCCTCGCCGAGTGACCCGCCGGCAAAGGACGGGTCCTGGGCGTAACAGAACACGGGCCGGCCGCCGACGAGCCCTGAGCCGCCGATCACCCCATCGCCCTGGCGCGCGCGCTCGCCCATGACCGGCGAGACGACCTCGGAGCGGATCAGGTGCAGACTGCCTGGATCGCAGAGCAGATCGAGGCGTTCGAAGGGTCCGAGACGCTGCTCGGGGGCTTGGGCCAGCGCGACGCTCACGGCCGTCCCCACTCGATGACCGTGGCGCCCCAGGTGAAGCCGGCCCCGAAAGCGCCGAGCAGGACCCTGTGCCCTGGGCGCAGGAGGCCTTCGCGCTCGCTGAAGGCGAGGGCGAGCGGAAGCGTCGCGGCCGAGGTGTTACCGAGCTGGGCGATGCAGTCGACCACGCGCTCAGGCCGCAGCCCGAGCCGCTCCCCGACGGCGGAGAGGATGCGCCCGTTGGCCTGGTGGTAGACGAACAGGTCGATCTCCTCCAGGCGGCTCCCCGCGGCCTCGGCGGCCTGGAGCGTGGCCAGCGTCAGGCGGGCGACCGCCTCGCGAAAGGTCTCATGTCCGCGCATCTCGATCCGACCGCGGTCGCGGCCCACCCGGATGTGCTCGGCCCCGGCGCCGTCGGCGCCGAGCACGATCGGGCCAATGCGACCGGCCCCCGCGGCCTCGAGCACGACGGCTCCAGCGCCGTCGGCGAAGACCGCGGCGGTGGCGCGATCGTCGGGGTCCGTGATGCGAGACATGAGATCAGCTCCGACCACGAGCACGACGCGGGCGCGCCCAGCTTCGATCTGGGCGGTTCCCACGGCGAGTGCGGAGAGAAAACCTGTGCAGGCCGACCCGACGTCGAAGGCGCCGGCACGCGTGGCGCCGATGGCGTGGGCGACAAGGGGCGCGGCGCCGGGCATCACCTCGTCAGCGGTGGTGGTGGCGACGATGACGAGGTCGACGTCGAGCGGCTCGACGCCGGCGCGCTCGAGCGCGCGGGCGGCCGCCCGGGCGGCGTGCTCATCGAGGCGTTCCCCGGGGTCGGCCACGCGGCGGTTCATGATCCCGGTGCGCCGCACGATCCAGGCGTCCTCGACCCCAAGCCGCACCGCGATTTCGTGATTGGCGACCACGCGCTCGGGCAGGCTGATCCCGACCGCGGCCGCCACAGCGCCCGACCGTGCGGGCCGCTCGGGACTCAGCGAAGCGGGGCTCTCGGGGACGAGGGTCGAGCTCACGCCTTCCAAACTGGACCTCCGGGGGTCAAACCGCCATCCCCCGGGCCCGAAGTCCAGACACCCGGGGGGGTCGCCGGGCGTCCCCGCTGCGGGGCCCGCGCGACCGCCACCGCGGGACCGGGTGGGGCTCAGGCGACGAGGCGCCCAAACAGAGCGTCGAGCGTCCGCGCCGGGTCTGCGGAGAGGCCTGTGTGAACCTCGGAGGCCTGGACGATCGTGCTCGACGGGGCGGTCAGCCAGCCGAAGCGCTCCGACGGCGGCAGCGCGGCAACGCCGCCGGCCCCGGGCTCACCGTCGACGACCCGGACGAGCGCCTCGAGATGGGCGGCCAGCTCGGGCACGGACACGCCCGGAGCGAGGGCCCGCAGGCGTTCGGGATCAAGCGCCACCTGGATCCCGAGGAAACCACGCTGGCGACAGAAGAGGACCACTCCGACGTTGACGCACTCGCCCCGCTCGACGCTGGGCACGACCCGGAGGATCGTGTACGTGAAGGGATCAGCGTCCGGCACGGGCCGCCTCCGCCTCGGTCACGAAACCGCCCGCGGCCAACCGCCGGCGCAGATACTCGGCGTACACCTCGGGCCCGGACCCCGTGAACCAGTCCCCGGGCACGAGCGCCACCGCGGCCTCGATCGCCCCCTCGGCCAGCCGCTCACGCAGGCGCTGATCGGCCTCGGGGATGGGTCCGGCCTGGTCGAGCAGTACGTGTTCGGCGATCGGCGCGAACGGCCGCTCGGCGTGGGCGTCGGGATCGAGACCACCGTGCTGGAGATAGAGGGCCGCACCGTGGTCGATCAGCCACAGCCGCCCGTGCCAGACGAGGAGGTTGGGGTTGCGGGCGGTGCGGTCGACGTTGGTGATCAGGGCATCGAGCCACACAACCTCGGCGGCGAGCTCGGGTTCGGCCTGCCACGCCCCCGCGGGCGTGTAAGCGAGCGCGCCAGGCAGGAAGTCCACGCCGAGATTGCCACCTTCGCTGGCCGTGATCAGTTCCTGGATCTCAGGGTCGGGCTCGGCCGCTCCGAGACGCGCATCGATCGTCGCGAGGACGAGCTCGGGCACCGGCAGGCCGAGACCGCGCGCGAGCTCGCCGACGATCACCTCGGCCACCAGCGCCTGAGTCCCCTGGCCGGCGCCGCGGAACTTGACCACGTAGAGGCCGTCGTCATTGGCCTCGACAAGGCCGGGCAGCGATCCACCCTCCCGCAGCGGGGTGACATAGCGGGTCGCCGAGACCACGCGCAGTGCTCCGGTCGCCGTGGGCATACGGGGGTTTGTACCGATTGACGCGGACCGCGCCTGGCGTTAGCTATGAGTACCTCGGGGTCGGGAGCCCGAGAGGCGGGATCGGGGGCTGACTACCATCGAGAGCAGTGCTCCTTTCGGTCCTCGATCAGTCCCCGATCGCCGAGGGCTCCACGGGAGCCCAGGCTCTCCACAACACCCTCGACCTCGCGCGGCTCACCGACGCGCTCGGTTATCACCGCTACTGGGTGGCCGAGCACCACGGCGGCCCAATGCTCGCCGGCCCGAGCCCCGAGGTTCTGATCGGCCCGATTGCCGCGGTGACCGAGGGTCTGCGCGTCGGCAGCGGCGGAGTGATGCTTCCCCACTACAGCCCGCTCAAGGTCGCCGAATCGTTCTCGATCCTGGCCGCCCTGTACCCGGACCGGATCGACCTCGGCCTCGGGCGCGCGGCGGGGACCGATCCGCTGACGACCTTCGCGCTGCAGCGCGATCGCAGCCAGGCCGCTCCCGATGACTTCCCCCAGCAGCTCGCCGAGCTCCTCGCCTACCTCGAGGATGACCTGCCCGAGGACCACCCCTTCCGGCATCTGGCCAAGACCCTCCCGGGCCGGCCCGAGCTGCCCGTGCCGTGGCTGCTCGGCTCCTCCCAGCAGTCGGCGATCTGGGCCGCCGAGCTCGGAATGCGCTACGCCTTTGCCGACTTCATCAACCCCGGCGGCGACGAGATCGCCCGCCTCTACCGCGAGCGTTTCGCGGCCGTGCGCGACCTCCAGGCTCCGCGCACGGCGGTCGCTGCCTGGGTGCTCTGCGCGCCGACCGACGAGGAGGCGCTCGAGCTCGCCGCCTCGAGCCGGATGACCTTCACGCTGCTGCGCCGCGGCCAGCTGATCGCGGTGCCCCCACCCGAGAAGGCCCTCGCCTTCCTGGCCAAGGAGGGCCATCCGCCCGGTGGCGCCCCCCGTGGGCGCCGCGCGATCGTCGGCGCGCCCGAGAAGGTCCGCGCCGAGGTCGAGGCGCTCGCCACCGATTACGGGGCTGATGAGGTGATCGTCGTCACGATCACCTACGACCACGGAGCCCGCCGGCGCTCTTATGAGCTGCTGGCCGAGGCGATGGGGCTCGAGCCCCGCCGACTGGCCGCCGCCGTCGCAGGCTGACCGCCCCGCCGTCGCCGGCTGGAAGCACGCTAGCCCGCGAGCACCTTGGCACGCTCGCTCGGTGTATCTCTCGAACAAAACGCATCTTCTCACTCCGTTCGCGCCTGGCAAGCACCTGGCAAGCACCGGCCTCCCGATCGCGGGTAGGATCGGTCGGTGTCCCGCTGGGTATACGACTTCGCTGACGGATCCAAGGACATGCGCGAGTTGTTGGGCGGCAAGGGCTCCGGGATGGCCGAGATGACCCGGGTGCTCGGCGCCGAGCGCGTTCCGGCCGGGTTCACGATCACGACCGAGGCGTGCGTGCAGTACATGCGCAACGATCGCACCGAGCCCGACGGCATGGCCGACCAGGTCGCCGAGGCCATCACGCGCCTCGAGGAGCACTCGGGCAAGCGCCTCGGGGACACCGAGGATCCGCTGCTCGTCTCGGTCCGCTCGGGGGCCCGTGAGTCGATGCCGGGGATGCTCGACACCGTGCTCAACCTCGGCCTCTCCGACGAGTCGGTGCAGGGCCTGGTCCGGACCACGGGGAACGAGCGCTTTGCCTGGGACTCCTACCGGCGCTTCGTGCAGATGTTCGGCAACGTCTCTCGCGGGATCGCCGGCGAGCGTTTTGAGGACGCCATCAAGGCGGCCAAGTCGCAACGCGACGTCACCGAGGACACCGACCTTGATGTCGACGCGCTCAAGGAGCTGACGCAGACCTTCAAGGACATCTACCGCGAAGAGACCGGAGACGACTTCCCCCAGGACCCGAGCGAGCAGCTGCGGTTGTCGATCCGGGCCGTGTTCGACTCCTGGGCGGGCGAGCGGGCGATCGCCTACCGGCGGTTGAACCGAATCCCCGACGACTGGGGCACGGCGGTCAACGTCCAACAGATGGTCTTCGGCAACAAGGGAGACACCTCCGGCTCCGGTGTCGCCTTCTCCCGCGATGAGGTCACCGGCGCGCCCGAGCCGAGCGGCGATTTCCTCCCCAACGCCCAGGGCGAGGACGTCGTCTCCGGGGTGCGGACCCCGCGCGACATCGCCGAGATCAGGGACTGGCTGCCCGAGGTCCACGCCGAACTGCTCGAGATCCTGGGCACGCTCGAGCGCCATTACCGCAACATGCAGGACACCGAGTTCACGGTCGAGGAGGGGCGGCTGTACATGCTCCAGACGCGCAACGCCAAGCGTCCGGCGCAGGCCGCCGTGCGCTTCGCCGTCGACGCGGTCAAGGAGCAGCTGCTCTCCCGCGAGGAGGCCCTGGCCACGATCGACCCCTCCACCCTGGACGCGCTCCTGCACCCGACGTTCGACCCGCAGGCCGACTTCAACGTTCTGGCCACGGGCGTCGCCGCCTCTCCCGGGGCGGCCAAGGGGGCGGTTGTCTTCTCGGCTGCCGACGCGGTGGCGGCCGCTGACGAGGGCCGCGATGTCATCCTCGTGCGCCCGTTCACCGACGCCGAGGACGTGGCCGGCTTTCACGCCGCCAAGGGGATCCTCACCTCGGAAGGCGGCAAGGCCTCTCACGCCGCACTCGTCGCCCGGGGAATGGGGCGCCCCGCCGTCGTCGGCGCCGACGCGATCGTGATCGACCTGGCCGCCAAGACGATCACGGTCAACGGGGCCAACGGGGGCGTTCTCCACGAGGGCGATCAGATCGCGATTGACGGCACGAAGGGCTGCGTGACCGTTGATGACGTCCCGCTCGTCGAGGCGCACGTGGATGAGAACTTTGACCAGGTGCTGACCTGGGCCGATGAGATCCGCACGCTTGGAGTGCGGACCAACGCCGACACGCCCGAGGACGCTCGCCGCGCTCGCCAGCTCGGCGCCGAGGGCATCGGCCTGTGTCGCACCGAGCACATGTTCATGGCCGAGGATCGCCAGCCCAAGATGCGGGCGATGATCATGGCCAACACGCGCGAGGCGCGCAAGGAGGCACTGGCCGAGCTGCTCCCGCTCCAGCAGGAGGACTTCGAGGGGCTCTTCGAGGCCATGGCCGGGCTGCCCGTCACCGTGCGTCTGCTCGACCCGCCGCTGCACGAGTTCCTGCCCAACCTGCCCGATCTCGCTGCCCATGTCGAGCGCGCTCGGATCGAGGTCTCAGACGACCTCGATGACCTCGAGATCCTGCTCGAGCGCGTCCAGGAGATCTCCGAGGAGAACCCGATGCTCGGCACCCGCGGCTGCCGGCTGGGGATCCTCTACCCCGAGATCTACGAGATGCAGGTCCACGCCATCCTCCGCGCTGCCAAGGCAGCCGAGGAGCCACCGCACCCCGAGATCATGATCCCGCTCGTCAACTATGAGCACGAGATCGAGCTCATGCGCGAACTGGTCGTCGGCGTCGGCGATCAGGAGGGGCTCACGGTGGGCGAGGACTACACGGTGGGGACGATGATCGAGCTGCCCCGGGCCTGTTTCGTGGCCGACCGCATCGCCGCCTTCGCGGACTTCTTCTCCTTCGGCACCAACGACCTGACTCAAACCGCTCTCGGCTTCTCCCGCGACGACGTCGAATCGAAGTTCGTCCCCACCTACATGGAGCGCAAGATCATCGACCGCAGCCCCTTCGAGACGATCGACAAGCCGGGCGTCGGCTGGCTCGTCCGGCTCGGCGCCTGGGTCGGCCGCGAGGCCCACCCAGGTCTCAAGCTCGGGATCTGCGGCGAGCACGGCGGCGACCCGGAGTCGATCGAGTTCTTTCACATGGCCGGGCTGGACTACGTCTCGTGCTCGCCCTTCCGGGTGCCAATCGCCCGTATCGCCGCCGCGCAGGCCCAGATCACGCACCCGCACGGCGGCTGGGAGTAGGGCGACCCCCTCAGTGGGCGAGCACCGGCTCACCTACGGCCTCGACCTGGGTGACGCCGCGCTCGTACAGCAAGCCGGCGATCACGGCGGCGACCGCGAACAGCCCGGCCGAGAAGGCAAACGCGGTCGTGTAGCCGTGAACGGCGGCGTGCTCGATCAGCGACGGGGTCGGCCGTCCGGTGCCGATGAAGCTCATCGTCGCGCTCGCGGCGAGCGTCGAGAGCAGCGCCGTTCCGAGTGAGCCTCCGACCTGCTGGCAAGCGTTGACCGAGGCCGAGGCGACGCCGGCATCGTTGGGCCGCACGCCGAGCGTGGCCGTGTTGATCGCCGTCGAGAAGACGAGGCCGAGACCAACGCCCATGATCAGCAGGGCGATTTTCGTGGGGCGCTGGCCGCCCAGGGCCGACACGCCCGGTGGCGCGCCGCGCCGCCACGGGCAGCGGATCGGTAGCGTGCCGGGCTGCGCATGTTCGCCGTCTACGCCTCAGCCATCAATCCCGAGGACCCTCTCAGCGGCCTCGAGGTCGGCGAACGCCCGGATCCCGAGGCGCGCGACGGCTGGACCACCGTGACCGTCAAGGCGGCCTCGCTCAACCACCACGACCTGTGGTCGCTGCGCGGCGTCGGCTTGGCCGAGGACAAGCTGCCGATGATCCTCGGCTGCGACGCGGCCGGCCTCGACGAGGACGGCAACGAGGTCGTCATCCACGCCGTCATCAGCGATGACAGCTGGCGGGGCGACGAGACCCTCGATCCCCGGCGCTCGCTTCTGTCCGAGCGCCACCAGGGCGCGCTCGCGGAGCGCGTGGCCGTCCCCAAGCGCAACGTCCTGCCCAAGCCCGAGGGCCTCTCCTTCGAGCACGCCGCCTGCCTGCCGACCGCGTGGCTGACCGCCTACCGGATGCTCTTCACCCGGGGCGGCGTGACCCCGGGGATGACGATCCTCGTCCAGGGCGCCGCCGGAGGCGTGGCCACCGCGCTCACCGTTCTCGGCAGCGCTGCGGGCGCCCGCGTGTGGGTGACCAGCCGCTCGGTGCAAAAGCGCGCCGAAGCGCTGAAGCTGGGTGCCGACCAGGCCTTCGAGTCGGGCGCGCGCCTGCCCGAGCGCGTGGACGCCGTCATGGAGACGGTCGGCAAGGCGACCTGGGGGCACTCGATCCGCTCGCTGAAGCCCGGCGGCACGCTCGTCGTCTCGGGCGCCACCTCGGGTGACGCGCCCCCGGCCGAGCTGACCCGGGTCTTCTTCCTCCAGCTCTCGGTGGTCGGCTCGACGATGGGCACGCGCGATGAGCTCGAGCGTCTTATCCGCTTCTGCCTCGAGCGCGACATCGAGCCCGCGATCAGCGCCACGATGCCGCTCGCCGACGCCCGCGACGGCTTTCAGGCCATGCTCGAGGGCGATGTCGTGGGCAAGATCGTCTTCACGACCTGACCACCTGATCTCCACCGGCCTTTCCGGGCGGTTCACGGGGCTATACCCGGAAAAGCCAGCCCGCCCTATTTGGCTTTTCCGGATTTCAGCGGTATTTGAGGACAGACGCGGAAAAGCCGACTCGACTGCGGCGGCTTTTCTGAGTTTGGCCCCGGGGCCGCGTGAGCCGCATGAGCCGCGTCAGCCGCAAGAGCCGCAGGAGCGGGGACAGCCGCGAGACGGCTCAGAAGACGATGACGACTCGGCCACGCAGGCCGCCGGCGTCCATCACCGACTGTGCCTCGGCCGCCTGCTCGGGCGGATACTCGCCCACGGCACGGAGCGTGAGGGTGCCCTCCGAGGCGAGTTCGCGCAGGTGCTCCAGCCACTCGGTGCGCTCGAGCACATCGCGGACCCAGACCTGGCGGATCTCGATCCCGCGCTCGGTCTCGGAGTCATCCCACCCCCGGACCACGGCCACCTGACCACCGTCGCGAATGGCAGGAAAAGCGACCCGCGCGATCAGCGCGGTGTCAAACAGGGCCGCGACGCCGTCGGGCGCGAGCTCGCGGACGGCAGCCACGAGGCCATCACCCCGGTCGACGACGACGTCGGCGCCGAAACCGCGGACGAGCTCGGCCTCCTCGGGCTTGGCGTCGGCGATCACGCGTAGGCCCTGTTCCTTGGCCAGCGGGATGACGTAGCTGGCCAACAGGCCTGCGCCGCCCGAGACGAGCAGGGTCTGCCCCTCGCTCAGGCCGAGCAGCTCGAGTCCGCGCAGGGCGGTGAGGCCGTTCATGGGCAGCGTCGCCGCCTCCTGAAGACTGGCGCGGGCGGGGATGGCCACGACCGACGCGGCCGGGACGACGAGGAGCTCGGCCTGGGCACCACCCTCGGGCCGGCGCGGCATGACCGCGGCCATCACCTCGTCACCGACCGCGAGCCGGTCCACGTCGGGACCGACGGACTCGATCGTCCCTGCGGCGTCCATGCCGGGCGTCCAGGGGGCGGGCAGGCTGCCCCCGCCCATCCGGCGCATGCCGATGTCGGTCGGGTTCACGGCCGCCGCGCGGACGGCGATCCGCACCTCGCCGGGGCCCGGCTCGCGGACCTCGCGATCGACGAGGGCCAGGACCTCGGGCCCACCGGGTTCTGTGATGCCGACGGCACGCACGACGGGTGAGCCTAGCGGCCCGGCCCTCGAGACCGATGCCGCCCCTAGGAGGTTCGCGCCGCCGTGTCGGTCTCGAGATCGAGCTCGGTGTAAACCCCGAGCGCAGTGAGCGCCTGGTTGGCGGCCGCGAGGCTCGGGCTATCGAGGACG
>Ga0207930_1000503_pt1 | contig 12207 bp, 9 predicted proteins | sample NGESurshal092012_7_FD_184477 | JGI IMG/M metagenome (GOLD analysis project Ga0207930, IMG submission 184477) | Arctic peat soil microbial communities from Barrow, Alaska - NGEE Surface sample 210-3 shallow-092012 (SPAdes) | ecosystem: Environmental > Terrestrial > Soil > Wetlands > Peat ... | reverse complement strand
CCGGGGGCGCGTCATCGTGGGCGCTCTCGCCGGAGTCGCGACGAACATGGCCCTCCGCCAGCTCGGCGCGTCGTTCACGGCCGGTGACCTGTAGGCTTTTCGGATTCGGAATTCGATTCTGCTTTCGAATTCGGAATTCGGATTAGGATTTCTTAGAAGGGTGTGTGAGCTGTGAGCGTCGGGCAAGGCCGCAGCGGTTGTCCGACCACCGCCCCATTCACCTTCTAAGAAATACAAGCTTCCCACCTGAGTAGACTCTTCACCATGGAGAAGGCAATCAAGCCTCATCCGTCGATCCTGACGTTCGCGTCGTCGGCGGGTTGAGCCTGCAAGCTGGGTCAGTCTGACCTGGTGAAGCTGCTGGGTGCGCTGCCGCGGGCTCACGACCCGCGTGCTCTCGTCGGATACGACTCGTCCGACGACGCTGCCGTGTTCCGCCTCGGTGCCTCCGACGACCCCGACCCCGAGACGCTGCTCGCCACGACGGACTTCTTCACGCCGGTCGTGGATTCTCCGTTCGACTTCGGGCGCATCGCGGCGGCGAACGCTCTCTCGGACATCTATGCGATGGGAGGCGAGGCGCTGTTCGCGCTCAACCTCGTGGGCTTTCCGGTGAAGGCGCTCCCGCTCGAGGTGCTCGGCGAGATCCTCCGCGGCGGCGCCGAGGTGGCGCGCGACGCCGGAGTCCCCGTCCTCGGAGGGCACTCCACCGATTTCGACGTGCCGGTCTACGGCATGGCGGTCACGGGCCGCGTGCGCCTTTCCCGCCTGCGCCGCAACGTGGGTGCGAGGGCGGGAGACGCTCTCGTCCTCACGAAAGCGGTCGGAACGGGAATCCTGACGTCGGCGCTGAGGGCCCAGGTCCTCAGGGAAAGCTCGTTCTTCTCCACACTCAAGAGGAGCTCCGGGCCGTCGGAGGAAGAGGAGCGCGCCGCGATCGCCTCGATGACGCGGCTGAACCGCTCGGCCGCGCGCGCGGCCGACGCCTTCACGATCTCGGCCTCCACGGACGTGACGGGCTACGGGCTTCTCGGTCACCTCAAGGAGATGCTCGGCTCGGGCGGCGTCTCGGCCGAGGTCTCGGTCTCCGCCGTTCCCGTACTGCCCGGCGCGCGCCGGCTCGCGGCGGCCGGGGTCGCGCCCGACGGCAGCCGCCGCAATCTCGCCGCGGCGCGGCCCGTACTCGAGATCGCGCCGGGCGTCTCCGAGACCGACCTTCTCCTTCTCGCCGACGCGCAGACGTCGGGCGGCCTGCTCTTCGCGGTGCCGGCCCCCTTCGCCTCCGCGCTCGTCGCGTCCCTCCACGCAAGCGGGGACACGGCGGCGGCCGTCGTGGGGCACTTCCTCCCGGCCACCGCCGTTCGCGCCGGAAACCTCCGCGTCGTACCCTGAGCACCGAGAACCAAGAGCAGGAGGTCGCCATGTCCGAGGACACGATTAACGAGGAGCACTGGGAAGGCGTCGCGCCCGCCGCGAACGAGTCGGAGGCGGCGCTCGTCGCGGGGTTTCTTCAGAGCCGGGGAATCCCGGCGCGCGTCGTGGACCGGAGCTTCCATCAGACGCCGACAGAAAGCGAAGATCTCTCCCCGATCGAGGTCGCGGTACCCGCGGCGCGGGCGGGCGAAGCCCGGGCCGAGCTCGCGAAGCGCGAGAGGGCGTTCGCGAAGGACCCGGGCACCCCTTCCGATCTGCAAACGGACGAGGGGCCACGGGACGTTCCGCCCGAGGGCGAGGGAGGGCCGGGAGACGTTGGGTAGAATCCCCGTGGAGCTCGTCGACGTTTGAGCCCTGAACAGATCGGCCGGTACATCATCCTGCGCACGCTTGGCCGCGGCGCCATGGGCGTCGTCTACCTGGCCCGCGACCCCCAGATCGAGCGCGAGCTCGCCCTGAAGACCATCCGGTTCGACACGGGCGAGAAAAGCTTCGGCGTCGACGAGGCGAAAGCGCGGTTCCTGAAGGAGGCACGCATCTCGGGGCGTCTCCAGCACCCGCACATCGTGACGGTCTTCGACGTGGGCGAGGATCAGGGCACGCTCTTCCTCGCCATGGAGCTCGTGCAGGGCGGAAGCTTCGCGCAACGGCTTTCCGACGCCGCGGGCTTTCCGTTGCGCGACCGCATCCGCGTCGTCGCCGAGGTGGCCGAGGCGCTGGCGCACGCACACGAGCGCGGGGTCCTTCACCGCGACGTGAAGCCCGCGAACATCCTCCTCTCGCCGACGCTCTCGGCGAAAGTCACGGACTTCGGGATCGGCAAGCTTCTGACCGGCGACACGGACCTCACGTCGACCGGCCAGATGGTGGGCTCGCCCGCCTACATGTCTCCCGAGCAGATCAAGGGCGAGAAGCTGGACGCGAGAACCGACATTTTTTCCCTCGGCATCGTCCTCTATCAGGCGCTCACTCTGCGCAAGCCCTTCCCGGCCGACACCCTCACGACGCTCGTCTACCAGATCCTTCACGAGGAGCCGATGGATCCAGGGTTGGTGACGAACGAAGTGCCCGAGGGCATGAAAGACATCATCAGGAAGTGTCTCGCGAAGGATCGCGCGAACCGCTATTCCGACGCGGGAGAGCTGGCCGACGACCTGCGCGAGATTCTGGGCTTCTCGCCGGTCGGCTCCACCGCGGGCCTTTCGGAGAGCAAGGTCAAGCGCGTGCGGTCCTCGCCGGGCGCACCCCCGCCGGTAGCGCCTCTCGCGGTGCCGGCGACTCCCGCCTCGATGGCGCCCACGGCGGCGGTCAGGGTTTCGCCGCCCGTCGGGAGTCTGCCGGAGGACGCGGGCTCCACCGCGGTTCCTGCCCGGCCGCCGATGCCGGCCGCCGCCACACCCGTCGCGGACTCGGAATCGCCCACGATCACGACCGGCCGCCGGATGGGCGAGGTGATGGCGAAAGGCGCCGGCGCCGCGGCGCCGCCCCCCACCCTGACAAAGAAAAGGATCTCGCCTTTCGTTCTTGGGGGCGGCCTTCTCGCGATCGCCGTCGTCGTGCTCGCCGTGCTCGCGCTCTCGAAAAAGAGTGAAAAAGAGGTCGGCGAGCTTCCGCCCGTTCCGACCTCGTTGCCCGCCGCTTCCGTCCCGGCACCGCTTCCGACCCAGCCGCCGCCGGTCTCGAAGGCGCCCGGCGCGAGCGGTGCTTCGACCGCCGGGCCGGCGGTGGCGGTCGTCGAGACGCCGGCCCGCGACGCTTCGCCGACCGTCGCGCCCACGAAGAAAGCCCGCGTCAAGCCCACGGCCGAGCCCGAGGCAGCGACCGCGGCGGCCGCCGTTCCCACGGCGCCGAAAGCGCCCGCGCAGAAGCCCGCCGACCTCACGGTCACGGTCCGCCGGTTTCTCAAGATCGACGTCTCGCCGAGCCAGGCTCGCGTCTATCTCGACGGGCGGTACATCGGCATCTCCGACGACTGGGACGATGGGGGCGGCGGTTCGCTCCTCGCGTTCAACCTCGAGGGCACCCACCGGGTTCGCCTGTGCGCGCCGGACTATCGCGACCTGCGCGTGGACCTCATCGTGCGATCGACGGCCACGGACGACAAGGTGACGATCGACCGTAAGCTCGAAAAGGGGACGCCCGACGGCCCCACGGGCCCCGCCTGGCTCTCCGGGGGAAAGCTCAAGCGCCCGAACTACAGAACCGTGCGCGACGCCGTTTTCAACGTCGAGCCGCCCGAGGCGATTGTCTCGGTGAACGGGCGCGAGGTGGGACCCGCGTCGAAGTTCGCGAAGGAAGACCTTCAGTTCGCGGACATGGCGGTTTACGAGGTTCTCTTGGCCGCGCCCGGATACCAGTCGAAGTCGCTGCGAATTCTCGTGGGCCCCGCGGCCGGAGAGGTTCGCGCGAACATCAAGGAAAAGCTCAAGAAGATGTAAGCGGGGTCAGCTCGGGCCCGCCAGGATGCGAAAGCCCGCGGCCTTCTTGATCGCCTCTTCGAGCCGCCGCGTCAGGATCAGCGCGACGCCGGCGAGAAGCGCGGCGCCCTCGGGCGCGCCCGAAGCCAGATGCTCGCGGAACACCGCGCGCGTCAGGACGTAGACGACGGCGGGGCCGCCGTGCGCGTAGACGTCGGCCGACCGCGGCGCGTCGTCCACGAGCGCCATCTCACCCGCGATCTCGCCGCGCCCGAGGATCGCGAGGGCTTCTTCTCCCCCCGCGATCTCGAGCGAAACGCGGAGCCTCCCCTCGGCGACGAGAAACGCCTCTTCCCCCCGCTCGCCCGCCAAGAGAAGAGCGGCGCCCGGAAGGACGGTGCGCGCGACGAGGCCGAGCGCGGGCAGGAGCGCCGGGTCGAGGCCCGCTGTCTCGAACAGGTCGCTCGCGCGTGCCGGGTCGATCGGGCCCTCCTCGATCGTGCCGGTCTTCGCCGCGCGTGAGTGAGGAGCAGGCGCCGAGATTCCGTCGAAGAAGCCGGCGAGGGCGGCGTTCGTCTCGCGGAGCGCGACCGTGAGGCTCACCAGCGCGAGCCTGCGGAAGGCGCCGCCCAAAGGGCCCGGGTCGAAGAGAAGCGCGCGAGCCTCGTCGGCGGAAAACCACGCGGCCACGCTGCCGGACTCGGGCGCGACGCGCGCCACGCCCGGCGAACCGCCGAACGGCACGCGCAGGTCGAGAAGCACCGGCGCCGCGAGGTGGGCGACGGGATGCGGCCCGAACGGGGTCTCGGCGAGCAGCGTCGCACGGCCCGCGAGAAAGAGGTGAAGCGAGCCCGCCGCCGTGTCGCGGAGCTCGTCTCCCGCCGCGAAACGCCTCCGCGGCCGCGCGCCGGCGAGGGTGGCGGCGTCGCTTTCGAGAGGCCGGACCATCGAGGGATTATCGCCGCGTCCCGATGCATCGGTTCTGTTGACGGGGCGGGGAGGCTACCGTATCGTCCCGCGCGGCGATGACTACCCCCCCCTCGTCGCTCAAGCGCACGCCCCTTTGGGAGAGACACCGGGCTCTCGGCGGAAAGATGGTGCCGTTCGGCGGGTGGGACATGCCCGTTGAGTATTCCGGTCTCGCTGACGAGCACCGCGCCGTGCGAACGCACGCCGGCCTCTTCGACGTGTCGCACATGGGCGAGATTCGGGTGCGCGGGCCGAAAGCGCTCGAGACGGTGCAGCGCCTCACGTGCAACGACGTCGCGGCGCTCGACGACGGCAAGGCCCAGTACTCGGCCTTCCTCACCGAGCAGGGCACGTTCGTCGACGACCTTCTCACGTATCGGATCGCTCCGGACGACTACCTCCTCGTCGTGAACGCGTCGAACACGCCGAAGGACGTCGAGTGGGCGAAGCGGCAGGAGTCACCGGGCGCGGCGGTCGAGGACGAGTCGGCGATCTGGGCGCAGCTCTCGCTCCAGGGGCCCCTCGCCGAGCGCGTCCTCCAGCCGTTGACGGACGTGAAGCTCGCGGACCTGGGCTACTACCGCTTCGTGACGGGACACGTCGCGGGCGTGACCGCGCTCGTCTCGCGCACGGGCTACACCGGAGAGGACGGCTTCGAGGTCTACCTGCATCCCAACCGAGCGGGCGACGTCTGGGATGCGATCCTCGAGGCGGGCCGGCCTCACGGCGTCATTCCCGCGGGGCTCGGAGCGCGCGACACGCTGCGCCTCGAGGCCACGCTCGCGCTCTACGGCAACGACATCGACGACACGACGACGCCGTGGGAGGCGAATCTCGGCTGGATCGTGAAGATGAAAAAGGGCGACTTCACCGGTCGCGACGCGCTCGCGAAGCAGAAAGAGGCGGGCATCACGCGCCGCCTCGTGGGCTTCGAGGTGACCGGGCGCGGCATCGCGCGGCACGGGTTTCCGGTTTCGGTCGACGCCGGCTCGGGCCCTGTCGGCGTCGTGACGTCAGGGACGCAGACGCCCACCGTGGGCAAACCCATCGGCCTCGCGTACGTTCCGGCCGGCCGCGCCACACCCGGCACGCCGCTCGCGATCGACGTGCGCGGGCGCTCCGTGGCGGCGCGCGTCGTGCCCACCCCGTTCTACAAGCGCAAGACCTGAGGCCTTCAGGAGAGGAACATGAGCGTTTACCCGGACGACCGCCGCTATTCCCGGAGCCACGAGTGGATCCGCGTCGATGGCGACGTGGGGACAATCGGGATCAGCGACCACGCGCAGAAAGAGCTCGGGGAGGTCGTGTTCGTCGACATGCCCGAGGTGGGCGAGATCTTCGACGCGGGTCAGGAATTCGGCACGATCGAATCCGTGAAAGCCGTGTCCGAGCTTTTCCTGCCCGTCGCGGGCGAGGTCATCGAGCTGAACAGAGTCCTCGCCGACGAGCCCGGGGCCGTGAACGAGGACCCGCACGGCGACGGGTGGCTCGTGAAGATCAAGCTCTCGTCGGACGCCGAGATGGATTCGCTCCTCACCGCGGCCGATTACGAGAAGTTCGTGGAAGAGGAAGCCAAAGCCTGACCGGGAGCAGAACATCCGGCGCCCCGGCCTTCGGCGTAACGGGTGCCGGGGAGGACACGACCAGATGCGCTACATCCCGAACAGCCCGGCCGAGCGGGAATCCCTTCTCGCGGCAGTCGGCGCGGCGTCGATCGACGAGCTTTTCGCGACGGTGCCGCGCGCCGTTTACCGGACGGAACCGCCCGACCTCCCGCCCCCGGCTTCCGAGATCGAAGTGCGGCGGGACCTGGGCCGGGTCGCGGCGAAGAACGCGCACCTCGGAGACTGGACGTCCTTTCTGGGCGCGGGCCTGTACAGCCATCACGCGCCCGCCTTCGTCTCGCAGCTCCTCCTGCGCGGCGAGTTCCTGACGTCGTACACACCGTACCAGGCCGAAGTCTCGCAGGGGACGCTTACGGCGATCTGGGAGTTCCAGACGCACATCGCGCTTCTCACGGGGATGGACGTCGCGAACGCCTCGATGTACGAGGGCGCGTCGGCTTTCGTCGAGGCCGTGCTCATGGCCGAGCGCCTCACGAAGAGGAAGACGAAGGTCGTCGTCTCCGCCGGCGTGCATCCCGAATACAGGCAGTGCCTCCGCACGTATCTCGTGAACTTCCCGTTCACGATCGTCGAGGTCCCGCTCGGAGTGGATGGCACGACGGATGCCGGGGCGCTCGCGGCCGCCGTCGACGACGCGACGTTCGCGGTCTGCGTGCAGTCTCCGAACGTGTTCGGGGTCGTCGAGGGCTGGCGGGCCGCGGCCGACGCGGCCCATACGCACGACGCGCTCGCGATCGCCGTCGTGAACGAGATGTTCTCGCTCGCGGTCCTCGAGCCGCCCGGAGCCGCGGGGATCGACATCGCGTGCGGCGAGGCCGCCTCGTTCGGCCTCGCGCCCTCGTTCGGCGGGCCGCTCGTGGGATTTCTTGCGTGCCGCGACGCCGGGAAGCGCCAGATTCCCGGGCGCCTCGCCGGACGCACGACGGACGCGGACGGCAGACCCGGCTTCTGCCTGACGCTCGCAACGCGCGAGCAGCACATCCGGCGCGAGAGGGCCACGTCGAACATCTGCACGAATCAGGGGCTGTTCGCGCTCGCGGCTACCATGACGCTCTCCGTGCTCGGCAAGAAGGGCCTCAGGGAGACGGCCGTCCAGTGCCTCTCGAAGGCCGAGTACCTGAAGGCTTCCGTCAAGGCGCTTCCCGGCCCGTTCTCTGTCGCCTTCACCGGAAAGACGTTCAACGAGTTCGCCCTGCGCTGCGGCGTCCCGGTGGCCGAGGTCCTGCGCCGCGCCGAGGCGAAAAAGATCCTCGCGGGCGTCCCGTACGCGCGGCTCGAGCCCGCGGCGACTGCGTACCGGGATCTCCTCCTCGTCGCGGTGACGGAGCGGACGCCGCGCAGCGGGCTCGACGCCCTCCTCGACACCCTGAGGTCCTTTTGATGAGCGATCACGGCACCCTCACCTCCCCGGAGCCACTCGTGCGCGCCGACGCCCGCCTCGACCGGCGGCGGCGCTTCGGCTCGCTCTTCGACGCCCCCCGCGCGGGGCGCGTCGGCGTCCTCTTCCCACCGCTCGACGTGCCCGAGGCCGATCCGGCCGCGCTTTACGGAAAAGAGCATCGCCCGGGAGTCGAGGGTGAGGTGGAAGCCTCCGAAGTGGACGTCGTGAGGCACTTCACGCGCCTCTCGCAGATGAACTTCGCGATCGACACGGCGCTCTACTCGCTCGGCTCGTGCACGATGAAGCACAACCCGAGGCTCAACGAGGAGATCGCGCGCCTCCCCGGCTTCAACGACACGCACCCCTACGCCCCCGAGCACCTCTCGCAAGGCAATCTCGAGCTCCTCTTCCGGCTCGAGGAGGCGCTGAAAGTGCTCACCGGGTTCTCGCGCGTCACCCTCCAGCCGTCGGCCGGCGCGAACGGCGAGCTCACGGGCGCTCTCATGATCCGCGCCGCGCACGTGAAGGCGGGCAACGCGCGCAAGCACGTCCTCGTGCCCGACTCCGCGCACGGCACGAACCCCGCGACCGCGCATTTCGCCGGCTACTCCGTCGTCGAGCTCGGGTCGTCGCGGCGCGGGACCGTCGAGCTTTCCGAGCTCGAGGCGAAGCTCACGGAGGACGTCGCGGCGCTCATGATCACCGTGCCGAACACGCTTGGCGTCTTCGAGGATCGCATCCTCGACGTCGCGAAACTCGTCCACGCGAAAGGCGCGTATCTCTACCTCGACGGCGCGAACTTCAACGCGTTCGTGGGCAAGGTGCGTCCCGCCGACATGGGCGTGGACGTCATGCACATGAACCTGCACAAGACGTTCTCGACGCCGCACGGCGGCGGCGGCCCCGGAGCGGGGCCCGTCGGCGTGGGCGCGTCTCTCGTACCCTTCCTGCCCGTGCCCACCGTCGAGCGGGCGGGGGACGCGTTCCGGCTCGATTTCGACAGGCCCGACTCGATCGGGAAGATGCGTGCGTTCTACGGGAACTTCGGGGTCCTCGTGCGCGCGCTGACGTACATCCTGTCCTACGGGAATTCGATCCACGAGGTGGCCGAGAACGCCGTCCTGAACGCGAACTACCTGCGCAAGCGGCTCGAGCCCTTCTACCACCTGAAGTACGACGCGCCGAGCTACCACGAGATCGTCTTCTCGGACCACCGCCAGGCGGCGATGGGCGTGCATAACATCGACATCGCCAAGCGCCTCATGGATTTCGGCTTCCACCCCCCCACGATGTCGTTTCCGCTCATCGTGCCGGGCGCGCTCATGATCGAGCCGACCGAGTCCGAGGGAAAGGACGAGCTCGACGCGTTCGCGGACGCGATGATCGCGATCGCGAAGGAGTGCGAGACGTCGCCTGGGATCGTGACGTCCGCGCCGCACACGACGCCCGTCGGCCGGCTCGACGAAGCGGGCGCGGCGCGCGAGGCGAGCCGACCGGGGAATTTCGCTCCCGTGCTGAGGGCGCCCGCAAGGTAGAAGGAGAGAAAGTGTCACGGTCGTAGGTGGCGCGTTTCTGCGCGCCGCCTTGAGAACGATTCGCTTCGAATATAGAGCTTGACTCTCCCGCCATCCGGCAAAAAAATCCGGAAATCTGTCAGAATGTCTACATTCAGCTTCGCTTCTCAGTGTGACGTGAAGGAGGAACCGGTGTTCAAATCGATTCGAAACCGGCTGACGGCCTTTGTGCTCGTCGGCCTCGTGGCCGCCGGGTCGGCGGGCCGCCTCGAAGCGGCGGGCTTCGCTCTCTTCGAGGAGGGCTCGAAGGGTAACGCGGCGGGCGGGGCTTTCGCCGCCACGGCAGACGACCCATCGGCGATGTTCTACAACCCCGCCGGGAACGCCTTCATCGATCGCTTCACCCTGGAGGCCGGCGGCTTCGCGATCCTCCGGCCCACGGCCCGACTCGACGGTCAGAGCCCGTACCCCGGCGACGGCTACTCGGCGAGCATGAGCAAGTCGCCTTACGGAATCGGCCACCTGTACGCCGTGCTGCCGCTGAGCGACAGCGTGAAGCTCTCGGCGGGCTTCTGGACGCCGTTCGGTCTCGGCGTGCCCTGGGAGAACCCCAACACGTTCGCGGGCCGCTTCATCAACCAGCGCGACGACATACGCCAGATCGCGGTGTCGGGCCAGCTCGCCGTGAAGCTCTCGGACGCTGTCGCGATCGGAGCCGGCCCCGAGTTCCGCATCACGGACGTGAGGCTCAGCGAGAACATCTCCGCCGTGAATCCGTTCACGCAGCGGGTCGTGGACGTCGCCCACGTGAGCATCGTGTCCTCGGGAGAGCCGGTCAAGGTCGGCTTCTCCGCGGGCCTCCTCATCAAGCCCTGCGACCGCCTGCGATTCGGGATCTCCTACCACTCGCACGTGGACGTCGACCTCCATGGCCCGGCGGCGTTCGGGCAGATTCCCACAGGGAACGCGCAGTTCGACGGAGCCGTGGCGCAGGAACTTCCCTTCGGCAAGGGAGCCCAGGCCCGGACGACGCTCCAGTTCCCCTCCGTCACGATGTTCGGCATCGCCTACGAGGTCACGCCGAACCTGACACTCGAAGCGGACGGGAACTACACGACGTGGAGCGTCTTCGACCAGACCGTCCTCCAGATCGACGGCCTTCCCGACCAGACCCTGGTGCACAACTGGGTGAACACGTGGGCCGTTCGCGCGGGCCTGACCTACAGGTGCAGCACGACCGGCAGCTGGATCGCGGGCGGCTTCGTCTACGACCAGACGCCGCAGCCCAACGCCGACGTCGGAGTGTTCCTGCCGGACGCGAACCGCACGGGCGGCACGATCGGGGCCGGGATCGCCTTGTCGAAGCACTTCCAGTTCCAGGTCTCGAGCCTCTTCCTCTGGTTCCACGAGCGGACGATCACGACGAGCAAGGACAATTTCAGCGCCACCTACCAAACGTTCGCGATCCTGCCGAGCGCCACTCTCAAGCTGGCGTTCTGAGGGAGCACAAGAAGACCATGAAGATCCTCAAATCCCTCCTCCGCATCTCCCTCGCTCTCGCGGCCGCCGCGGCCCTCTCGCCCGCGTCGACCGCGTGGGCGCAGGTCGACCTCACCCGCATCGCATGGATCGGCGACTCCGAGGGCGCCGGCTTCACCGCGCACTGCCTCACGAAGCGCGTCCAGGTCGACTCGCCGTCCGCCGTAATCGCGCGAACCGAGAACGTGGCCGACTTCCAGCAGCCGATCGTGAACGACCCGGGGCTCGGCGGCTGCCTGGTGCTCACGTCGCTCGCTCCGTCGTTCACCCAGGAGCCCTCGACGGGCACGCCCGCGAACCTCGCGCTCGCGCGCCCCTACAACAACCTTTCGATCCCCGGCTGCACCGTCGGCGACATGCTGCGCGCCACGACGGCCTCCCAGACGAGCGGGAACTGCGCGTTGTTCATCGACCTCGTTCTCAGGAATGCGGCTCTCCATATCGGCTCTCAGGTCGATCAGGCGATCGCGCTCACCCCGACGTTCGTCTTTCACGAGAACGTGGGGAATGACTATCTCGGAGCGGTCACCTCCGGCACCGTCATCGACGGCGTCACGGTCACGCCGCTCGCGCCCTTCACGGCCGACTACAACACCACGCTCACGAAGCTCGCGGCCAAACAGCCCAAGGGCATCGTGTTCGGAGTCGCCGACGTCACGAGCATCCCGTTCACCACGTTTCTTCCGCCATGCGTTCCCATGAGCGGCCCGAGCGGCGTAACGTGCGTCCTCAACCCGGCTACGGGCCAGCCGATCCCGCTCCTCGGGCCCAAGGGATGCCCCACGGGTGTTCCGGCGTGCCCGATCCCCGCGACCACGCTCGTAACGCTCAGCGCGGCCATGTACTACCTGCCGTTCGGTTACGGGATTCCGTGCGCGGTCGCCCCGACGCTGCCGAAGTGCAACAACCCGCTGCCCGCTGCGGGGGACCCGGTCACCGGAAACCCCGGCGTCCTCATCTACGCTTCCGACGTCGCGTTCCTCAAGCAGCGCGGCGCCGACTACAACACCGCCATCAAGGCGGCCGCGGCCGCGTCGGGCTACAAGTACTACGACGTGAACGACTTTCTTCTGCGCCTGAAGGCGGGCTTCGACTTCGGAGGCATCACGATCAACGCCGCCTTCCTGACGGGCGGAGCGTTCTCGTACGACGGGATCCACCTGACGCCCATCGGTTACGCGATCCTCGCCGACGACCTCATCCAGTTCATGAACGCGAACTTCAACGCGGGCCTGTCCCGCGTGAATCTCACGACATATCTCTTCAACGGCGGGACCAACGGCGGCCTCTCGGGTTCCTCCGCGGTCTACGTTCCGCTGAACGGAGAG
>Ga0207930_1000501_pt1 | contig 12228 bp, 9 predicted proteins | sample NGESurshal092012_7_FD_184477 | JGI IMG/M metagenome (GOLD analysis project Ga0207930, IMG submission 184477) | Arctic peat soil microbial communities from Barrow, Alaska - NGEE Surface sample 210-3 shallow-092012 (SPAdes) | ecosystem: Environmental > Terrestrial > Soil > Wetlands > Peat ... | reverse complement strand
CGGCTGGGGGGTGCGGCTGGGGTGCGGCTGGGGTACGGCGGCGAAGCTGGCGCCCGCCCTGTCGGCAACACCCCGTCGTACGGGCCGGCATGCGGATCTGCCCCGACGCCGAGCTCGACGACAGCCTGCTCGACGTCACTGTCGTCGGACCGCTGTCCCGGACGGCGCTGCTCCGGCTGTACCCGACCGTCCGGTCCGGGGCGCACGTGCGGCATCCGGCGGTGACCACCCGGCGGGCACCGGCGGTCACGCTGGCCGCGGCCGGTGTCGTCGGCTACGCCGACGGCGAGCGGCTGGGACCGCTGCCGCTGCGCAATGAATGCCGGGCGGGCGCACTGCGAGTGCTGGCGCCGGCTGGCAGTCACCGGACGTAACCTGAGCGCATGTCGTCTCCGGCGGAGCGGTACTTCGCGGCCCGGCGGCGAGCGGCCTCCTCGGTCCTAACCGATTTCGCCGCCGGCTACGGCTTCCCGCTGGACGACTTCCAGGCGCAGGCCTGTCGGGCGCTGGAGGCGGGGGAGGGCGTCCTGGTCGCCGCCCCCACCGGCGCCGGCAAGACCGTCGTCGGCGAGTTCGCCGTGCACCTGGCGCTGCGCGACGGCCGCAAGTGCTTCTACACCACGCCGATCAAGGCGCTGTCGAACCAGAAGTACGCCGACCTGGTCGCCCGCCACGGCGAGGCGGCGGTCGGACTGTTGACCGGCGACAACACGATCAACGGCGCCGCCCCGGTGGTGGTAATGACCACCGAGGTGCTGCGCAACATGCTCTACGGCGGCTCGGCCGCGTTGCGCGGCCTGGGCTACGTGGTCATGGATGAGGTGCACTACCTGTCCGATCGGTTCCGCGGTGCGGTCTGGGAAGAGGTGATCATCCACCTGCCCGAGTCGGTGCGGTTGGTGTCGCTGTCGGCCACCGTGTCCAACACCGAGGAGTTCGCCGACTGGCTGGTCACCGTCCGCGGCCACACCACCGTGATCGTCGAGGAGCACCGACCGGTGCCGCTGTGGCAGCACGTACTGGCCGGCAACCGGCTCTACGACCTGTTCGTCGACGAGGAGCACAAGGCGGTCAACCCGGAGCTCGTCCGGTTCGGTCGCGATCACGCCCGGATCCAGCGCCAGCTGGACCGCCACGGCCGACCGGGGCGGCCCCGGTCGCGCGGTGCGGGCGTCCCTAGCCGGGTGGAGGTGATCGAGCGGCTGGACGCCGAGGGGCTGCTGCCGGCGATCACGTTCGTCTTCAGCCGGGTCGGGTGCGACGCGGCGGTGGAACAGTGCCTGCGCGCCGGGCTGCGGCTGAACTCACCGGAGGAACGCGCGGCCGCCCGGGAGCTGGTCGAGCAGCGCACCGCCGAGATCCCGGCCGAGGACCTGCGCGTGCTGGGCTACTGGGAGTGGCGCGATGGCCTGGAGCGGGGCATTGCCGCCCACCACGCCGGCATGCTGCCCACCTTCAAGGAGGTGGTGGAGGAGCTGTTCGGTCGCGGGCTGGTCAAGGCAGTCTTCGCCACCGAGACCCTCGCTCTGGGCATCAACATGCCGGCCCGCTCCGTCGTGCTGGAGAAGCTGGTCAAGTGGGACGGCGAGACCCACGCCGACATCACCCCCGGCGAGTACACCCAGCTCACCGGCCGGGCCGGTCGCCGCGGCATCGACGTCGAAGGGCACGCCGTCGTGCTCTGGCAGCCCGGCCTGGACCCGGTGGCCGTCGCCGGACTGGCCTCCACCCGGACCTATCCGCTGCGGTCGAGCTTTCGCCCGTCGTACAACATGGCGGCCAACCTGGTCGGCAGCGTCGGTCGCGAGCCGGCCCGGGCGCTGCTGGAGTCCTCGTTCGCGCAGTTCCAGGCGGACCGGTCAGTGGTCGGGCTGGGCCGGCAGGTCACCCGCAACCTGGCCGCACTGGCGGGTTATCAGCCGGCGATGACCTGCCATCTCGGGGACTTCGCGGCGTACGCCGAGATTCGCCGGGAGATCCGGGCTCGGGAGTCCGCCCTGGCTCGCAAGGGTGCCGGGTCCCGGCGGGCGGCGGCCACCGAGGCGCTGGCGCGGCTGCGGATCGGCGACGTCATTCGGGTGCCGGCCGGGCGCCGGCACGGCCTGGCGGTGGTGCTCGACCCGGGGGTCAGTGCCGCCGGCGAGGCGCACCCGCTGGTGCTGACCGCGGAGCGCTGGGCCGGACGGCTCTCGGCCACGGACTTCCCGACGGCTGTCGAGCCGCTGGGTCGGGTCAAGGTGCCGCGGCACTTCAACCACCGCTCGCCGCAGGCCCGCCGCGACCTGGCGGCGGCGCTGCGGACCAGCGGCGTCGGCGCCGAGGCTGGGCGGCCGGGACGGGCGCGCTCGCTGGCAGCCGAGGACGACGAGCTGGCCCAGCTGCGGGCGGCCCTGCGCCGACACTCCTGCCACAGCTGCGCCGAGCGCGACGACCACGCCCGCTGGGCCGAGCGCTACGACCGGCTCCGACGTGACACCGACGCCCTCGAGCGGCGGGTGCAGAGCAAGACCAACACGATCGCCCGCACCTTCGACCGGGTCTGCGCGGTGCTCGACGACCTCGGCTACCTCAGCGGCGACACGGTCACGCCGCTGGGACAGCAGCTGGCCCGGGTTTACTCCGAGGCGGACCTGTTGGTGGTGGCGTGTTTGAGCCGGCGGTTGTGGGACGAGTTGAGCGCCGCCGAGCTCGCCGCCTGCGTGTCCGCGCTGGTCTACGAGGCGCGTCGACCGGACGACGTCGCCGCCAAGGTGCCCGCCGGCCGAGTGCGGGACGCGCTCGCCGGCATGGTCCGCGCCTGGGCGGCCCTGGACGAGGTGGAGAGCGCGCACGGGCTGTCGTTTCTGCGCGAACCGGACGTCGGGTTCGCCTGGGCAGCCTTCCGCTGGGCCTCGGGAGCCTCCCTGGACGCCGTGCTCAGCGAGTCTGCCGAGGGCACGGACCTTTCGGCCGGGGACTTCGTCCGCTGGACCAAGCAGCTGCTCGACCTGCTGGCCCAGGTGGCTCTGGTCGCGCCGGCCGACAGTCCGGTGCGGGGGACTGCGGCGGCGGCGGTGACCGCCCTGCGGCGCGGTGTGGTCGCCTACTCCTCCGTCGGCTGACGCTCGGCGGCGCACGCGCCCACGCGGCTCAGCCCGCGAGGGCGGCCAGCAATCGGTTCAGCGCGCTGTCCAGCCCCCAGCGATCGGCCAGCTCGACCAGTCGCTCCGGGTCGCGGGGGCTCCGCGGTTGGGTGTCGTCGTACGCCGGCAGCGGGACGTCCGTCGCCACCCGGACCACCGGTCCGGCGGCAGCCAGGTAGTCGCGGGCGGCGCTCAGCCGGGCCCGGGCGCCGGCCGGAAACCCCGCGGTCTCCTCGGCGTCCACCGCCGCCAACATCGCCGGCACCGAGCCGAACCGGGTGACCAGCGTAGCCGCGGTCTTGGCGCCGATCCCGGCCACGCCCGGCAGCCCGTCGCTGGGGTCGCCGCGCAGCATCGCGAAGTCGGCGTAGGCCCGGCCCGGAATGCCGTACCGGCTGGCCACGGCAGCCTCGTTCACGATCTCGGCCTGGCCGACGCCGCGGGCGGCGGTGTAGACCACCCGCACCGGCTGGTCGTCGCGGACCAGCTGGAACAGGTCCCGGTCACCGGTGACGATGTCGACCGGCCCGGCGGCGGCGACCGCCAGCGTCCCGATCACGTCGTCGGCCTCGTAGCCGGCCACGCCGATCCGGGCGATGCCTACCGCGTCCAGCACCGCCTCGATCACCGGCACCTGCGGGCTCAGCTCGTCCGGAACCGTCTCGCCGCCGTCCGGGGCGACCCGGTGCGCCTTGTACGACGGCAGCGCAGCCACCCGAAACGCCGGTCGCCAGTCGGCGTCGAAGCAGGCCACCAGGCGGTCGGGGTGGTGGGTGCGGACCAGCCGGGCGACGAAGTCGAGCAGGCCGCGGACCGCGTTGACCGGGGAGCCGTCCGGCGCGGTGACCGTGGTGGGGACGCCGTGGAAGGCGCGGAAGTACAGGGAGGGAGTGTCGAGCAACATCAGCCTGTCTCGAAGCGACATCAGCCTGTCTCGTCGCACCGCCACCCTTTGAGGATGGCACGGCCTCGTTCGACCGCACCCGAGACGATCGTCATGCGGACGGGCTTGCAGTCCTCGGTTACAGCTCGTCCCTGGGGGCTGTTGGATCACCGAGCAGGCCAAGTCGAGAGGCGGCACCGGCGAGGCGCTTGTCGTTGGTCCACAACGAGGCGTCGGGCGTGAGCCGTGACGCGGCGATGTCACGCCCGGCGTGGAGGCCGTTCACCGACTGCGTTCATGAGCCAGGGCGAGTGCGAACTTGTCCTCACCTCACCGGCGCGCGCTGACCGACCGGCTGCCAGAGGCAGTCGCCGCCGCCGTCATCGCGCCAAGCTTGCGGCCAGCCTGCCAGAGTTGGCTGGCACGATGCCGGCCATGGCAATGACGGCTCAGCACCGCTGGTGGACGCCGGGTCGGCGCGGAGAGGTGGGGTCGATGGCCCGGCCACCGCGCCGGCCGGCGCGCGAGCCGGCCACCGAGCCGATCGAGTCGCTGCCGCCGGGCGACCATCCCGAGCTGCGCGCCGACTTGGTCGTGCTGTTCACCCGCTGGCGCCCGGTCAGCGTCACCATCGCGCTTGCCCTGGCCGCGACCAGCCTGGTCCGCCCGGTCGGCGGCCTGGGGCTGTTCTTTCCGGCCATGTTCTTGCTGGCCGCTTGGGCGCAGTACCGGTTCCGCACCGAGCTGCAGGCCGATGCGGTCAGCACCGACACCGGCTTCCGCCGCCGCCGGGTGGCCTGGACGCAGGTAGGCGACATAGTGGTGGTGCGAGCCGCCTTTGGCGTCCGCCGGGTCGTGCTGGTCACCGCCGAAGGCGTGGTCGCGTTGCCGGTGCCGGTGCTGCACCGGTTCAGCTCGTCGGAGCGCTTCGCCCGCCAGGCCGGCCTGATCCACAGCTGGTGGCAGCTGCACCGCGCCGGCGGACCCCGGGCGCCCCAGTGATGTCAGGGCTTCAGGTCCTCAGGTCCGCCGAACTCGAAGCAGCCCGCGCTGGACGACGGCGACGAAACCGGTGAGCGCCTCCAGGCGCTGGTCGGCCGCCAGCTGCGCGACTGTCTCGCGCACCGCCGCGGCTGACTGGTCATCGGGACGCAGCACCAGGATCCCGGCGTGGCTACCAGGTGGGTAGCGGCGAACATCCCCTAGCCCCCGATCCAGTGTGAGCAACAGGCGACCAGCCGCGCTGGCAGCAGCGACGACCTCGGCGTCGGGATGCGGCGGCGGCCCGCACCCCGACCGCACCAACGGTTGGGTACTCGGCGAGGACTTCCTCCACCGTCATTCCGGCGTCCAGGCAGGCGAGCGGGACACTTACCGGGACCCGGGTGCCGGCGATGACCGCCTGGCCATGCATCACCGATGGGTCTGAGGAGATCAACTCCAGCTGGTCCGACATGTTCCCATCTTGACTGCTTGTCGGACCAGCGGGTGTCCCGGTGCCCAGCTCCACGAATCGCTGCCCGATGCGCGTGGCCTCCGGCCGGAGCTGGATGGCGCGGTAGCCGCAGAAGCGGGCTTGGAGATCACCACCTTCTACGATCAGTGGGTCATCCTCACGGGAGGCATGGTAGCGATCAACTGCTGGCTTGTTACGCCGGGACCATTCGGCGGGCCGGCGGTGTCGGAGGGCGCAACTAGGCTGCCGGTCGTGACCGCTACCGACGCCGCCGAGGAAAGCTGCGCCGCCGAGTCGCTGTATCCCGTCGACCGGCTGGCCCGGGCCCGGACCGCGGCTGCCGGCGCCGGTCTGGACGGTTTGCTGCTCACCCCCGGGGCGGACCTGCGCTACCTCACCGGGTACGACGCGCCGCCGCTGGAACGGCTCACCTGCCTGGTTCTGCCCAGCGACGGCCCGGGCGCGCTCGTCGTACCGGAGCTCGAGCTGCCGCGCGCGGCCGCCTCGCCCGCCACCGACCTGGCCGTGGACATCGTCGGCTGGCGGGAGACCGACGACCCGTTCGCCCTGGTCGCTGGCCTGCTCCGGGACGCCCTCGACGGCGGACAGCCCGCCGCGGTCGGGATCGCGGATCGGATGTGGGCGGTGCAGGCGATGCGGCTGGCGGCGGCGCTGCCGTCGGCCCGGCAGGTGCCGGCCAGCACGGTGCTGGGGCCGCTGCGGATGCGCAAGTCCGCGGCCGAGGTTGACGCGTTGCGGCGGGCGGCAACGGCGATCGACCGGGTGCACCAGCAGTTGCGTGGCTGGCGACTCGTCGGACGGACCGAGCTGGAGGTGGCCCGAGACATCGCCGACGCGATCCTGGCCGAAGGCCACAGCCGGGTGAACTTCGTCATTGTCGGCTCCGGGCCGAACGGCGCCAGCCCGCATCACGAGGCAAGCCCGCGGGTGATCGAACACGGGGACGCGGTGGTCGTCGACATCGGCGGGACCACGGCCGAGGGCTACTGCTCTGACTCCACCCGCACCTACCTCGTCGGGGACGACGTGCCCACGGGCTTCGCCGACCTCTACGCCGTGCTGCACGAGGCGCAGCTGGCCGCCTGCGCGGTGGTCCAACCCGGCGTACCGGTCGAGACCGTGGACGCGGCCGCCCGCGACCTGATCACGGCAGCCGGGTACGGCGAGCTGTTCGTGCACCGCACCGGCCACGGCATCGGGCTGGAGGAGCATGAGCAGCCGTGGGTGGTGGCCGGCAACGCCGAGCCGCTGGCGCCGGGGATGACCTTCAGCGTGGAGCCCGGAATCTACCTTCCCGGCCGGTACGGCGCCCGGATCGAGGACATCGTGGTCTGCATCGAGACCGGGGGCGAGCGGCTGAACGCCCTCGACCGCAACCTGGTCCCGCTCGAGGGCTGAGCGGTGCCGGCATCCGGCGCCGAGCGACTACCGGCAGCGGGCGAGCCGGCCACACCCCGGACAACCCTGCTGCGCGGCGGTCGGGTGCACGCGCCGGCCGACCCGAGGGCAACGGCGATCCTGGTCGCCGGCGACACGGTGCAGTGGGTGGGCTCGGACGCGGCCGCGGAGTCCTTCGCCGCCGATGAGGTCGTTGAGCTGCGTGGGGCGCTGGTCACGCCGGCCTTCGTGGACGCGCACGTGCACGCCACCGCCACCGGGCTGGCGCTCGACGGGCTCGACCTGTCCGCGGCGCGCTCACTGGCCGAGGCGCTCGACGCCGTCGAGCGCGCGGCCCGGGCGGCCCGCGGTCGGGTGGTGCTGGGCACCGGCTGGGACGAGGACGGCTGGCCGGAACGGCGGCCGCCCACAGCCGCCGAGCTGGACCGGGCCTCCTACGGCGGCGTCGTCTACCTGGCCCGGGTGGACGCGCACTCCGCCGTGGTTTCCAGCGCGCTGCTCGCCGCCTGCCCCGAGGCGCGCGGGCTGCCGGGGCTGGCAGCGGGCGGCCTGGCCCGACTCGACGCCCACGACGCGTTGCGCCGCACCGCTTACGGTGCGGTGTCGCCGGCCCAGCGGCAGAGTGCGCAGCGCCGCACCCGCCGCCGCGCCGCCGCGCTGGGCATCGGCTGCCTGCACGAGATGGCCGGCCCGGACGTCTCCAGCGAGGACGACCTCGCCGGCCTGCTGGCCCTGGCCACCGCCGAGCCCGGCCCGGACATCGTCGGCTACTGGGCCGCGCTCGGCGACGTGATAACGCCCGCCCGGCTCGACGTCCGCGGTGCCGGTGGGGACCTGTGCTGCGACGGCACGCTGGGCTCCCGCACGGCCGCGCTGTCAGTGCCGTACGCGGGTGACGCGACGACGACCGGCGTGCTGCGCCACAACGCGGCGGACGTGGCGGCCCATGTGCTGGCCACCGTGGCGGCCGGGTTGCAGCCGGGCTTCCACGTCATCGGCGACGCCGCGGTGGAAGCCGCGCTGGACGGCCTGGAGCAGGCGGCGGCGCAGGTGGGCGCGTGGGCGGTGCGGGCCAGCCGACCGCGGCTCGAGCACGTCGAGATGGCCTCGCCGGCGACGGTGGCGCGGATGGCGGCGCTGGGCGCGGTGGCCAGCGTGCAACCGGCGTTCGACGCGGCCTGGGGCGGCCGGCACGGCATGTACGCCGATCGGTTGGGGGCCGACCGCGCGGCCGAGCTGAACCCACTGGCGGCCTTCGCCGCGGCCGGCGTCCCGCTGGCATTCGGCTCCGATGCGCCGGTCACGCGGCTCGACCCCTGGGGTGGCGTCCGGGCCGCTGTGCATCCCCGCAACCCCGAGCATGCGCTGTCGGCGCGGGCCGCGTTCGCCGCAGCCACCCGGGGTGGTTGGCGGGCGGCTGGGCGCGACGGCGCGGGGGAGCTGGCCCCGGGAGCACCGGCGACGTACGCCGTCTGGACGGCGGGGCAGCTGCGCGTGCAGGTGCCCGACGAGCGGGTCGCCGGCTGGTCCACCGACCCGCGGGCCGCGGTGGCCGGACTGCCCGACCTCTCGCCGGGGGCAACGCTGCCAACCTGCGTGCGCACCGTGGTGCGCGGTCGCCCGGCGTACGTCGTCGAGGCCGGGTGAGCGAGCCGCTGGCGGCATCGGGGAAGACCGCAAACCCGCTCCCCGGGCGGATGTCCCGACGACACGCCGACGTGCGCGTAACTTTTTGGAAACTTCTGCCGAACGAATCACGTCCCTGACCTGCATCGATCAGCGTTGCCGCAGGTCACGCTCACCTTGACAGCGCAGCGTAATCGATCGGTACATTTCCGTCGTCCACTTCGTGACGGCTACCGAGAGGTCCCTTAACCCACCGCGGGCTGGCCGAGCGACTGCCGGACGTACCCGGGCAACCGGGACGGCAACGTAGATCGCGGGCCAGGTCCAGCCCGGCGGGTGGTTCCAGGGGGCAGCCGACGGCGGAAGGCGGCAGTGGAACGAGCGGAGGGATCCCGGGCGCCCAGTAGACAACGGCACGCATGCCCACCGCCAGCGGGTGGCGAGTCGGTCCGAAGGGCGCTCGGGTTCCCTTCCTGATCTCCTACGGCCGGGACAGGTCGCGGCGGCAGCACCGCCAGCGCCAGCCAGGTACCGTCCAGTCCGGCAGACCATGACGCCGGCCAGGAGGCGGCTGCGCCGTTGACAGTTCCGCCGCTTGTCCTCGGGTGTCCACCGGACACTCCGCTCGAGGCTGCCGCGCGTCCCGGGGACCCGGCCCAACCCTCGACCCGAGGGGGCCTGGGCCTGCGCATCGCCGTGGCCACCGGCAGTGGGGCGCTGCTGGTGTTGTCCTTCCCGCCGTACGGCGCATGGCCGTTGGCCCCGGTGTCGGTGGCCGCCCTGACGCTGGCCTGCCGCGGCCAACGGCTGCCCGGGGCCTTCCTGACCGGACTGGCCGCCGGCCTGGCGCTCTTCCTGCCGCTGCTGCACTGGACCAGCAACGTGGGCGTGGACGCGTGGGTGGCGCTGGCCACCGTCGAGGCGCTGGCCATTGGCGGCCTGGGCGTCGTGCTGACCGTGGTCGACCGGCTGCCCGGCTGGCCGGTCTGGTCTGCCGCCGGCTGGGTGCTCGAGGAGGCGGTGCGCGGACGGGCGCCGTTCGGTGGCTTCCCGTGGGGGCGGCTGGCCTTCGGTCAAGGCGCCACCCCGTTCACCGAGTACGCCGCCTGGGGTGGGGCACCGTTGGTCACCTTCGCCGTCGCGCTCTGCGGCAGCCTGCTGGCCTGGGCGGCGCTGGATTGCCTGCCGCGGCCCGCGCCGGGAACGCGCCGGGTGCTGCGGCGGGTGCTGCGGCGGGTCGGCGGCGTGGTGGCGGTGCTCGCCGTACCCGTCGTGGGGCTGGTCGCCCCGGTAGCGCTGCCGGTCAGCGGCACGGCCACGGTCGCTGTCGTCCAGGGCAACGTCCCGCGGCTCGGTCTGGAGTTCAACGCCCAGCGGGCCGCCGTGCTGGGCAACCACGTCGCAGCCACCGAGCGCCTCGGGGACGCGATCCAGGCCGGCCGCGAACCCCAGCCCGACCTGGTTGTGTGGCCGGAGAACTCCTCCGACATCGACCCGCTGGTGGACCCGGATGCCGCCGCCCAGATCGACCGGGCGGCCCGGTCGGTAGGCGCGCCCTTGCTGGTGGGTGCCGTGCTGGCGGGCCCGGGGCGCTACATCCGCAACGCCGGCATCGTCTGGGACCCGGTCGCCGGCCCGGGGGAGACCTACGTCAAGCGGCATCCGGTGCCTTTCGCCGAGTACGTCCCGTTCCGGCCGGTGCTAACGGCGCTCATCGGCCGGTTCGCGATGGTCCCCAACGACTTCCTCGCCGGCCCGACGGCGGGCACCTTGTCTGTTGGGCCGGTGCGGCTCGGCGATGTGATCTGCTTCGAGGTGGCCTACGACAGCCTGGTGCGCGACACCGTTGTCGGCGGCGGTCGGCTGCTCGTTGTGCAGACCAACAACGCGACCTTCGGCCGCAGCGGGGAGACCGAGCAGCAGCTGGCCATGTCGAGGCTGCGGGCCGTCGAACACGGCCGAGCCGTGCTGGTCGCCGCGACCAGCGGGGTCAGCGCGATCATCGGTCCGAATGGGCGGCTGCAGGATCGAGCCGAGGTCTTCACCGCGAAGACCGTCGTCCGGCGGCTGCCACTGGCGGACCGGCACACCCCGGCCGACCGGGTGGGCGCGGCGCCGGAATGGCTGCTGACCGCCGTGGCGGTCGGGGCGCTCGGTGCTGGACTGTTCGGGCACCGGCGCGGGTCAGCATGAGCAACCCGTGAGCAGTCCGGCCGCCGCCGACCCCGTCCGCCAGGTCGTCGCCACCACATCCGACCTGGGGCGGGTGCTGGTCACCATCCCGACGTACGACGAGCGGGAGACCCTCGGTCCCATCATCGCCCGGCTGCGGGCGGCGGTGCCCGAAGCCGACGTGCTGGTCGTCGACGACGCCAGCCCGGACGGCACCGGGCTGCTGGCCGAGCGACTAGCCGCCGGGGATCCGCAGGTCTTCGCGCTGCACCGCCCGGGCAAGGCCGGGCTGGGAGTGGCGTACCTGGCGGCCTTCGGCTGGGCATTGGAGCGGGACTACGACGTCGTAGTGGAGATGGACGCCGACGGCTCGCATGCGCCGGAGGAACTCCCGCGGCTGCTCGCGGCGCTCCGGCACGCCGATGTCGTGCTCGGGTCGCGCTGGGTGCCGGGGGGCGAGATCCGGAACTGGCCGTGGATTCGGCTGGCGCTCAGCCGCGGCGGCAACGCCTTCGTGCGACTTGCGCTGGGACTCGGGCTGCGGGACGCGACCGGTGGCTTCCGGGCGATTCGGCGACCGGTGCTGGAGTCCCTGCTGGTCACCGAGATCGCGTCCCAGGGCTACTGCTTCCAGGTCGACCTGGTCCGCCGGGCGCGCGCTCAGGGACACGTCATCGCCGAGGTCCCGATCACCTTCGTCGAGCGCGAGCTCGGCATGAGCAAGATGAGCAACGCCATTGTGGTAGAGGCGCTCGTCCGGGTGAGCGCATGGGGAGCCCAGGCCCGGTGGGCGTCGATCCGGCGGCGGGCGGAGCAGGTGGGTGGGCCGGACCGATCGTAGAACGCCGAAGAGGGCCGCGCCCGGATGCGGCGCGACCCTCGTCGGGTTCTGGTCCGGACCGCTCAGGCGGTCATCTTGGGGCGTTGCTGTCGCAGCAGCGCGAGCCGCTCCGCCAGGACGCCTTCGAGGTCGTCCAGGGTGCGCCGCTCCAGCAGCATGTCCCAGTGGGTGCGGGTGATCTTGACTCGCTTGGGCTCCGGCAGCCCGCCGTCCACCAGCTGGGCGGTGGCTCCGCACACCCGGCACTCCCAAGCCGCCGGCAGCTCCGCCTCGGCGGCGAAAGGCATGGTGAAGTGGTGACCGCGCGGGCAGTCGTAGGCCGCGGTCTGGCGGGGAGCCAGCTCGGTGTTACGGTCGCTCTCGTAGCTCATGCTGCCGAGGCGACTGCCTCGCAGGACGCGCTCGCCCATGTGCGCCTCCTTGGACGGTAGGTGACGTGACGGCTCCATTGGTGCTTGCATCGGCCAACGTCTGCGAGTTCTGAAGGATTCCCGACCGCTTATTTTCCAGCCGACGGATCGGTGGGGCGACCGGCGGCGTGGACCCACCGCGATACCACCAGACGGGAGCCGGATGCGCACCACAATCGTCAGGTCCGGTGCCCGGACGCGGCCAGCAAGCCGGACCACGGCATTGTCGGCCGTGCGCACCGCCGTGGGCGGCGCGATGATTGCTGCGCCACGGCAGCTGCCCCGCACGCTGGGCGTCA
>Ga0207930_1000499_pt1 | contig 12242 bp, 13 predicted proteins | sample NGESurshal092012_7_FD_184477 | JGI IMG/M metagenome (GOLD analysis project Ga0207930, IMG submission 184477) | Arctic peat soil microbial communities from Barrow, Alaska - NGEE Surface sample 210-3 shallow-092012 (SPAdes) | ecosystem: Environmental > Terrestrial > Soil > Wetlands > Peat ... | reverse complement strand
TGACCTTCGGGATGAACACGCTCTATCAGAGCTCGCTGGCCTCCTACGGGCTGATCGGAGCGGCCGTCGTGGCCGCGGCTGCGATCGGTCTGCTCGTGGCCGGAGCCGGGCGGCGAGAGCTGCGCGGAGCCGGTGTCGCCGCAGGCCTGGCCGCCGTTGTGCTGCTCGTTCCCCTGGCCATGGCCCTGCTCGGCCACGACGACTACATCGCCCGCGGCCTGATGCCCGGCTGGGTGCCGCTCGTGATCGTCCTCGGCGCGGCCTGCACCGCCCGCGGCGCTCGCACGGGCGGGGCGGTCCTGGCTGTCGTCCTGCTGGCCATGTTCGTCTACGCCGGGGTCCGGATCGACGGAGATCCGAGCTTTCAGAAGCCCGACTGGCGTGGGGTCGCGGCGAGGCTCGGGCCCCCGCCGGTCCGCCCTCGGGCGATCGTCGCCTATGACGGCGTGTTCGCGGCCGCGCCGCTCTCGGTCTATCTACCCGGGGTCCCCTGGTCGGGACCCGGCCTGATCCAGACCGCGGCGCCGATGACTGTCTCCGAGGTCGATGTCGTCGGCAGCGCCGCCCAGCGGGTCGGCCGCCTGCCGGCCGGCGTGCGGCTCATCTCATCCCATGACGTGGACGGCTACCGCGTCGTCCGCTTCGGCCTCGCCCGGCCGTGGACGCTCAGTCCCGAGGCGATCGGCATCCGGGCCACGACGTTGCTCGGACCATCCCCCGGCGGGGCCTCGGTGATGGTCCAGCGACCGTCCGCATAACATCCCCGCCGCGATGCTCCCTCGCCGTTTCGCGAAGCTCGCCTTCCTGGCCACCCTCACCGTGCTGTTGACCGGCGTTCTGGCCGCTGCGCCGGTGCTGGCCAAGAACGCCTCTGACCCGGTCATCAACGACTGCCTGAACCATCGCGCCGGCCTGACCGGGCACTACACGGTCGCTCAGCTCAACCATGCCCTGCAGGTCATGACGGCCGAGACCAAGGAGTACACCAACTGCTCGGACGTCATCAACCGGGCCCTGCTGGCGGCGGTCGGCAAGGGCAAGGGCAAGGGCGGGGGCGGCGGAGGTGGCGGCGGGGGCTCGTTTCTGCCCACGCCCGTGATCATCATCCTCGTCGTGCTCGTGCTGGCCGGAGTCACCTTCGGGGCGATCGCACTCCGCCGCCGGCGCGACCCCGACCGCGACCCTGACGGCGCCACAGATCGCACGCCGCCCGAGAGCACCACAGATCGCACGCCGCCCGAGAGCACCACAGATCGCACGCCGCCCGGCGGGCCCGCGCCCGGCGCCTGACGCGGGGCCCGTGAGGCCGCTCCCCCAGCCGAGTCGCACAGCGCCGTCAGGCTGGTGTGGGTGCAATGAGCCGCCCATGTGTCACCTGAAGTGACCCAGACCCAAACACAGTGGGCCGTGAGCTCCGCTCTACACTGAATCCCATGCCCTCAGAACGCCAGATCCAGGTCGGCAACGTGCCGATCGGCGGCGGAGCGCCCGTCGCCGTGCAGACGATGACCAAGACCGAAACGGCTGATCTGACCGCCACCATGGCCCAGATCCGTCGCGTCGCCGAGGCGGGCGCAGACATCGTCCGTGTCGCCGTGCCCCGCGAGAAGGACGCCGAGGCGCTGCGCACGATCGTGGCCGACTCCCCGATCCCGGTCATCGCCGACATCCACTTCAACTACACGCTGGCCCTCAAGGCGCTCGATGCCGGGGCCCACTGCGTGCGCCTCAACCCAGGCAACATCGGCGGTCCCGACAAGGTCGCGCTCGTCGCCCAGCGGGCCAACGAGCTCGGCATCCCGCTGCGGATCGGCGTCAACTCCGGTTCCCTGCCCGTCCATCTGCGCGAGCTCGAGTTCGAGAACCCCGTCGAGGCTCTGGTCACCGCCGCCGTCGAATTCGTGGCTCTGATGGAGCGCCTCGAGTTCACCAACTTCAAGGTCTCGATGAAGTCGACCAGCGTGCCCAACACGATCGCCTCCAACCGGCTCTTGGCGCAGCGGATCCCCTACCCGCTGCATCTAGGGGTCACCGAGGCGGGCACGAAGTGGTCTGGCTCGCTGAAGTCAGCCGTCGGGCTGGGGACGCTCCTCGCCGACGGGATCGGCGACACGATCCGGATCTCGCTCTCGACCTTCCACGCCGAGGAGGAGGTCAAGGTCGCCTGGGAGATCCTCAAGGCGCTCAAGCTGCGCGAACGCGGCCCGGTGCTGATCGCCTGCCCGACCTGCGGCCGTCTCCAGTTCGACATGGACACGGTCGTGACCGAGATCGAGCAGCGGCTGACCGCCTACGAGGACCCGATCGAGGTCTCGGTGCTGGGCTGCGCGGTCAACGGAATCGGCGAGGCCCGGCACGCGGACTTCGGGATCACCGGAGCCAAGGATATGGGCATGATCTATTCCCGCGGTGAGCCGCTCAAGAAGGTGGCCACCGAGCGGCTCGTCGACGAGCTGTTCGCCGAGATCGACCGCTACTACGCGGCCGGCAAGCGCGTCGTCCGCGACGAGGCGAGCGCCGCCGAGGCGCGCGCTTGGCTGGCCGAGAACGAGGACGAGACAGCCATGACGCCCGAGCGTCTCGCCGCCCTGGAAGCCGCCGCGGCCGACGGCGCCGGCGACGAGGCTCAGGCCGTGCCGACCAAGCTCGCCGCAACGCCGATCGACGAGGATCAGTCGCCGGTGGCCGGGCGGCGCTTCACCCGAGCCTGAGCGGCGGCGCGGCGGCGCTCCCGCACCGCCGCGCAGCACGATCTGATCGACGAGCCGGAGGTCAGCCTTCGGCCTCGGGCTTGCTCAGCCTCCGACCTTGGTGACGCCTTCCTTGAGGCCTCCAGAGAAGCCCTCGGCGACCTTGGCCCAGTTGACGACGTTGAACCACGCGTCGATGTAGTCCGGGCGCTTGTTCTGGTACTTGAGGTAGTACGCGTGCTCCCAGACGTCGACGCCGAGCAGCGGCGTCTTGCCGTCGGTGAGCGGATTGTTCTGGTTGGGCGTCGAGACGACGGCCAGACCGGAGCCGTCTTGGACCAGCCAGGACCAGCCGGAGCCGAACTGGTTGACACCGGCCGCCTTGAACTTGGCCTTGAAGTCCTCGAAGGAGCCGAAGGTGGAGTCGATTGCCTCACGCAGGGCGCCGTCGGGCTCGCCACCACCGTCCGGGGACATCCACGTCCAGAAGAGTGAGTGGTTGTAGTGGCCGCCGCCGTTGTTGCGCAGCGGGCCCTGCTTCTCGGCGGGCAGCGAGCCCAGGTTCTTGATTAGTTCCTCGACGGGCTTGTCCGCGTACGCGGTGCCCTCCAGAGCCGCGTTCGCCTTGTCGACGTAGGCCTGATGATGCTTGTCGTGATGCACACGCATCGTCGCCTCGTCGATGTGCGGCTCGAGCGCGTCGTATCCGTACGGAAGGTCCGGGACTGTGTAAGGCATCGCTTGCTCTCCTTGTCTGGACTGCAGAAATGGTGCCGTCCTATCAGACGATAGCCCGCGGCTCGAGCGCCCGCGGGCGGGTACGCTTGCAGCGGCATGACCCTGCTTTCGACCTACTTCCTACCCACCGAGCGCAAGCCGCCAACCGACGCCGAGGCCATCTCCCAAAAGCTGATGGTGCGCGCGGGCCTGATCCGCCAGGTCGGCTCGGGACTGTGGTCGTGGCTGCCCGCCGGCTGGCGCGTGCACCAGCGCATCGTGCAGATCGTGCGCGAGGAGATGGACGCCATCGGGGGCCAGGAGATGCTGATGCCGGTCCTGCATCCGGCTGAGCCCTGGCGCAAGACCGGCCGCTACAAGATCGACGAGCTGTTCAAGCTCAAGGACCGGCGCGGCGCCGACATGGTGCTGGCCATGACCCACGAGGAGATCGTCACCGGTCACGTCGCGGCTGCGGTGCAGTCCTACCGTGACCTGCCCCTCATCCTCTACCACTTCCAGGTCAAGGAGCGCGACGAACTGCGGCCGCGGGCCGGGGTTCTGCGCACCCGAGAGTTCGTCATGAAGGACGCCTACACCTTCGATCGTGACGCGGCGGCGCTCGACGAGGCCTACGAGCGCCACCGGGTGGCCTATGACCGGATGTGCGATCGCTGTGGCCTCGAGTGGTACCGCGTCGAGGCCGACGTGGGGATGATGGGTGGCTTCGGTGCTCATGAGTACATGGCCCCCTGCGCGGCGGGCGAGAACGACGTCGTGATCGCCCCCGGCTACGCCGCCAACATCGAGGTGGCCAGCGCCGACGCCCAGCCCGTGACACTCCCCGACGGTCTCGATGCCCCCGAGGTCGTCTCGACCCCGGGCGCGACGACGATCGATGCCGTGGTCGGTCAGCTCGGGCTCCCGGCCGGAGCGCTGCTCAAGGCCTTCCCGGTGATCGTCGAGAGCGGCGAGATGAAGCTCGTCATCGTCCGCGGCGACCATCGCATCAACGAGATCAAGCTCCAGAACGCACTCGGCGAGGAGTTCCGGGCCGCACGGCCGGATGAGGTCCAGGCGCGGCTCGGACCGCCGGGCTACATCGGGCCCGTCGGGGCCCAGATGCCGATCCTGCTCGACGTGGCCGTGGCGCCCGGCGCCTATGTCACCGGAGCCAACGAGCCCGAGGCGCATCTGCGCGGCGTGCAGCCGGGACGCGACTTCGCCTTCGAGACCGTGGACGTGCGCACCGTCCTCGCCGGAGACACCGTCAACGGGGCCGCGGTGCGGATCGAACCCGCGATCGAGGTCGGCAACATCTTCAAGCTGGGAACGCGGTTCTCCGAGCCGCTCGGCGCCACCTATCTCGACGAGGCCGGCAAGAGCCAGCTCGTGTGGATGGGCTCCTACGGCTTCGGTCCGGCCCGGGCGGCCGCCGCGGCGGTCGAGCAATACGGCGACGAGCAGGGGATCTCGTGGCCGCGCTCGATCGCTCCCTTCGACGTTGAGCTCGTCGTGCTCGGCAAGCCCGGGACGCCCGAGCGCGAGCTCGCCGACGGTCTCTATCAGGAGCTCCAGGAGGCCGGCCTGCAGACCCTCTACGACGAGCGCGACGCAGGCCCGGGGGAGAAGTTCACCGTCGCCGAGCTGCTCGGCTGCCCCGTCCGGCTGACGGTCGGGCGCCGCACCCTTGACGCCGGGGAGATCGAGGTGCAGGTCCGGCGCGGCCGCGAGGCCCGTTCGGTTCCGGTGCAGGGCGCCGCGTCGGCGGTCGCTGAGCTCTGGCGCGGCCTGCCCTGAGCTACGGAGCGGGGGTGCAGCCGACATGAGCCCCCCGATCACCAAACGCCGCCTGCTCGAAATCGACCGTTCGGGACCGCCGCCTCCAGCCACGCTGTCCGACCAACCGCTGAACCCTTGGACGATCCCCAACAGCATCGGCTTCGCGCGCCTGACCGCGATCCCGGTCTTTCTCGTCCTCGCCCTCTCGAGCCGCCACGGTCAGGACACCGTGGCCACGGTCCTGTTCGCCGTGATCGGTTGTGCGGACTACCTCGACGGTTTTGCCGCCCGCCTGACCGGCCAGTACAGCCGGCTCGGGGCGCTGCTCGACCCGATCGTCGACCGGTTGCTGATCGTCTCGGGGATGGTGGTCGCGTTCGATTTCTCGCTGCTGCCGCGCTGGGCGCTCGTGGTGGCGGTCGGACGTGAGCTGTTCATGCTCGGGCTGAGCCGCTACGGCCTCAAGCGGGGTGTCGAGCTCAAGATCAACTGGCCGGGACGAATCGGGGTGGCGCCGACGATGGCAGCACCCTTCTTCGCGATGGCTGGGGTGCACTGGCTGGCCCTGATCATGCTCTACAGCGGACTCGTCCTCTCGCTGTCGGCCACCGCGCTATATGTCCGCCGGGGTCTCGCGGAGGCACGCGAGCTCCGGAGGGCGTAGGGTTTGGCAAGGCTCACAAGGGGCTGGAGCCGACCCTAAAGCTCAGCTTGACCCTCCGGGGTTGCAAGCTATACTCGGCCATCGCCAACGACGATCACCCCCATCAAAGGGGAGGAGCATCGGTATGGACACGTTTCCCGACCTAGGCTCGCTGACGGATCAGGAGCTGAAGGACCTCATCAAGCAGCTGACCGAGGAGGAGATGGAGATCTCCTACCGGCGCCGCATCCTGCACGGCAAGATTGACATCCTGCGCGCTGAGCTCGTCAATCGCCTGCGCAAGAAGGACGAGACCGGTGAACTGGTCATCTCCGGCGCCGACGTCCAGCAGCTCACCGACATCCTGGCCGGGCGGGTGCCGGCCAGCGATCCCGAGTAACCATCCGGCCACATGGCCCAGCACTGCCCAGAGTGCGGCTTCGCCAACGACGATGGCGCGAGCTACTGCCAGCGGTGCGGGGCCTTCCTGGCGTCGGCCGAACAGTCGGCCAGCGCCACCACGGCCACGTACCAAGTAGGCGAGACAGGGGAACTGGAGGCGGTGGAGTTGGAGGAGGTGGTTTCGCGCGGAGCGGCGCTGGTCATTCGCGCCGGGGGCGGACGCGCCGGCGAGAGCTTTCCGATCGAGGGTGACCGGCTCACCGTGGGCCGGCGTCCCGACAGTCACGTGTTCCTCGACGATGTCACCGTCTCGCGCGATCACGCCCTGATCGTGCGCCGGGGCAGCGACTACTACCTCGACGACTGCGGTTCGCTCAACGGCACCTACGTCAACCGCCGCCGGATCGACTCCCATCGCCTCGCCGACGGCGACGAGCTTCAGATCGGCAAGTACAAGCTCGCCTTCCTGAGCCGCTGATGGCCAACACCGACATCCCCAGCTCTGAGGTCGAACTGCCCGACCCGCTCGACGCGCCCGAACAACGTCCCCGCCAGAAGTCGGTCACGATCGGCGCGGTCTGCAAGGCCCTCGTCCAGGAGTTCCCCGACATCTCGATTTCCAAGATCCGCTATCTCGAGGATCAGAAGCTGCTCGCCCCGCGGCGCACCCAGGGGGGATATCGCCTCTACAGCCAGTCGGACATCCAGCGCCTGCGGACGATCCTGCGCCTGCAACGCGACGAGTTCCTTCCCCTCCGCGTCATCCGCCAGGAGCTGGCCGGCGGGCGCTCCGAGGATGACGTCGCCCCACCGGCCGCGGATCGCCGGGGGCTGCGGCGGGCGGTGGTCACCGTGCGCGATGCCGGTGCCCTGTACTCCCTCGACGACGTCGTGGAGGAGACCGGCGCCGGCCCCGAGCTGGTGCGCGAGCTGGTCGAGTTCGGCGTCATCAAGGGTGAGATCCGCGCCGGCAACCGCTACTACGACGAAACCGAGCGAGAGATCGTGCGCGCCGTGTCTGAGCTTGCGCGCTACGGCGTCGGAGGACGCAACCTGCGCGTCTTTCGCAGCTCCGCCGATCGCGAGGCGCAGTTACTGCAAAGCATCCTCGCGCCGGCCCTGCGCTCGCGCAATCCCGACCGGCGCAAGGAGGCGATCGAAGCGCTCGAGAACCTCGCCTCGGTCACCACGCATCTCAAGCACCTGCTGCTGATCCGCGATCTGCGCAAGATCGCGACCTAGACAGCGCCCGTGGACCTGCGCGCCTACGTTCGGGACATCCCGGATTTTCCCAGCCCCGGGATCCTCTTCCGGGACATCACGCCGCTGCTGCTCGACGCCGAGGCGCTCGACGCGGCCGTCAGCAGCCTCGCCGCGCTGATTCCCCCGTCCCACGTCGACTTCGTCGTCGCCGCCGAGGCCCGCGGCTTCATCCTCGGCGCCGCCCTGGCCCGCGAGCTCGAGGCCGGTTTCGTGCCCGCCCGCAAGCCGGGCAAACTGCCCGGCGAGACGATCAGCGCCGAGTACGCGCTCGAGTACGGGCTCGATGCGCTCGAGGTCCACGCCGACGCTCTGGCCGGCGGCGCCCGTGTGCTCATCCACGATGACCTGCTCGCCACCGGCGGGACCGCCGGTGCGCTGTGCGACCTCGTGGCCGGCCTTGGAGCCGAGATCGTCGGTTGCGCGTTCCTGATCGAGCTGAGCGCCCTGGGCGGCCGGCATCGACTCGAGCCCCATCCCACCCACGCTCTGATCGAGTACTCGAGCTAGTGGCCACCGCAAGCCGCAGCCGGACTCTCGCCGCGCCCCAGCAGGACGTATGGGCCCTGATCGCCGACGCCGACCATATGCCGCGCTGGTGGCCCGGCGTGACCCGTATCGAGGGCGTCTCGGAAGATCACTTCACCCAGGTCTTCAAGACCAAGAAGGGGCGCTCGGTCCGCCTCGACTTCGAGATCATCGAGTCCGACCCGCCCTGGCTCCGTACCTGGCGCCAGGAGATCGACGGCACCCCCTTCCAGCGCGTGCTCACCGAGTCGGTCATCAGCGTCGAGCTCAAGTCCGTCGGCGAGGGGACCGAGGTGACGATCAGCCACCAGCAGAGGCTCCGGGGCTACTCGCGCACCGGGGGCTTCATGCTGCGGCGCGCGACGCGGAAGAAGCTCGACGAGGCTTTGGATGGGCTGGCCCGGGTGGTCTGACCCTAGAGCCCGGTCAGCGTGCCCTGGAGGATGATCGTGCCCGGCGTCTTGGGATTCGCCTTGGACTCGACCGTGACGATCAGCTGCTTGTAGTGCGCGGCGTTGGCGGGCAGCCCGCCGGCCGTCGAGAGGCGGCCGTTGGAGCCGACGCCGGGGTTGACGAAGCCGAGGATGTGGGCATCGGTGGGCGAGTTGTAGAGCCACACGGCGTAAGCGTTGGGCGGCTTGGTCGTGTTCGGAGACACGTTCTGGGCGACGATGGCGATCCCATCGGTGGCGCCCTCCTTGAGGACCTCGGCGATCCCGGCCGCCTTGCTCCCAGCTGTTGGAGGCGTCAGGTTGATCTGGGCCAGCACCTTGGCGGCGCTCGTTCCCGTGCCGCTCGCCGTGCTCGTGCCCGAGGCCGCGGTCGACGACGTGGCGGCGGTGGTCGGGCTCGAGCTCGACGAGGCCGCGGGAGTCGGATTCTTCGTGGCGCCCGAGGAGAGCAGGATGATCACGATCGCGGCCACGATGATCACCGTCAGCACGATCAGGACCGTTCCGCCGAGTCGTGAGCTCCGGCGACCGCCGCCGGTATCGGGCACGAGCGGTTCAGGTTCCGTGGGCTTGCGCTCGCGGCGTCCAAGGCGGCGCGAACGGCGTGATTCGGACTCGTCCTCGGCGGGCGGCGGACCTGCCACGGACTCGCTCGGGGCGACGCCCTCACCCGGAGCGGCGACCGGGGGATGAGCCAGCGTCGGCTCATCCGGGACCTGGGCTGCCGCCGGTGTCTCCGGGGCCAGGTCGAGGGGCGGGGTGGACGGCGCCGACGGGATCTCGGGCAACGGCCCGCCGGCCAGCGGCGCCAGCTCCGAGGCCACGACACGGGCCCAGGCGCGCTCGCTCGGTGAGGCGGCGATGGCCTCGCGGGTCGAGTCGACGGCGCCAGGCTCCAGCTGGGCGAGCAGATAGTCCGCAATCGCTCCCCGGCGGTCATCGGGGACAGCGGTTTGCGGTCCCAGCGCGTTGCACGCGCTCAGCGCCCGCTCACGGACCGCCGAGCGGTCGATCGAGAGCAGGGTCGCGATCTGGTCGTAGCTGCGGCCGCGTTGAAGGACCAGCTGCAGGACAGCGCGCTGGTCCGCCGGAAGAGTGTCCAGGGTGGCCATGGGGGTGGAAGGGTAGATGAGGCGTGCCCGGAATGATGCAGCGCCGCCGCCAGCTATCGTGCCGGGCCTCGTGCTCGAGGAGATCCAACGCATCGCCGGGGTGGGCTTTGACCGATTCTACGGCCTTGAGATCACCGACGCGCAGGACGGCCTGCTGCGCGGCCGGGTGGCCGTCCGGGACGAGATCAAGCAGCCGGCCGGCCTGGTCCACGGCGGCGTCTACGCGGCCATGGCCGAGAGCCTGGCCAGCACGGGCACGGCGGTGGCCGTCATGGGGGAGGGCAAGGTCGCGATGGGACTGTCCAACCTGACCAGCTTCATGCGCCCGATCACCGCCGGCACCGTCCACGCGGAGGCCCGGGCCAAGCATCGCGGCCGCACGACCTGGGTGTGGGAGGTCGAGATCACCGACGACGCCGGCCGGGTGTGCGTCCTCACCCGCGTCACCGTGGCCGTTCGGGACGCCCCGCAGGTGTAGTCCGGGACCCCGCGCCGGCCGAGAGACCGTTGCGGAAGGGTCTAGCCGCCGTAGCGGTTGGTGATCGGGACCCGCCGGTCGCGCCCGAAGGCCCGGGTCGAGATCTTGATCCCCGGCGGCGCCTGGCGGCGTTTGTACTCGGCGCGGTCGACGAGCGCCAGCACGTGGTCGACGTCGGCTTCGCTGTAGCCCCGGAGGATGAGCGCATCGCGGCCCAGATCGTCCTCGACGTAGCCGTCAAGGATCGGGTCGAGAATCTCGTAGGGGGGCAGGGAGTCGGCGTCGCGCTGATCGTGGCGCAGCTCGGCGCTCGGAGCGCGATCGATGATCGAGACGGGGATCACCTCACCGTCACGGTTGCAATGGCGAGCGAGCTGGTAGACGAGGGTCTTGGGGCAGTCCTTGATGACCGCGAAGCCGCCGGCGCTGTCCCCGTACAGGGTCGAGTAGCCGACCGCCATCTCGGACTTGTTGCCCGTGGTCAGGACCAGCCAGCCGAACTTGTTCGAGAGAGCCATGAGCAGGTTGCCGCGGATTCGGGCCTGGAGGTTCTCCTCGGTCAGATCGGGCTCACGGCCGGCGAACACCTCGGACAGGGTCGCCTCGTAGGCGTCCATGGCGGGGGCGATCGGAAGCTCGCGGGCCGTGACTCCGAGGTTGGCGGCCAGTGCGCGGGCGTCGTCCTGCGTCTCTGAGGACGAGTACGGGGACGGCATGATCACCACCGATACGCGCCCGGCGCCCAGGGCATCGACGGCGATCGCGGCCACCAGAGCCGAGTCGATCCCGCCCGAGAGCCCCATCACGACCTGGGAGAAGCCGTTCTTCTCGACGTAGTCGCGCAGGCCGAGGACGAGAGCGGCGCAGACCTCGGCCACCGGCTCGAGCGGCTCGCTGATCGGGCCGCCGACCGCGGCGGGCTCGCCGGGGCGGGCGGGAAGCTCGAGACGGGCGAGGATGGGCACATCAGGACGGGCACGATGGTTCACCGGGCGGTGACGGGGATCGCGGAGCCTGACGCCACGCGGCGCGGCAGGATCGATCGTGGCCACGATCAGCTCCTCGGCGAACTGGCGGCCGCGGGCGATGACGGTGCCCTCGTGGTCGATGAGCAGCGAGTGACCGTCGAAGACGAGCTCGTCCTGGCCGCCGACCAGGTTGCAGAAGGCCACGGCGGCGACGTTGTCGCGGGCGCGCTGGATGAGCATGCGCTCGCGCTCAGTGCCCTTGCCGGCGTGGTAGGGCGAGGCCGAGAGGTTGATGAGCAGGGTGGCCCCGGCAGCAGCCTCGTCGGAGGCCGGGGGCCCCGGCTCCCAGATGTCCTCGCAGACCGTCAGTCCGATGATCGCATCGCCGACCTCGATCAGCGCCGCGCCGCTGCCGGCCTGGAAATAACGCTGCTCGTCGAAGACGCCGTAGTTGGGCAGGTAGACCTTGCGGTACACGGCCTGCACCGCACCATCGGCCAGCACCGCGCAGGCGTTGTAGACGTCGTCGGAGCGCTCGGGAAACCCGACCAGCGCCACCACCTCATGGGTGGCCTCGGCCAGCCGCTCGAGTGCCGCCCGCGCGTCGGCCAGGAAGTGCTCCTTGAGGAGAAGGTCCTCGGGTGGGTAGCCGGTCACGGCGAGCTCGGGGAAGAGCACGAGTTGGGCGCCCGCGGCCACGGCCGCCTCGCGGCCGGCGTGGATCCGGGCCTCGTTGCCGGCGATGTCACCGACGGTGGGGTCCATCTGACAGAGGGCCAGCCGCAGGGGGTCGGGCATGCCCTCATTATGGGACGGGGGCAGGGCAACCGCCCTCGTCGGTCGCGATCAGTGGCTCGGAGCGCCCTGTCCGAGCGTGAAGAGCAGGAAACTCCGCAGGGCGGGATCGCTGGCCGCGCGGACGTGGACGAGGCGCGTCCAGGCAAGGCCGATCACGCCGTTGGTGCCGGGACGCCGGGCGAGGATCACCCCCTGGCCGGCGGCGGCCAGCGCCGGCGTGAACGGCGCGCCGACGGTGTCAGCGAGGGTGCGCAGGCCTGGTGGCGGGCGGTCGGAGCCGTACATGAGCACCACGTCTCCGAGCTCGAGGGCCTCGAGGAGCTGATCGTCGTTGATCTGGGCTTCGTCGCGCGTGATCGGTTCGGGGACGTGGGCGCCGCTGGTCGGCGGCTGTGAGTCATAGGCAGGATGC
>Ga0207930_1000498_pt1 | contig 12258 bp, 14 predicted proteins | sample NGESurshal092012_7_FD_184477 | JGI IMG/M metagenome (GOLD analysis project Ga0207930, IMG submission 184477) | Arctic peat soil microbial communities from Barrow, Alaska - NGEE Surface sample 210-3 shallow-092012 (SPAdes) | ecosystem: Environmental > Terrestrial > Soil > Wetlands > Peat ... | reverse complement strand
TACGTGTGGGTGGCAGCGTCGGCGCCGGGCGACATCTCGACGACGGTGCCCGTCAGGTCGGCGGCCGCGCCGTCGATCCTCACGGCGAGCTTCTTTCCGACCGAGAGACCCGAGACCGCGACGGTGCCGGCCGGGACCTGGACGACGAGGCGGCGGCCCGTCGCGGACTCGACCGTGACGAGCGGGCGGCCCGGTGCCGCGAGGTCGCCGGCCTCGACGAGGCGCGCGGCCACGCGGCCGGCGAACGGCGCCGTCACGCGGGACTCCCGTGCGACGGAGGAGACTGCTTCCACCGCGCCTTCGCCCTGCTGGACGGCGCCTTTCGCCTGTTCGTACTGCATCCGGTTCATGTCGAGCTCGAGCGGCGAGGCGGAGCCCGAGGCCGCAAGGGCCTTGTAGCGTTCGTAGTTGCGCTCGGCGAGGGAGAGCGCCGCGCGGGCCTGCGCGAGCGCGCCCCTGGCTTGGGCCTCCTGGCCCTTCGCCGTCTGCGGGTCGATCTCGACGAGGACGTCGCCGGCGGCGACGGTCTGCCCGACGCGTGCGGGCACCGCGACGACATTCGCCATGACGCGGCTCGAAACCGAGGCCGTGCGGTCGGCCGTGACGGTCCCGTAGAGCGTGAGGCGGTCCGGCAGGGAGGCGCGCTCGACCAGCGCCGTGGCGGCGGAAACCGGAGGGAGATCTTTCTTAGAAGGAGAATGCGGGGAGCTGCAGGCTCCCAGCGAAGCTGCCGCGGCCGCGCCGAGCAATACTTTCAAAGAAAATCCGAATCCGATATTCCGTCCGATCTTCCTCAATTCGATCTTCCTCACTCCGTTCCTCCGTTCAAAACGCTCTCGGGGCGGCGCCCCGCCTTGACGGCGAGCCTCAGGGCCGCCGTGTGCGCGTCGGCGCGGGCGACGAGCTCGCGCGTTTCCGCTTCGCGGCGGGCCGTCGTGACGTCCAGGAGATCGAGCGTCTTCACGACGCCCGCCCGGAACCGGTCGTCCGTGATCCGCTCGGCCTCGCGCGCGGCTTCGAGAGCCTTTCTCGCGGTCGTGTGCCGGGCCTCGGCCGTCTTCGCTTCCTCGAAGGCCTGCCGGACCTCGAGGCGGACGCCCTCCGCGAACCGGGCGACGTCCTCGCGGCCCGCGCGGGCATCTTCGCGCGCCGCGAAGACCGCGGCGCGGTCGGCGCCGCCCTGGAAAACATTCCAGGTCGCGACGGCCGTGAGGGAGCCCGACCTGCCGGTGGACCCGAACGGCCTGTCGCCGTAGAGCTCGCCCTTGGCGACGAGCGCGAGCTTCGGCCAGAAGGGCGCCTGCTTCACCTTTTCCTCGAGCTCGCCCGCGGCCAGCAGTCTTCGGGCAGAGACGAGATCGGAACGCTGTCCGGCGGTCTCGAGCCAGCCGTCCAGGGGCATCGTGACGGGGCGCGGATCGGGCAGCGGCGACAGGGCCCACGAGGAGCCGCCCGCGGCGCCCAGCCGGAACGCGAGATTCGCATTCGCGATTCTCACGCGGCCGTCGGCCTCGGTCACGAGGTCGTCCATCCGGGCCAGCTCGACCTCGGCCCTCAGGAGCTCCGAGCGGACGAGCATGCCCTGCGTGACGTAATCTCCGGCGAGCTTGACGTAGGCGGCGACCGTGTCGCGCGACTTGTGGAGGAGGGCCGCGTACTCCTCGGCCTGCGCGACCATCACGTACGCCTCGGCGGCGGAAAGGGCGGCGTTGTCGGCCACCCACGTGGACGTACCGGAGGCGGCCGCCGCCGCGAGGCGGGCCTGGTCGATGCGGCCCGAGAGCTCGCCGCCCGTGAAGAGGGGGAGGGCGATCTCGGCGCGCGTGATGCCGGTGTTGAGCGGCGCGGCGTCGTTCGGGTCGCTCGCGACGAATTCCGGAAACGAGAACGTGCCCTGGTTCAGCTTCATGGCGAACGCCTCGGCCGGGTTGTTCGTGCGCATGAAGAGCGCCGTCAGGTTGAACGACGGGAGGCGCATGGCCTTCGCCTGGGAGGCCCGGGCCTCGGCGGCCCCCTGGCGGGCCTGCGCGGCCGTGACATCCCGGGCGCTCTCCCGGGCCTTCTGCATCGCGGCGGCGAGCGTCAGGGGAGACGGAGGAGTCTGGGGCTCGCCGGCCCGGGCGGGAGAGGCCAGCGCCGCCGCCAGTCCGAAGAGAACGAGGGGATTGCGTTTTCCGTTCACGACGACTAATATATAGCTATATGGTTATAAAAGTCAAGGGTCGGCAACGCCGTCCCGCAAGGAGAGACCGATGACCGTCAACGACGCCGTCCGCGCCATCGCCGGGTTCTTCGTCCTGGCCTCCGTCGCCCTCGGATACTGGGTTCACCCCGGGTTCTTCCTTTTCACCGCCTTCGTGGGTGCGAACCTCCTGCAGAGCGGCTTCTCGAAGTGGTGCCCGATGATCACGATCCTGAGGAAGGCGGGTATGAAAGACGCCTTGGCCGAGCCCAAGGCGTCCTGCTGCGCCGGGGGAGCCGCGTGAACATCGCCGTCTCGTTCCCCGGCGGGGTGGCCGTCGAGGCCGACGTGAAGGGCCACCGGGTTCGGACCGACCAGCCCCGCCCGCACGGGGAAGACTCCGCGCCCGCGCCGTTCGACCTCTTCCTCGCCTCGATTGCGACGTGCATGGGCTTCTACGCCCTGCGCTTCTGTCAGGAGCGCGGGATCGCGACGGAGGGGCTCGGCCTCTCGCTCGAGACCGTGCGCGACGAGGCGAAGAAGCGCCTTGCGACGATCAAGGTCGCGCTCACGCTGCCGCCCGGCTTCCCGGAGAAGTACACGGGCGCGATCCAGCGCGCGGTCGACCAGTGCGCCGTCAAAAAGCACATGGTCGAGCCGCCCGCGTTCGAGCTGACGGTCTCCTGAGGGACGATCAGCCCGCGCCGAAAAGTCCCCAGGAGAGCGTGAGGAGGACGACGAGCGTGACCCCGATGTAGAGCCGGTCGCGCTCGCGTGCGAACTCGACGAGGCACAGCGCGACTCGTGCGAACGGCGTCGCGATGAGGAGCAGGACGCCGAGCTGCATGATCCCGCGCGGGTGGGCCCGGGCCGCGTACGCGAGCACGTCCGGGACGGTGCGGAAGACCGCCGGCTCGCCGCGAAACACGTGGTAATCGGCGTGCCGCGCGCCCTCCCGTGCGAGGAACGGCACGAGGCCGAGGACGATCACGGCGCTCGACAGGATGACGCCGAGGCGCAGGATCCCGCCCACCTCGCGCGCGAGGCGCCGCTCCTTGCGGCCCGCGATCACACCGCCCCCCGGAGACCCTGGACGATCATCTGGATCCCCATGACGAGGACGACGGCCGTGAAGACGAGGCGGAGGACGTTCGAGCGGGCGGCCGTCAGGATCCGGGCGCCGAGCGCCGATCCCGCGAGGACACCGAGGACGGCGGGCGCGGCGAGCGCCGGGTCGATGTACCCGCGGCTCAGGTAGACGCCCGCGCTCGCGGCCGCCGTCACGCCGATCATGAAGTTGCTCGTCGTCGTCGAGACCTTGTACGGGAGCCCGAGGACGTTGTCCATCGAGAGGACCTTGAGCGCGCCCGAGCCGATTCCTAGGAGGCCCGAGACCGCGCCCGCGACGACCATCAGCAGCCATGCGAGCGGGACGCGCCGTGGAAAGTACGCCTGTTCGCCACCGGCGAGAGAGGGAAAGGACCCGTTCAGGCCGAGACGCGTCGCGAGCGGGTCGGGAGATTCGATCCCCGCCGCCGCGGCGTGCCCCTTCCACGAGAACGCCGTCGAGACGAGGAGGACGGCGCCGAAGATCACGGCGATCGCGGACGTCGGCGTCCGCGCCGCGAGAAACGCGCCGAGGAGCGCGCCGAGCGTCGTCGCGATCTCGAAGAAGAGGCCGATCCTCACGTTCGAGAAGCCCTCGCGGACGTAGGCCGCCGCGGCGCCGCTCGACGTCGCGATCACGGCCACGAGGGCGGTCCCGATCGCGTACTTGATGTCGACGCCGAGGCCGAGAGTGAGTAGCGGGACGAGGACGACGCCGCCGCCGAGGCCCGTGAGCGCGCCGACGAGGCCCGCGGCGGCCGCGCCGGAGAAGAGGAGAGCGGTGAAGCCGAGGACGTTCATGTCGGCCGGAGCTCAGGCGGGGTCCACGAGGATCGCGGAGAGCCGCTCGACAACCTCCGTGCCCGCGTCCTTGTGGTACGGCGCCGCGTAGAACTTCGCGAGGTCGAGGGGCGGGTGCAGGGCGACGCGGCACTTTTTCAGCACCTTTCCCGGGATCTGCTTATAGAGGAGGAGCTCGCGGAACCCGTCCACGCGGACGGGGACCGCGACAGCCTGCGTGCGGTGGAGGAGCTGCGCGACGCCGGGGCGCAGCGGCGCGCCCTTCCGGGTCGTGCCGGCGGGAAAGTGGAGCAGCCAGCCGCTCGCGATGGCCTCCTCCACCTTCGCGATGCCCTCGAAGTCCGCCCCGCGCTTCACGTCTTTCCCGCCTTCGCGGAAGCTTCGTCGGAATGTCACGCCGCCGCCTTTCGAGAAGAGCTGAGTCAGGAGGTTCTGCTTCATCGTCTCCGTCGCGGCCGAGAAGCGCATGAACGGGTTCTCGAGAGGGAGGCGATGCCGGACGTAAACGACGTCGAAAATCGCCATCGCCTCCATGAAGTACGTCTGGTGGTTCGAGAGGAACATGACGTTCTTCCGCGGGAGTTTGTCGATGATCGCGTCGCCCGTGACCCGGACGCGGTTCAGGAGCCTGAAATAGGGGATCGTGAAACCGAGCCCGAGGCTCGTGATGATTCCGCGGCGAAGCCAGCGGTCGAGGAACGTCTGCCTGAGGGAGGCCAATCTGGGGGGATTCTAGGATGAAGTCGCGGTCAGCGGCGGCCAGCCTGCTCGACTCCCCAGACGACCATGTCCGTGGATTTCGACGCGTGGCCGAGGCGCCGCACCATCGTGGAAATCTGGCCGCGGTGGTACGTCTGGTGGTTCACGACGTGCCGGACGACCACCCAGAATGGGGCCGTCTTCTCCTCGCCTTTCAGGTTCTTCCAGACGAACGGGCTCGCGAGGCGTTCGGGCGTATGCGTGGCGAGGAGCGCCCGGTGCTTTCCCTGCGCCGCGAGGAGAACGCGCGCCGCGTCCTCGAGGCCCGGCAGCTCTTCGATCGTCGCGAGGCGCGTCGCCTCACGCCCCGAGAAGCGCTCGGCCCAGGCGTCCGTGGCGCCCGCGAGGTGGACGAAGGCGGCTCTCAGCGAAGGCCAGCCGCCGCCCTGCTCCTTCACGTAATCGGCCTCGGGCAGCGCGCGCAGCGTCTCGAGGACGCGCGCGTTCGCCCACTCGTTGAAGGAATAGAAAGACGAGAGGTCGTCGGGCGGGAAGCTCATTTTGAAGGGTCCTCGACGATCGTGTTCGTGAGAGTCCCGAGTCCGTCGATCGTGAGGCTCACGACGTCGCCCGGCTTCAGCCACTGGTCGTGGGTGATCTTCGAGCCGTTCAGCTCGAGAAAGCAGCCGGTTCCGACGGTGCCCGAGCCGATCACCTCTCCGGGCTCGAGCGTCACGCCGTCGGCCGCTCGCTGAATGATCTCGGCGAATGTCCAGCTCATCTGCGAGACGTCGCCGTCCGAGACGGGGACGTGATTCACCGTCGCCGACATCCTCGCGTGAAGGACGTTGCCCTTCGGCGAAGGCTTCAACCGGTCTTTGAGCTCGTCCTTCGTGACGAGCCACGGGCCGAGCCCCGTCGCGAAGTCCTTGCCCTTCGCCGGGCCGAGGTTCAGCTTCATCTCCTCCGTCTGGAGCGCGCGGGCCGAAAAGTCGTTCAGGACGCCGTAGCCGAAGATCGCGTCGTCGGCTTCGGCGAGCGTGGGGTTCGTGATCCTCTTTCCGATCACGCAGAAAGCCTCCAGCTCGAAGTCCAGCTTCTCGAGCCGGCCGCGGCCCACGCGCAGCTCGCCGGGACCGATGACCGCGAGCGCGTTCGTGAAGTAGAAGACGGGGAAGGCGTCGAACTCGGGAATCATCCCGAGGCCGCGGTTCCTGCGCGCCGTCTCGACGTGCTGGCGGAACGCGTAGCCGTCGCGGATAGAGACCGGGCGCGGCAGCGGGGCGAGAAGAGTGACGGCCTGCTCGGAGTGAAAGGCCTCACGCGGTACCTCGGAGGCCATCCCGAGGAGGGCGCCTGCCTTCGGCAGGAGCTCCTCGGCGCGCTCGACGAGGTCGAGCATCCCCACCTTCGCGAACCGGGCGTCGGCACGAGCGAACTCGAGAATCCGATCCTCCCCGACGACCGCCCCGAGGCGCGGCCTCGGAGACGCGAAGATGCCGGAGGTCGCGGCGTCGGCTTCGGAGGGAAGGAACGAGATCAGTCTCATCCTCCGGGAGTTTATCGCCGCAGGGCCTGGGCCGCCCCAAGCTCGCAGGGTCATGCCCCGGCCTTTCGACAGGACACCGCTTGAATGATTTCCAGGTCCGTTTCTTGCGTCGCCCGATGCGTGAGCGTCACGGAAAAGCGGCTCCGCAAGCCGTTCACAGTGGTCGTCGCCGGGGGCTGGCTCGGGATCGTCGGCCTTTTCACGTTCGTTTTTCCGGCGTCCAACCGCTATACGGGCCGGGTCGTGGCGATTTCGGAGAGCGCCCAGGTCATCGTTCTCAGGGACGGCCGTCCCCGGAGCCTGCGCCTGGCCGAGGTCGATTTCCCCGAAAAGGGGCAGCTCCGTGCCCGGGAGGCGCGCGCCCTCGCGAATCGGCTCGCCCTCGGCCGCGACGTGAACGTCGAAGAGGCCCGGCTCGCGGATGGAAGCCGGGAGGCCTACGTGACCCTTCCGGGCGGCAGAAGCCTGAGCGCCGAGCTCGTCAGGGCAGGCCTCGCCTGGCCGTCCAAGCGGCGCGCGGGTCGGCTCGCGTCGTCTCTCGCGGTCCTCGAGATGCGGGCGATGTCGGACCGGCGTGGCGTCTGGGCCGAGCCTGCCGCCCCACCACCTGCCACTCACGCGGCGCCGACGCGCCAGGTTTCGAAGAGCCTCGACGTCGAGCCTTCGTCCGTGGACACCGACGCCGCCGAGGTCGAAGGGTCGCCCCTCGCGGAGACGCCGGCGGCGGATGAAGCCGCGGGGGCCGCGCTCGGCGAGAACTAGCGGGGCGCTGGCTCAGTCCTTCGGTTTGCGGGCCGTGACGATGCGCATCGGCGGATAGGTGTCGAAGAGGCCGAGGCCGGACCTTTCGACGTTGAAGTCCGCTTCGCGAAAGGCCGCCGCGTAGAGCGCCGTCTCCCGGAAGTCCGAGACGAGGGCCAGGCCCCCGGGCCGCAGCACCCGCCCGATCTCGCGGCAGGCCTCCGCGCGGCCCTTCGCATCCGGAATGTTGTGGAGACAGACGTTCGAGAGAACGACGTCGAACGACGCGTCGGGAAACGGCATCCTGCGGGCGTCCGCGCTGCGGACCTCGATGCGCTCGGCGACGCCCTCGGCCTCCGCGTTCGCGAGGAAGGCGTCTGCCGTGTTCCCGGTGAGATCCGCCGCGTTCCAGATGTCGATCCCGACGGCACGCCCCGTCGTGAGTCTTTTCGCCGCCCCGATGGCGAGCAGTCCGCGCCCGGCCCCGACGTCGAGGACGTTTTCGGCGCCCGTCCACGGGATCATCGCGAGCATCCGGTCGCGATGGCGGAACTTGCCGACCTCGGCGTAGAGGATCATGAGGGCTCCCCCGAGCAGGCACGAGACGGCCCCTCCCGCGAACATGCCGCGAACCTCCAGCGTCACGCTCGTGCCGCCCGCCGCGAAGGGTCCGACGCCCGCCGGCCCGAAGAGCGTCGCCAGGAGCAGCACCCCTCCGATGACGAAGAGATTCCGGATGACGCCCGGGGCGTCGATCCCGTAATCCGCCTTGCGCATGATGAGATGCTACGACGATGGCGAACCGCCTCGCCGGCGAATCCTCCCCGTATCTCCGCCAGCACGCGCACAACCCGGTGGACTGGTACCCGTGGGGCGACGAGGCGTTCGAGAAGGCACGGCGCGAGGAGAAGCCCGTCTTTCTCTCGATCGGCTATTCGTCCTGCCACTGGTGCCACGTGATGGAGCGCGAGTCTTTCGAGAACGAGGAGATCGCGCGCACGCTGAACGAGCACTGGGTCAGCGTGAAGGTCGACCGCGAGGAGCGGCCCGACGTCGACGACGTCTACATGACGGCCGTCCAGCTCACCTCGGGCCGCGGGGGTTGGCCGCTGTCCGCGTTCCTTCTTCCGGACAAGAGGCCGTTCTTCGCCGGAACGTATTTCCCGCCCGACGACCGGCACGGCCGTCCGGGCTTCCTCACGGTTCTCGGGCGGCTAGAGGCCGCGTGGCGCGAGAGGCGCGCCGACCTCGAAAGCGGCGCCGCCGAGCTCGCCGCCGAAGTCGCCGCGGCGTCCGACCTCGCGGCCGGCGGCGCGCCCGAGGCCCTTTCGCCCGCCCGCCTTGGCCTCCTCGGCGCCGCCCTGACGCGAGTCTTCGACCCCGTCCACGGCGGCTTCGGCGGCGCGCCGAAGTTTCCCCCGCACCTCGCGCTCGCGTGGCTTCTCCGCCGGGGGGCGGGAGGCGACGCCGCCGCGCTCGCGATGGCGGAGGCCACGCTCGACGCCATGGCGTTCGGCGGCATCCGCGACCATCTCGGCGGCGGCTTTCACCGGTATTCCACGGACGCCGAGTGGCTCGTCCCACACTTCGAGAAGATGCTCACCGACAACGCGCAGCTTCTCGGGCTCTATGCGCGCGCGTACGCGCTCACGGGAAACGAGACGTATGCGCGCGTCGGGCGCGAGACGGGGGAGTACCTCCTCCGAGAGATGACGGGCCCCGAGGGCGGCTTTTTCGCGGCGACGGACGCGGATTCGGAGGGAGAGGAAGGAAAGTATTTTGTTTGGGATCCGAGCGAAATCCGTGAGCTTCTCGGCGAGGAAGAGGGAAAAGACTTCTGCGAATGGTACGGAGTTAGGCCGGAGGGTAACTTTCGCGACGAGGCAACCGGACGCTTCACGGGCCGTTCGATTCTTTTTCTTTCTGAGAAAATTCCTTCGAAATCCGAAGAAAGGCTCGCGCCGATGCGCGCCGCACTCCTCGCGGCGCGCTCGCGCCGCGTGCCGCCCGCCCTCGACGACAAGCGGGTCGCGGGCTGGAACGCGCTCGCCGTCTCGGGCCTCGCGATCGCCGGCCGGATCCTGAACGAGGTGCGGTTTCTCGACGCGGCGCGTCTTGGCGCGCGCTTTCTGCTCGAGGAGTGCCGCGACGCGCAAGGACGGCTTCAGCGCACGTGGAAGGAGGGCGTCGCGAAGATCCCCTCGTTTCTCGAGGACGAGGCTTTTCTCGCCCACGCGCTTCTCGATCTCGACGAGGCGGACGACGAGGGCGGCCCGGGCGTGTGGCGAGACGAAGCCGTCGCCGCGGTTGCCTCGATGCGCGCGCGCTTCCGAAGGGCGGACGGCCCGGGCTTCTCGTTCTCCGGGGACGGGAACGAGACGCTCCTCGTGAACGGTCGGGACCTCTTCGACAAGGCCACTCCCTCGGCCTCCGGCGCCGCCGCCTGGGCCCTCGCGCGTCTCGCGCTGAGAACCGGCGACCGCGAACTCGCCCGCGAGGCCTTCGACGCCGTAGAGGAAGTGTCGTGGCTCATGGCGCGCTCGCCGCACGGCACGGAGTCGTGGTACTTAGCGCTGGAGGCGCTGTTCGAGTTCGAAGACAAGTACGGTTTGCTCCCGAGCGCGGGCGCCGGCGAAGAAGACGTACTGCAGGTCTCTTCCCCTTCAAAGCACCGCGCGCGGCGCGGAACGGCATCACGGCTCGTGTTGACGATTCACGTGAAAGACGGCTGGCACCTGCAGGGGCCCGACGGATTGCGCATCGAGGCGTCGGGCGGATCCGGGTCCGAATTCACCTTCGAAGAAATCCGTCTCCCCGCGCCTGCGCTTCTGCCCGACCCGATGAGTCCCGGCGAGACGGGTTGGACGGGGACCTTCGAAGTAAATGGCTCTTTCTCCGTCTCTCAGAAAGCCTCGAAGGGAAAGAGAGACGTGACCGTTCGCACGCGCTATCGCGCCTGCGGCGAAGGCGCGTGCCGGCCCGAGAGGATGCAGTCTCTGACGGTGCCAGTCGAGGTCGACTGACCGGCGCTCAGCTCCCGAGCAGCTTTCCCGCCATGACGAGCTGGCCGACGTGATACGAGGTGTGGTCGAGGACGAGCAGGATCGACCTGAGGTACGACTTTCCCTTGGCGTGTGGGATAGCCGCCGTCAGGTCCGGCACGTGCGCGACGAAGTCCTCGAGCGCCTTCCGGTCCGCGATGACCGCGGCCAGGCTCTTTTTCCAGCTCGACGCCGATGGCGGCACCGGCGACTTCGGCCAGTAGTCGTCCGGCCATTCCCCGGCGATGTAGTCGGGGTTCGTGCAGAACTCGAAGAGGTCGCGTTGCGCGAGCCGGATGTGCTCCAGAAGCTCCCACGGCGAATGGCCGAAGCCGCGCGGCCTCTTGCCGCGAAATCTCGCGGGGATGCTCGTGACGGCATCCTCGAACGTCAGGTGGGCTTCTCCCCAGCCGAGGGCGCGGGAAAGGTGCTGGTGGAAAGCGTCGTCGTCTGCGGTCATGACCGAGTCCTCCGCCAGCCGGGAACGCGGCCGGCGGCCCGGAAAATTCCGGGAGCGTGCGATTTTCCGGACGCGGGGTCGTCAGCCCGAAAGGCCGCCGTACCCGAGGTAGGCCTCGAGGGCGTTTACTTCGTGCTCGAGGTCGGCGATCCGCTCCTCCATGACGTGGCGCAGGGAGACCATCCCGACGACTCTCCGCTCCTCGTCGAGGATCGGCAAATGGCGGATGTGGTGCTCGGTCATCGTCTCGGCCGCTTCCGCGTCCTCGGCGTTCCCGGGGGCAGCCACGACCGGTGACGTCATGACCGCAAAGACGGGCGTCGTGGCCGGGTCGCGGCGCGCGAGGACGATCTTGTCGAGGACGTCGCGCTCCGAGAAGATCCCCGCCATCTCGTTTCCCTTGAGCACGATCACGGCGCCGATCCGGTGCTCCACCATGGTCCTCACCGCCTCTTCGACGGTCGTGCTCTCCTGGACGCTCACGGCGGGTCGGGACGAATTCCTGAGAAGCTTCGCCATGACTGTCTCCTCTCGCAGGCTCGCGCCTGAAGTCAATCTGGGAGTCCCTCGGCGGGGCCGCCATGATGCATGTGGCTCATGAGAGGGGCGCCGGTGTCAGCGGGCACGGCCCGGAAGTTTGCTGCGCTGGCGAGACCGCGTTCGGCGGCGAGCGTTCAGCGGCGGTAGCCGCCCGGCTTCCGGTCCTTCAGCACCGGGAACTTCGCTCGTGCGTCGGCGACCTGCGCGGGGTCGACGTCGACGAGGAGGACGGTCTCGATCTCGGCGGCGCTCGCGAGCGTCTCGCCCCACGGCGAGATCACGGCCGAGTCCCCCGCGTGATGGAAGCCGTTGCCGTCGTCGCCCACGCGGTTGACGCCGGCGACGTAGCAGAGATTCTCGACCGCGCGCGCCTTCAAAAGAAGCTGCCAGTGCGCGCGCCTTCGCTCGGGCCAGTTCGCGACGATCGCGAAGAGGTCGGTCGCGTCCGCCGCGAGGCGGAAGGGCTCCGGGAAGCGCAGGTCGTAGCAGACCTGCGGCGTCACGCGCACGCCTTCGATCGTCCACGTAACGACGCTCTCGCCTGGCGCGAATTTCTCACCCTCGCCCGCGAAGGAAAAGGGATGCAGCTTCGTATATCGCGCGACGTCGCCGTCGGGCGAGACCCAGAGCGCGTTATTTCGCGGCAGTGCCGACGGCGCCCCCGCGGCGTCGCACGTCTCGGCGAGGCCCGCGATGAGGTGCAGCCCGAGCCCGCGCGCGATGCCCTGCATCCAGCGCTCCGTGGGCCCGCCCGGAGGCTGCGCGATCTTCGCGCCGTCCATCGAGAAGCCCGTCGCGAACATCTCCGGCAGGAGGGCGAGGTTCGCGCCGCCGTCGGCCGCGCCCTTGAGCAGCTTCGCGGCGCGGGCGTGGTTCGCCTGCCAGTCTTCCCAGGCGATTTCCATCTGCAGCAGCGCGACGCGCACGGTAGGATTATGAAGGCGGGGCGAGCAAACGCCCCAGCTCCTTCAGGAACGTCTCCTGTCCCTCGCGAAAACGCGGATCCGAAGTGGAGAGTCCGGTGACGATCTGCGCCATCTGCGGGAGCGCGGCGGGCATCAGCGTCAGCGAGACGAGTGCGAGCTGCAAGTAGCGCGCGTCGAGGCCCGGCCGTAGCCGTCCCATGCGCTGCAATTCC
>Ga0207930_1000495_pt1 | contig 12270 bp, 9 predicted proteins | sample NGESurshal092012_7_FD_184477 | JGI IMG/M metagenome (GOLD analysis project Ga0207930, IMG submission 184477) | Arctic peat soil microbial communities from Barrow, Alaska - NGEE Surface sample 210-3 shallow-092012 (SPAdes) | ecosystem: Environmental > Terrestrial > Soil > Wetlands > Peat ... | reverse complement strand
GGCGAAGTGCCGGGTCATCCGTCCTCCGTCAGGGGTGAATCCTCGGTCAACCGGTCCAACGTGGGAAGTAGGTAGCCGAACCCCGCGATCACGCTGCCGACCAGCATGCATGCCAATCCTACGAGCCTGAGAGGGTGGGCAGCGGTGAGAAGACCACCGATGCCGGCAACGGCCACGCCGATGCAGCCGATCCATCCGCTCAGCAGGGAGATGCGCGTGGATCCCCTGACGCGGACGAGGAGGGCCACCGCTCCGAGCGCGAGGGGGAGACCGAGTATGGCGTGGGCGAGGTAGATCGTTGTTCCGCTCGGTGGGAGCCAGCCGCTCGGGCGTCCGGTGGGAAGCGCGACCAGGGCTGCGATACCCGACAGGAACTCGACACCGACCAGTAGTGCCAGTGCCTCCGGCAAGTGGCTGGTCGAGCGTCCTGCGTCGCCGCCTGGATCCGTCGGGGCCGGCTTGCGAGGAACCGAAGACGACTCCGTCCGCTCGGGGGCCGGCGCCACCAGGTCGGTCACGGGGGCCGGCGCCTCTCGCGCGGGAGCGATTCGTACGAGGATGTTGTAGGTCACGGCCGCGATCGTGAGGTGCATGACCATGAGCACGGCGACGGCGCGGACGGGCTGGTTCCGGATGAGTAGGTAGACATCAGGGATCCAAAGGACGAGCGTCACCGCGACGGCGAGCCGGAGGAAGAGCCAGCGGGGCGCCCAGGAGATTCGGGTCACGATTGGCCATGCCGCGCACGCGATCAGCACACCGATGATCGTCAGTGTGGCGTAGACAGAGAAACGAAAGTGTGCATATCCCACTGTCGCCGGGAACACGCTCGTCCCGACGAGGACGAGGAGAGCGTCAGCTGCGAGTGAACCGGCCACCGACATGATCGTTGCCATGGCGAGGGCGGCGGTGGACGGCTGGGGATGGTGGCCCGACCAATCGATGTGAGCGAACCTCATCGCACGGTGAGGGAGGTCTACCGACGGCATGTGGCTGATCTGGGTATTGGGGGCACCAAGATGGGCGAGGAAGGGTTGCTCATGGTGGTACTGAGCCTTCGGTTGGGTGTGCACGGGAGTGAACTCACCTGGCGAGTTGCTGCTGACTGGGGAAGGCCAACCCTAGTGAACGGGTGGACAGGGCGATCAGCCGACAGGTGGGTCGGAAGGGCGGCCCCGCCGCCCTAGGCACTGGCAGTCAAGTGCAAGGACGACCACCGGGCGGCCAGCGTGCCCATGCTGTCGGCCCTGGCCGTGCCCATGCTGTCGGCCCCGGCCGTGCGCCCGTGTCGGCCACTCCCGAGGGGGCCATGCAGCTGTTCAGCTACTCGACCACCTACTTCACGCTGCTCGTTGTGCTCATGGCGGTGGCCTTGGTCTGCGCCCGCCCGGCACGTTGGGCGCCGGTTGCTCCGGGGCGAACTCGACCTGAGTCGCCGGTAGGGTGATGGGCGTGGATTCGCCCGTACCGCCGGATCCGGTTCAGCCTCAACTGGGCAGGCGTCTGACCGGGTCGGAGGCTGTCAGGCTCCACCTCACCCTGGCAGGGGCGCTGCTCCTCTGTTCCGGGGCCTTCTGGTTCGAGGTGAGGCGTGCCCTCGGCGGAAACGAGCTGAGCTGGGCTTACGTGTTCGAATGGCCCGTGTTCGCCGTGTTTGCGTGCTACATGTGGTGGAACCTGCTCCATCGGAACAGGCGGGCGAGGAATGCCAGAGCCAAACCGAAGGTGGTGGCTCCCGAGCACGTCGAGATGCTCAAGGCCTGGCAGGACCACCAGCGAGCGTTGGCCGCGGCCGAAACTGACGCCGGTCAGGCCCAGTCTGAGTCCGAACCAAAACCCTGAGGCCCCACCCCTACCGGAAGCCGAGGCGGTTCAGGGCTCTCGTCCGGTCAGCAGGCGCCAAGGATGGAGCCGGTGGGTCGGCCTACAATCGGCGATGTCGAGCCCGTGGGCGTCGGCGTGGGCGTGGGAGTGACCGGCCCGCATTCCCCGAGGTCGGGAGCCGTCGGACCAGTCGGATCAGAGGAAGAGTGGTGACCAGATGCCGGGAATGGGGCACGGGCTTCAGGCCGACAACCCGGCGATCGCCGCCGCGTTCCGTTCCGCGCTACTGCACCAGTTCCTCCTCATCGTGCTGCTCCTGGTCGTCTTGGCGCTGGCATGGAATGCCATCCGAACGATCAGTTTCCGGCGGGCGGCGGCTGCCGGCACCCTGGATGCCCCCGTCGTGGAGACGCAGCCCTATCCGGAGCCTGCGGGACGCCGGATGCTCCGGGTCACCTTCGGGATCATCTGGATCTTCGACGGCCTGCTCCAGGTCCAGGGATCGATGCCACTCGGCCTGCCGGGGACCGTCATCACTCCGGCGGCAAGCTCCTCCCCTGGCTGGGTGCAACACCTGGTCAACGTCGGTACCACCATCTGGTCCAACCACCCGGTGTCCGCAGCTGCAGCGACCGTGTGGATCCAGATCGGCGTCGGCGTGTTCCTCCTGGTGGCGCCACGTGGATACTGGTCGAGGGCCGCGGGGGGTGTCAGCGTCGGCTGGGGCCTCGTGGTGTGGGTGTTCGGCGAGGCATTCGGCGGCATCTTCGGACACGGCAGCAGCTGGATGTTCGGCTCACCCGGGGCGGTTCTCTTCTATGCGGTCGCCGGTGCGCTGATCGCCCTGCCGGACTCGTCATGGGAGACACCCAGGCTCGGGAGGGGGGTCGTCAGGGGAATGGGCGTGTTCTTCCTCGGCATGGGGGTCCTCCAGGCCTGGCCGGGCCGGGGGTTCTGGGAGGGTCAGGCGCACCCCTCGGCGCCGCCGGGGACCCTCACCACCATGGTGCACCAGATGGCCCAGGTCTCCCAACCCTCCCTGTTCTCGTCGTGGGTCCGCGGTTTCGGATCGTTCGATGCATCCCACGGGTGGGGGGTCAACCTGGTTGTCGTCCTGCTGCTCCTTGTGATCGGGGCCTGTTTCGTCAGTGGCAACCACCGGCTCGTGCGGATCGGAGTCGTCGTCGGCGCCGTCCTCTGCCTGGCCGATTGGATCTTCGTCCAGGATTTCGGCTTCTTCGGAGGGGTGGGTACCGACCCCAACTCGATGATTCCCATGGCGGCTGTGTTCACCGGCGGCTACCTGGCCATGTTCCGCCTGCCGGTGCGGGTCCAGGCCCCCGTGGAGTCCTCCGGATCGGTTCCGGTGGCATCCGGCGTCCCGACCGGGATCCTCGACCGCCTCACCCCCTCCTACCTGCTCCGAACCCTTGCTGCGTTGGGAGCGGTGGGGGTCGTGCTGGTCGGGGCGGCTCCGATGGCCGTGGCCGCCACCAACCCCAACGCGGACCCCATCCTCGCCGAGGCGAGTAACGGTACGCCGAACGTGGTCGACATGCCGGCCGCACCGTTCACGCTCACGGACCAGCAAGGCCACGAGGTCTCACTGAAGCAGCTCGGCGGCCACACGGTGGTGCTCACCTTCCTTGACCCGGTCTGCACCTCGGACTGCCCCCTCATCGCCCAGGAACTGAGGGTGACCGACCAGTTGCTCGGTACCGGCGCGTCCCGTGTCGACCTGGTGGCGATCGTCGACAATCCGCTGTACAACACCACGGCCCTCACCAACGCCTTCGACCGGCAAGAGGGGCTCGACCACCTGGCCAATTGGACCTATCTGACCGGGTCGGTGGCCCAGCTCGACCAGGTGTGGAGCGACTACGGGGTGCAGACAGAAGTGACACCGGCCGGGGGAATGGTCGCCCACAGCGACATCGTGTACATCATCGACGGCAGCGGTCACACCCGGGAGATACTCAATTCAAACCCCGGCGCCGGCAGCGCGCCGAGCAGTTCCTCGTTCTCGGATCTCCTCGCGGGCCAGGTTCGGCAGATCTCACACTCGTGATTGCCCGATCGGGGCATGGTCGCCCGCGTCGCCCGCGTCGCCCGCGCCCGAGGCCGAAGGGGGTGACGGCCGCGCTCAGTGCGATCGTCCTCTCGGCGATCGTCCTGTCGGCGTGCTCGTCGCCAGGAGGCACGGGAGCGGCACCCTCTCCATCCACCAGCGGGTTGACAGCGGTTCCGCTGGCCACGTCGTTCGCCGGCCAGACGGGGACCTGGGCCACCCTGGCCGTGGGCCATCTCGACGAGCCCCTGAACACCTTCTGGCAGCTCTTCTACCTGTCGGGCAGCTCGTCCACGTGGGAGCTGGCCACGCCACCGGGCGTGGCCAGCAACGGCGGGCTGGTGGTCTCGCTCGGCCCGTCGGCGACGGTCACCGCAGGGTTCGAGCCGTCGCTCGACCTCCGCTTCTCCCCGCTGGCCCAGAGCACCGATCAGGGTTCCACCTGGGGACCGGGGGTCCTCCCGGGCGGCCTTGCGCCGGTGCCGGACTCCCTGGCCGCCTCCGACGGGCACCAGTACCTCGCCCTCCTGCGAACCGGCGGCGGGGACGTGGTGGCCAACAACGGTGACCTCGCCGAGTGGAAGCGGGTTGCGTCAACAGCGACGCTGATCGCCGACCCGTCCACCTCGACGTGCGACGTCGAGGCGCTCACCGCCGTCTCCTTCGGCCCGAACGGCGAGGAATTGGTCGGGGCCGCGTGCGCCCGCGGGCCGGGAGTCGGCATCTTCGGATACGTGGCCGGAGCCTGGCAGCCGATCGGGCCCTCCGTTCCGGGCCCGGAGGGCCCGACCCAGGTGCTACGCCTGGTGGGCACTCCCGCAGGAACCACCGCCCTGGTGAGTGCAGGCGAGGGGAGAGCCCGCAGGCTCGTCGCCCTGTGGAGTTCCGATGGGCTGAAGAGCTGGTCGGTGTCGGCTTCCCTCCCCCTGGGGAGAGGAAGCCTGACCTCGACCGGGGTCACCGCCACCGGTGGGTTCATCGTCACCGTGCGAGGCGCAGACGGCAGCGCCTCGGCATCGGCGATCAGCCCGTCCGGCGGCCCCTGGCGTCCGCTCACCCCCCCGCCGGCGGGTACGTCGGTCGTCGTCGGTGGGCCCGACGGGGTGTTCGACGCCCTGATCGCCGACCAGTCGAACCTCGACGTGGACACACTTGGCAGCGGCGGATGGCATCGCACCCAGACGTTGAACGTGCCGATCCAGTACGGATCGTCGGGATGACGAAGGAAGGACCGGTCTATCGTGGCCCCACCCACCTAAGGCCTAGCGGGTAGAGGAGGTCGACCGTGCACTACGTCACCCAGGACTGGTCGTTCGACCCCTTCGTGCTGGTCGTGGCCGTCGTCGTCTTCGCCCATGAGGTAGGACTCGCCCGGCTGCGCCACCGGTCGGACCCAGGTCGGACCCGCAGGCGCCGCCTCCTCTCGCTCTCCTTCTACGGAGGCCTCGGCGTCCTGCTGCTCGCTGTGGATTCGCCGATCGACTACTGGGCCGGCGACTACTTCTTCGTGCACATGCTCGAGCACCTGCTGATCGCCTTCTATGCGCCCATCCTCATCGTCCTCGGAGCTCCGTGGATCCCCCTGCTCTTCGCCCTACCGGTCGGCATCCGCCGCAAGGTGGGCCGATTCGTGATGCTTGGCCCCTGGTCGCGGGCCCTTCGAGGGGTGGGTCGATTCATCACCGATCCCTGGTTCGCCCTCATCTCCTTCAACGTGGTCATGGTCGTCTGGCACCTCCCCGCCCTGTTCGACCTGTCCGAGCAGAACCAGGCCATCCATGTCTGGCTGATGCACGGGACCTTCTTCGTCACCGGGGTGCTGTTCTGGCTGCAGATCATCCCCTCGCACCCGTTCAGGGTGAAGGCCAGTCCGATCTGGCAGGCCGGGGCCATCATCAGCACCAACGTCATCATGTTCGTGCTGGCCATGGCCCTGAGCATGCTCAGCGCCGCCAGTTGGTACTCGGTCTACGCCCACATCCCGGGCGTGACCCTCTCGCCCTTCGCCGACCAGCAGATCGGCGCGGCCATCCTGTGGGTCTGCGGCGACTTCTGGGCCGTTCCGGCCCTGATCGTCGTCATCAAGCGGGCCATCGACCAGGAAGGGTCGATCTCCAACGTGCTCGAGCGACTGTCCCACCGGGGGGCCGTGGTCGGGGCCCAGGACTTGAGGCCCTCACGGACCGGCGCCGTCGACCGCACGTAGGAACCGGCGACGGTCACTATCCGGTTTCCCGGATCTTCGGGGACGACCGGAAAGGTACTTGACCTAGCCGATGAGCCCGCTTACTGTCACCATCACGATCCGGGTTCTTCACGACCTCTTGGGGAATGTGCGGAGTCCGGTCGCAGGTGGGATCGGTGGGGCTCTGTGGGCCTGACCAGCCACTCGACGGCGCCGGGGAGTGCGAGATGTCATTTGGGGGAAGGCTTTCGGTGGTCATCGGGCTCTTCGTCGTGGCTGCAGGCTTCGCCGTCTGGGCCGTGGTGGGCTTCATGCTCCCCCAGCCCGCGACCGTCGACTTCACCTCGGCGCAGCCCGCCGGCTCTCCGGTGGACCTGACCGTGCAGACGGTGGGAAGCATCGGCACCGGGTTCGGTGATCATCCGACCTGGGTCTCGTACCTGGTGAAGAACCCACAAGGCCAGTGGGTCCACACGACCGTCTGGAAGGTGCCCGCCCACACCCGGATCAACCTGACGATCGAGCAGTTCGACTCGGGCAGCCCGCTCCGCAACCAGCAGTGGGGACGGGTGCAGGGGACGCTCGGGAACGTCGAGATCCTCAACGGCAAGCCGGTCCCGGTCTACGACTCGAACTCCGCCAATGGCGTCGGTCACACGTTCTCCATCCCGACCCTCGGGATCAACATCCCACTGGTCGGCGTCAACCCCAATGCCAGCAACGTCTGCAGCCAGGCACCGTGCTCCTCACCGAGCTCGGTGCGCAACATCATCAGGGCCTCGTTCGTCACTCCGGGGCCGGGTGACTATCCCTGGCAGTGCTTCGTGCCCTGCGGGCTGGGCTTCCTGTACGGAAACGGGGGACCGATGAGCACGGTCGGCTACATGGGCGGCTTCCTGGACGTCGTCTCGTGACCATCGACACGGGACAGCCGACGAGTCAGGAAGTAACCGAGCCGGCGCAGGAAGAACCCCGTCACATCTGGCGCATGGTCGCCATCTGGGCCGTCCTCGCCGTGGTGTTCGACCTGCTCTTCTACTTTCTGGTCGGTCCCCACGTCCCACCCGGCGACATGACCTCGGCGGCCGCCGAGAACCAGGACGACTTCACCATCCTGTTCCTCATCGCCCTGCCCGTGATGATCGGCGTCTGGGTGTACATGGCGTACTCCATCGTCATCTGGCGGGCCTCGCGCAAGGGCGCCCCCGAGCCGGTCGGCGGACCCCAGGCCCGGACCAACCTCGGTGTGCAGGTCGGATGGATCGTCACCACCACGGTGATCGTCCTCGGGCTGTTCGTCTTCGGCACCGTCGAGCTCGTTGTCAACGCCGGCTCCGGTGGGGGCGAGGGCCCCAACCCGATCTGGACCCCCACCTCGGCCACCGTCCTGCCCGTGCAGGTGATCGCCCAACAGTGGAAGTTCACCTACCGCTATCCGACCTTCGGGGGCTTCGAGAGCCAGCAGCTGGTTATCCCCAACGGCACCACCATCGCCTTCCACGTGACCTCCCTCGACGTGATCCACGACTTCTGGGCCTACCAGCTGAGCATCAAGGCCGACGCCAACCCCCAGCTCGACAACGTGGCCTACACCACCACCCGCCAGGCGGGCAGCGTCACCGTGCGATGCGACGAGCTCTGCGGGCTGTGGCACGGCTCCATGTTCAACTACGGCAGTGTCGTGTCCAAGACGGCGTTCAACATCTGGGCCAAGGCGACCGAGAGGGCAACGGCGGCCAACACCAAGCTCCTGCCCCCGTTTGCCTGGACCTACGTGCCGGACGCCAACGGCGCCGATGGCGGGTACTACCCCGACAACGTCGATCCGTACAGCAACTCCGAGGTCTACGGGGCAACTCCCGCAAAGTCATAGAAAGTTGATGCGATGACTCTTGCCGCCGAACGCGAAGCTGAATCCGAGGTCGTCTATCCGGATCCGACCCCGCCCGTGCTCGGAGGGTTCCAGGGGCTGCCGGCCCGGCCCGGCTGGTTCAGCCAACACCTCGGCACCGCGGTCATCGGCGCCGTGCTCGGGTACCTCCTCGGCCACTGGTTGGGGAATATGGTGGGCAGCGGCTACACCAACATCTCCAACAGCGGGTCGAACTCCATCGCCGTCACCGGCGGCCTGCTGCTCGCCGTGGCCGGGTGGCTTCTGGGGATCGGTGCCGTCAACTACCCTCTGGCCAAGTTGGTCGGCATGGAGCCGCGCCCTGAGTACGAGTCGACCAGCTGGACCAGGTACCTGCGCTACACGGCGGACCACAAGGTGGTCGGGCTCCAGTACGTCATCGGAGTCCTCGGGTTCTTCTTCACCGGGGGCCTGCTGGCCATGGCCATCCGCACCGAGCTGCTCTCGCCGACCAGCCACGTCTTCGGCCCGGGAACCTACATCGCCATCGTGAGCGAGCACGGCACGATGATGATGATGATGGCCACCTCGGTGATCGTGGGGCCGCTGGGGAATTGGCTGGTGCCGCTGATGATTGGCGCACGGCGCACCGCGTTCCCCCGGGTGGAGGCGTTCAGCTTCTGGATCTTCACCGCCGGGTACTTCGTCATCCTCTCCGCCCTGTTCTACGGAGGCTTCCCCACCGGCTGGACCGGCTACGCACCCCTGCAGACGCAGGCCGGCGTGGGCATGATGTCCTATCTGGTGGGCTTCGCCGTCATCGGCATTGGGATGATGGCCGCCGGGTTCAACCTGGCCGTCACCATCATCAACTACCGGGCCCCGGGCATGACCTGGAGCCGCATCCCCATCTTCGTGTGGTCGATCCTGGCCACCTGCGCCCTGCTCACCCTGGCCACACCGACGCTGGTGGCGGCAGGACTGTTCGGAATCCTCGACCACACCGCCCAGACCGCCTTCTACGTCACCGAGCACGGGGGCAGCTCGTTCCTCTGGCAGAACCTCTTCTGGTTCTTCGGGCACCCCGAGGTCTACATCATGGCCCTGCCAGGGTTCGGCATCGTGGCGGAGCTCCTGCCCGTGTTCTGTCGAAAGCCCCTGTTCGCCTACAAGGTGGCCGCCGCGGGGATGGTCGGGGTGGCGCTCCTGTCGTTCTTCGTCTGGCAGCACCATCTGTTCCAGAGCGGGATCAACCCGGACATGCGTCCGTTGTTCATGCTGACGACCGAGCTGATCTCGATTCCGACCGGGTTCATCTATCTGGTGGGGCTCGGAACGCTGTACAAGGCCAAGATCAGATTCGAAGTGCCGATGCTCTTCTGCCTGGCCGTGTTCTTCAACTTCCTGATCGGCGGGGTGACCGGCGTGTTCCTGTCCGACGTGCCGGTCAACGTCACCGTGCACGGGAGCTTCTTCGTCCTGGCCCACTTCCACTACACGATCATGGGTGGCCTGATCTTCGCCTTCTTCGGCGGCCTCTACTACTGGCTCCCGAAGATGACCGGCAAGACGATGAACAAGCAATTGGGCAAGGCCCACTTCTGGGCGATGTTCATCTTCTTCAATATGACCTTCTTCCCGATGTTCCTCATCGGCATGCTCGGCCAGCCCCGCCGGGTCTTCGAGTACGCCCAGAACCTGCAGGCGCTCAACGACTTCGCATCGGTCAGTGCCTTCCTCCTCGGTGCCTCGTTCCTCATCTTCATCGCCAACTTCGTGTGGTCGATCTTCATCAAGCCCACGCCCGCGCCGACCAACCCCTGGAACTCCCTGGGCCTCGAATGGCAGACGCCGACGCCGGTGCCGTACTACAACTTCGAGCGCATCCCCGTCGTACTGAGCGACCCGTACCACTACAGCGAGGAGAACGCTCCAGCCGTTGCTGATCTCGGGGAAGGGGAGCTGGTGACCACCGGTGCGTCCTCTCCCGCCAGGGTCGCCGAAGATCCCCGTCCGCCGGCCCCAGGAGTGGAGACAACACGTTGACCGATACTGCCGACAAGCCCCTGTTTGCGAGGACTCCTGAAGAGAGGGAGTTCGAGTTGCGCGCCGCTGTCGGTTCCTACTGGACCGGCGGCCGTCTGCTGATCGGCATGTTCGCCTTCCTCTTCGCCTCGTTGGCCTTCGCCTACTTCTACCTGAAGTCGAACAACTCGGGGAAGATGTGGCGCCCTGATGGGATCACCGCCCCGACCGGAATCGGCTGGACCATCTTCGCCGTGGTCCTGGCGTCCGTGTTGCTCGCCATCTACGGACAGTGGCGGATGCGGTCGGGCTCTCTGCTCGACTGGGAGGTGAGCGGGTGGGTCGCAGTGTTCGGGATCCTGTTGGCGGTGGGCCTCCAGATCTGGCAACTGACCCAGCTACCGTTCTTCCCCGGTTCCAGCGGTTACGCGTCGTGCTTCATCGGCTGGGCGGTGATGAACATCATGATGCTCCTCGGCGGTGCCTACTGGCTCGAGACCAACCTGGCCCTGTGTATGCGACTCCGACGGGTCGATCCCGAGGAAGGGACACCGGCCACGTCGAACGGACCCTCGGCCCAACTCTTCCGGGCCAATGTGGAGTCCTGCACCTACTTCTTCGGGTTCATCGCCCTGATCAGTGCGCTGTTCTGGGTGTTCTTCTATCTGATCTGACCCGGCGAACCGATCGTCTCCCGGGCATTCGAGTACTATTCTGTGCGACTAGCGACAGTGAGGTTGGTCCGCCAATGAGCAATGCCACCGACTCCTTCATCGGACCCGAGGTACTGACTGTTGCCATCCCGTTAGGCACCTTCGTAGTGGTGCTCCTTTGGGGCTTCTTCCAGCGCCGTACGAACCGGCCGTGATCTCCGGGACCGTGGCAGACCGGTCCCTCCAGCGGCAGTCACCCGAACCGCACACGTCCCTGCGGGCGATCCTCTTGGTCGTGGCAGTGCTTCTGCTGGTGGCCTGGGTCGTCCCGCCCCTGTCACCATTGGCCCGCCGCTACGAGTTCGTCGAGGCACTGCAGTTCGCGTTCTTCGCCATCGTCATCCCGGCTCTGGTGGTGATCGGCTCACCGTGGTCCCTCCTCGGCCTTGCCTCTCGTGATCCCCTGCGTTTCGACGATGACGGGAACCCGTGCTCCCCGTCGGAACCGCCGGGCCCGGTGGACCGGCTGGCGCAGGGTCGGCGGCACCATCCCGAAGCCCTCCGCAGCGTGCTCTTCGCCGGCCTCTACCTTGCCGGGGCGATCATCTGGAGGACGCCGCTGGCCGTTGACGCACTGGCCCGCCATCCATGGCTGCTGGCCGTCGAGGCGGCCACGCTCCTGATGGTCGGCGTCGGGCTGTGGCTCGAGCTGGTGGAGTCGCCACCGCTCACACCGAGGTTGCCGCGTCCGAGCCGGGTGGCACTGGCGGCGGTCGCGATGTGGATCATCTGGATCCTCGCCTACCTGGTCGGCCTGTCGCATGCCTCGTGGTACCAGGCCTATCCTCACCATGCCGGGTCCGGGTTCAGTCTCTCGGCCGACCAGCAGTTGACCACGGGGTTACTGTGGTTCGTCTCGGCATGTGCCTTCATTCCGGTCGTCTACTGGAACCTGATCCGCTGGCTGCAGGCCGAGGAAGACCCGGATGAGGAACTGCACCACCTGGTCCGCCAGGAGCGCATCCGGGGCAGAACCCTCGGCCCCGGTCAACCCACGCCGTAGCCGCCGGGCTCAGGCCGCGACACGGGAGGCTCGGACCGTCGATCCGACGGCGTCAGTTCGTGCCGGACAGATGGGGCAGGCTGGGTAGGTCGGGCATCGGGAGGTGGGCGCCCAGGATGCGGTCGGCTGTTGTCACGTACGCATCCGCCTGTGCCCGGTCCCTGGCCAGTGCGGCCTCCTGCTTCGAGAGGTTGGCAAGGGCCGAGGCATCGGTCGGATCGGTGCTGAGGGTCTGGATGTCCTCGATGGCTCCGAGGGCGTCAGAGGTTGTCCACAGGGTCGCCACGTTGACCACGTCGCCGATGTTCTTTCCTGCTGGTGTGCCCGTACCTTCGACGTTCGACAGGTCATAGATCGTGCTGCTGGTGAACGAGCAGGCGGTCTGATCGTCCCGCATCATGGCCGGTGCCTCGGCCTGGTCGGAGGAGCTCAACGACCCCTCTTTCAGGTCCTGGTAGATCATGAAGGTCTCCTTGACGCCGTAGGAACAGGGGGCGACGTCGGTATTGATCTGCTGCATGACGCTGGTCTGGTCCGCGGTGTCGGTGGACGTGGTGGTGTGGCTGGGCAGGTCGACGGCAACCGAAGCGATCACGACGG
>Ga0207930_1000493_pt1 | contig 12284 bp, 10 predicted proteins | sample NGESurshal092012_7_FD_184477 | JGI IMG/M metagenome (GOLD analysis project Ga0207930, IMG submission 184477) | Arctic peat soil microbial communities from Barrow, Alaska - NGEE Surface sample 210-3 shallow-092012 (SPAdes) | ecosystem: Environmental > Terrestrial > Soil > Wetlands > Peat ... | reverse complement strand
AGCGCGGAGCGGTCCCGGCCGGCTGCCTCGGCAGCGAACAGCGCCCGCAGCACCTCGGCCGGCTCCCAGCGCTGGGCCCGGGCGGTGGCGACCACCTCCGGCGCCAGCGCCCGGATGTGCGGCAGCCGCAACCGGCGCAGCAGCGCCTCCAGGTCTGCCGGCAGCGGCGGGGCGGGGGGCAGCGGCGGGGCCGGTGCCGGCGGGCGGGCCGGACTCACTGGGAATTCACCGCCCCGAACCGGGGCAGGCCTCCCAGCTGTCCGAGCAGCTCCCGCGCAGCGGCAACGTGCCAGACGCGGGCGCCTACTGCTGCACCTCCGGTATCACGCTCGGCCGCCCGTTCTCTTCTTGAGGACTACGAGAAGGGCTGGCCATGTACACAGCTGCCGATCACCGGATCGGGACTCGCCGGTCTCCCGCCCGGTGGGAACCCAGCACCTGGCGGAGCAAGGACGTTCTTCAGCAACCGCTCTGGCCGGATGCTGACGCCCTGGACTGGGCTGCGCGCCGGGTGTCCGAGCTGCCACCGCTGGTGCACCCACTCCAGGGTCAGACGCGAGAATCGGCGTTAGAGCGTCATCTCCGGGTCACGGTGCCCTCCCGAAAGAAGACGTCGCCGTCCCGCAGCGGTGTGACCGTCCCCTCGTCGGCGCGGTGCCGGCGGACGAGCACGCCGAGGGCTTCCAGGGTGAACCAGGCGACCCGCAGCCGCGGAGGAGTCATACCAGGCGCATCGGGCTGCTCCCGGTCGGCCCAGACGCCGCCGAAGGGCTCTACCGCGGTCGCCGTCTTGTACTTCCGGCCGTCGTCTCGACGGTGTGTCACCGAAGCCGACACATTCCTCGAGGTGCACCGTCGCCTGGACAGCTGGCCAGCCGGTCTGCACCTGGAGCTCACCGGAGACGACGTGTCGGAATGTTCCGTAGACGAGGGCCCGGAGGTTCCTACCGCTCGCTGTGCGACCCCCGGCTCAATGCGCAACAGGTCACGCAGATCGTGCGCCAGCTCAACCCGTCCCTTTCACCGCCCGCGTTATGTCTCGGGAAGGGGAGATTGAATGTCCAGTCCAGGTGACCTATCCCCGGGCGCCGAAGTGGCTGGCGGGGATTCCCAGAACCGACGTGCAGGAAGTGCCCAATCCCTGACGGCCAGCGGGCGAAGCGATGATGCCGCTGTCATCCCGCTCAGCAGGACCCCGGGCGACGACAGCACATTCGTGCCGTTCTACGGTGACCTGAAGGCTCTGCTGAAGTGCCGACTTGGCGGCGTGGTCCGGCTCGACACGCTTGGGCCTGCCGGGACGAGCTCCGAGCAGGCCGCCCATCACCTGCTAGCCGATCTGGCCGAGTTCCGGGCACCGGGCGAGGTGGGCCTGCACGAGTCATTCGAAGCGGCCGCTGAGGCCGTGATCTCGGGCGCCGCGTCCGCCCTCGTGGTCGCCAACGCCTACAGCGGTGCCAACGCCTTCTACATGGACGACCGGCTGCGACTCGCCGGCGCGTTCGTCAACTTCACCCCCCCGTACGGGATTGCGGCACACCAGGATCATCCCTGGCCGCTGTCGGCGGTGCGGGTAGCGACCCACCCCGCCCCGCTACCGCTGCTTGCCGGGTTGCTGCCGCCCGGCCTCCGGCTGGGCGAAGTGATACCGGCGCTCTCGACCCGGCAGGCGGCTCGACTCGTGTCCGAAGGCAAAGCCGATCTTGCGCTGACGAATGCGACCTCCGTCCGCCAGGAAGGGTTGCGATTCGTCTCGCGCACCCGGCCCATCGTGATGCTGTGGTCCGTGTTCGTTCGGGACGGCGATGAGCCCTGATTGCCCGAGACGCGTTTAGCCGGAGAAGCCTGAAGGAGAAGAGCCGACATGGGTCACGCTGAGCCAGCCGCGCCGACGCCGTCCACGGAGACGCCGGTCAGTAGACCCGCATCCCCGGAGGCACCCGACCGGGCCGCGCAGCGCAACGTCCTGTCCTACGGCCAGGAACAGTTGTTGTTCCTCGACCAGCTCGCGCCGGGCGAGCCAACCTACAACATCCCGGTAGTTCGCCGGCTGCGCGGCGAACTCGACGTGGCGGCGCTTCAAGCCGCACTGACGGTCGTCGTGGCCCGGCACGCGGTGCTGCGCACCACCTTCAGGGCCGTGGACGGTGAGCCGTTCCAAACGGTCTCCCCGGCTGTGAACGTACCGCTCCCGGTGGACGACCAGTCGTGCCTGCCCGCGGGAGACCGTGCGGCCGCAGCCGAACGCATCGCGAGGCGAGAAGCCACCCAGCCCTTCGACCTGAGCGCGGGTCCGCTCTTCCGGTTCCGGTTGCTGCGATTGGCCGGCGACGACCACCTGTTGTGCGGCACCCTGCATCACATCGTCGCCGATGGGTGGTCGATGGGGCTGATCGACCGAGAGCTCGCTGCTGCTTACGGGGCACTGCGATCTGGGCGGGAACCGCAGTTGGCTGACCTGTCCAGACAGTACTTTGATTTCGCGGCAGAACAGCGGGAACGGTTGTCGAGCGGGGCTCTCGATGCCGAACTGGGGTATTGGGAAGAGCTGCTTCGCGACCTCGGCGAGCTGAGCCTGCCGACCGATAGGCCCCGGCCTGCCGTGTTCGGTTACCGCGGCCAGTCGGTCGACACGGACTTTCCGGCCGAGCTGCAGGCCGGCCTGCGGGAACTGGCCCAGCGGCATTCCGTGTCGCTGTTCATGGTGCTCACCGCGGCCCTGGCCGTCGTGCTGGCGCGGCACAGTGAACAGGACGAGATCCCCCTCGGCACCACAATGCTCGGGCGCATGGAGCCCGAACTCGAGAATCTGGTCGGGTTCTTCGTGAACATGGTGGTATTGCGGACCGACGTCTCGGGGAACCCCAGGTTCACCGAGCTGCTCGGGCGCGTCCGAGACCTCACCCTGGCTGCCTATGACCACCAGGAAGTCCCGTTCGAGAAGGTCGTCGCTCGGCTGGAGCCGGCCCGTGACGCGAGCCGCAACCCGCTCTTCCAGGTCTCTCTCCAGCTGCTCGGCGACCGCACCGCCGGCACCGGGCTGGACCTGCCAGGCATCGACGTGGAGTCGCTCGTCCCGACCGTGACCCGGTCCCGATTCGACCTGGCGCTCACTTTCGTCGAGACGGCAGACCGCCTGACGTTGCGCATCGAATACGCCACCGACCTGTTCGACGCCTGGCGGGTGGAGCAGCTGGCCCGGCACCTCGAACGCACGCTGCGGGCCGCGGTGGCGGATCCCTCGGTACGGCTATCGGAGGTCCCGCTCCTGTCCGAGACGGAACGCCACGAACTTCTCCAGGCCGGCCGCGGGGCGGAAGAGCCGGTCCGAATGGACCCGGTGCACGTCCTGATCGGGGAGCGGGCCCGATCGGCTCCCGACGCGGTTGCCGCGGTGTTCGAGGGGCAGCAGCTCAGCTACGGCGAGCTGGACCGGCGCTCCACCCTGCTGGCCCGCCACCTGCGGGCGCTGGGGGTGCGCCACGGGGACGTCGTCGCCGTCGCGCTCCCGCGTGGACTGCAGGCGTGGACGGCCCTGCTGGGTGTCCTCAAGGCGGGAGCGGCCTTCGTCGTGCTGGACACCGCGCATCCGGCGGAGCGGCTGGCGTTCGTGCTGGCAGACGCCGGGGTCGCCGTCGTGGTCACCGACAGGAGGTCGCTGGACGTCCTCCCGGCCCCGGCCGGCTGGACTGCGGTTTGCCTGGACCGGGACCGGGAGCGGATCGAAGCCGCCGGATCGGGTGAACCGCTCGCTGAGTGGGCCACGCCCGATTCCCTTGCCTACCTGCTTTACACCTCCGGCTCGACGGGGCAACCGAAAGGTGCCCTGGTCGAGCACCGAGCCGTGCTGCCGTTCCTGACGTCGTTCATCCGCCTGCTCGAGCTGGGTCCGGGCGACCGGATGCTGCAGTTCTCCTCCCTTGCATTCGACATGTCCGAGGCAGAGATCTTCTCCGCCTGGCTGTCCGGCGCCACCCTGGTTTCGGGGACCCAGGAGACGCTGTCCTCACCTGAAGCGTTAGCCCGGCTGATGCGCGACGAGCGGGTGACCTACATCGGGGCGCCGCCCGCCGTGCTCACCCTGGTCGACCCGGAGCCGTACGACCACCTGCGCACGATCCTCGTCGGGGGAGAGGCCTGCCCCCCCGAGCTGGTGAACCGGTGGAACCTGCCCGGCCGCCGATTCTTCAACGGCTACGGCCCGACCGAGGCCGCCATCTGCTGCACGCTCTACCCCTGCGAGCAGGTTCAGTGGACCACGACGCCGCCGATCGGAGGGCCGCTGTCGCACCGCCGGCTGTATGTCGTCGACCGTTGGGGCGGCCTCGCTTCGGTCGGCGTGCCCGGGGAGCTGCTGATCGGGGGGGACGAGGGGCTCGCGCGGGGGTACCTGAACCGCCCGGAGCTGACCGCGGAGCGCTTCGTCGCCGACCCCTTCCGATCCGAAGGGCGGGTCTACCGCAGCGGCGACCTGGTCCGGTGGACGCCGGACGGGCAGCTCGAGTTCGCCGGCCGGATCGACACGCAGGTCAAGCTGAACGGGCTGCGCATCGAGCTCGAGGAGATCGAGGCGGTGGGGTCGAGCCATCCCCAGGTGGCGCAGCTGGCTGTGGCCGCTCGCGAAGATGTCCGGGGCGAGCGGCGGTTGGTCGGTTACGTCGTGCCGGTTGACCAGCCACCGGCGGTCGGCGACCTTCGCAGCCACCTGGGTCGGCACCTGCCGCCGTACATGCTGCCCACGCACTGGGTCTTCCTGGACGCGCTTCCGCTATCGCCGAATGGAAAGGTGCACCGGGCGGGGCTTCCGGCGCCCGGTGCACGGGCGAGCGTCGTCTTCCGGGAGTTCACCCCGCCGGGCACTCCCGAAGAGCAGGAGGTAGCCGACGTCTTCGCTGAGGTCCTCTGCCAGAGCCTGGTCGGGCGCGACGACGACTTCTTCCTGCTCGGCGGGGACTCGCTGCGGGCGATGCGCGTCGCGAGCCGGGTGTCGAAGGTGTTCGGTGTGTCTCTGCCGGTGCGCACCCTCTACACCAACTCGACGGTGCGCGGCCTTGCCGAGCACGTGAAGGCGGCGGTCGGTCACCGGGAACTGCCGCCGGAAGCCGGCTCCATCAGCCCGCTCCGGCTCGAGGTGCTGTCGCGGATCGAAGCCTTCCCCGAGGAGCAAGCAACCCGCCTGCTGTCGGCTCGGCACGAGCTCGCCGAGCTGTGCCGACCGCTTCGACTCGCGCCGATCCGACAGTGGGCATCCCGGTGAACGAGTTCTACCAGCGTCTCGCCGCCCTCTCCCCGGCGAAGCGAGAGCTGTTCGCGATGCTGGACCCGGGACGGGCCACACCGCCCGCGCCCGATCCTGACGTCGCCGCCACCGCTGCCCTCGGGGACAGTCTCGGTGGTGGCCGCGGCCATGGCCACCGCGAAGGAGCGGCGAGCAACCCGCCGGTGGAGGAACGGCTCATCCAAATCTTCGCCGAGGTGCTTGATCTGCCGGCAGAGCACCAGGAGCTTGCAGCCGGAGCGCGCATCGCGGACCTGGGCGGCGGGGAAGCGGAGACGTCCCGGGTGCTGCAGTTGGTGAGCGAGCGCCTCGGCGTGACGCTGGACGGTCGCGACCTCTACCGGGTGGACGTGCTGGGGGCCGCGGTGCGGCGCGCGGCCCGCGCCCGGCAGGTCCCGCAGGCGCCGGCGGCGCCGGTGCGCCGCAGCTCGCTGGTGCCGATCCGGACCGGCGGCGGCAGACCCCCGCTGTTCTGTGTCCATGCCGCGTCCGGGTCGGCGTACCCATACGCTCCCCTCGGCCGGCTGCTTCCCGAAGACCAGCCGGTCTACGCCTTCGAGGCGCCGGGGCTGGAGGACGGCCGGATGCCGGCCGAGTCGATCGAGGAGCTGGCGGCCGAGTACGTGCGGCTCGTCCGTGCCGTCGCCGACAAGGCGCCGTGCCTGCTGCTCGGGTGGTCCCTGGGTGGCCTGGTGGCCTTCGAGATGGCCCGTCAGCTCACGTCTGGAGGAGGGCTGGTGCGGCGGCTCGTCGTGGTGGACGCGCCGCCGCCGATCGGATCGGAGCCACCGACCGAATCGGAGATCAGGCAGCGGTTCCTCGAGGACCTCACAGGGTCGCCGGGTCAGCCGGGAGTGCGGCTGGCGACGGGGGGCGGTCGAGGTGGCCGGGACGAGGACTGGCCCGAGCTGGTGCGCCGGTTGCGCGCTGACGGCCTGCTCTCCGCTGATGTCGACGGCGACCTGCTGCGACGCCGCTACGCGGTGTTCCGCGCCAACGCGCGCGCCGCCGTCCGGTACCGGCCGCAATGGCGGCTTCCCGGGCGGCTGGCCGTCATCCGGGCCGCCGAATCGGTCCTGTTGCGCTCGACCTGGACCAGCTACGCAGACTCGATCGACGAGTACGAGGTGTCCGGAGCGCATTACTCCATGTGGGAAGCCGACCGCCTGCCCGCCATCTGCCGGATCATCGTTGACTCGGGCGAGGAGGCGACCACGTCGGTCGTGCCGTTGCCGGTCAGTGCAGGGACAGCACCAACTTCATAGAGCCTTGCCGGACCGGCACCGTTGACGCAATGGCGCCGAGTGCCGGTCCGTAGCTCCAGTCGGCGATGAGGAATCGGCCCCAGTGATGCTCCGCCCACCCCTCGGCTGGTTCGCCAGCGGGCAGGTGCGCCAGGTCCGCGGTCCACAGCGTGTCGAGGGTGAGGGCGCCGACCTTGACCAGTGCCTCACGGCGTACCCACTGCCGCAGAAACGCGACGTCCGGGCCGGTGCACGCGTCGCGGACGGGGCCGGCGGCCTCGCTGGGCCGATCCCGGGCAAGCTCACGGTCGCCGGGGCCCGAGCGGAACGCTTCGAGGTCGACGCCGACGGGCCCGGGGGCCGCGGCGGCGGCCACGTAACCGGACGCGTGGGCGAGGCTGACCCCCAGCTCCGGCGCCTCGGCGACGCTCGGACGACCGTGCGGCCCGCCGCACTCCGGGCAGCGCTGCCGCCAGGTCAGCCGGCTGGCCGGCAGGTCCAGCACGGCCGCGGCGCACGCGCGGGCCAGCACGTGTGCCGCCACGAAGTCGTCCTGGTCACGGTCGAACCGTAGCCGCACCATCCGGTCATGCTCGGCGCCGCTGAGCATGCGGGCGGCGCCCGGCACCTCGGCCAGTAGCTCCGGCGTGGCTGCGGCGACCAGGATCGGCTGCACGACGCCATCATGCGGCCAGGGTTCTCGGTATTTCTTCGGCGGCTTCCCGCTCTAGATGTAGCCCGACACGGTCAGCCCGTCAGGGGCGGCCCGCCCGGCTCAAAGAGAGGAGCGGTCCCGGCGATGAACGGATGCTGCGCGCCGCCCGACTCGCGTCCCCAGAACCTCGTCGACCAAGGGCGAGCATCATGATCACGCCGACAGCCTAGTGGTGCGCAAGATGATCGAGCATCTGGTCGTGTTCTCGTTCCGCGCCGGGATCAGCTGGGACGATCCCCGTTCCCGTGCGGCCGAGCTCCTCACGCTGGAGCACCCTAAGAACATCCCGGAGATCGTGACGTGGTTTGCGGGACGCAATGTCACAACCCGCCCGGATGCCGGCGACTTCGCAGTCGCCGGCCTGTTCCTCGACCGCGCGGCGCTGCAGAGGTACCTCGTCCACCCACATCATCAGCTCGGCGTCCGAGCCTGGCGGGAGCTGGCTACCTGGGCGGTCGTCGACCTGCAGGTGGAAGCGGACACCGTCCACCGGCACGGGGCACGACTACTGTCGCGGCGGTCCGGCGAGCAGTTGCCGGACGGAGCACGACCATGACTGCAGGTATCGCGGCGATGCGATGCGCGATTGTCGTCGACCAATCGTTGCCGCCGGGACTGGCCGCAAACGCGGCCAGCGTCATCAGCATGACCCTGGGCCAGCAGGTGAACGGCCTCGTCGGACCGGACGTCAAGGACGCCGACGGGTACGTCCACGCCGGCATCGTGCTCATCCCGATGCCGATCCTGACTGCCGCGGCCCCGGACTTGCAGTCGATCCGTGAGAGCGCCGTCCGCTCCGAGGGCGCGGTGCTGGTCGGCTTCACCGGCCTGGCCCAGTCCTGCCGGACGTATGACGAGTACGTCGACCGGATGGCGCAGGTGCCTGCGGCCGGGCTCGACTACGTCGCCATCGGGCTGTTCGGGCCCAAGAGGCTGGTCAACAAGTTGACGGGCAGCTTGCCGCTATTGCGGTGAGCGAACGAACCGAGGGGAACGCATGTTCACAGTCTTCGACCCAGAGCTGCACCGTTTCGCCCAGCGCGTTCTGGCCGAGCAGCGGGCATTCGACAACGGCGACCTCGACGCGGAGACGCTGGACCGGCTGCAGTGGGAGCGGCTGCGCGAAACCCTTCGTTACACGCGGGAACGTTCCCCCTTCTACCGGGAGCGGCTGGCCCAGCTGTGCGAGGACGACATGGCCGAGCTGGACCGGGACACCTTTTCCTCTCTCCCGTTCACGACCAAGGAGGACCTGCGCCGGCACCAATTCGGGATCCTGTCCCGCCCGGTCGAGGATGCCTGGGTCTTCTACGAGACCACCGGCACGACCGGCGCGGCAACCCCCTGCCCGCGGGACAACCGCGACTCGATCGTCAACAACATCGCGCTGACCGTCTGCTACGACACCATCCTGCGGGAGCACGGGGACCGGCACGTGGCAGCGGTGATGGGGCCGTCGGAGTTGCACTCGACCGGTGACACGTTCGGTGAGGTCTTCCGCAACCTGGGTCACACCGTGGTGAAGATGTGGCCGCACTCCCCGGTGGTCGGCTTCCACAGGGCCCTCACTCTCCTGGACACGCTGGGCGTCACCGTCCTGGTCTGTACCCCGGGCACGGCGATTGCGCTGGCGAAACACGCCGCCCGGCAGGGCATTGACCTGCCTCGCGACCTCGGCGTCCGGGTCATCCTGGCGGTCGGCGAGCTGGCCACCCCGTCGATGCTGGACAACCTCGGCGGCCTGTGGGGGGCGAGGGTCTACAACTGCATGTACGCCTCGCAGGAAGCCTCCATCCTGGCTGCCTGCCGTGCCGACGGGCTGCTGCACACCGTGCCACTGAACAACTACTACGAGGTTGTGGACCCGCACACCAGCGCGGCGGTCCACCGTGTCGACGGCGAGCGCCAGGGTGAGCTTGTCGTGACGAGCCTCTACCAGGGCAGCAAGCCGCTCATCCGCTACCGCACCGGTGACCTCGTCCGCGTCGCGGACCCGGTCGCCGGGTCGTCCTACCCCTCGGCGACGCTGCGCCCCCTCGGCCGGATCCGCGACGTTCTCACCCTCGCCGGGCGGGAGATCACGGCCTACGAGATCGAGGACGCCATCTTCCGGCGAGTGCGGACGGTGCTCGACTACCAGGTCCTGATCGACGAGCGCGCCGGGAGGGACGTCCTCACCGTGCGACTAGAGACCGTGCGCGGGGCCGGGCCGGGACCCGCGCAGCTCTCGGCCCTGGTGACCGGCATCGATGCAGAGCTCGGCGTCGAGGCGCAGGTGCGCCTCGAGAAGGTGGATGCCATCTCGAGCACGGGTGCAATGGTGAGCTGGAAGGCCGCCCGCATCCATGACCGCCGCAGCGGTGCGGGGCCCGAGCGGCAGGCCGCCCTGGCGATCGCCGGTCAGCGGGCAGCGCCGTGACCTGCCTCGGCCCGCCGCCCGTGCGCACTATCAGCGAGTCCGGCCCTGCCGGGCGGTGGGTGCTGCACGATGGAGCGATCCGGCCGGCCGGCGAGGTGCGGCTGACCGCCTCGACCCAGGCGCTCAACTACGGCACCGGCGTCTTCGAGGGCATCCGGTCCTACCGCGACGCAGCCGGGGGAGGGGCGAACCTGTTCCGGCTGCGCGAGCACTACGCGCGGCTCGCGCAGGGCGCGCGCCTGCTACGGATAGACCTCGGTTTCGGGGTGGACGAGCTTTCTGCGCTGACCGTCAAGCTGCTGCAGCGAAACGGCCACCAGCAGGATGACGCCTACATCCGGCCGCTCGCTTACAAGCTTGCGCTGGAGCCAGGCGCCTCCTTCGGCGTGAAGCTCCGGCAGGTCACCTCGGCGCTGACCGTCGTCACCCTGCCGATGGGCAGGTACGTGCCGGCGCAGGGTGTCCGCTGCCGCACCAGCGCGTGGCGCCGCGTGCCGGACGCGGCGCTACCGGCCAGGTTCAAGATCACCGGCGGGTACGCGAACAACGCGATAGCCGCCGACGATGCTCATTCCGCCGGTTTCGACGACGCGATCCTCCTCGACATGCACGGCTATGTCGCGGAGGCCAGCACGGCCAACATCTTCCTCGTCCATCGCGGAGAGCTCATCACGCCGCCGGCCGGAGCGGACATCCTGCCAGGGATCACTCGAGCCAGCGTCATCGAGCTGGCCCGGCGCGAACTGAGTGCCGTCGTGGTGGAGCGGCCGGTTGCCCGCTCGGAGCTGCTCACGGCCGACGAGGTGTTCCTCACCGGAACCGGCGTCGAGGTGGTCGGCGTCCCCGACGTCGATGGCGAGATCATCGGGGAGGGCGGGGTCGGGCCGGTGACGCGCGCCCTGGCCCGGCTCTATGACGCCGCCGTGCGGGGCCGGCTCGACGGCTACCGGCACTGGTTGACCCCCGTGCCGGGCGGCTCCGGGCCGACCCGCGAATCCCTCGCTGGGACAGGCACGGTGCAGGGTGGGCCGACGTGATCCTCCTCGATGGCCGCGCAGTGCGCAGACATCTCCCCTATCCGGTGGCGCTGCTCGCCGCGCGCGAAGCCCTGATGAGCTTCAGCGCCGGGCGGGTGCAGCAACCGCTGCGCACCGTCATTCGAGGCGGAGAGCACGGGGTCTTCGGGGCCATGCCGGTGCAGGTGCTGGACGGGCCGGCCGCAGGTTTCGGCGTCAAGACAGTCGTGGTCAAGCACGGCAACGCCGCTCGCGGGCTGCCGTCCCACGTGGGGTTCGTCCTGCTCTTCGACGCCGACACCGGCAGGCCGACGGCGGCCCTGGACGCGGCTGCCGTCACCGAAATCCGTACCGCTGCCTGTTCGGCCGTGGCCACTGCCGCCCTGGCCGGGCCTGCTGCTGGTGAGGTGGCCGTTCTCGGCACCGGAGCGCAGGCACGAGCCCACCTGCAGGCTTTGCTCGCCGTTCGGCCGCTGGACCGCGTCCGGGTGTGGGGGCGCGACGCCCAGCGGGCCGAGCGGTTCTGCGGCTGGGCGGTGCAGACCCTCGGACTGGACACCCACCGCGCCGCGAGCCCGGCCGAGGCAGCGCGAGGCGCTGGCATCATCTGCACCACCACCGCGGCCTGCGAGCCGCTGCTCTCGGCCGCAGACATCACGGCCGGCGCCCACATCAACGCCGTCGGCGCATGCCAGCCCGGCTTCCGAGAGCTTGCCGGTGATCTGATGGCGTCGGCGACTGTGCTCGTCGACTCCCGTGAGTCGGCGCTGGCCGAGTCCGATGAGCTGCGGCAACCAATGCGGGAGGGGTTGTTCGGCCCGGAGCACGTGGTCGCCGAAGTAGGCGAAGTCCTGCTCGGGAGCCACCCGGGCCGCCGGGATCCGCAGGAGGTCACCGTCTTCGACTCGGTGGGCCTCGCCGTCCTGGACGTCTTCGCCGCCTGGCACGCGACCCAGGCAGCCCGCCGTTCCGGGGGAGAGCAGGAACTCGACCTCACCTAAGTGGTCGCCACCCGAAGTTCGTGGGGGGGTGCCGGCCCAAAGTGTCAGGTTGACCCCTAAGACCCGCAGTGACAAGTGTCCATCAAGCCGCAGTGCGGCCCTAACCTGACGTCCCGGGGCTACTCTTCCTGACGTCAGGCTGGGCTACACCCAACCCGACGCCGCTGGTGGTTTCAGGTCTACGGTTCGCGCACGACGTCAGCCAGGACGGCGGTCGCCATTATTCGGACGGCGTCGAGCTCTGGCGGGGTGCCGGTACGGTCGGCGAACATCAGATGCCCTGCGCCGATCAGAGTGAGGGCGAGGGTGCCGACGTCGGCGTCGGCCGCGATGCGGCCCACTCCCCGCTCGCTGGTGAGGTAGGCAGTGATCATGGCGGTGGCTTCCGTCAAGAGCGGAACGCCAATCGGCCTGGCCTGGCGTAGCCGGGCGCGCAGGTCATCGTGGAAGGTAATGAGGGCGACGATCGCCACCGCCACTGACTCGAACAAGGTCATCAGCGCGTCGGCGAGGTTGTCGGCGACCGTGCGGGTTCCGGCGGACTCACGCAGGGCGGCGGCCTGGGTGTCCAGCCTGGCGATGCGATCGAGCACCAGCTCGGCGAGGAAGGC
>Ga0207930_1000492_pt1 | contig 12284 bp, 10 predicted proteins | sample NGESurshal092012_7_FD_184477 | JGI IMG/M metagenome (GOLD analysis project Ga0207930, IMG submission 184477) | Arctic peat soil microbial communities from Barrow, Alaska - NGEE Surface sample 210-3 shallow-092012 (SPAdes) | ecosystem: Environmental > Terrestrial > Soil > Wetlands > Peat ... | reverse complement strand
ACGAGGTGGTCTTCAACTTCGGGGCCAATCCGAGTTCGGACTGGATGCTCCGCGCGAGCACGGCCAAGAACGCCGACATCGTCGTGACCTTTGAAGGCTCCTATGACACTCCCGGGACGAACCCCTACACGGCGTGGCAACCAGCGAGCTGGGAGCAGCGTTACCCAGCCAGCGACTTCGCTGCCCTGGTGTATGACGCACCGAGCACAACCGGCACTCCACAACCCACGTCTGCCTGCAACCGACTAAAGCAACAGCGCATCGGCTACGTCTACGTCGGCACGTGGTACAGCGAACTCGCCCCCTACTACGGTGACCTCGCTAGCGCTTGTTGACGTTCCATGGCCGAATGACCGAACGACGGCCGCCGCCGATGACGGCGGTGGCCGTCGCGCCGCGTTGCAGGCGCGGCTACACTGAGGAACGCTCCGAGCGCAACCTGCAAGGCATTAGCAATCGCCGTCCGGCGGATCAAGCAGTCCGACACGGCACAGGTCGTCCTCAACGATCTGATCCCGATGGCCGGGTGGTGGTGCTCGTCCTGCTACCACCTCGTCCAGGAACGCCACCCGTCCACCAGCCTCGCTACGCCGGCCACGTCATCCCGCATGCGGCGTGAGGCACCCTCCAGAAGAGCCGCACCCGTTCGATACGGTGGGGCACGTTGCGGCTATCCGGGGGGGCGCCGCGGCGGCGAGCGGGGGGCGCCGCGGCGGCGACGGGGGAGGCGCCGCGGCGACGCGCCGCCAGCGTAGCTCCGCCAACAGCAAGTTCCCAGGGCGAGGGGAACACACTCCGCCGCCGTCTCCGATGCGGACACGTGGCACGGGGGGGACGACTGCGGCGGGGTCAGCGGCCGGGCGGCCGACCCCCGTACGTGACTGACCCGTGACCCTGCCAGACCTCTTATATCGCGCAGTGCGTCTGAGATCAGGCGGACTCGCGCTCCCGCAGCCGCTGGCTGATCACTCCAGTGATGCCGTCGCCGCGCATGCTCACGCCGTACAGCGCGTCGGCGATCTCCATCGTCCGCTTCTGGTGGGTCACGACGATCAGCTGTGACGTGGCCCGCAGCGAGGAGATCAGCTCCAGCAGCCGGGACAGGTTCACGTCGTCGAGCGCGGCCTCCACCTCGTCGAGCACGTAGAACGGGGACGGCCGGGCCCGGAAGATCGCCACCAGCAAGGCGATCGCGGTCAGCGACCGCTCGCCGCCGGATAGCAACGACAGCCGCTTGACCTTCTTGCCCGGCGGTCGGGCCTCGACTTCGATCCCCGTGGTCAGCAAGTCCGTTGGGTCGGTCAGCGACAGCCGGCCCTCCCCGCCGGGGAACAGGGTGGCAAACACCGTCTCGAACTCCCGGGCTGTGTCGGCGTACGCCGCCGCAAACACCTCGGTGATCCGTTCGTCGACGTCACGCACCACTGTCAGCAGGTCGCGTCGGGTGGCCTGCAGGTCGGTCAGTTGCGTGGATAGGAAGGCGTGCCGCTCCTCCAGCGCCGCGAACTCTTCCAGCGCCAGCGGGTTGACCCGGCCCAGCTGGGCCAGCGCGCGCTCGGCGGCGCAGGCGCGCTTCTCTTGCTCTTCCCGGACGTACGGCGCGGGGGCGGCGGCGGCGGGGGCGTCGGCGTCGGCGGCGGCGGCGGCATCGGCGGACGGTGGCACGGCGACGTCAGGGCCGTACTCGGCGACCAGGGTGTCGACCGGTACGCCGAACTCCTCGGCTGCGCGGGCGCCGAGCGCTTCAATCCGCAGCCGCTGCTCAGCTCGCGCCACCTCATCGCGATGAACCACGTCGGTCAGCCGTTCGAGCTCACCGGCGAGCTCGCGGACCCGGGACCGCACGGACTGCAGCTCGGTCTCCAGGGCCTGGCGGACGTCGTGGGCCGCCGACCGCTCGGCCGCCGCAAGCGCCACTGAGGCGTGCGCTCGCTCCACCGCGGCCGTGGCGACCTCGCTGACCTCGTCCGCGCGGACCGCACCTTCGGCCCGCGCGGCCAACCGAGCCGCAAGCCGCGCCCTAGCGGTGCGTTCCGCGGCCGCCGCCCGAGTCAGCGACTCCGCCCGGCCGGCGAGCCCGCGAGCGCGCTCTTCCTGGGTTCGCACCGCCAACCTGGCCAGGACCTCCGCCTCCCGGGCCGCCGCAGCGGCGAGTGCCAACCGGTCCCGCTCCGCGGTCGAGGGTTCGCCCTGCGCTGGTGCCTGCTGCGCCGTCCGCAACCGGTCCTCAAGCTCAGCCAGGCCGGCAAGATCCCGGTTGCGCGCCTGCTCGCCCCGAACCCGCGCCGTGGCGACCCGTTCGGCCTCATCGTCGGCCGCTCGAGCGGTCGAGGACAGCAGGGCCAGCTGCTCGGTCAAGGCCGACATGCGGGCGTCGGAGTCGTGCAGCGCGGCCAGCGCGGCGTCGGCCTCGGCGGCAGCCGCGGCCAGCTCCTCGCGCGCCCCAACGATGGCGAAGCGCAGCCGCTCGCCCCGATGCCTGGCCTCGTCGCGTCGGCGCTCGGCCTCATCGACGGCAGCCTGCACTTCCAACAGACTGGGCGCCGAGCGCGACCCACCGACGGCCCAGTTGGCGCCGAGCAGGTCACCTTCGGCAGTGACCGCTCGCACCGACGGGTCAGCCGTCACCACGGCCAGGGCCTCGTCCAGTGTCGCCACCATGGCGACCCGGTGCAGCAGCCGACGTACGACGGGCGCCAACGCCTCCGGCGCCGCGATGACCTCGGTAAGCCAGCGGGCACCCGCCGGCGGCGGCGCGTCCCCCGGATCCGGCGGTGAGATCGCCGGTGGGTCGCGATCGTCGTCGGCGCGACCGCCGGCGATCAGCAGGCCGGCCCGGCCATCCTCTCCAACCCGGAGCACCCGCAGGGCCGCCGCCGCGTCCGCGGGCGAGGTGACGGCCACCGCGTCGGCGGTGGCACCGAGCGCTGCGGCCACCGCGGTCTCGCAGCCGAGGTGCACCCGTAGCAAAGCGGCCACGGAACCGAGCACCCCTGGTACCGGCGCGGGGTCGGCTAGCAGCACGCTGCTGCCGTCCCGGCCGGCCAGCCCGACCGCGAGCGCCTCGTGCCGAGCCGCCCAAGTGGAGCGGTCCCGGTCGGCGTCGCGCTCCTGGGTCGCCAGAGCGTCGAGCCGCTGCTGCGCGCCCGCCAAGGTCGTCAGCGCAGTCTCGTGGCGCTGATCCAGCCCCACCTCCCCCCGCTCCAACACGGCGGCCTGCCCCTGCAGCCGGGTCAGCTCGGCGCGGGCGGCTTCGGCCCGCTCGCGAGCCCGGTCGAGAGTGTCGGTGAGCCGGCCGATCTCGGCTTGGGCCGCCCCGGCGCGGCTGCGTAACCCCCCGATCTGGCCGCTGAGTCGAGCGAGCCCCTCGCGGCGGTCCGCGGTGGCGCGCACCGCGGCGAGCAGCGCCCGCTCCGCCTCGGCCAGCTGGTGCTCCACCTCGGCGCGGCTTCGTCCGGCTGCGGCGAGCTCCGCGCGGTCGGTGGCCAGCGCGCTGGCCAAAGCCGCCTCCTGCTCCCGCGCCGCGGCGGCTTCCCGCTCCAGTCCGTCGGGGTCGCGCCCCGGCGGTCCCGCCGGCGGCGGGGTAGCCAGATGGCGAGCCCGCTCCCGGGCCAGCGACGCCGTACCGCCCAACCGCTCGGCCAGCGCCGCCAACCGGTACCAAGTGTCCTGAGCATCGCTGACTCGGGCCGCGGCTGCCGCCGCCTCGATCTCCCGAGCCGACTCCAGTTCCCGGGCGGCGAGCAGCGCGGCCTCGACCTCGGCGCGCCGGGTGCGCACCGCCGTCTCGTCCGCGATCTCGGCGGCCAGCGCGCCGCGCTGGGTGACGAGGTCGTCGGCGAGCAGCCGCAGCCGGGCGTCCCGGCGCTCGGCCTGCACGATGGCCGCCCGCCGCGCTACCTCCGCCTGCCGGCCCAGCGGCTTGAGCTGCCGGCGTAGCTCGGCGGTGAGGTCCGTAAGCCGGGTCAGGTTCACCGCCATGGCCTCGAGCTTGCGTAGCGCCTTCTCCTTCCGCTTGCGGTGCTTGAGGACGCCCGCCGCCTCCTCGATGAACGCCCGGCGATCTTCTGGCGCCGCGGCCAGCACCGCATCTAGCTGGCCCTGGCCGACGATGACGTGCAGCTCCCGGCCAATGCCGGAGTCCGACAGCAGCTCCTGGATGTCGAGCAACCGACACGGCGTGCCGTTGACGGCGTACTCGCTCTGTCCCGACCGGAACATCAGCCGGCTGATCGTCACCTCGGCGTACTCGATCGGCAGGGCGCCGTCGCTGTTGTCGATGGTCAACAGCACCTCGGCGCGGCCCAGCGGCGGCCGGCCGGCGGTGCCGGCGAAGATGACGTCGTCCATCTTCCCGCCGCGCAGGGACTTGGCCCCCTGCTCACCCATCACCCAGGCGAGCGCGTCGACCACGTTGGACTTGCCGGCCCCGTTGGGTCCGACCACACAGGTGATGCCAGGCTCGAAGCGAAGCGTCGTGGAAGACGCGAAGGACTTGAAGCCCCGGAGGGTGAGGCTTTTCAGGTGCACGCGCGAGACTCCTGGCCACCCGGCGCGAACGGCTGGCGGTGGACGGCGGGCGGGGGACAGCGGGCGGGGCTTCTCGGCATCGGAACAGGTGCTGGTTATGCGCGGGGCGTTGTCGGCGACCCTACCGACGCCGCGCGCCACTACCGGCCAGACGCGCCGGGCTGGGCTCGGCCAACCGCAGCCCCACCAACCCAGACATGCGTGAAGGGACGCCGATCGGCGTCCCTTCGGGGCGGAAGCTGCGGAAGCTACAGAGTCGAGCGGCTCAGGTGAGCGCGGGCTCGGACTCCGACAGTCGAATGATGTCGGCGTCATGGACGCTGACCGCGGACATCAGCGCTTCGTTCGTCTCCTGGCTTCGGTTCAGCTCACTCTCGAGCTCACGCACCCGTAGCCGCAGTCGGCGCACCTCGGCAAGCAGCTGAGGGTCCGAGCTGATACCTACGTAGCCGAACAGGGCCTTAGCCATTGGGATCCTCCACAGAAACTCAGGTGCATCGGTCGACGACGTTGCCGCCCGGCTGTATCAAGGTGCTCGGGGCTGACTCCTAGAGTGACACCTGAGTCTCGGTGGGTCAACGGCCGTGTTACATCCAGGTCACATTCAGGCGCCTCGCGACGCAGCGTCACGACTCCCGAAAGCCGGTCAACCCACCGCGGGCGGCCGACCAGCGCTCGGTGACGCCCCGCACCCGACCCGGCGCTGCCGACCCGCGCAGGGCAGCGAGCAGGGCGCGGCACGCCGGCTCTGGTCCCTCGGCGACCACCTCCACCCGGCCGTCGTCGAGGTTGGTTGCCGTACCCACCAAGCCCAGATCCAACGCCCGGCTGCGGGTCCACCAGCGGAAGCCCACCCCCTGGACGTGGCCGCGCACCCAGGCGGTCAGCCGGATGCCATCAGCCGCCGCGCGGTTCACCAGCGCGCCCGGCGTGGCCGCGGCTGACAGCGGGGGCAGGTGTAGCTGGACCGGTTCATGAATTTCTCTCGGCGGATCGGCGTGCCGCAGCGCCGACACGGTTGCCCGGCCCGGCCGTACACCGCGAGTTCTCGGGCAAACAACCCACTGACTCCTTCGGCAGAGACATACGTAGCGTCAAATGACGTGCCACCCGCGGTCAGCGCCTCGGCCAGCACGGCGCGCAAACCGGCGAGCAGTCGGGCGACCTCCGGTCCGCGCAGGGTCTCGGTCGGTCGGGCATAGTGCAGGCTGGCCCGCCACAGCCCCTCGTCGGCGTAGATGTTGCCGACCCCGCTGACCAACTTCTGGTCGAGCAGGGCGCGCTTGATTCCGGTCCGCCGCCGGCGCAGCGCCCCCCGGAACGCGACCGGGTCGAACGCCGGATCCAGCGGGTCAGGAGCGATGTGCCGGATGCCGGCCGGCTGCCCCGCGCCGCCGGTCACCTCGCTGGCCACCACGGCCAAGCCGCCGAAGGTGCGCTGGTCGACGTAGCGCAGCTCATGGCCACCGTCGAGAAAGACCAGGCGCACCCGCAGGTGCGTCTCGGCGGGCTTGTCCGGCGGTACGACGAGTAGCTGGCCACTCATGCCCAGGTGGGCCTGGAGGACGTCCCCGGAGTCCAGCGGCAACCACAGGTACTTACCGCGCCGGCGGGCGGCTTCAATCCGGCGGCCGGCCAACAGGGCGATGAAGTCGGATTCCCCGGCAAGATGGCGCCGGATCGCCCGCGGATGGCCGACAGTCACCGTGGCTACCGTCCGCCCGACGACTCCGCGCTCCAGGCCTTGCCGCACCACCTCGACCTCGGGCAGCTCGGGCACTAGTCGTCCGGCGGAGCGGAGTCCTCGGACGGCCCCGTCCCCTCGGACGGCCCCGTCCCCTCGGACGGCCCCGTCCCGTCGAGACGCCCGGTTGGGCCGACCGGCCGCGCCCCATCGACGGCATGCAGCGCGTCCCAGGCGGCCTGGGCGGCGCGCTGTTCCGCCTCCTTCTTGGTCCGGCCGTTGCCGCCGCCCCAGATCCGCTCCCCCATGACCGCGTGCGCGATGAAGCTGCGGGCGTGGTCGGGGCCGGTCGCGGTCACGTCGTACCGCGGCACGCCAAGCCCCCGGGCGGCGGTCAGCTCCTGCAGGCTGGTCTTCCAGTCCAGCCCCGCGCCTAGCCGTGCGGACTCGGCGATGACCGGGTCGAACAGCCGGTGCACCACGGTGGCGGCAGTCCCGATGCCGCACTCGACGAAGACGGCTCCCAACAGCGCCTCTACCGTGTCCGCGAGGATTGAGCTCTTGTCCCGACCACCGGTGCTCTCCTCCCCCCGACCGAGCCGCATCCAGCGGCCGAGACCCAGCTGACGCGCCACGTCGGCCAGAGCCGTCATGTTCACCACGCCGGAGCGCAGCTTGGCCAGCTGTCCCTCGGCCAGATCCGGATGACCGCGGTAGAGGGCCTCGGTCACGACCAGCCCGAGGACCGAGTCGCCAAGGAACTCCAGCCGCTCGTTCGTCGGCAGGCCGCCGTGCTCGTAGGCGTAGGACCGGTGGGTGAGGGCCTGACCGAGCAGAGCGGGCGATAGCGGGATCCCGAGCGTCGCCTCCAGCGCGGTGTACGCCGGGTCCACGCCTTCACCGTCCGGGTTGACCGCGCTCATCGCCCCGCCTGCGCCAGTACGGATCGGACCCAGGCCGGCCGACACCCGAAGTCGGTCGACCAGCTCACCCAGCGTAGCCCGCGGCCGACGGGCCGCGACGCCTCCACCTGCGGACTCAGACCGGGATGACCACGCGGTCGTTGTAGGTGCCGCAGGTGGGGCAGGCGACGTGCGGCAGCTTGACCGAACGGCAGCGCTTGCAGGTCGAGTACGCCGGGGCGCTCGCCTTCCACTGCGCGCGCCGGGAATGGGTGTTGCTGCGGGACATCTTCCGCTTCGGGACGGCCACGGTCTACGGCTCCGGATCTGTGCGATGGGCAGGGTCTGGGTCGGCGGGCGCCGGTCCGGTGGCAAGTCGGCTCAATGCTGCCCAGCGCGGGTCGGGACGCTCGTGCGTGTGGTCGACCGGCAGCTCGGCCCACGGTTGGCCGCACTCGACGCACAGCCCCGGGCAGTCCGGGCGGCACAGCGGCGTCAGCGGCAGCGCGAGCACCACGGCGTCGCGCAGTGCTGGCTCCAAGTCGAGCAGGTCACCGTCGAGCCGGCTGACCTCCTTGTCGTCGCGCTCGGTGTCCGGGTGGCCAGCATCGCAATAGACGCAAAGCTCCTGCAGCTCCGCCTGCACGGTGTCCGCGACCTCGCCCAGGCACCGGCCGCACTCACCGGCGAGCGCCGCGGTGACGGTGCCGGACACCAGCACCCCCTCCATCACCGCCTCGAGCCGAAGATCGAGGGTAAGGCTGCTGCCCGCCGGTACGCCGACCAGCTCCAGGCGCAGGCTGGCGGGCGCCGGAACCGAGATCCGCACCCGCCGCATGGACCCGGGCCGTCGAGGAAGCCCGCGGGTGGCGAGCACCAGCGGCCGACGTGGGTCGAGTCGGGAGGGCGAGGTAGGTCGGGCAGACACCAGGACTTTCTTCCGGGACAGGTGCGCGGCGGCCGGGGCAGCACTCGCTCAGACCGGCTGGAGGAGCAGGCCCGGACCCGCGCCGGTGCGGCCGAATCTGACCCAGTGTAACGGCGGGCCCGGGGCAGCATCGCGGGTCGGACGCATACCGGGCGCGGACAGGATGTGGTGGACGGTCGCCAGGTTACCCGAGCCGCGGGGTGGAGTCGATCTGTATCACCGCCGATGCGCGCCGGCGGAATCGGACGGCGGGCGCGGGGCCGGTGTCGCCTCGACCCGCCCGGCGAGGGTACGTCGACCATGCTCCACCGCCACCAGCGTCTCGTCCAGCAGCGCCCCGACCGCGGCGAGCTTGCGGTCGACGTAGGAGTCGGTCTCGTCCCGGACCTGCTCGGCCCCGGCGTGCGCGTCCCGGACGAGTCGCTCCGCCTCCTCGGTCGCCGCGGCGGTGATCTCGGTCTGAGCCACCAGGCGGGCCCGCTCGGCCTGGGCCGACTCGACGATGCGACCGGCCTGCGCGCGAGCGTCTTCGACGATCCGCCCGGCCTGCTCCCGACCGTCTCCGATGATCGCCTCCCGACGCTCGAGCACCCAGCGGGCGTCTTGCAGCTCGGCGGGCAACTGCTCCCGCAGATCGCTGACCAGCTGCACCAGCTCGCCGCGGTTCACCACGCAGGAGCCCGACATCGGCATCGACCGAGCGTTCTCGACCAGCGCGAGGATCTGATCGATCGTGCTGTGCACGTCCACGGCAGCCCTTTCTGGTGCGCCGCGCGGCGAGCCGCCGATCCGGCGCCCGGTCCTCAGTCGACGCGAGTCTGCGCGAGCCGTTCTGTCAGCCGACGGTACACACCCGCGGGCACCAGCTTCGAGACGTCACCGCCGTACGTCGCAACTTCCTTGACCAAGCTGGAGGACAGGAATGAGTAGAGCGGGTTGGTCGCCATGAACAGCGTCTCCACCTCGGCCAGACCGTGGTTCATCTGCGCCATCTGCAGCTCGTAGTCAAAGTCGCTGACCGCCCGCAGCCCCTTCACCGCGACCGGAATGTCGTGGCGGCGGCAGTAGTCCACCAGCAGCCCGCCGAATGAGTCGATCACGACGTTGGGCAGGTGGGCGGTCGCCTCGGCCAGCTGCTCGATCCGCTCAGCTACGGTGAACAGGCCGCTCTTGTTCTTGTTGATCAGGACGCCGACGACGACCTCGTCGTAGATGGCGCTGGCCCGCTCGATGATGTCGAGGTGGCCGCAGGTCACCGGGTCGAACGACCCCGGGCAGACGGCTCGGCGCCGGGGGCGTCCCGACGGATCAGCGGGCATCGGTGCGGTCCGTTCGCGACATCGGGGGCCGGGCTGGTGGGGCGGCGCGACCGTACCAGAGCGTTCCTTCCCCATACCGGCGGTCCCGCACCGCTTCGATGCCGGCCGGCCAGCGCAGCGGATCGGCGCGACTAGCCCGCTCGACCGCGAGCACGGCGCCGGCGGCCAGCCACTCCCGCTCGACCAGAGCGCGCAGCACCGTAGCGAGGTCCGGGGCGGCCAGCGCGTACGGCGGGTCGGCGAGCACCACGCCGTACGGCGTCGGCGGCGGCCCGGCGGCGACCACGCGTTCCACCCGGTCGGCGTTGACCTCGGCGCCCAGCAGTGTCAGCGCGCGCACGTTGGCCCGCAGCGCGGCCACCGCGCCCGGACCGGATTCCACCAGCGTGACGTGGCTGGCCCCGCGAGACAGCGCCTCCAGCCCGAGGGCGCCGGAGCCGGCGTAGAGGTCGAGCACCCGAGCGCCGCGCAGCTCGACCAGCGTGGCCAGCGTGGAGAACAGCCCCTCCCGCGCTCGGCCGCTGGTCGGCCGGGTGCCCTTTCCCGGCGGTACGGCGATCGGCCGTCCGCCGGCCGATCCGCCCATGATCCGGGTCACGGCCCCGTCACGCCTTCTCCAGGTACTCGGCCCGGTCCTCGTCCAACATGTTGGCGATGGCGGCGGCCAGCGCTGGATGCGCGGTCAGGTCCGGGTCGACCGCCACCACCGCGCTGGCTTCGTCCCGGGCAGAGCGGATCAGGTCTTCATCGCGCAGCAGGGAGAGCAGCCGGACGTGGCTGCGGCGGCCGGACTGCGCAGCCCCCAGCACGTCCCCCTCGCGGCGCTGGCCGAGGTCCGCTCGGGCCAACTCGAAACCATCCGTCGTCGCCGCCACCGCCTGCAGGCGCTCCCAGCCTGGCGTGGTTTCGCCGGCATCCGCCACCAGCAGGCACCACGCCGCCGCAGATCCCCGGCCGACCCGGCCGCGTAGCTGGTGCAGCTGGGAGATCCCGAACCGGTCGGCGTCGAGCACCACCATGACGGTGGCATTCGGGACGTCAACCCCGACCTCGATCACGGTCGTGGCGACCAGGACGTCGATCTCGCCGGCGGCGAACCGGCGCATGACCGCGTCCTTGTCCTCCGCCGACAGCCGACCGTGCAGGCCGGCCACCCGCAGACCGGCAAGCGGGCCGTCCATCAGCCGCGGCAGCTCCTCGAGCACCGCAGCCGCTGGAGGCCGGGCCGGTGGGTCGCCGTCGGTGGCGTCCCCGTTGGCGGGTGGGTCGAGGTCGGCGTCTTCGCCGGCCGCAGTGGCGTCCTCGTCGGCCGCCGCGTCGCCAATCCGCGGACAAACCACGAAGGCCTGGTGCCCGGCCGCCACCTCGTCGCGAACGCGTCGCCACACCCCGTCCATCCATCGCCGCCGGCTCTGGGCCACCACGTAGGTCTGCGTGGTCGCGCGACCGGCCGGCAGCTCCGTCAGGGTCGATGTCTCCAGGTCGCCGTACACGGTCATGGCGACCGTGCGGGGGATCGGCGTCGCCGTCATCACCAGGACGTGCGGCGGCCGGTCGCCCTTGGCTCGCAGCGCGTCGCGCTGCTCGACGCCGAAGCGGTGCTGCTCGTCGATCACGACCAGCCCGAGGTCAGCGAAGCCGACACCCTCCTCGAGCAGGGCGTGGGTGCCAACCACGATGCCGGCCTGGCCGGCGGTGGCGTCGGCGAGGGCTTGGCGCCGGACGGCTGCACCCAGCGAGCCAGTGATCAGCGCCACCCGGGTGGCGACATCGGCCGCGCCCAGCTCGCCGGCGCACCCGAGCGGTCCGAGCAGGTTGCGCAGCGACCGGAGGTGTTGGGTGGCCAGCACCTCCGTCGGCGCCAACAGCGCCGCCTGACCACCGGCATCGACGACGGCCAGCATCGCCCGCAGCGCGACCACTGTCTTGCCGGACCCGACCTCCCCCTGCAACAGCCGGTGCATCGGGTGATCAGCGGCGATCTCTCGCGCCAGCAGCTCGCCGACCTCCCGCTGGCCGCCGGTGAGCGCGAACGGGAGCCGCGCATCGAACGCCGCCAACAGCCCGTCCGCTCGGCCGGGACGCGGGGTCGCGGGCAGCCGGCCGGCCGCCGCCCGCCGCTGCGCCAAGGTGGCCTGGAGCGCGAACGCCTCGTCCCACTTGAGTCGGAGCTTGGCCCGTCCGGCGTCTGCTCGGGTGGCTGGTCGGTGGATGCCGATCAACGCGGCCCGCAGGTCGGGCAGGCTGTGCCGCGCGCGCACCGCGGCCGGCAGCGGGTCGTCGAGGTCGTCGAGGGTGTCCAGCAGGATCCGGACGCACCGGTGGACGGTCCAGGACCGCAACTTCCCGCTCACGGGGTAGACCGGCAACAACGCGCCAATGAATCCGGCGGCGACCGCGGCCGGGTCATCGAGGCCATCCAGCAGCTCGTAGTCCGGGTGGGCCAGCTGGCGCTTGCCGTTGAACACCGAGACCTTGCCGGCGAACAGCGCCCGGCGGCCCTCGACCAGGTCCCGCTGCCGCCACGCCTGGTTGAAGAAGGTGAGCAGCAGGGTCCCGCGGCCGTCGCCGATGGTCACCTCCAGCCGGAATCCCGGTCGCCCGGACTGGTTCTTCCGGTGCAGCACGCTCTGCACCTCGGCCAGCACCGTCACGTCTTCGCCGACGGCGAGCGTGGCGAGGTCGGTCAGCTCACCGCGCTCGACGTACCGACGCGGGTAGTGCCGCAGCAGTTCCCCCACCGTGCGTAGGCCCAGCGCGCCGGCCAAGGCCTTGGCACTGCGGTCACCGATGTGCCGACGCAGGGGGTCGTCCAGAGCCGCCACTTCATTGCCTACTCGTCATGGCCTACCCGTCATGGCCTACCCGTCATGGCCTACTCGACGCCGAGCAGGACGGGCCGGTGCAGCTGGCCGACCCGG
>Ga0207930_1000490_pt1 | contig 12299 bp, 10 predicted proteins | sample NGESurshal092012_7_FD_184477 | JGI IMG/M metagenome (GOLD analysis project Ga0207930, IMG submission 184477) | Arctic peat soil microbial communities from Barrow, Alaska - NGEE Surface sample 210-3 shallow-092012 (SPAdes) | ecosystem: Environmental > Terrestrial > Soil > Wetlands > Peat ... | reverse complement strand
TTGGCCGTGACGGCGGGATTCGGTTGCGCCAGCATCGCGCGCTTCGCGGCCACGCGATCGAGGAGATCCTTCCAGGACTTGTCGAACGACGCCGCACCCTCGCGCTGGAGACGGGCCGCGAGCGCCGTATCGTCCACACCGGCCCGCGTGAACGTGGCGAGCACCGCTTCGGCGTCGCCGCCATCAGGGGGCATGACTCCGTCGACCCGGCCGTGATCGGCGAAGGCCAGGAGGGTCTTTTCGGGGATCGTATTGATGGTGTCCGGCGCCGCCAGCGCCTGGACGTAGAGCGTGTCCGGCGCCTCGGGGTCCTTCGTTCCGGTGCTCGCCCAGAGGAGGCGCTGCGGTCGGGCGCCGGCGGCCGCGAGCGTGCGCCAGCGCGGTGACGCCAGCAGGCTGCGGTACTCGCGGTAGGTGCGCCGGGCGATCGCGATGCCGAGGCGATTCCGGAGCGCCGCCGGCACCGTGTCCTTGACCGCCACGTCCCAGCGGCTGACGAAGAGCGAGGCGACGGAGCCGATCCGCGGATCGAGATTCGCCGCGATTCGCCGTTCGATGCCCCGCATGTAGGCCTCGGCCGCGGCGATGTATTGCGCCGCGGAGAAGAGCAGCGTCACGTTGACCGGCATGCCGCCGAAAATCGACTGCTCGATGGCCACGCAGCCTTCCGGTGTGCCCGGAATCTTGATGAACAGATTCGGGCGTTTGGCGAGGCCGTGCAGCTCGGCCGCCGCGCGTATCGTGCCGGCGGCGTCGTCGGCCAGGAGCGGCGACACCTCCAACGACACCCAGCCATCCACTCCGCCGGTGCTGTCGTGGACCGGGCGGAAGAGGTCCGCGGCGCGCACCAGGTCCTCCATCGCGAGCTCGAAGAACAGAGCCTCGCCCGATTTCCCCTCCGCCGCCTTCCGGCGGATGGCGTCGTCGTACAAATCGCCATTCGTCATGGCGTGGTCGAAGATCGTCGGATTGGAGGTCAATCCGGTCACGGACCACTCACTGATATAGCGTCGCAGCGTGCCGTCGTTCAGGATGCCACGGGTAATGTTGTCGAGCCAGAGGCTCTGTCCGAGATCGTGCAGTTGTCGTGTCGCCTTCATAGTTGCTCCTGTTGCAGACGCCCGGCGGCGGTCGCGCCGAGCAGGGCGGGGAGATTGCAGTTGACGAGATCGCCGACCCGCTCGACCGTGACATCGGCCGGGGGATACGCAGTGAGGTTCGCGGGATCGAGCGCGTAATGGCCCTGGCGCGCGAACACCGTCGTTACACGGTCACGCCAGATCTTCTTCATCATGGCCAGAATGTGCAGCTTGTCGTCGACCATGACGTAGTGCCGGGCTGGAAAACGCCCGGCCACCGCGTCCAGCATCCGCTCCTTGTGAACATAGATCAGCACGCGGCCCTCGACAGCCGCCCAGAGCCCCGAGCGCTGGATCTTGCGCGGCTGGAACACGACATCGCCATCCGACAGAATGACCGTCAATCCCAAGGTCCGCAGGTGTCGGATGGCGTGGAGCGCAGCGGGGTACAACCGGCTCGCGAACGGATAGTCGACCAGAAACGAGGACATCAGGAGCAACCGGGGATCGCACAGGTCACCCAGCCGGTAACGCTGCAGCGCGCCCAGGTAGTCGGCGTACCCGAGCTCGCTGCGCAGCTGCTCGAGGATCGCCCAGTAGCGGTCCCGGCTCGGCGGCCCGAACTCGCGCGCGAGGTGTTCGCGGAGATCCTCCTCGACGACATCGTTGTCGAGCAGCGTGTTGTCGCAGTCGAGAAGAAAGACGACGTCATCTGGCGACGTCACGCCGTCTCCTCGTCGAGCATGGGGTTGTGCCAGCCGCCGTCGGCCGCGATGAGCGCGTCCGCCTCTTTGGGACCCCAGCTGCCCGGCTTATAGGAACGCACCGGACGGTGGGTCTTCAGGACCCTATCGACCACCGCCCATGCGGCCTCGACCGCGTCCTCGCGGGTGAAGAGCGCTCCGTCGCCGGCCATCGCGTCGGTCAGGAGCCGCTCGTACGGCGTCTCCTCTCCCGGTTGATGATCGACGAGGTAGAGCTCCCGCTGGTCGCCGACGAACTCCTTGCCGACGCGTTTTACGCGAGCGGCGAGGGCAACGGCGGAATTGGGGGAAAGCCTGAACCGCAGGTAGTTGGCCGGGCCGGCTTTCGGCGCCGAGTCCGTGAAGAGCCGTTGCGGCGGCGGTTTCAGCTCGACGAAGACCTCGCAAGCCGTCTCGGGCAACAGCTTGCCGGAGCGCAGGTACCAGGGCACCCCCGCCCAGCGCCACGAGTCGATGAAGAGCCGCACGGCGCAGAACGTCTCCACGTCGGAGTTCCGCGCCACGTTCGGCTCCTTGCGGTAGCCGGCGTACTGGCCGCGGACCACGTCGGCGCTTCGCAGCGGCCGCATGGCCTGGAAGACCGCTGCCTTCTCGCTATGCACGGCCCCGAAGCCCTGGTAGGCCGGCGGCTCCATCGCGAGGAGGGCGACGATCTGGAAGAGGTGATTCTGGATCACGTCGCGCAGGCAGCCGGCCGTTTCGTAGAACGCGCCGCGCCCGTTCACCCCGAAGTCCTCCGAGAGGGTGACCTGTACGCTGGCCACATAGTTGCGGTTCCAGATCGGCTCGAGGAACGAGTTGGCGAACCGGAAATAGAGGATGTTCATGATCGCTTCCTTGCCGAGGAAGTGATCGATGCGAAAGATCGCGTTTTCCGGGAACACCGACCGCGCGACGCGGTTGAGCTTGCGCGCGGAGGCCAGGTCGCGGCCGAACGGCTTCTCGACGATGACGCGCGCGCCGTTCGCCATGCCCGCCGCCCCGAGCCCCGTGATGACAGGCGCGAAGAGCGAGGGCGGAATGGCGAGGTAATGCGCCGGCCTCCGGGCAGCGCCGAGCGCGCTCTTGAGCGCGGTGAACGTCCCCGCGTCGTTGTAGTCGCCGTGCACGTACCGGAGCAGAGAGAGCAGGTGGCGGAGGGCCCGCGCATCGTCGATCGGACCCGCCTTTCGTATTCCGTCCGCGGCGCGCTTGCGCAGTCGCTCCAGACTCCATGGCGGGAAGGCGACGCCGACGACCGGGACCTCGAGGACACCCCGCTTCACCATGGCGTAGAGCGCCGGGAAGATCATCTTGTGGGCGAGGTCGCCCGTCACGCCGAACAGCACCAGCGCGTCCGAACGAGGCGATCCCTTGGAGGTGTGCTGCTTCGTGCTCATGGCTTCGGAGGGTATTGCGCGAGATAGAAATATCCCGCCGCCACCTCCTCCTTGGTCAAGTACGGGAATGTCGGCATTTGTGAACCTCCCATCATCTGCATCATTCCCGACGATCCGTACTGCACCTGTCGAACGACCGAGTCGACGGACTGCTGCCGGGGAAAGCTCTCCAGCGAAGGGATGACGCCGGACCTCATGGCCATGTGTCCTCCGCCCGGGCCGGTCGCGTCGTGGCAGACGTGACATGTTCCCTTGACGAGGTGCTCTCCGACGCGGGCAGCCGACTGCGGGACGAGCATCCTGGAGCGCTCGGTCGGCGGCAATCCCGCGAGCGTCCCGAGATATCCCAGGAGAGCCTCGACCTCGTCTCCACGCAGGTGCTCGAACGGAGGCATCTTCTGCCCGCCCTTCAGGAGCCGCTTCCGAAGCTCCGCCTCCGATGGAGAGGCGAGCTGTTCGGCCATCGCTCTGTCGATCGGTTTGCCTCTACTCTTCATCCGTTCCATGAGCAGCGCCGCTGACGTCGCCTGAACCGGACCGATGAGCGAGTTGATCTCCGGCGGAGCACCCTTCCCGTCGGGGCCGTGGCACGAACGACAATTCAGGCGATAAAGATCGGCGCCGCCGAGAACGAACGATTGCTCCTCGAGGTCGGCCGTCTTCCCCTGCCGGAATCCCATCATGAACCGGCCCATCGCGCCGCCCAGCGATCGTGAAGGAGGGTTCCCGCCGCCCGGCTCCGGCTCGCTGCGTCCCGTGGAGGGGGCGGGCTCTGTTTCCCCCATCTGCCCGAACCGCGTCTGGGAAATGCTCAGCCCGAGGTGTTTCACCCAGCTCGGGCCCTGGACGGAGGTGATCAAGCCGGCCGGGCTCGAGGCCGAAGCCCGAGTCGGCGCGCTTGCGGAATCGTCCCGCCGCCCGCGTTCGCCGTCCTTCGCACAGCCGGGAGCCCAGAGAAGAAGCGCCGCGCCCAACAGCACCAGCGCGTTTGAACGAGACGTGGTCATGGGGCGCCTCCCTTCCCGGCGGCAGCCTTTTCTTCGTGGCCTCCGAATTCGTAACGGAGGGCGGACAGCATCTTGTCGGCGAAGTCGTCCTCGCCGCGCGAGCTGAAGCGCTCGTACAAGGCGGCACTGAGGACGGGAGCCGGAACCGACTCGTCGATCGCCGCCATGACCGTCCAGCGCCCCTCTCCCGAGTCCGACACCCGTCCGGCGAACTTCGTCAGGTCGGGACTCTCGAGGAGGGCGACCGCGGCCAGGTCCAGGAGCCAGGAGGAGATGACGCTTCCGCGACGCCAGACCTCTGCGATGTCGGTCAGGTTCAGGTCGTAAGGGTAGAGGTCGGGGCGGCGCAGGGGCGTGGTTTCGGCATCGACGGTGCGCTTCTGCTTGCCGGCGTTGGCATGGCGGAGGATGTTCAACCCCTCCACGTACGCGGCCATGAGGCCGTATTCGATGCCGTTGTGGACCATCTTGACGAAGTGCCCCGCGCCGCTCGGACCGCAGTGCAGGTAGCCGTGTTCGGCGGTGCCGCCGACCTTGTCCCGACCGGGTGTGCGCGGCGCCGCATCGACACTCGGAGCGAGGGCGGCGAAGACGGGGTCGAGGCGCATGACTGCGGCCCCCTCACCGCCGATCATCAGGCAGTAGCCCCGCTCCGATCCCCAGACGCCGCCGCTGGTCCCGACGTCCAGGTAGTGGATGCCTTTCGGATTCAGCTCGGCGGCGCGGCGGATGTCGTCGTGGTAGTAGGAATTGCCCCCGTCGATGACCACGTCGTCGCGTTCGAGGAGCGGGATGAGTGTCTTCAGAGTCGGATCGACCGCGGCCGCCGGCACCATCAACCAGACCGCACGTGGCTTCTCGAGCTTCTTCGCGAAGTCTTCGAGCGACTTCGTTCCGGCGGCTCCCTCTTTGACGAGTGCCCGTACGGCGTCCGGCTGGACGTCGTAAGCGACGCACTGGTGGCCTGCCCTCATGAGGCGCCGCACCATGTTGGTCCCCATCCGTCCCAATCCAATCATGCCGAGTTGCATCCGATCCTCCTTGCCTACCGTCCCGGCCGAAGAGCTTCGTCCACGACCGCCTGCGCCTCCTTCACGATGCGGAGCAGGTGGCTCTGCCCGCTAAAACTCTCGGCGTAGATCTTGTAAATATCCTCGGTACCTGAGGGTCGCACGGCGAACCAGCCGCTCTCGGCGATGACCTTCACCCCTCCGATCGGCGCGTCGTTGCCGGGAGCGTGGCTGAGGATGTTCTGGACCGCCTCGCCGGCGAGGCGTTCGCAGTGCACCTCCTTCGGCGAGAGCGCCGCGAGTCGCTTCTTCTGCTCGGCGGTTGCAGGCGCCTCGACCCGGTCGAAGACCGGCTCACCGAATTCGCGCGTCAGGTCCTGGTAGATCTCGCCGGGATCGCGGCCCGCCCGCGCGGTGATTTCCGCCGCGAGCAACGCCGGGACGATGCCGTCCTTGTCCGTCGTCCACACCGTCCCGTCGCGGCGAAGGAAGGAAGCCCCCGCGCTCTCTTCGCCACCGAAGCCGAGCGAGCCGTCGAACAGGCCGTCGACGAACCACTTGAAGCCGACCGGCACCTCGTAGAGCTTTCGGTCGAGTTTTTCAGTGACGCGATCGATCATCCGGCTGCTCACCACCGTTTTGCCGACCGCCGCTTCCTTGCGCCATGCCGGCCGATGTTGAAAGAGGTAGAAGATGGCAGCGGAAAGGTAATGGTTAGGCGGCAGCAATCCTTCGCTTTTGGTGACAATGCCGTGCCGGTCATGGTCCGTGTCGCAGGCGAAGGACAGGTCGAAGCGGTCCTTCATCCCTATCAGTCGCTGCATCGCGTAGACCGAGGAAGGGTCCATCCGGATGCGCCCGTCCCAGTCCACCGTCATGAACCGAAACGTCTGATCCACGACGTCGCTCACAACCGTCAGATCGAGGTGATAGCGCTCGGCAATGGGCGCCCAGTAGTGGACGCCGGCCCCACCGAGAGGGTCCACGCCCAGGCGGATGCCCGCGCCGTGGATCGCGTCCATATCGAGGACGTTTCCCAGATCGCGCACGTAGGCGTTGAGGTAGTCGTACCGGTGCGTCGTTGCGGCGCGCAGCGCTTTCTCGTATGGCATGCGCGTCACGCCCTCGAGACCATGCTTCATCAACTCATTGGCACGGGCTTCGATCCAGCTGGTGACGTCGGTGTCCGCCGGCCCCCCGTTGGGGGGGTTGTACTTGAATCCTCCGTTGTCGGGTGGATTGTGGGACGGCGTGATCACGATGCCGTCGGCCAGCCCCGCGTTGCGCCCGCGGTTGTAGCCGAGGATGGCGTGCGACACGACAGGGGTTGGCGTGTATTCGTCGTGCTCGGCGAGCATGACGTCGACACCGTTTGCCGCCAGCACCTCGAGGGCGGTCGCGCAGGCCGGCACCGACAGCGCGTGCGTATCGAGGCCGAGAAAGAGCGGCCCGTCGATGCCCTGACCCCGGCGGTAGCGACAGATAGCCTCGCTGATCGCGAGCACGTGCCATTCGTTGAAGGTCGTCTCGAACGCCGAGCCGCGATGCCCCGACGTGCCGAAGGCGACGCACTGCGCAGGCACCGAGGGATCGGGGATCTCCGTGTAATAGGCCGTGACCAGCTTGGAGACGTCGAGCAGCGTCGCCGGCTGAGGCGGATGGCCCGCGAGGGGACTGATCTTCATGGCGTCCCGCTAGAACGGCGCATACGGATTCGGGGTCACTCCGGTCGCCCCGAATCGTGTGCGAGCTGCGCCTCCTCGGGACGTTCGCTTCCGGCCCAGTACACCGGGCGTCCGTAATAGTCGTATAGACGAGCTTCGTACTCGCGATTGATGGCCGCGGTCGCGTTCCACTCAGGGCTGTTCTTGATCTGCTGTCGCGACATATCCACGTGGACCTTGCTTTCGTCCCAACTGACGCGGGTGGCCCAGTGCGGCGAGACCAGCACCTTCTTGCCGAACCACCAGTGGCTGGTGTCGATCACTAGGTAGCGGACTTCCCAGGTTTCATCGTCGACGAGAAAGTCGTCGACGTGGCCGATCGCTTCGTCGCTCCCCTGAATCTTGTATCCACGGACCTCCGCGGCGCTCCGCAAGTGGACGTCGCCGGAAGCCTTGTCGGAATGCTCAGCGGGCGCCGCGTTCCACCTGCCGGCCCCGAGCAAGCCCGGATACGCACCCATGCCCCAGATTCCTGAGTACCCCCAGTAGTAGGGATAGCCATAGTAGCTGTAGTAGTCAAGCTCGTGCTGGCGTGAAACGGGCTTGTCCACGTCGACGCTCGGGCTGTTCTTGACTTTGTCCATCGTCAACGCGACGTGGAAGCAGTGGGTCGACCACTCGGCCTGGCGGAAGGAGATGGGCGAGATGAGCACCCTGCATCCGCCGAGGAAGCCGCCGGTCTCGACGACCAGATAGCGGACGACCCAGCGCTGGTCGTCCAGAAGGAAATTCACGACGCTTCCGATGTCGCCGTCGGTGGCGCTCACGTTGTACCGCTCGAGATCTTTCAGGCTTCGTAGCATTGGTATCTCCTCTCCACTCCGCGGTCCATTCACTTTCGAGACCGGATCGATGTTTACGCACGATTGACGCCATGCCGCGGAAGTCGCCCGACGACACCAGCCGGCTCGCACCGCGGACGCTGGTGATATGCGACCGTGCAAGAGGCAGGGGATCAGAACCACGCTCCCTTCTTGACCCGCAGCTGATTACGCACCGTTGCACCGCTGCGACGCGCGTCCTTGTCCGCCTCTCCATAGCCGATCCAGCTGCCGACTGTTCCGGTCAGCGTCGCCACGCCGCCGTGGACTGTCACGGTGACGTCGTCCCGCTCGACGAACGGGCTCCAGAGGAGAGCGTCCTCGATCTGGCTCCGGATCTCGTCGTCGCTGAGATATGGCTGCGGCCCGACGAACTCGGCGACGGGGTAGATGGTGGGCCAATCGTAGTAGAGCACCGACACGGGCGGCTCGACCTTCAAACGGTTTCGGATGATCGTCACGCCCTTGATTCGGGAGGCGACATCCTGCGCTTCGGCCTTTTGACCGATCGAGTCCACGGTGCCCGATAGATAGGCGACACGGTTGATGACGGCGACATCAATCGACACATTGCCGAGGAGCGCGTTCCAGAACAACGCCGTCTTCAGCTCCTTCTCCATCTCCGAATCGCTGCTCGGCCCCGTCGGTCTGACCTCCAGCAGGTTCTCCACCCGCCACACGCCCGCGATGTTGGCCGCGTCTCGCTCCGCGGCCGTCTTCGCCTTCAGGTTGCCGACGACTCCGCCCACAATCGCGACCCCTCCTTCGACAGTGACGATCGGCGAATAGGCGACAACGCGCGGGTCCAGGCGGAACGCCATCTCGACGGCCTGCCTGAGTTCACTGTCCGGCTTGATGACGTACTTGAATTGCTGCCGCGCCTCGTCGTTTCGCCCGGGCTCAACGACCAGTTTGCCGGTGTCGACGAACATGACGCCGTTGACCCACGCGTCGTCGAACGCCCGCGATTTCGCGACCGCGCTTCCCACGGCACCGGTCAGGACCACCTTGCCACTGGCGACGGCGGGGTGGACGGCATCACCGTTGAGCCAGATGTCCCATTGCAGGCGACGCGTGATGTCGCCCAGAATCTCTGCATCGGTGCGTTTCGCAAGGTAGTTGATCGTGACGTCGTTGCGGACCCCCTTGAGGCCCTTCACTCGCCTCGCTGTCCGATCCGCAAGCTGCTGTTCCGTGTACGAGCCCACCGTTCCGGTCAACCTCGCGACGGCGCCCTGGACGGAAACCGCGATTTGATAGGAGTCGGTCGCGGGATCCTGTATCAGCGCCGCGAGCACGTCCTTGCGGATGTCCTCGTCCGGGCGGGACGCGGGCGTCACCGTGATCTCGTCGATGACGCCGCGGACACCCCGGATGCTTTCCGCGACCCGGACAGCCCGCTCCTTGGCGAGGAGGTTGTCCACGGATCGCGAGAGGGTGACGATTCCGTGATTCGTCGCGACGTCACGTGATTGAGCCGGACGTTTTCCTCGAACAGCAGGTCGTGCGTGACCGCCGCCGTGATTCGGTCGTCCGTCAGGGCCGGCGCCATCGTCGCGGCGCGCAGAGGCGGCGACAGGAGCGTTTGCATTCCCGCGGCGAGAAGACACACGGCAAACCATCTTCCGAGCGCGCCTCGATGACTTATGCGCACGCGCGGGGTGTGCCGCAGGGAAGCTTCGAGAACGCCCGGCGAGAGCAGCCGCACGCGCCGGAGGAGAGAAACGACCCGACCGGCCGCTGGCGCAGGGTCGGGAGACGGCAGACTTCGCGCACTTTCGGCTGGAAAGGGACCGCCGCAGCGCTGGCCAAGATCGTGAAACGGGCTCATGGAACCTTCCGTGCAATCCGCTGAACCTCTTGTGGTTCAGTTCACCTCATCGCCACCACAACCCAAAGAAAACCCAGAAAATCCAGATGAAAAGCATCATCCACGAAGTCGCCGCCCCACCCCCAGGAGTGATGATCAAACGAGGCGGGACCTCCAGCAGCGGCCGCGCGCTGCGCGCGGCGTCGCTGGATGTACCTCGGATATGGAGGTCCCCATCTGCGGTAGCCCCAACCATAGCCGATCGGAGGCAGGAGAAAGATGAACAGGAAGACCACCCACAGCCAGAACCAGGAGCCCATCATTTTGCTTCCCCCTCACCTTGATGCCTTCCGGAGTGAACCGGTAGCGACTCTTCCGGATGGGCGCTACCGGCCCGGTGCACCGGGCGCCCGTAATAGTCGGCGAGACGTGCTTCGTACTCGAGGTTAATGGCAAAGCTCCTGTTCCACTCAGGGCTGTTCTTGATCTTTTGCCGAGACATGTCTACGTAGACCTTGCTTTCGTCCCAACTGATGCGACTTGCCCAGTTGGGCGCAATCAGCACCCTCTTGCCGAACCACCAGTGGCTGGTGTCGATCACCAGAAAGCGGACTTCCCAGGTCTCATCGTCGACGAGAAAATCGTCGACGTGACCGATCGCTCCGTCGGTTCCCTGGATCTGATATCTGCGGAGATCCCTTTCGCTCCGCAAATGCACGTCACCGGACAGCTCGGAATGCCCGGTGGTGGTCTCGCCCGACCCTGCCGCCGCGAGCCCGTCTGGGTAGGAACCCCAGCCCCAGAGTCCCGGTGCCCTCCAGTAGTAGGGAAATCCGTAGTAGCGGGAAAAATCTCCTTCGTGCTGGCGGGAGACAGGTTTGTCCACATCGATGCTCGGGCTGTTCCTGACTTTTTTCATCGTCAGCGCCAGGTGGAAGTGGCGGTTCGGCCACTCGGCCTTGCGGAAGGAGGCGGGTGAGATGAGCACCTGACGCCCATCGAGGAAGCTGCCGGGCTCGATGACGAGGTAGCGCACGATCCAACGCTCGTCGTCCAGAAGGAAGGACACGACCCTTCCGATATCGCCGTCGGTGGCGCTCGCCTTGTACCGCTCGAGATCTTTCAGGCTCCGTAGCACGGATATTTCCTCGCGACTTCGCGGTCCCGTTCGAAACCGTATAGACACTTACGCATAATTGGCGCCATATCGCGGAGATCATCCAGCGACACCGGCCAGCTCGTTTCGGCAGTCGGACGGTTCGCTCGCTGCGTCACGGCCCCGGCCGTGTGGCCGGTCGGGGTGCAAGATTTGCCGATCGGCAGGAAGGGCTTGCACCGCCTGAGCGCGGCCTCGGTGCCACCGCATCGACGCCCTTGTCATCCTCCTGGCCGCCGCTCTCCCAGTACGGCCCGCACACGATGGCTCCGCTGATCGTCGGCGAGCGGGATGCCCGTGCGGTCGTCGAGCGCGACGCCGTCGACCTCGAGCACGGCCACCCCACGGCAGACGCCGGCGGGGTTCTCGACAGTGATGTCGTACCGCGCGGAGCGATGCCGTAACGCCAGGGCGAAGCCAGGCCATCCCGAGGGGATGCACGGGTCGACTACCAGTCGCGTCCCCTGCACTCTTACGCCGAGAAGCCACTCGATTCCGGCGCGATACAGCCATCCCGCCGATCCGGTGTACCAGGTCCACCCGCCCCGGCCGAGGTGCGGCGCCTCGGAGTAGATATCGCCCACGACGATATAGGGTTCGACGCGGTATTGCTGCACGCCGTGCTCAGTCGACGCATGCGTGATCGGATTCAACATCGCGATCAGCTCGGCGGCCTTGTCGCCGTCGCCGAGGGCGGCGAACGCGATGGCCGTCCAGACGGCCGCGTGCGTGTACTGCCCCCCGTTTTCGCGAACACCGGGCACGTATCCCTTTATGTAGCCCGGTTCGAGCGCGGTATGGTCGAAGGGCGGCGTCAGCAAGAGCACGAGGTTGTGGTTCCGGCGCACCAGATGTTCGTCGACGGACTCCATGGCGCGCCGCGCCCGGCCGGGGTCCGCGGCGCCCGACATGACGCTCCACGATTGCGCGATCGCGGCGATTGCGCAGGCATCGGCGCCGGCGGACCCGAGGGGCGTGCCATCGTCGAAGTACGCGCGCCGGTACCAGCTGCCGTCCCACGCTTCGCGCTCGACCGCTTCCTTGGTCGTCCGGGCGTGAGCGGACCAGCTCTCGGCGCGCTTCGTCTCGCCGCGAGCCGCGGCGACCGGAGCCCACGTCGCGAGGACGGTGTGCAGGAACCAGGCGAGCCACACGCTCTCCCCTTTGCCCTGGACGCCTACGCGATTCATTCCGTCGTTCCAGTCCCCCGTTCCCATCAGCGGGAGGCCGTGACCCCCGACGCCGAGACTCCGATCGAGCGCCCGCGCGCAATGCTCGAAGAGCGTCCCGTCCTCGGCCGCCACGCGCGGCTCGAAGTAGGACTCCAACTGTCCGGCGGCGAGCTCCGCCCCCTCGAGGAACGGGATCGCTTCGTCGAGGATCGCCCGGTCACCGGTCACGTCGAGATAGTGGTAGGCCACGTAGGGCAGCCAGAGGAGATCGTCCGAGATGCGGGTGCGCACGCCGCGCCCGACCGGCTCGTGCCACCAATGCTGCACGTCGCCTTCGACGAATTGGCGCGATGCGGCCTTCAGGATCTGGGCGCGCG
>Ga0207930_1000487_pt1 | contig 12314 bp, 13 predicted proteins | sample NGESurshal092012_7_FD_184477 | JGI IMG/M metagenome (GOLD analysis project Ga0207930, IMG submission 184477) | Arctic peat soil microbial communities from Barrow, Alaska - NGEE Surface sample 210-3 shallow-092012 (SPAdes) | ecosystem: Environmental > Terrestrial > Soil > Wetlands > Peat ... | reverse complement strand
AATCTCCTTCGCAGCCATGATTGTCTCCGTCGCTCCCGTCGCGACAGAATCGAATCACAAAATCCTTATCCTTTCAAATTAATTGAAGCTGGCGACTAGAGTCATTTCTGATGCCTCGATTGGTATGGAGGGGGACAGTATCGCGAATTGACGGGGACGCAATCAAGCCGGCGCGGTGTCGCGCGACCGGTCGGAGGATGCGGCAGGAGCCGAGAGGGCATTGCCGAGCATGCTTTGCTTGTCACGGCGGCGCTGCACCGACGACGGGATTCGCATCGCTTCGCGATACTTCGCAACCGTGCGACGGGCAATATCAATGCCCGATTCGCGCAATCGTTCCACGATGGTGTCGTCCGAGAGAATCACGGCGGGGTCTTCGGCATCGATCAGCTGCTTGATGTGATGGCGGACGGCCTCCGCCGAATGGGCTTCGCCGCCGTCGGCCGACGCAATCGACGCGGTGAAAAAATACTTCAATTCGAAACTGCCGCGATTGGTCGCCATGTATTTGTTGGCGGTCACCCGCGACACCGTCGATTCATGCATCTGGATGGCATCCGCCACCGCCTTGAGGTTGAGCGGCCGCAGATGCGCCACGCCGTGGGTGAAGAAGCCGTCCTGCTGCCGCACGATCTCGGTTGCGACTTTCAGGATGGTGCGGGCGCGCTGATCGAGCGCGCGCACCAGCCAGGTTGCGTTCTGCAGGCAATCGGAGAAATAGGACTTGTCGCCGTCCTTGCGGATCGTCTTCGACAGCTCGGTGTAATAGACCTGATTGACCAGCACCCTCGGCAACGTGTCGCTGTTGAGTTCGACGTGCCAGCCGCCGTCGGGCCCCGGCCGCACATACACATCCGGCACCATGGTCTGCATCCGGGCCGAGCCGAATTTCAAACCCGGCTTCGGATCGAGGCGGCGGATTTCGCCGATCATGTCGGTGATATCCTCATCATCGACGCCGCAGGATTTTCTTAAAGCGGCGATATCGCGTTTCGCCAGAAGATCCAGATGCTCGACCAGCGCCTGCATCGCAGGATCGTAACGATTGAGCTCGCGCAGCTGGATCGCAAGGCACTCGCTGAGATTTCGCGCGCAAACGCCGGGCGGATCGAATTTCTGCAGCACCGCGAGAACCGCTTCGACGTCGTTCTGTGACGCTCCGAGCCGCTCGGCCGCCTGCCCCAGATCCGGCGGCAGGTAACCCGCCTCGTCCACCAGGTCGATGAGGTACTGGCCGATCATGCGCTGCGCCGGCTCGGTAAAGGCCACCGCCAGCTGCTCGGCGAGATGACTGCCGAGCGTGATCTCGGCGGCGACGAAGGCTTCAAGATTGTAGCTGTCATCGTTGGAAGCGCCGCCGCCCCATTCGGTATACGCCGTCGGTGCCGCATCCTGCGCGGTGCGCGCGGCGGCTTCGGCGGGCTCCTCGGGAAACACGTTGTCGAGGCCGGTATCGAGGGTCTGCTCGATCTCGGCGCGGCTGCCGAGGTCGCGATTCATCCACTCTTCCTGGACCGGCTCGAAGCCGTCGCCGGCGGAGCCGTTGGCCATCTCGGATCGCTCGGAAGCGGCGTCGTCGCCGTAGGCGGAGCCCGAATCGTCGGAATCGGAAAATTCGGCGCGCTCCGGCATGGGCTCGCCGGCGACCGGGGGCTCGGTGCCGTCACTGGCGCGCTCAAGTAGCGGGTTTCGCTCCAGTTCCTCCTCGACGAAGGCCGAAAGGTCGAGATTGGACAGCTGCAGGAGCTTGATTGCCTGCATCAGCTGCGGCGTCATCACCAGCGACTGGGACTGGCGGAACTCTAATCTCTGCGTCAGCGCCATGGCGGCAAGACCGATCCAAGGAAGTTGGTCCGATTCTTGCTTAAACTAGTCAAAAGCCGATGTACACGGCTTGACGAATTGGAAAAATCGACTATGGGCGGAATTCTAGGCCAAGGTTAAAGCCGGAATTCCTCGCCAAGGTAAAGACGGCGGACATCCGGATCATTGACGATCTCGTCCGGATTGCCCTCGGTCAAGATCTCGCCGGCATAGACGATATAGGCGCGGTCGGTCAGCCCCAGCGTTTCCCGCACATTGTGGTCGGTAATCAGCACGCCGATGCCGCGATTGGTGAGATGGCGGACGAGGTCCTGAATGTCGCCCACCGCGATCGGATCGATGCCGGCGAACGGTTCGTCGAGCAGCATGTAATTGGGACGGGTCGCCAGCGCCCGCGCGATCTCGACGCGACGCCGCTCGCCGCCCGACAGCGCAATCGACGGCGTTTTACGCAGCCGGGCGATGTTGAATTCGTCGAGCAGGGAATTGAGTTCGGCCTCGCGCTTCTTCTTCGAGGGTTCGACGACCTCCAGCACCGCGCGGATATTCTGCTCCACCGTGAGACCGCGAAAGATCGAGGCCTCCTGCGGCAGGTACCCGATTCCGAGCCGGGCGCGCTGATACATCGGCAGCTTGGTGACGTCGTGGCCATCGAGCTCGATGGTGCCGCGATCCGCCTTGATCAGCCCGGTGATCATGTAAAATACCGTGGTCTTGCCGGCGCCGTTCGGACCCAGCAAACCCACGGCCTCGCCGCGGCGGACATAGATGCTGACGCCGCGTACCACCTGTCGGGAGCCGAAACTCTTTTCCACGCTATGCACAGCCAGATAGCCCGCCCGCTGCGCCAGCCGCGGCGCGGTCACGCCATTGGTCTTGGCTCGCGGCGGCCGCGGCTTTTCCGCGGGAGGCGGCTTTTCGGCCCGAGGCCTATCCAGTTTCAGCGTCGGCGCATCGCGGATAATCGGAGGTGCGTCGCGTACCGGGCTGGTCAGCATCTCGCCCATGGTATCGCCGAGCGCGGTGATGTCAGCGCGCGTGCGCGCAAATCCTGGCGGATTGCGTTTCGCCGGGCGCCGCCGGAACATGCCGAGTAAATCCACCATCCCCGCTTCGCTCAGCCTTTCGCGGTGATCCCGCAACCCGCCGCGGCGATTCGATTCGCTCGCGCAACATGAAGGAATGGATGTCGCTTGCCCAGCGAAGCACCCTCGATTTGAGGCGCGGACCACACCGCCGGGCCGCTCCCGTAGATACAGGCTCGCACCGCGGGCTTCAACCTCGCCGCGCGCGGATAGCGCACAAGTGACTGATACTATTTCGGTTTATTTGAGCCCGACCCCGCAGGTGTCGCTGAGGGTGTCACCCCAGGTATCATCGGGCCGCCCTGGCCGGAGGATTGAAACAGGCCCTGCACGCGCCCGCTGTCGGATTCCACCCGCGACACCCCCGTCGTCATGTCCACCATCAGCCGATCGCCACGCAGCACATTCTTGCCCTGGGTCAGGACGACTCCGCCGAGCACGGTGACCAGGTTGGTCTTGGTGTCGAACACAGCGGTTTCGCCGGTCACGACCTGATCCTTCTGGGTCACGACCACGCTGCCTCTCGCCTCCAGCCGGCGTATCGACGAACTGCCGCCGGGACCGGGGGTCGCGGACTGGATCGGCGCCGATTTCGCCGCGGCCTTGGAATTGGCGGCCGGCGCCGCTGATGGGGCTGGCGTCGAATCGTAGAACACCACCAGCGATTTGGACGTCATGGTGGTGTCACCCTGCACCACCTTCACATTGCCGGAGAATGTCGCTTCCTTTTTCTTGTCCCGCATCTCAAGCGCGGCGGCCTCGATCTGTATCGGCTGGTCGCGATTCTGCGAAAAGCCCTGCATGGCATTGGGCACGCCCTGCACCGCGCTCTGCGCGCCGGCTTCACCGGCGGCGATCACCGCGAGTGCAAAAGCGGCCGTCCAGGCGCAATGCGCGATCCGCCTGGTCGGAGTGCTGCCCATGGAAAACATCATCCTGAGAATCATTTCGGGTTGGCGGACTTGCCGGAAACGGACCGCGTTTTGCCGGGCTGGACGGGCTCTGCCGATGTAACGGATGCGTTGGCGGGCTGACCGGACGCTCCCAGATTGTCCAAATTCATCACCACGTTGCCTTCGAACCTCACCACCTCTCCGCCTCCGGTAATTCTGAGCTTGTCGGCGGTCAGCGTTCCGTTCAGCAACTTGACGTCGACGTGTTCTTCAGACGTCACCGTGCCCTTGCCGATATCGACAAACGCCTGCGATAGCCTTGCTTCATAGCCGGTGGAGGATTGCAGAAAGATATCTTTACGCAGATCCAGCAATTGTTGCTTGGTATCCATCAACCCGTAGCGGGCGTCCAGCGTAACGGTCGTCGTCTGATCTTCCATCAGCACCTTGGCCCGTAACGTCTTGAGTTCGACGTGATCCGGATCGGTCACATCCTGGGTCGCGGTTTTTGCCCAGACTTCGTACGGCCGCTGATCGGTCGAGTAGCCGGACAGATGCGGCGATTCCATCGTGATCCTGGTGCCGGAAACGACGAGGTTTCCCATGTCGATCGGCAGCTTGGGCATCAGCATCCGGAACGGATTGAAGATCGACACCGCGACGATGGCCGTCATCGACAGGATCACGGCCGCCGGGACCGCGACGCGCAGCACCCGCACCATCCGGCTGTGGCGCGCAGCGATGGCAAAGCGCGCGTCCATTCCGGCTTGATAGGCTGAGCTCTGAACCGAATTCACCGCTGCTCCAGACGAAGCGAGACCTGATCACTCTACCCGGGATTGCCTGATTTTGCAGCCCGGACCTCGTGTTACTAATGCCGCCGATTTGAGTTACTGCAGTGCTGCCGCTGCCTCGCAGACAGGAACTTCAAGTCGAAATGCGGCATTAGAAACATAGAGTTGCTGGGTGACCCTTTTGCTTTCCGAAGTTCGCGTTCGAGGTTGCCGCATTGGTTCACGAACTTCGGAAACGGGTCGCCAGTGTGACCGAAACGGGGCGGCAGCCGCGGCAAAGCGCCCTTCCAGCACTAGGAATGCGCAAAAATGTCCTCGGTGTCCCAGCCCTGCAGATCGAGCTTTGCCCGTGTCGGCAGAAAATCGAAACAGGCCTGCGCCAGCGCCAAACGGCCCTCGCGCGCGAGCATGGCATCGAGCCGCTCGCGCAAGGCATGCAGATGCAGCACGTCCGATGCCGCGTAAGCCAGTTGTGCCTCGCTCAGGGTTTGCGAGCCCCAGTCGCTCGATTGCTGCTGCTTGGACAGATCGATGTTGAGCACCTCGCGCACCAGATCCTTCAGGCCATGGCGATCGGTGTAGGTGCGGCTGAGCCGCGAGGCGATCTTGGTGCAGTACACCGGCTGCGGCATCACGCCGAAGGCGTTGTAGAGCGCGGCGACATCGAACCGCGCGAAATGAAAGATTTTCGTGATCTTCGGATTGGCCAGCAATGCCTTCAGATTCGGCGCGTCGGCATGATCCTTGGGGATCTGCACCACATCGGCGCTGCCGTCGCCGTTCGACATCTGCACCACGCAGAGCCGGTCGCGATGCGGCCGCAGCCCCATGGTCTCGGTATCGATCGCCACCGAATCGGTGTAGCGGGACAGATCGGGCAGATCGCCGCGATGCAGGCGTACGGTCATGGTGTTCTAGAACCTCGTCGAATCGCTGCGGACCAAGCTACCGCCCAAACCCGAAAGAGGCGAGCGCGCGGTGGACCCCGAATGGCGACGGGCGGGCATCCCGGAATAAGTGGTGCCCAGGAAAGGACTCGAACCTTCACGGCCGTTAAGCCACTGGCACCTGAAGCCAGCGCGTCTACCAATTCCGCCACCTGGGCCCGGGCCGGTTAGTACGGATCGGTCGCGCGCTTGTCAAATTGGCAAAGTGAACTCCAAATACCCTGTACAGCGCCGGGGCGATGGCGTATCGCGAAACGCCGAAATACCCTTGCGCGAGCGATCGAATTGACTGGCAGGAATGGACCCCTATGACATCGAATCAGGACACGCTGGTCACGGTTTTCGGGGGATCGGGTTTTCTGGGGCGGAGCGTGGTCCGGGCGCTGGCCAAGCGCGATTACCGCATCCGGGTCGGGGTGCGGCGGCCGGAACTCGCCGGGCATTTGCAGCCGCTCGGCAAGGTCGGCCAGATCCACGCCGTGCAGGCCAATCTGCGCTATCCGGCGTCCGTCGAGGCCGCCATGCGCGATTCCCACGTCGCCATTAACCTCGTCGGTATTCTGGCCCCGAGCGGCGCCCAGACCTTCGACGCGGTCGTAGGAACCGGTGCGGGCACGGTGGCCAAGGCCGCCGGCGCCGTCGGCGCGCGGATGGTGCATGTTTCCGCGATCGGCGCCGATGCCCATTCGCCGTCGCATTACGCCCGCGCCAAGGCCGCCGGCGAAAAGGCGGTGCTCTCGGCCGTCCCGACCGCCACGATCCTGCGGCCCTCCGTCGTGTTCGGGCCCGAAGATCAATTCACCAACCGCTTCGCCGCGCTCGCCAGAATGTCGCCGGCGTTGCCGCTGATCGGCGGCGGCCTCACCAGGATGCAGCCGGTTTATGTCGGCGATGTCGCTGATGCCGTCGCCGACGCCGTCGACGGCAAGACCAAGGCGGGCGCCACCTATGAGCTCGGCGGCCCGGAAGTGCTGACGATGCGCGAGATCATGGAAATCATCCTGGCGACCATCGAACGCCGGCGCATGCTGGTTCCGCTGCCATTCGGCCTCGCCAAACTCAACTCGCTGTTCCTGCAATTCGCGCCGGGCCCCTTGAAGCTGACGCCGGACCAGGTGGAGCTGCTGCGATCGGACAATGTGGTGTCGGACGCGGCGAAAGCCGCAGGCCTTACGCTGGAAGGGCTGGGAATCGTGGCGGATTCGCTCGAAGGCGTCGCGCCGCAATACCTCTGGCGCTTTCGCGCCGCCGGGCAATTCCAGAAGAAGAGCGCGTGATTTTATCCTGGTGTCGTCCAGGCGAACGCCGGGACGACCCGAGGAGAGTTTTACCTTCCCATCGCCAACGCGATCAGGCCGAGCGTGCCGACGATGACGCGCCACCACGCGAACAGCGTGAAGCCGTGGCGAGTCACATAGCTCAAGAATGTCTTGACCACGATGATCGCGGTGACAAACGACACCACGAAACCGATCGCGACAATCCCGAGGTGATCGGTCGTCATCTCGCCGCGATTCTTGTAGAAATCATAGGCGAAGGCACCGATCATGGTCGGGATCGCGAGGAAGAACGAAAACTCGGCCGCCGCGCGCTTGTCGGCGCCGAGCAGCATCGCCGCGACAATGCTGGCGCCGGAGCGTGACACGCCGGGAATCATCGCCAGGCACTGCGCGAACCCGATCGTCAGATACATCGGCAACGGAAATCTCGTGGCATCGTGTTCATGCGGATTGTGATCGAGCTGATCGACCCACAACAGGATCGCGCCGCCGACGATCAGCGAAAAGCACACCACCCAGGGATTGAACAGATAGGCCTTGATGTAGCTGCCGGCGGCAGCACCGATCACGGCCGCGGGCAGAAACGCCACCAGCACGCCGATGACGAAGCGCCGGTCGTCGGCATTGGAAAACATCCCAAGCGCGATCCGCCACAATTTGGCGAAATAGATGGCGAGAATCGCAAGAATCGCGCCGAGCTGAATCAGCACGGCGAAACTCTGCCAGAACCTACCTTCGCCAAGATCGAAAAATCGTTCCGCCAAAAGCAGATGACCGGTGGAGGACACCGGGAGGAATTCCGTGACGCCCTCGACGATGCCGAGGATCACCGCCCTTATTGCATCAGACATCTTGATCCAGTCCGTTATGATCGGTATCGACCGAAAAAGCCGGGTTCTTCTCGCTTATTCGCCTGCCCGCCGCAACGTCAAAATGCGAAAACACGGGTTGCCTCATTCGTCTGCTTCTATAGTTTGGCGCCGCACTCGGGCGGTGAGAGTTTCTTAAGTACCGCATAATTATCAAGGACTTCATGTTCACACTGTTCCATCATCCGTTCTGTCCGCATTCGCGCTTTATCCGGCTTGCGCTCGGCGAACACAGCCTCGATCTGCGGCTGGTGGAAGAGCGGGTCTGGGAACGGCGCGAGGCGTTTCTGGCGCTGAACCCCGCGGGCACCACGCCGGTCTTGATATCGGAAGGCCGGCCCGCGATTCCCGGCGCCGGCATCATCGCCGAATATCTGGACGAGACTTATGGCGCCGGCATGGACGAGCGCCGGCTGCTGCCGACCACGATGGCCGAGCGCATCGAAGTGCGGCGGCTGATGGCGTGGTTCAACGACAAGTTTTTCGAAGAGGCCTCCAATCCGCTGGTCACCGAGCGGATCTACAAGCGCTTCATGAGCGAGGACGATGGTGGTGGCGCGCCGGCCGCCGAAGTGATCCGCGCGGCGAAAGCAAATGTGCGCTACCATCTGGCCTATATCGGCTGGCTGGCGCAGACCCGGAATTTTCTGGCCGGCGACCGGTTGACCTATGCGGACCTCGCCGCCGCGGCGCATCTTTCGGCGATCGATTATCTGGGCGACGTGCCATGGATCGAGGACGACGCGGCAAAGGCGTGGTACGCGCGGGTGAAATCCCGCCCGTCATTCCGCCCGCTGCTCAGCGAATGGCTGGCGGGCGTGCCGGCGTCGCGGACTTACGTGGACCTCGACTTCTGAACGCGCCTCTCAAGCTCTCCCCGGACGACCTTGGAGCTACGCTCGCCGATCAAGCCCGCGCGCTCGGCTTCGATAGCATCGGAATTACCGACCCCGATGCGATTGCGGATGCGGGCCGGCATTTTCGAAACTTCCTTGCCGACGGCGCGCATGGTGACATGGACTGGCTTGCCGATCGCCCGGAACGCCGCGCCGATCCGCGTGTGCTGTGGCCCGGCGTGCGCAGCGTTATCATGCTTGGCGTCAATTACGGGCCCGATGAAAATCCGCTGGCGATTCTCGAGCAACGCACACGCGGCGCGATCTCGGTCTATGCGCGCGGCGACGATTATCACGACGTGATCAAGAAGCGGCTGAAGGCGCTGGCCCGATGGCTGGTCGCCGCATCCGGCGGCGAGGTCAAGGTATTCGTCGACACTGCCGCGGTGATGGAAAAGCCGCTGGCGCAAGCCGCAGGGTTGGGCTGGCAGGGCAAGCACACCAACCTGGTGTCGCGCGAATTGGGCTCATGGCTGTTTCTTGGCGCGATCTTCACCACCTCGGAGCTGCCGCGCGACGATGCCGAGACCGATCATTGCGGCTCGTGTCAGGCCTGTCTCGATATCTGCCCGACCGCGGCGTTTCCAGCACCCTACAAGCTCGACGCACGGCGCTGCATTTCCTATCTCACGATCGAAAGCAAGGGTCCGATTCCGCACGAATTTCGCAAGGCGATCGGCAACCGCATCTATGGCTGCGACGACTGCCTTGCCGTCTGCCCGTGGAACAAGTTCGCGCAGGCCGGCCGCGAAGCCAAGCTTGCCGCGCGCGACGAGTTGCGCGCGCCCGGTCTTGCCGACCTCGCGCGGCTCGACGACGCGGCGTTTCGCGCCCTGTTTACAAAATCGCCGGTCAAACGCATCGGCCGCGACCGTTTCATCCGCAATGTACTGATCGCCATCGGCAACTCGAACGAGCGCGCTTTGGCGGTCGAAGCCGAACGCCTGCTTGATGATCAAAGCCCGCTGGTGCGCGGTGCTGCGGTGTGGGCCCTGGCGCAATTGATCGGGCGGAAGGAGTTTGCAGCACGCGCACCAGATGCGATCCGCTCCGAGAGCGACGAATCCGTGCGCAGGGAATGGCAGGCAGACGGTGGCGCGAATTGTACCGCCCTCCCACCCTTGATTTAACGCGGCAGATTCCGTCATGGTCCCTCACGCATGACAAATCAGCCTTTCTTCACCAGAGACCGCGACGCTTTCATCCCGACACAGGCTGCGAACGGCCCGTGGGACCCGAAATCGCTGCACGGCCGGGTCATCGTAGGACTATTGGCGTTCGTCATCGGGCAGCGTCACGGCTCCGACGATTTCGTGCCGGCGCGGCTGACGGTGGACATGTTCCGCCTGCCGAATTTCGCACCGATCGAGGTCACCTCGCGGGTGATTCGCGACGGCCTGCGCATCAGGGTGGTCGAAGCCGAATTCTTCAGCGGCGGCGTCAGCATGGCGCGCGCGTCGTGCCAGTTGCTGCGCAAGACGGAAAATCCGCAAGGTCTGGTCTGGTCGCCGCCGAACTGGGAGGCGCCGGCGCCCGCCGACATTCCCGCGCCGACCGATCCGCGGCTTGGCATGAACGGCAAATGGACCACCCGCCCGATCGTCGGCGCGATGGGCACCGTCGGCCCGCGCCGGCTGTGGATGAGCGAAGTGCGCGACCTCGTCGAGGGCACGCCGCTGACGCCGTTCGTGCGGGTCGCGGTGGCGGCGGATTTTGCCAGCCCGTTTGCCAATGCCGGCGATCACGGCCTCGGCTACATCAACAGCGACGTCACGCTGTATTTGCATCGCCTGCCGGTGACGCAATGGATCGGGTTCGAGGTCGTGAACCACCACGCCACCGATGGCATCGCGATCGGCGAGTGCTGGCTGTACGATGAGCAAGGTCCGATCGGCACCTCGACCGTCGCGGCCCTGGCGCAGCGCAAGCCGATGGCCAAGCCCCCGCCGCCGTGAAATCAACTCACGCCAAATGGCGCTGCATTTCCGGGCGCGCCTTCAATGCGGCACCCTGCCTTCCGACAATCTTGACGATGCGCTCAGGCGCGAAGTTCATATCGACAAAGCCGGTCGCCGTATTGGCGACCTCGTGATATTCCGTGATCTTGCCGTCGCGGAGCTTCATGATCGCGACGCCCTCGAACATCGCGCGCGCCCCCTTGGCCTCGGGCAGTGTCGAGCGATAGCTGAAGGTGTAGCGCGCATAGAGCGTGTGCCCGTCACTGACCGGCGCATGCATGTCCCAGCGAAAATCCGTTGCGGTGCGATAGAACCAGTCGTCGATCAGGTTGGCGATTTTCGCGCGGCCGGCAAAGGCGCCGTAAAACGCATCATGGTAGACCCCGTCTTCGGTGAACAGCTCCGCAAGAGCCGCACCATTGTGTTGTTCAACCGCGTCGCAGAAGACGCGAAGCATGGCGGTGGCGTTCATTCGATCCTCCCGATTCCGTCATGGTTCGTTATTGGCCCGCCAAGCGTCGCGGACGATGACGGCTGAGTTTGGAGAGCCGCTTCTAAAAACGCAATCGATCAAGCCAACGATCGTAGCCTTCGCCTGCCGACCGCTCATCCAATCTCCGCCACGGCCGCGATCATCCGCGCGATATCCTGCGGCCGCGACAGCCGGTGATCGCCATCCTGGATCATCGTCAGCACCACGTCGTCGGCCGGAAGCCGATGGGCCAGCGCGAAGGCATGCCGCCAGGGCACGTCCGGGTCCTGCGCGCCCTGCAGGATCCGAACCGGGCATCCCACATCGATGGAGCCGCCAAGCAACAGATGGTTGCGGCCCTCCTCGATCAGCGCGCGCGTGATGGGATAGGGCTCGCCATAGGTCGATGGCCGCAGCCACACGCCGTTGGTCTCGATCTCGTGGCGGGCCTCGGGCGAGAAGTTTTTCCACATCAGCTCTTCGGTGAAGTCCGGCGCCGGCGCGATCAGCACCAGCCCGGCCAGTGATGCCCGCCTTGCCGGGCGCCGCGCCATCTCGCGCGCCAGCAGCAGCGCCATCCAGCCGCCCATCGACGAGCCGATCACGACCTGGGGGCCGGCGCAGAACTGCTCGAACACCGCGACGGTCTCTTCCAGCCAGCGCCCGATGGTGCCATCGACGAACGCGCCGCCGGATTCGCCATGGCCGGAATAATCGAACCGGACGCAGGCCCGGTTCCGCTCGGCGGCCCACGCGAACAGCACCTTCTTGAAATCGCGGAACTCCGCGGTATCCGGCAGTTCGTGCAATTTCATGTGCGCGGCTTGCCCATCCGCTGATCGACAAGCCGCTGCGCCTCACTGGGTGAGAGCAGCCTGCTTGACGATTAGTCCCACATGCCCGCGACGACCGCACCGATGGTGGCCGGCACGGCGATCTAGCCCAGGAAGGACAGCGGCCAGCCGACGATGACCGGCGCCGTGAATGGCGTCACGTCGAATGGGCTGCGGGCACCGGTGAGCAGGTCCCACGCGCCATACCAGTCCCCGGTGACGACCCCGAAAAGCAACGAAGAACGCGAATGGCACCGCCAGGATCAACGAGCTGGGCAGGAAGGGACCCAGATGGGCTTAACCCGGGGCCTCGACATCTACATCGGCAATACGCTCGACATCTACATCGGCAATACGACAGCCGACGGCCCGGCACCGGAAGCCGGAGATCCGCCGTCCAGCCTCGCCGCTGCCACTGCGAGCCATTCACGAATGTCGGCGCTCAACTCAGCCGAATAGTCCT
>Ga0207930_1000485_pt1 | contig 12331 bp, 15 predicted proteins | sample NGESurshal092012_7_FD_184477 | JGI IMG/M metagenome (GOLD analysis project Ga0207930, IMG submission 184477) | Arctic peat soil microbial communities from Barrow, Alaska - NGEE Surface sample 210-3 shallow-092012 (SPAdes) | ecosystem: Environmental > Terrestrial > Soil > Wetlands > Peat ... | reverse complement strand
CCCTCGTGCAGTTTGAGAATCGAGATATCGAAGGTGCCGCCGCCGAGATCGTAAACCGCGACGGTGGCAGTGTCTTTCTTGTCCAGACCGTAGGCGAGCGATGCCGCTGTAGGTTCGTTGACCAGCCGCAACACTTCGAGGCCCGCGATACGGCCCGCATCTTTCGTGGCCTGGCGCTGCGCGTCGTTGAAATATGCGGGCACCGTGATGACGGCCTTCGTGACCGGCGCGCCAAAATAGCGCTCGGCATTACGCTTGAGCTGGCGCAGGATGAAAGCCGAAATCTCCGGCGGAGTGTACGTCTTGTTCCCCAGCTTGATGCGAAGCACTTCGCCAGGCGCGAGGTCGTCGGCCAGACGGAAAGGGAAGAGCTTGAGCTCATCCTGGACGTCTTCGACGCCACGCCCCATCAGGCGCTTCACGCTGTACACGGCGCGTTCTGGAGTTTCGATGAGATATTTGCGGGCAGGATTGCCGACGATGATCTGGTCGCGCTCGTCCAGAGCGACGACCGAGGGAACGAGATTCAACCCGTCTTCGCCCGGAATGACGATGGGACGGTCGTTTTCCATGTACGCCACCAGTGAGTTGGTGGTGCCCAGATCGATGCCGACTATGCGTTCGTTTGCCATTGGTGAAATGGGGCTAAAGCCCCGGATCTAACAAAAACGTCGTACGCTGCGTTGCAACGCGCCTCAACCAAACTTCTAACTCTCCAAAACTTCGTCTACTTCCCGCAGCAGGTTTCGCAAGTAGGTGCGGCGGTTCAGGATGTCCAGCATCTTGTCGCGTGCCGCTGCGCGCGCGCTTTCCTCCACAGGTTCGCCCGCGGAGGCACGGTCCACCAGCGCATCCCAGTCGCTCCACGCAGCGTTCAACTCCGTCAGCATTTCGTTCTGCTTGGACGAGAGCTGTTGCTTGGCGTCTTGCAACTCTCGCGCGAGCCCGGGATCATCCTCACCCAACTTTTTGTTCATTCGCAACTCTTCAAGTTGCATATTCAACTCGAAAACCTCTTCGAGCAGGTCAGCCGGTACGACCTGTTTCTTGGCCGATCCGGATTTGCGCGCCTCCTCAGTTGCCGATTTCGACTGCTCTTCCAACTGCACGCCCTGTAAACGGAGCAAATACTCAGTTCGCGAAATCGGGTCTTTCAGGGTGCGATAGGCGTCGTTGAGCTGCGAAGTTTTCTCCAGGCTCCATTCCTGCTCAGGACCACTGGTGCGGGCATTAATATCGGGATGGATCTTGCGGCTCAACGTGTAGAAATCGCGCTCCAGTTGAGAGGCATCGAGATTCAGCTTGTAAGGCAGTCCGAAAAACGCAAAGTAATCGACGGGGAGGGGAGGCTGCACCTTGCCACATTCCTGGCAGTAGTGGGCAGCACGCATGGCTCCGCATGACCAACACTCCGTCGTGACCGGTTTGGCCTGGGTTACGACGAGCGCGCCGCTGGATTTGTTTTTTTTGTCTTCAGTCAAAGCCATTTCACTCTTTCATTTCTCGCCGGACAAGTCGCTACCCTCGGGGTTCCGCAGCAACCGGACCTCCGTCCTCAACTCCGCTACGCCTAGGGTGGATTTCGGATGCGCCGAGGCTACGAGAACGAACTTCCGCAGCCGCAAGACTTCTTCGCATTCGGATTCCGGAATTCGAAGCCCTGGTGCATCAGGGTCTCTTCGTAATCAAGAATCATGCCGTGCAGGTAGATGAACGACTTCGGATCGACGAACACGCGAACGTCTTCGAACATGAACACGCGATCGCGCTCGCGCGGCTGGCTGTCGAAGCGGATGTTGTAACTCAGCCCGGAGCATCCGCCGCCCTGCACGCCCAGTCGCAAGCCGCCCTCGGTTGGCGAAATGTTTTCCTTCGCCATGGCTGCGCGGATCCGCGCCAGCGCCTTGTCCGTCACTTGGATACCCTTGGCGGGCGGCGGCGCCGCTTGTACCGGATTTTCAATGTTGACCGTGGTCATGGTTATGATCTGGCGTGCCGCGCCCTGAGGTTCGGCACACCAATCCTCGCCTTCAGTTTACGCCTGCTGCGCAATCGCAGCGCTCGGCTGTTCCTGGCTCGCGTGCTTCTTCTTCCAGTCGCCAATGGCGGCGCGAATCGCGTCTTCCGCCAGCACCGAGCAGTGGATCTTCACCGGAGGCAGTGACAGTTCCTTGACGATCTCCGTGTTCTTGATCTGCAAGGCTTCATCCACGGTCTTGCCCTTGACCCACTCGGTAGCGAGCGAGGAAGAAGCGATCGCCGAGCCGCAGCCGAAGGTCTTGAACTTCGCATCTTCGATGATGTTGGTTAGCGGGTTGACCTTGATCTGCAGCTTCATGACGTCGCCGCATTCCGGCGCGCCGACCAGGCCGGTGCCGACTTCGGGGCTGCTCTTGTCGAACGAACCCACGTTGCGGGGGTTGGTGTAGTGATCGAGAACCTTGTCGCTGTATGCCATGCTGAGTCTCCTGAATCTCGTCGTATTACCAGGGCTAAAGCCCCTCAAAACTATTGATGGCCTTTACGCTGGCCTAAAGGCCAGCGCTTCCACCCTGAGTTAGTGGGTCGGCTCGGCCGCCCACTGGACCTTGCTGAGGTCGATGCCTTCTTTCGCCATCTCGTATAGCGGCGAAAGTTCACGCAAACGAGTGACAGTTTCGACTACCCGCTGCGCCACATAATCCACTTCTGCTTCGGTGTTAAAGCGTCCCAGACCGAACCGGATCGAGCTGTGCGCCAGGTCATCTCCCGCGCCCAAGCCCTTCAGTACGTACGAAGGCTCCAGCGTCGCCGATGTGCAGGCCGAGCCGCTCGACACGGCGATGTCGTTGATGCCCATCAACAGCGATTCGCCTTCGACGTACGCAAAGCTGATGTTCAAGTTGTTCGGCAAACGATGCTCCATCGAGCCGTTGATGTAAACCTCGTCGAGCTGACCCATGATGGCGTCCTTCAGGCGATCGCGAAGCCCCGCCATCTTCTTGGCCTCTTCGGCCATGCCCAGATTCGCAATCTCGCAGGCCTTGCCGAGTCCGACTATGCCAGGCACATTCAGAGTTCCGGACCGCATGCCGCGCTCGTGGCCGCCACCGTCGATTTGCGCGACGAGCTGTACGCGAGGGTTCTTGCGGCGAACGTAGAGCGCGCCGACTCCCTTGGGGCCGTAAAGCTTGTGGGCGGTGATCGAAGCGATATCAACGTTGTCCTGAATCACGTTAAACGGCACTTTTCCGATCGCTTGCACCGCGTCGGTGTGGAACAAGACACCGCGTTCGTGACACAGCGCACCAATTTCGCGGATAGGCTGCAGCACGCCGATCTCGTTATTGGCGGTCATGATGCTGACCAGAATGGTCTTGTCATCCATGGCCCGCTTGAGATCGTCGAGATCGATGCGGCCGTCCTTTTGGACCGGCAGGTAGGTCACGCGAAAGCCGTGCTTCTCCAGGCGCTTGCAGGTGTCGAGCACAGCCTTGTGCTCGATCGCCTGCGTGATGATGTGGTTGCCCTTCTCGCGATACATTTCGGCAACGCCCTTGATGGCAAGGTTGTTGCTCTCGGTAGCGCCAGAAGTGAAGATGATTTCCTTCGCCGTTGCGCCGATCAGCTTGGCGATACGCTCGCGCGCCTGCTCGACAGCCTGCTCGGCGACCCATCCAAACTCGTGGTTGCGGCTGGCGGCGTTGCCGAAGTACTCGGTGAAGTAGGGGAGCATCTCTTCCACTACGCGCGGATCGACGCGCGTGGTGGCATGGTTGTCCATGTAGATGGGCAGCTTCACGTTCTTGTTTCCGTTTCCCGCAATGACATCGGTGCTCATAATGGCTGACTTCTCCTAAACGTTCTCGGCTTCGTTCGACGGCCAGCCCAGCGTCACCAGTTCCGGCGTGGATTCGTGCTCTGGCTCCGTCATGTCCCAAATGGTTAACTTGTTCAGAACTTCTTCAATCGTTCGACTGACTTTCCGCAGTGGCTCGCGTACCGTGCAGCGGTCGCTCTGTTCGCAGTCGGTGGTCGCAGCGCTGCATGACGTCATAAACAACGGCCCTTCGATCGTCCGGATCACCTCGTACGACGTGATCGTCCGGGGATCGCGTGCCAGGGTGTAGCCGCCATTCGTGCCATATTGCGAAGTCAGCAGCCCAGCCTTGGTGAGGCGCTGCAGAATCTTGGCCAGTGCTTCTTGGGGGATGCTGTACATCTCGGCCAAGTCCTTGGCGCTGCAGGCTCCCAAATCGGCGTGCTCCGCCAGATGCCGCATGGCGATCAGCCCGTAGTCCGCTTTTTTGGTCAACTTCAGCAAACCGACTCCCGCACCCAGCTACTTAGACTGATTGGCGACTCTTTCAGTCGCAATTTGATTTTAGGACAAGGGAAGGCTTGGACGCAAGCTTTTACAGGCAAAGTGCGTGATTTGCATTGAATGGTAAGTATATAAGGCTAAACGGTTTGGAAATCGGCGATTCTTCGGGTCGCATATTATTCTGGAAACCGGAGAGGATATCCGACTCGTTCTACTCCTATATCAGTTTGCGGCGACGATTTCGACTAGCTTACCCCACCCACTCGGCTACGATGTGGACGCCGGCGAAACGCCCGCCGCAGAGACGTCGGGACATCATGATGAACCCGGTTGACCCGTCGCCTCACTGCGTGGCAGACGATTGCTGCCGAAGGCGGACATTCCAAACGCAACGAGACTCCGGATGGGACCAGCGGCACCACGAGCACTGACTCGCCCGACTGTGCCGCCCAACTTCCCGCTCAATCGGAATTCGAGAGCTGGGAGGATGGAGAGATTTTTACAATCAAAGTGCGGGAAATGCTTGACAATGCTTCGATGCGGTCTAAAATACCGGACTATTCCCACTTGTTCGATGCTGTCGGACAACTTCTTATGAATTTCATCCATCCGCCGATTGCAACGCACAGCCATCCCCCGAGCGAGGCCATGGACCAGAAGTGTCTTCATCCTCGTGTTCAGGTCGTTTCTCGTGACGAAGATGCGGAGTTCGTGGAATGCCTCGAATGCCGCGAGATTTTCGAATCGAGCGAATTCCGCGACATGGACATCGAAGCGAAGATTCCCACCGAAGAAGAATAAGCAGATTTTGTCGAACAACCGGGAGCTTGGGCGAGAGCGCGGAAGTGTGTCTACGCGCTGAAGATTGCGAGCTACCCGAGAAGGAGAGCGGGTTCGGATGACACTTCCGAGTCGGCGAATTCCTTGGCGAGGAATCGCGGATACGCAGCGGCCGCGATCATCGCTGCGTTATCGGTGGAGAGTTTGCGCGAAGGAAACAGTACCGCGATGCCCTCTTCTGTAGCGCGTGCCTCGAACGTAGTTCGCAACTCACTGTTGGCGGCCACACCTCCCGTTACCAGCAACGTTGCTACGCCATGGTCAATCGCTGCAGCGAGCGTCTTGCTGACGAGATCGTCGACGATTGCGCGCTGAAATGACGCAATCAAGTCCAGAGTCTGACGATCACAGGCTGCCAGATAATCCTGCGGAGTCGGCGTAGCAATCGCCGAAATAATCTCGCGTCGATGTTTGATATCCGCTGCCATCTCGTGAATTTCCACGTAACGGAGAACCGCGGTCTTGATGCCACTGTAGGAGAAGTCGGTGCGGCGTTCATCTAAAGTATGGCGGTTTTTTGGATTGCGGTCGCGATGCTTGATCTGTGCAAACGGAAAATTAACCGCATGAGGATTGCCGTGCCGTGCGAGCAAGTCGATCGACGGGCCGCCGGGATAGCCGAGTTCCAGCAACTTGGCAACTTTATCGAACGCTTCGCCTGCAGCATCGTCGCGAGTGTGCCCGATGTTGCGATACGTCCAGCTAGTTTCGTTTCGCTCTGCCAAATACAAATGTGTGTGGCCACCGCTGACGACCAGGGCGAGCACGGGGAACTCCAAATCGTGCCGGCCGCCTTGTCGTTCTTCGAGCAGCACGGCATGGATGTGGCCCTCGAGGTGATTCACCGCGATCAGGGGCTTATCGGCCGCGTAAGCCAGCGCCTTGGCGTAGCTGAGCCCAACCAGCAGCGCTCCGGCGAGACCGGGGCCTTGTGTGACAGCGATGGCGTCGATGGTGTCGTAGGTCTTGCCGGCGTCCTCGATCGCCTTGCGAACAACCGGGACAATGGCGCGAAGATGCTCGCGCGAGGCCAGTTCCGGGACAACCCCACCGTAGGGTTGGTGAGTCGCAATCTGCGAATAAACCACGTTGGAAATCAGTTCTTCGCCCGAGCGGACTACGGCGGCGGCGGTCTCGTCGCAGGAGGACTCGATGCCGAGGATGTAGGTGTCGGACACGATTTCATTGTACGTGGGTGACTGTTAACTGGTGACTGGCGATGCCTACCCCACTTCCAGATTATTTGTACTTCCCAGTTGCCAGTTACCAGTTACCTTCTATCTGGACAGCCATTGGCCGTTCTCCGAACGAATACAATCTCTTCAAACATGAAACTGCACGCTATTCACGTGGTTCGCGAGCTTCGAAAGCACGGCTTTGAGGCCTACTTCGCCGGGGGCTGCGTGCGTGACATGCTTCTGGGCCTTGAACCAACGGATTACGACGTCACCACCAACGCGGTTCCAAACGAAGTCATGCGGATCTTTCCCGAGACCTACGCGGTAGGTGCGCAGTTTGGCGTGGTGCTGGTGCCGGTTCCGAAAGACAACGACCACGAAACCGTTCCGCCCGAGCATCCTCACGCCATCGAAGTGGCCACCTTCCGCAGTGACGGCAACTACTCCGATGGACGTCATCCCGACCAGGTGCAGTATTCCAAGTCGCCGGAAGAAGATGTGCAGCGCCGCGACTTCACGATTAACGGGCTGCTTATGGATCCGCTCGACGGTGACCGCGTGCTCGACTTCGTCGGCGGCCGCGCGGATCTGGCTGCGGGAATCATCCGCGCAATTGGCGATCCCCGGCGTCGTCTGCAGGAAGACAAACTCCGGATGCTGCGTGCGGTGCGGTTTGCTGCGCGCTTTGGATACGCGATCGATCCACCAACGTTCGCCGCGATTCAGAAGCTCGCTCCTACGATTCATCAAGTGAGTCGGGAGCGGGTGCGGGATGAGTTGACCAAGATGCTGACGGAAGGCCATGCGCGAAAAGCCTTTGAATTACTCGACAGCACGTGGCTGTTGAAGGAAGTACTGCCCGAGGTCGATCGCATGCATGGCGTGGAGCAGCCGCCGCAGTATCATCCCGAGGGCGACGTTTGGATCCACACCCTGATGCTGCTGGAGCAATTGCAGCCAGATTGTTCGCGAACACTGGCTTGGGGAGCGCTGTTGCACGACGTCGGCAAGCCTCCAACATTTCGCGTCGCGCCTGACCGCATCCGCTTCGATGGACATGTGGAAGTCGGAGTGCGTATGGCGCACGAGATTTGCCAGCGCCTGCATTTCTCTAACGACGACACCGCGCAAATCGAGGAGTTGGTGGCCAACCATATGCGCTTCGCCGACGTTGAGCGCATGAAGGCTTCGACCCTGAAGCGCTTCCTGCGGCTGCCGATGTTCGAGGAGCACATGGCGCTGCATCGCATCGACTGCCTCAGCAGTCACCAGGATTTGTCGCTTTACAACTTTGTAAGCGAGAAAGTGCGGACCACTCCTCCTGAGCAGATCAGGCCGCACGCGCTCATTTCAGGTGCCGACCTGATTGCGCTCGGCTATCGGCCGGGACCGCTCTTCAAGGAGGTATTGTCAGCGGTCGAAGATGCGCAACTCGAAGGCAAATTGCACAGCAGGGAAGAGGCGTTAGAGTTAGTGCGGAATGAGTTTCCCCTGGCCCGGTAACTCTGTTTAAAGGGTGGGGATGTATCACCCCGGAGTGTCCATAGTTCTTCGGCCCACCCAAGAAGCTGAAAATTACCACGGAGTCGCAGAGATCTTGTTAATAAGATTCCGTGCCCTCCATGTCTCAGTGGTGAATGATTTTCGACAGAGCGATGCTAAAATCAACCTTCAGAGATGCAGCACGCACGCGGGACACTCAAGAAAATCTTTACGCAAAATGTTTGCGCCAAGGCTGGCGATGAAGCTCCTTTGCTGGCGTGGCCGGTGGCCTGCGGTGGCGCGGTCGCGGCGAATACCCAGGCCCTGAGCTTTGTCGACGGAGTGCTGGTGGTGGCCGTGCCCGATGCAGTGTGGCGCAATCAGTTGCAGTTCATGAGTCAGCAATATCTTGCGGGACTGAATCAAATCGCGGGGCAAATGGTGCGGAGCATTTCGTTTGTGGTAGCGCCGCACGCAATCCGTCCCACAACATAATTACGAGGACGACACTTCATGGTTTCGGAAAAAGACGTCACTTACGTCGCCGATCTCGCGCATCTCGAGCTAACCGTCGACGAGCGCGCTCGCATGTTGAAGGACCTGAACTCCATTCTGGGTTATATCGAGCGGCTCAACCAGCTTGATACCGCCAACGTCGAGCCCATGGCGCAGGTGGCCAGCCGATATGGAGTAAGCAAGGACTCGACAGGCAGCGAGGCGTTTGCCTATGCCATGCGGCCCGATGAATTGCGTCCTTCGCTGCCGCACGACGAAGCCATGAGCAACGCACCCCACACCGACGGCACATTCTTCAAAGTGCCGAAAGTCATCGAGCGCTAGGAGCCGAACGGACACGCGATGAAGATTGAATTACTGACCGTAGATTCGGCGCGGACGGCGGTTCTGGAGAAGCAGATCACCGCAACGGCACTGGTCGATGCGTTCTACCAGAAGATTGAAGCGGAAGACCCGGCCATCGGCGCTTACCTAACGCTTTGCAAGGACCGCGCTCATCGCCAGGCCGAGTGGGTTGACGCGATGGCCGATAAGGGCGACGCGCTGCCTCCGTTGGCCGGAGTGCCGATTGCGATCAAGGATGTGCTGACCACCAAGGGCGTTCGCACCACCGCGGGATCGAGGATTCTCGACAATTTCATCGCGCCTTACGATGCCACTGCCGTCGCCCGACTCGAAGCCGCAGGCGCGATCGTGCTGGGCAAGACCAACTGCGATGAGTTTGCCATGGGCTCGTCGAATGAGAATTCCGGGTTTCATCCAGTGAAGAATCCGCGGGATCATTCGCGCGTTCCCGGAGGTTCGTCGGGCGGTTCGGCCGCCGTGATTGCCGCCGGAACTGCAGTAGCGTCGCTGGGTTCCGATACTGGCGGCTCGATTCGCCAGCCCGGAGCGTTCTGTGGCGTTGTCGGATTGAAGCCGACCTACGGACGTGTCTCACGTTATGGCTTGATTGCGTTTGCTTCGTCGCTCGATCACGTCGGCCCCTTTGGCAAGACGGTGAAGGATGTTGCGCTGATCCTGCAGCAGATGGCGAGCCACGATCCCTTGGATTCGACCTCGGCCAACTTGCCCGTACCGAACTATGTGCAGCAGATTGGCGAGCCGGTAAAGGGACTTAAGATCGGCGTACCCAAGGAATACTTCGGCGAGGGTCTAGATCCAGAGGTCCGGGCCGCGGTGGAGGCCGGAATCCAGGAACTGGCTAAGTCGGGTTGCGAAATAGAGCCAGTATCTCTGCCGCATACTGAGTACGCCATTCCAACTTACTACTTGATCGCGACCGCCGAGGCATCGTCGAATCTGGCGCGCTTCGACGGCGTGCGCTACGGAGTCCGATCCAAGGAAGCGAAGACTCTGGCCGAGATGTATCGCAAGACGCGGGACGCCGGATTTGGGACGGAAGTGAAGCGCCGCATCATGCTTGGGACGTACGCTCTAAGCGCCGGATACTATGACGCCTATTATCTGAAGGCCCAGCGGGTGCGCAGCCTGCTGGCCCGGGACTTCGACGAGGTGTTCACTAAGGTGGATGCCATTGTCACTCCGACAACTCCAACACCTGCGTTCAAACTTGGCGAAAAGGCAGACGATCCGCTGGCCATGTACCTAGCGGACATCTACACGGTCACGGCCAACCTGGTTGGCGTTCCGGGAATCACCGTGCCGTGCGGCAACAGCAAAGAAGGATTGCCGATCGGGTTGCAGATACTGGGCAAGCATTTCGACGAAGCGACGGTGCTGAAGACGGCACACGTGGTGGAACATGCGATGGCGGCTTCAGCGACATCCGCTTGAAAGAGGGAAGATCAAAATATGCACAGCTTGACCGTACTGTACCCAAACAAAGAAGGCGCCAAGTTCGATTTTGAGTACTACGTGGACAAACACATCCCATTTGCGAATGGACTGCTGGGGCATGAGTTCAAAGTTACGAAGGGCATAGCGTCTGCTCAGGGCGGCCCGCCTGCGTTCCTCTGCACCGCACGGATGGAGATTGGTACGACGGAGGAGTTTCTGCCAGTTCTCATCCAACATGTCGCGGCGTTGCAGAACGATATTCCCAATTACACAAACATTGTTCCTGTCATTCAGTTCGAAGAACTGCTGTAGCAAGAGTGCGCCGACGAGGGGCGCGCGATTCTTCGGGTGGTGTCCGCGCCCGACAACTTCGCCCTACAACGTCTCGTAATAGCGTTCCCCGGCGCAGGCGTGGCACAGAATCTTTCCATCCTTCCGAACTTCGCGCTGGAAGTTGATCCCCTCGCCGCACTCGGCGCACACCATCCGCTCGCCTTTATAGCCGGGAAGTTCCTGGGGCGGCACCGTGACTTTCACCCACTGTACGGCAAACAGATCGTCGGTCGGCATCTCGCGATAGGCCAGCATCTGCTGCTGGTTCTTGCCGTCGATTTCGGGGTGCATCTGGCGAGCTAGTGCCTTCGAACTCTCCCTAGTGGCAATGCGCACCGCCCTGCCCGATTCCAGATCGACAAACGTAGCAGCGACTTTTCCCCAGTCCCGAAACTTGAGGGCTCGCTTGCCGAGGCGGCATCCGGTGACGACGGCGACGGCGTCGGTCATGCAGCGATCAATTTCTACATAGGTAACCAAACGCTTGCGATCTTTTCCGCGAGGGTCGTCGATGCCAAGCAGTTCGAGTCCCAGCATGGCCATGCGCACACCAAGGACTTGCCCGGCGCACAGGTGTCCGTGGGCTATTTCGGCATCGCGTAAAAGTTCGTCGAAGGTCCGCACGGTGCGAACAGTTTACGTCATTCTTCGGCGGGAGTATCAGGCGTCAAATCGGCGAACCGGCCATTTACTTCTACGGTCTGTTTTTCGCCTCCATGGGGAGAGAACGTGACGTGCGCGGGTTGGCGTTCCCAAGTCGGGGAATCGGAAATCGATCCGGGAAACTCGCCTCCCAGTTTCTCGATCTGTTTCTTGTACAGCGGTTTGCGAGTACTGATTTGCGTCACGATGACGGAGACTTTCTCGCCATCGTCGGCCACGCCGCAATAAGCTGCATAGTCGCGATACCAGCTTACGTCAGAGTAGTAGGGATCGAAATCGGGCAGCTTGATCTGCGTAATCCGGCCGGTAACGCGATCCACCAGCAGCCAGCCGCCGCGCTGCCAAAGCCACTTAGGCTGACTTGCCGCTCGCCAGGAAGCGAATCGTTGACGCGGTACGCCCGCCGCACCACGAACAGACGGTCGGTCACATCGTGCGTTGCCCCGGCGGTGTATTCCTTGAGCTTGGTGTCCAAATAAAGAGGGCGGACATTGATGGTGACGGTCTTGTCTTCCGCTCAGCTTAGGAATAATTTGACCGGCATGGGTTTTCCCAGGCTCATTACGTGGGGCTTGGAAGCCGCGCCCGCGGAGATCACGAGCAGCAGGACAACGGAGATAATTTCGGGGGATAGCATCGAGGCAAGCGTAGCCCCGTCCCCCGCGGGCTGCAAGTTACGAAAGTACCCAGTGCATTCTGGGCGGCCCTACGCATCCAACTGGTGGGCACGACAGGTACAGGATTCCCTCAGCTACGTTTGCCTGCTGACAACTGTCATACAATGAGCAAACGTCGAATCCCCCATGAGCGAGCCGACCCATAGCTTTATTCTTCCGGCCTACAACGAGAGCGAGCGACTCACCACCTCGATCCCGAAGGTGCTGGAGTATGTTCACGCTCGCAATCTGCGGGCGGAAATCATCGTCGTGAACGATGGCTCGACTGATAAGACGGCGGAAGTCGTGCGTCAGTTTGCTGCCGCCAACCCAATGATTATTTTGCTCGAGAACCCGGGCAATCGCGGCAAGGGATACAGCGTGCGCCATGGAATGTTGCACGCCAAGGGCGCGGTCGCTCTGTTTACCGACGCCGATCTTTCGTCACCCATCACCGAGGCAGATAAATTGTTCGCGGCACTGGCCGACGGTGCGGACGTTGCCATCGGATCGCGCTGGCTCCAGCGCGACCTGCAGACCGAGCGCCAGCCGTTCTATCG
>Ga0207930_1000480_pt1 | contig 12369 bp, 10 predicted proteins | sample NGESurshal092012_7_FD_184477 | JGI IMG/M metagenome (GOLD analysis project Ga0207930, IMG submission 184477) | Arctic peat soil microbial communities from Barrow, Alaska - NGEE Surface sample 210-3 shallow-092012 (SPAdes) | ecosystem: Environmental > Terrestrial > Soil > Wetlands > Peat ... | reverse complement strand
GCTTCGTTTCTCCCCCCCGGTAGACGGCGGGCGACTGGAGCTGGGAGCGGGCGCGTGGCAGTCCGTCCAAATGCGCCGCCGCCAGCGACGTGATCTCGTCATGTTCGACCGCGCCGGCGGCGGCCACCACGACGGCCGGAGCGCTGTAATGGCTTTGCAAATAGCGACCGATCGCGATCCGGTCGAAAGCCCAGTCGATTTCTGCCTTAGTGATGACCAGAGGCGGTGCAATGCGAATCACCACATCGTGAGTTTCTTTGCACAGCACCCCCAATTTTTTCAGGGCTTCGCAGAATGGACGGGCGGGGGTGTTTAGTTCGATACCAATCCACAAACCTTTGCCTCTAACTTCGTGGATATGCGGGCTGCTCACGCCTTGCAGCTTCTTCAGGAAGTAATCTCCCAACTCGGCCGAACGCTCAATCAACTTCTCCTCGACCAGTACCCGCAATGCAGCGCGTGCGACCGCGCAGCCCAAGGGATTACCGCCAAACGTGCTGCCGTGATCTCCGGGATGGAATACGCCCAGCACCTCCTCCGACGCCAGCACCGCTGACACTGGATAGAAGCCGCCTGCGAGAGCCTTACCAATAATTACCGCATCGGGTCGAATGTCTTCATGTTCAAAAGCGAAAAGCTTGCCCGTGCGGCCCAGCCCAGCCTGGATCTCATCCACGACGAGCAGCACACGGTTCTTCCGGCAAATTTCGGCGGCACGCTTCAGGAATCCCGCGGGCGGAATAATAATTCCCGCTTCTCCCTGAATCGGCTCGACCAGAAATGCGCAAGTATTCGGCGTAATCGCACGTTGAAGAGCATCCGCATCGCCGAAGGGGATGATCTTGAATCCCGGCGTGAACGGACCGAATCCGTCGCGGTATTGCTCATCGGATGAGAAGCTGATGACCGTAGTAGTGCGACCGTGAAAGTTGTTCGCGCAGACGATGATTTCGGCCTTGCCGTCAGGAATGCCTTTGTTCTTGTAGCCCCACTTGCGCGCAGCTTTGATCGCCGTCTCGACCGCCTCCGCCCCCGAGTTCATGGGCAGCGCCATATCGAACCCTGTCAGAGAATGCAGTTCCTCGTACAGCAAAGGCAGCTGATCATTGCGAAACGCCCGCGAAGTGAGCGTGACTTTGTGCGCCTGATCGATGAGCGTCTTCAAGATCTCCGGATGGCAATGTCCCTGGTTCACCGCCGAATACGACGCCAGACAATCCAGGTAACGGTTGCCGTCCACGTCGTAAACCCAAACGCCCTCGGCGCGCTCGATCACGACATCGAGGGGATGATAGTTGTGGGCTCCGTACTTCTCTTCCAACCTGATAAATTCGTTCGTCAGCACTGTTTCCTCAATGGCTTCCATGAATCTCCGAACAGTTCCTATGATTGCAATTTCTACAAACTTCTCCGGGCAACCAGCATCATTCGCTGTCCAGCAGCATGGTCAGCAATGCCATCCGTACAAAAAGTCCGTTCGCTGCCTGGCGAAAGTACATGGCGCGCGGATCGTCGTCGACGGTCTTGTCCAACTCAACCGTTCTCGGCAATGGATGCAGAATCATGGCATCTGGCCTCATTCTTTGCAGCACCGACGAGTCGATGGCGTAGCGCAATGGCTTGGCAATCGTGGCGGCGCGTTCCGGCCGAATCCGCGTCTGGTACACCACATCGACTTCCCCCACCACGCGATCGATGTCCGATTCCAGTTCGTAGCGCACGTTGTGGCGGTCGAGATAATGCAGGATGTCGGGCTTCATTTGCATTGCCGGAGGGCTCACAAAGAAAATCTTCACCCGATCGAATTTCGCCAGCAAGTAGGCTAGAGAACGCACAGTCCGGCCACGGTCGAGTTCGCCGATAAACGCCACACTCAGCCCGTCGATGGGACGCTCGCGATAAATCGTGTAGAGGTCCAGCAGAGCCTGCGTAGGATGCTGGCCGCCATCGCCGTCTCCCGCATTAATGATCGGAACGGGTGACACCTTGGCCGCGCGGCCCGCTCCACCGGCCTCGTGATGCCGGATGACGATCGCGTCACAGTAGGCGCCGATAATGCGGATGGAATCCTCAACCTGCTCGCCTTCAACCTCCGACGAGAAAGCCTGCGCATGTTCAGTCGAGAGCACGCGTCCACCCAGCCGCAGCATTGCAGCTTCGAAACAAAAACGAGTGCGCGTGGAAGGCTGATAGAAGAGGCTGGCGAGTATTTTGTTCTGATAGTCGAGGGTGCCGCCGCGCGCGACGATGCGTTCCATCAGTCGCGAACGGTCGAACAACTCCATCAGCAACGGAACGGTGAACTGCTGTGACTCGACAACATGCTTCAAACTCACGTGGCTGCGCCCGGGACTTGCATGGTGCAGTTTAGTCGGTTGCTCAATCATCTGCATAACCTTCACCGGAACGCTGGTAGCGCAAGCTCATCGAAAGTAGGCTGCTCGACTTCATCACTATCCCTGTCGCGCACGATGTGAGTCCCCGCCGAGCCCCGCACGGCATCGCACAAATGCTCGAATGACGTAATCACGGCTTCCCTGCCACCGCCGTGCAGGAAGCGCAGCACCGACTCGACTTTCGGTCCCATGTTGCCGGGCGGAAAATGACCCGCGCGGTGGTGCTCCTCCAACTCCGCGGCGGTTACGCGGGTAAGTGGCGTTTGGCCGGGCTTCTTGTAGTTCAGGTACACATAGTCGGTGTCAGTCGAGATCACGAACAGGTCAACGCCAAGCTCGGAGGCGAGCAACGCGGACGCACGGTCCTTGTCGATCACCGCTTCCACGCCGCGCAGCACACCGTGTTCCGCGACCACCGGAATGCCCCCGCCGCCGGTGGAAACCACCAGCGCTCCGCGTTCCACCAGGGCGCGAATCACATCCAGTTCGACAATCTCGATCGGCTCGGGCGAAGGCACCACGCGCCGATAGCCGCGGGCCGCATCTTCCACGATGTGCCAACCGAGTTGACGCTGCTTCTCTTCGGCAGCCGCTTTGGAATAGAACGGTCCGATCGGCTTAGAGGGGTTGCGCATCGCGGGATCGTCGGACGACACCAAGGTCTGCGTGATCAAGGTGACGACAGGGATTTCCATCCGCGCCGCTGCCAATTCGTTGTGCAGCGACTGCGCCAGCAGATATCCGATCTCGCCCTGGCTGGCGGCACCGCAGACGTCGAGCGTCTGGCTGTAGGCAACGTCAGACGCCCGCTCGGAGCGCAGCAATTGCGCGCCGACCTGCGGCCCGTTGCCGTGTGTGATCACCAGGTGATAGCCGAGCCGTAGCAGGCCTAAAATGGCGGCGGCGGTCCGGCGAGTGTTCGCCAGTTGCTCGGCAATGGTTCCTTTTTCGCCTGCTCGAATCAGAGAGTTGCCGCCAACCGCAACTAACGCAGTTTTCGACATAACGAATCCTTATGCCGGTGGCGGACCGAAGACAGCCAGTGAAGCTGGTTTGCAACGCCAGTTAGCTTCGATCCGCCCGACCGGAAACCTTGTTTAGCGCGATAACGTTTAGCGCACCAACTCCAACATGGCGTCGCGAACAATTTCCTGCTGCACTGTGACCACTGCATTGTCCGTCATCAGTTCCAGCATGATCGCCTTCTGAGCATGCAGCCGGTTCTCTGCCTGCTGAAAGACGAACGAGCGTGGCGAATCGATCACCTCGTCGGTGACCTCATCGCCTCGATGCGCCGGGAGACAGTGCAGGAAAATGGCCTCCGGCTTGGCGCAGCCGAAGAGCTTGGCGTTCACCTGGTAGGGACGGAAAATCTCCTGCCGATGGGCCGCTTCCGCTTCCGCTCCCATGCTGGTCCAGACATCGGTGTAAACCACGTCCGCACCAGAGCACGCCAATTCGGCGTCGTTGGTGACGGTGATCGCTGCCTTGGTCTGGCCGCATCGCTGCCCGCTCCAAGCCACGCTCTCCGCATCCAGTTCGTATCCGGGAGGAGTCGCCACCCAGACGTTGGCCCCTAACTGCGCGCCCGCGAACATGAGCGAACGCGCAACGTTATTTCCGTCGCCAATGTAGGCGACCTTCAGTCCGGCTATCTGGCCTTTGACTTCGAGCATGGTCAGGTAGTCGGCCATCGCTTGGCAGGGATGGCTGAAGTCCGTCAGACCATTGATTACGGGAATGCCGGCGTGCTTCGCCATCTCCACCACAATTTCGTGGGCGAAGGTGCGAATCATGATCGCCTGCACCATGCGTTCGAGGTTTTTGGCGACGTCGTGCACCGACTCACGCTTGCCAAGATTGATTTCGGCAGGCGAAAGATAGAGCGAGTGCCCGCCAAGCTGCTCCATGCCAACATCAAACGTGACGCGCGTGCGCAACGATGGCTTTTCGAAGATCATGGCCAGCGTCTTGCCTTTTAGCGCGCCGGAAAAAATACTCGGATTGGCTTTGACCTGGCAGGCCACATGCAGAAAGTGACTGATCTGCTGTGGCGTGAAGTCGCGAATCGAGAGGAAGTCTTGGGGGACCATGCTACCTCCCTGCTCCGACCAAAGCCGGCTTGCGCGCTTCGGTGAACTGCTCCAGCAATTCCGTGATTGCGGGTTTGCCCATCTCCTCGACTTCGTAACTTACCCGCACGCTCGGCTTATCGAGCCGGATCGCCTTCGCCAAGTCAATAGGCGTCGCCACCAGCACCACATCGCAGGGGACGCGTCGAATCGTCTCCTCCAACTCGTGGCGCTGCATCTCGCTGTAGCCCATCGCGGGCAACACTTTGCCGAGATGGGGAAACTTCTCAAACGTCTTCTGGATGGTTCCCACCGCAAACGGACGCGGATCGACCGTTTTCGCCGCGCCAAAGCGGTTGGCTGCGACCACGCCCGCTCCGTATGGCATCTCGCCATGCGTCAGGGTCGGACCGTCTTCAATCACCAACACTCGCTTGCCCTTGATCAGGGATGGATCTTCAACGCTGACCGTGCATGCGGTTTCGATCACCTGCGCCGTGGGATTGTACTGCGCGATGTTCTGTCGCACGACCTGCACCGACTCGGGATTGGCGGTATCAACTTTGTTAATGATCAGCACATGCGCGCTGCGGAAGTTTACTTCCCCGGGATAGTACGCAAGTTCGTGGCCCGCGCGATGGGGATCGAGAACCACAATGTCGAGATCAGGCTTGTAGAACGAAGTGTCATTGTTGCCTCCGTCCCACAGAATGATGTCGCCTTCCTGCTCGGCCTGATGCAGGATGTCCTCGTAATCGACACCCGCATAAACCGTGGTGCCCTCCATGATGTGAGGCTCATATTCCTCACGCTCTTCGATGGTGCACTCATATCGTTCGAGGTCGGCGAAGGTGGCGAAGCGTTCCGCACGCTGGGCAACCAAATCGCCGTATGGCATGGGATGACGCACCACCACGGGATGCCACTCCAAGTTCCGCAGTTCACTCGCGATGCGGCGTGATACCGGACTCTTGCCGCATCCGGTGCGAACCGCGCACACGGAAATCACGGGCACTTTGGCCACGAGTTGCGTGTGCTCGGCACCCAGCAGCCAGAAATCCGCTCCGGCGGCCGAGGCGCGCGAGGCCAGGTGCATCAGCGTGGGGTACGAAACATCGGAATAGGAAAACACCACGACGTCAATGCGCTCGCGGCGGATGACCTCTTCCATCCGGATCTCTTCCACGATCGGAATGCCCATGGGATACAGCGGACCCGCCAACTGCGGCGGATAATGACGTCCTGCAATGTCTGGGATTTGGGTTGCGGTGAAGGCGATTACTTCAAATTCAGGGTTGTTGCGAAAGACTACGTTGAAATTATGGAAATCTCGTCCAGCAGCACCTAGGATGAGGACTCGTTTCATTTTCGTAGAGAAGCGTCATTAGACCCATAATGTGGGGACCCCTTCCCTCCTGCCAACATAGTCGTCCTCCTCGGGCGGCTGCGCTGTGAGGGCTATCACACTTCGGTGGTACGGGGAACACGCATCGCTGTGTTTACAGCGCCCCCGGTTGAACCTCACACGCCAATGTGACAACGGTCACTTCATCCTGGGCATATGGTGGTCAAGAATCGAACTATCGTTCGGTAATTGTTAAATATTTCAACCGCAACGAAAGTCCATCCGCGATGGCGAACCAGGTGGGGAGATTGCAGAAACATCCAACCAACCCTTCGGGCTCCCTCGCCAAGGAAGAACAGCATGGCTAAAGGATCGGTACAAATCGTAGTGGAGCGTTGCAAGGCATGTGGCTTCTGCGTGGAGTTTTGTCCCTCGCATGCCTTGGCGCTCTCGTCCGCCTTCAACGCTAAGGGTTATCACCCGCCCAACCTGGTACATCCCGAAAAGTGCAGCGGCTGCGATCTTTGCGGTATGTACTGCCCTGATTTCGCCATCTTCGGATTTAAGAACGAAGGCGAGAAGGCAGCAACTGCGAAGACTGCGGAGCCGCAGGCCGTCGCGCCAGTTCCTACTGAAACTGAAGAGGAGGCCCAGGATGCACGCTGATCCCGCCGGGGTTCTAACCGGCTCACACTTTTTAGACGGCGATCATGCCTGTTGCGAAGGCGCTTTGGCGGCCGGAGCACGGTTCTCTGCCGGATATCCCATTACGCCCTCCACAGAAGTCGTCGAGCGCTTCGCCTCTCGCATTCCCACGGTTGGTGGAACCTTTATCCAGATGGAAGACGAGCTCGCCGCGTCGATCGCGATCCAGGGCGCGGTCTGGGGAGGAGCCAAAGCATTCACGGTGACTTCCGGCCCCGGCTTCTCGCTGATGATGGAACACATAGGCTACGCCGCCATGACCGAGACCCCGTGCGTGTTTGTTAATGTGCAGCGCGGCGGCCCCTCGACCGGGTTGCCAACGCTTCCGGCGCAAGCCGACATGATGCAAGTGCGCTGGGGATCGCATGGCGACTACGAAGTCATCGCGCTCTGTCCGAACTCTCCCCAGGAATGCTTCGATCTCACCATCACGGCATTCAATATGGCGGAACAGTTTCGCTGCCCGGTGTTCGTCATGATGGACGAAGTGGTGGGACACATGACCGAAAAGGTTGTGATCCCGCCGCCAGAGCAGATCGACGTTTATCCTCGCCGCTACACTCACATTCCGCCGGGCGAGTTCAACGCTTACGAACCGCGCGAGGACCTGGTGCCTGATATGCCGCGCGTCGGCGAAGGCTACAACGTCCACGTCACCGGCCTCACGCACGATGAGCGTGGCTATCCCAACATGACCCCCGATGTCCAGGACAAACTGGTACACCGTCTGCAGGACAAGATCCTCAAGAACGCCGACAAGATCGTCCTCTTCGAAGAAGCGCAGATCGAAGGCTCCGAAGTCGTCGTGATCTCATATGGAATCACCTCACGCGTCGCTCAGCGTGCCATCGAGATGGCCCGCGACCAGGGCGTGAAGGTCGGCAAGTTCCGCATCATTACAGCCTGGCCCTTCCCTGAGCAGAAGATCAAAGAGATCGCCGCGAGAACCAATGCCATCGTGGTCGTTGAACTTAACCTCGGACAGATGGTCCGCGAAGTTGAGCGCGCCGTGGCCGGTGAAGTCCCCGTTCGTTTCGTGGGACACGCTGGCGGCAGCGTTCACAAGCCTGAACAAATCCTGAAGGCCATCATGGAGGTGGCGCAATGACGACCCTCCCCATCCACACCAACCCGACCGACCCATTTCTCCGGATGGACCGCATTCCGCACATCTGGTGTCCGGGATGCGGCATCGGCACCAGCGTTAACGCCTTCAGCCGGGCGCTGATCGACGCCAAGATCGACCTCAAAAACCTGGCCATCGTCTCCGGAATCGGCTGCACCGGCCGCGTCGCCGGATACGTCAACCAGGATTCCTTCCATACCACGCACGGTCGCGCGCTTCCGTTTGCCACCGGCTTGAAGCTGGCAAATCCGAAGTTGAACGTCGTGGTGTACTCCGGCGACGGAGACTTGTTCGCCATCGGCGGCAATCACCTGATCCACGCCGCCCGCCGCAACGTGGACTTGAAGGTCATCTGCATCAACAACCTGATCTACGCCATGACGGGTGGCCAGACGGCGCCCACCACGCCGGGATCGGTCATCACTTCCACCAATCCCTACGGCACGTACGACTCTTCGTTCAACCTGCCCTACCTGGTAGAGGCTGCGGGCGCTGTCTATGTCGCGCGCTGGACCACCTTCCATGTTCGCCAGATGGCCCGCGCCATGCAGGAAATGTTTTCCAAGAAGGGCTTCTGTTTCCTCGAAGTTTTGTCGCCGTGCCCGACGCTCTACCAGCGGCGCAACAAGATGGGCGACGGCCTCGACACCATGGTCTTCTATAAGGAACACAGCAAGGTACGCAACGGTGCTCCTACCAGCGAAGTCGCGCTCAGCAAATCGGGTGAAATCGTCGTGGGTAAGTTTGTGGACCGCGAGCGCAGCGACTATCGCGACCTGATGCACGACAAGATGGTCGAAAGCCTGGGTGACCGTTATGTGGAAAGCGAGGTATGCGAATGCGAAATCTAACTGAAATCCGCCTCTCGGGATTTGGCGGCCAGGGCGTTATCCTGTCGGCCATCGTCATTGGCAAGGCAGGATGCATTTATGAGAACGGCTACTCGACCATGACCCAGGCGTTCGGCCCTGAAGCCCGCGGCGGCGCTTGCAGCGCACAGGTCATCCTGTCCAACGAGCCGATTCTCTACCCCTACGTCACTCAGCCTGACATCCTGGTCACTATGTCTCAGGAAGCCTACACATTGTTCGCGCCGCAATTGAAGGAAGACGGCATCCTGATCATCGAGCAGGACCTGGTGCGCATCGATAAACTGCCGGCCGGAGTACGCGTGTACAGCCTTCCCGCCACGCGCCTTGCCGAAGAACTTGGCAAGAAAATGGTAATGAACATCGTGATGGTCGGTTTCTTCGGAGCGGTTACCGATCTGCTGAAACCCGACGCCCTGCGTGATGCCATCGCTGACTCCGTACCTCCGGCGTTTCGCGAACTGAATCTGAAGGCATTCGACAAGGGTTTCGAGTACGGAAAGAGCAACCCGGGCGGCGCCATCGAGCGGGACAACGAGCCCATCGAAGTCTTGGCACTCGAAAAGCAATAGCGCACTCGATCAAAACGATAGGCCGGCAACGTCAAGTTGTCGGCCTTTTCTTTTGCTGGCAACTAAAAGTCCTCGCGCCCCTCAATACTCGCGTCGCTCTCGCTACTTCGATTCTTGGGCAAACGTCCGCTGCGCGTAGCGAAAACCTTGCGGCGCAACTCTCACCGGTCCCTGATACGGCCTGTCGATGTCGGCAATGGCCACCAGCACGAGTGACAGTAAAAAGGTGAGCACAGCCACCTGCAATACATGAAAGCGGAAGCTGGGCACGCCGAAAAAACACGCAGCCGCAACCGTGATGATGCCGCCGGCAATGAGCACGGCACGCAAGATTCCAGGTAACTCCTCGCGGCTATGCATCAGTCGAATGCGGCGATACTCAGTGAGCATGCGCAGTTCTTCCACGAGCTGATAAATGGCAATAGAGTCCGCCCCCGAATGCGCCTGGGTCTGCCCCGCGACCCTCCATAGCTGATTGACCACGACGTCAGCTTCATTCGTGACCGGCGACTGGTTCTCCATCGCGGGCCATTCTTTCTCGACGACGTACTGCGCGTACTTGTGGCACAGGTCCTGCATTACGGTTCCCTGCGCGCTTGGAAGCTGTGCCGCAATGCGCCAGATGTTGACCAGCGCATTGGCCTCCTGCTCTTCATTCGCCTGCGCCTGCTGAAACATGTTCCAGACTCCCGAAAGCATGAAGGCCAGAATGACGGCATAGGTTGTGCCGATCACAGCGACAACAGCGCCCGTGAAGTCGTTCGACTCCTTGCGTTCGTGCGCTCCAGACGAACGCGTGACAGCGAACAGGAACCCGAGCGCCGCGACGACGCAAGCAATAATGATGAGGACGTCCCAGAGCATAGACAGACTCGCCTTACCGACGATCACGACCCGTCGTGCGGAGTGCCAAAAAAGCTTACACCGGTTGTCCAGCGCGTGAGCGAAGAAGTTTTCCGCAGGAATCAGCCCAGCCGCACGACTTTGTGCTCTGGGCAGCGGGCCTCGGCCGTTTCGACCAGACGGTCCAAGAGCTCAGCCCCGAACTTCGCGAAGAAATACAGACCGGCGATTTCGCGCTCTTGCAGGATCCGATGAGGATATAGCGCATTCTCGATCTGGGCAGCGTGGCGCGTGAGGATCTCATTGCGACGCAGCTCGGCTTGCGCGGCCCGTTTTTCCAGCCTTCCAACCTGGTAGCGCATCTTGTTGGCCGCCCGTCGCGCCGCTTCGACCAGCGTGGGGTCGAGCCGGTGCAGGGATTCACCGATCCGCTGCATGGCCTCTTCGACCGCGAGCCGTCCGCGTTCGAAATCCAGCTTCAGCTCCGACGGCAACGAGCGCGCGGCCAGGCTGTCTCGCAGTTGGGATTCACCCTGGAATAATTCGGGCAACTCCAGTCCGTATTTCAGAAGCAGCCGCTCCACGCGCGGTTCGAGCAGGGTTGCACTTAGCCGCGGCAGAACGGTCGTTACCCGCCCCAGCAGCTTCTCGTACACCACGCCGACCTGCGCAAAATATGCGATCTCGGCCGGACCACCAATGTACGCCAGCGTCGGCAACCAATAATCCTGCAGCACCGGACGCAGCAGCACGTTGGCGTTAAAGTCCTGAGGGGCCTCCGCAACTCTCCGCTTCAGTTCTTCCAGCGAAAGTCGCTCCCTGCGGATCGAGAATCCGCCGTTCGAACGGTGAACCGGCACCCGCGCCCCATCCACCAGCGCGAACAGTGGAGTGGACTCTGCGGTGACCTTCACTTGCTCGTGGTAATGAGCTTGAGTGATCTCGCGGTTGCGTGCCAGCAGCGCCGTATCCAATTCGCCCGCCCGCTCGATCGATTCCAGAAACAGCGGCGCAGCGATGCGATGCAACTCCGCGTCAGATGGGTCGAGCAGGATGAGTCCGTGCCCTGCGAACATGCGGGTGAACAGCTTGGCGTATGCTCCCGAGAAAGTCTCGCCCTCGCGATAGCACTCGCGAAGATAGTCCGCCGCAAGCGACTCGCCCAGCACCTCGGCCGCTTTCGCCACCAACTCATTCGCGCCCTCTGCGAACCGGACGTTCGCCACGGGCGAATCAGGTTTGCGGTCCGTCGGAAGCGCAAACGGAGCAAGCTGCAAATCATTGGTCAACAGCAGCGACTGATTAACTTCCGCCAGGTCGTGGTCTTCCGTGGCCATCCAGAATATCGGGACGCACGGCACCCCAGCGCCCTCCACCTGTTTCGCCAGCGCCAGCACCGAGGCAGCCTTGAACAGCGACAGCAGCGGGCCGCCGAAGAGACCGACCTGCTGCCCGGTGACCACAGCGTGCGCGCCGTCGCGCAGCCTCTGGATATTCGCCAGGGTCTTCTCGCCTGCTCCCCACGCTCGATTCTGCCGCTCCAGAGCGTCAGCCACCTGCGCATGAATTGGCGTGCCAGCGGGCACGTTCGCCGCACGAGAGGCAATCTGCCCGGCATCCGGAGCCGCGGGATAGAACGGCCGAACCGCCGGTGAATAGGAAAGGTAATCGGAGAACAGCTTGGTGGTGTGCGGGATCGAACTGAACGGAATGCAGTCGGGAATCAAGCCAGGCTCCCGCGACAACACTGATTCGTCATGCGCACGTTCGTCATCCTTGCATTCACGTTCAACCGTATAAGACTAGCAGCCCGGTAAAAGGTTTCGATGATTCGCAACCCACGGGGATGCAGAAACACCTGATCCTGTGATGCGGCTCGTAATCAATTTCCACCTCTCCGCAGCAAATCATCCACCCCGTGCGCGTTCCCGACGCCGCCAATCCGCGCAGCGGACGCCATAATCTAGCCCATCCCGCCAGGGGGTGTTACAAAACGCTGCCGTGCCTACGGCACTCCCATGAATTCTCCCACTCTTCCCCAGCACTCCGCCTGCGGCTGCGTGCTGGGCTAGACTATCCGCGCCTCCGGCGCTCGCATTCCGTAACTCACGCACGTTGCTATGTGCAAGGCTGTCGTGCCTCCGGCACTCGGCTCTGGAAACGGCACAGCTACCCAGCCCTCACGGGCTGGGCTAGATTATGGCGTCCGCTTCGCGGACTGTTCCAGCTTTCAGCCGCACGGGCTACGCGGTGTCGGCGAGCGGCTGGGGCGCAGGGTTCGCTGACATCATCTCCTTTTTCATTTTTTCGAATTGCTGGCGCTTCTGCTCGGTGTAGTCACGGAGTTGGCGCTGCGTCTCTCTCAGTTGCAGGCGCAGCATCTGATAGGCCTCTTCGCGAAAAAGACGGTGGGCGGGAGAGCCAACGCGCACGCCGGGGGG
>Ga0207930_1000476_pt1 | contig 12389 bp, 12 predicted proteins | sample NGESurshal092012_7_FD_184477 | JGI IMG/M metagenome (GOLD analysis project Ga0207930, IMG submission 184477) | Arctic peat soil microbial communities from Barrow, Alaska - NGEE Surface sample 210-3 shallow-092012 (SPAdes) | ecosystem: Environmental > Terrestrial > Soil > Wetlands > Peat ... | reverse complement strand
CTTGGAGGGCACCTTGCCTCCAGCGCGGCGCGCCTCGGACAACCCGATTGCGATCGCCTGCTTCGGGCTCTTCACGGTCTTGTCGGAGTTCCCCGACTTGAGCTCGCCGCGCTTCATCTCGTGCATCGCGCGCTCCACTTTCTCCGAGGCTTTGTTTCCGTACTTCACAGCCATGATTCGCTCCTTAGTGCGATTTTCAGCCACCTGAGGCGGCTCTACAAACAGAGCACGATGCGTGCCGCGGGGTGTGTCCGCGCGCGAGCACATCGGGTTTCACCTTCTCCACCGGAAGGTGTAGGGGTGCAATGGGAATTGCGGCCCTACATAAAGGGGGCTTCAGCCGCCGAAAACGCGGGCCCGAAACAGGGAGACCGACCTGGGGGGCAGGCCCCGCGTCAGACATCCAGGGCCCGCATCGCCAACTCGGGGTAGCGGGCCCCGGCCGCGATCCCCTTTGGCGCCGCCTCCTCGATCTGCATCAGCTCATCGGCTGTCAGGGCGACGCCGGGGGCCTTGGCGTTCTCCTCGAGGCGCGAACGGCTCTTCGAGCCCGGGATCGGTACGACGTCCTCGCCGCGGGAGAGGAGCCAGGCGAGTGCGAGCTGGGCCGGCGTACAACGCTTCGCTGAAGCGATCTCTTCGACGCGCCGGACTAGCTTGAGGTTCTTCCTGAAGTTCTCCCCCTGGAACCGGGGCGAGTTCCGGCGATAGTCACCTTCGGGAATCTCCTCGAACGTCCTGAAGCGCCCCGTGAGGAACCCGCGGCCTAGCGGGCTGTAGGCGACGAAGCCGATCCCCAGCTCGCGGCAGGTCGGAAGAACTTCATCCTCGGGGTCCCGCGTCCACAGCGAGTACTCATTCTGAAGGGCAGAGATCGGATGGACGGCGTGGGCCCGGCGGATCGTCCGGGGTGAGGCCTCGGAGAGACCGAGGTAGCGGACCTTTCCCGCCTCGACCAGCCCCGCCATTGCGCCGACGGTCTCCTCGATTGGGACTGTCTTGTCGACCCGATGCTGGTAGTAGAGGTCGATATGGTCGACGCCGAGACGGCGAAGAGAGCCATCGCAGCAGGCGCGAACGTACTCCGGGTGCCCGTTCACCCCGAGGAAGCTGCCGTCTTCGCCGCGGACGTTCCCGAATTTGGTCGCGAGGATGACCGCCTCGCGGCAGCTTCGGATGGCCCGGCCCACCAGCTCCTCGTTCTTGAACGGGCCATACATGTCAGCCGTGTCGAGGAACGTGACACCGAGTCTGATCGCACGGTCGATCGTCGCTATGGACTCCTTCTCGTCCCGCCCGGCATAGAACTCCGACATCCCCATGCATCCGAGCCCTAGGGCGGAAACTGTCAATCCCTCCGTTCCGAGCCGCCGCGTTTTCATCTCCGTCGTTCCCTCCTCTGTCATCGCCTATGCTACGTCTGCGGGGCGGGGAGGGATTCCCGGCCGCCACAAGCCTGGCGGGAGGAGAGAATGGCGGGAAGCTCCTTATCCTGCGACGGTTAGGACAAGACGGTTTGCCCGTCGCCGCCCGACCTCCAGTGCCCGGTAGTCCCAAACCACCGCGCTTTGAGCCATCCACTCGGGGATCCTTCAGGAAAGAGGCAGATTTCTCGAACCTAAATCGCCGTCCGGACAGAATCCCGTCTACGGGGCAGGGATTCAGAAGGAAACCGAGGGCGTGGCTCTGGTCTCTACGCCCCTACAGCCCCCGGCAATTCCCATTGCGCCCCCACACTCAGCGGCAAGCGCAGGCGAGGGGCGTGACGCTAGTTTCTACGCGCCACTGCCCCCCGGCAATTCCCGAGCCCCGACAGGTCATTTCAAACCTGTGCCGAGGAAGAGCTGTGAAAGGATCCTAGGATAGCTGTACGCATAACTTTTTCCATCCGGCGTCAGCAGGATCGGCGTGATGGTGACGACTCCGGAAGGATCGCTGGGCAGCACCTCCTTCCACGGCTCGCGTTTTCCCGTCGCGAGATTCAGGCGCACGACTCTCGCCGGAAGCTCGCCGTGGCGGAAGACGTAGAGCGACATTCCGTCGGATGTCCAGCGGCTGATTTCGTCGTCCTCGGAAAGGCCGGGTATCAGGCGCGGCTCACCCCCATCGACGGGATAGACGTACGACCTTCCGTCGCGGCCTGTCGCCGTGACGAACATGCCGTCGGGCGAGACCGGCTTCGAGCCATTGATCCGGACGCCCTCTCCGCTGATCGGCCGGACGGATCCTCCATCCGCTCCGGCCACGTAGAGCCTCGCGCCATGGCCCGCCTCGTGTCCCTCCAGGAGAATCCGGCGGCCATCGGGAAACCAGTTGGCCTGATCGCCCTCGACGGCTCCGAAAGGCAGCGTCTTCGGCTCGCCGGCGCCGGTTGGCAGGAGAACGATCTGGGGTGGGCTCGTGAGTGTCTTTGCGATGGCAAACCTGCCATCCGGCGACAGGGACAGGGGGTTTCCATCCCCGATGCGAACCGCTGGGGAGCCGTCCGTCCGGCGGATGAAGACGCCATACGTCGAGCCCGCGCCCAACCCAGTCTCGGAGAAGAGGATGGCACCGCCGCCGGCGAGCATGTCGATCGGATAAGACCAGTCGAACCAGGAAAGGTCGCGCTCCCGGGCTTCTCCGGACCGGCCGAACATCATCTCTCGCTGATTGACGGACCGGCTCAGCAGAACCTTGCCGTCCCGCGCGCAATCGAAGATGGCCATGTCACCGAGGCCGCGGTAGACAACGCGCGTCTTGCCGGCTGGCGTCACGGCCAAGACTGAATCTCCCCCGAGACCAGGTCCGGCCGAATACCAGATCTCGTCTCCAGAGGGCGACCAGCTGAGGCCTTCTTCGCTGTTGTAGATCTGCGTCAGCGTCTTCCTGTGTCCCTGGCGGTCCACGACCGCAAGCGTTCCCCGGTTGTCCCACCGGTCGGGGTGGTCGAAGAAGGCGACCTCATCGCCTCGCGGGGAAACGCGAAGGTGGCTCATCCACCCGACCGTCTCGTAAAGAACGGTTCCCAGCGGGTACTCCAGGCGGTTTTTTCCCTCGACCTCGCGGATGACGGCAAAGCTCCTTCCGTCCGGTCCGAAGTCCGCCGCCTGGACGTTTTCGAGAATTTCGTGCGGGGCGCCTCCCGAAAGCGGAGCCAGCGCGAGCGTCCCGACGCTATGGTGGGTCGAGAGGTAGTGGCGGCCGAGAGAAATCAGAAGATCGCCGGCGGCGTTGATCGCGAAGATGTCGGCGTCAGGAAGCGCGATCGGAGCCGATTCGAGGTGCTCCGTGCTCGCCGAAAAGAGCCGGATCGGCGCGCCCTGCCACGCGGCGCCGTACACGATCGTGTGGCCGTCGGGCGCGAACCGTGCGGAGCGGATCGTCCCGCGGCGAAACGTGAAGGCGCGGAAGCTCAATGGCTCATCACGGCGCGCGCGCGTGCCCCAGAAAAAGGTGGCGGAGAGAGCGAGAAGCAGAACGAGCAGGGCAGCCACTCGCCGCCCGAATCGGCTCCCTACGTTGCGAATCGCAGCTTCCGACGCGCCGGTGACCGCGGCCGACGAGCCCGAAAGCGAATCGAGGTCGAACGCGAGGTCATGGGCCGAGTGGAAGCGCTGCTCGGGGTTCTTCTCGAGACAGTGGGCGACGAGGCGCTCGAGCCCCGGCGGCACGTTCTGGTTCGTGACCGAAAGATCCGGCGGATCCTCCTTCAGGATCGCCGAGATCGTCTCGGCCGCCGTCTCGCGGTGGAACGCCCTCTGCCCCGAGAGCATCTCGTACAGGATCGCCCCGAACGAGAAGATGTCGCTGCGCGCATCCGCCGGTTTGCCTTTCACCTGCTCGGGCGACATGTATCCCAGCGTCCCCATGACCATTCCAGGCTCGGTCCCCCGCGCGGCGGTCGGCAGGTTCGTGACGTTCGGGCTCTCCTCGGCCTCGGTGAGCTTCGCGAGCCCGAAGTCCAGGATCTTGATGCGCCCGTCCTTCGTCACGAACACGTTCTCGGGCTTGAGGTCCCGGTGGACGATTCCCTTCTCATGCGCGGCCGCGAGCCCCTGCGCCATCTGACGCGCCCACTCCAGCGCCTTCTTCGTCGAGACTTTCGCTCCCGCCAGCGCCGACCGCAGCGTCTCGCCTTCGAGAAGCTCCATCACGAGGATGTGGAGCGTGGACTGAGAAGCCGGAGAGAGAGAAGACCCGGGGATTTCTTCGAAGGAATAGAGAACGGCGATCCCCGGATGGTTCAGGCTCGCGAGCAGTTTCGCCTCGCGCTCGAACCGTCCACGCCTCTCACTATCTTCGAAGAACTTTTCCGGCAGCACCTTCAGCGCCACCATCCGATCAACGCGCGCGTCCTTCGCCCGGTAGACCTCTCCCATCCCGCCCGCACCGAGCGGCGAGAGGATCTCGTAGGGGCCGAGACGAGTGCCGACGCTGATGGTCATGAAGCGGACGGGATCTTATCCGCGGGGAAGGGCCGACAGCGAGACGGCGGCAGGTTCAAGCGCCGCGAAGCTTCGCACGAGTCATCCCCTGACAGTGAGGACGAGCCGGTTCGCCCGGCGCCGCCCAACCTCCAGGGTCCGGTAATCCCGGACCACCGCGCTTTGAGCCATCCACTCGGGGGGGCTGAGCTAACTCTCCAGGCGGCTCGAGCACCACGCCGGAGAACGTACACGGTGCGGTTAGAGCCCCGCTTCTCGACCGCCAGCGAGGTCTGGTCTCGAAGGCTCGCGCTCTGAGCCATCCACTCGGGGACCCTTCAGGAAAAGGGTCGATTTCTCGAACCTAGACCGCCGCTCGGACAGAATGCCAGTCCACGGGCCGGGATTGAGAAGGAAACCGAGGGGTTGACCCTGGTCTATACGCTCCACAGCCCTCCGGCAATTCCATTTGCACCCCTACAGCATCTGCGGCGGTATTGTCCGACCTGATGAATCGAACATCATCCCGTGTAGGATGAGAAGAGACTCTCTCAAACAACTGAGCCATCAGGCTCCGAGTTTCTTGATCTTGGTCTCGGCGCCGCGCGCTTTGATGGCGACCTTCACAGCATCTTCCATCGGATCTTTGAAGGGCACTTCGATTCGGAGGAGGCCGTGCTCGTAGATCGCTTCAGCTTTGTCAGGTTTCACTGGCCAAGCCAAAGCCAAGGCTGAGACATACTCGATATCCCTTGCTGGCGCTGTCAGGTGGAAACTGTCTTCCAGGATCTTCAGATCGATGGTATCCGTTGGCGCTCCTGGGATGGCGAACTCCACTACTAGTTTGTGTTTCTCCCCGTCCGCATACGCAACCGTGTTGGGCGCTACCCTAATCCGATTTTCCGGCATACTGGCAACCTCCTTGTGGCTGGGAACAGCGCAGCCTGCTAATCATCATAGCAGTGATACGGGACGACGATCGGCCAGGCGACGAGGACGAGAAGACCGTACCTGTAGGGGCGCAATGGGAATTGCCGGGGGCTGTGGCGCGGAGAAACCAGCATCACGCCCTCAATTTTCTTGTCGGTGAGACAGTCTAGGTTCGAGAAACCGGCCCTTTTCCCGAAGGATCCCCGAGTGGATGGCTCAAGGCGCGGTGGTCCGGGACTACAGGTCGCTCGAGGTACGAAGACGCCGGGCGAACCGCCTCGTCCTAACCGTCGCAGGATGAGGAACTTGCCGCGGCCGACCCCGCATTGCCGTCTGGAGCAGCTGCTGCCGGTGCTGGTTCGAAAAGCAGTCCGAAGGACCATCACGAGCAGTCGCCCCGAGGGAAACAGTCGGTCGAGGTGTGCGGACGGAGGGATAGCGGGGGCAGAGTCGCTGGTCTGTGCGCGCCAATGGGCGTCGCAATTCCCATTGCGCCCCTACAGGTGGTACGTGGGCTATCCGTCGCCGGACCTTCCGGTCGTCGAGACCGGCGCGAGTCTCATCCTGCCGCGGAAGCCGCCCGATCACACGCCTCCGGAAGCTCCTCGCCGACCTCCGACGAGGTCAGGCTTCGGCTGGAGGAAGGGCGGGGCGAGACCGCGGCCCTGATCCGTCCGCTCCGTGACGCTGCTTCACGGGCCGGGTCTTCGACAAGCTCGGCGGATTACGTGCCTCAAGACGTGATCTTTAGGGGTGCAATGGGAATTGCGGGACGCGTAAGCGGTCGACTCCTTCATCTGAGTCACCGGTGGTGGCCGCCACTGTGTGAGCCACCACCGGAGCTATGGCCACCGCCGGTGCTACGCACGCCTCCGCCACGGCTGGTGCTATGTGAGCCGCCACCGCCGCCGAAGCTACGCCCGCCACTGCTCGGTGCGGACATTCGCGGCGCAAAATGGTAACGCTGTATCGGAGCCGAATACCGTTGCGCCGAGGCCGAATAACGCCGTGCCGGAAGCTGTTCGCGTTGCGCACCATGGAAGCGTCGCCACTGGCCCTCGGTTGTGCGCCCCGCGCTCCACGGTGTCGCGGCGCCAGCGCCCCGCGTGACCGATCGGCTTCCGGACGTTGATGCCGCCCCGGATCCAAACCGGTTCCAGCTTCCCGTGCCGGCCGATCGAGCGGAATTGAAGCTTCCCGATCTTGCCGTCCTGCTTCTGGAGGCCAGCGAGGCAGACTGATACCGGGCGGCAAGCTGACGGTTCGGGTACGAGACTCCCCGCCGGTGGCCTGGGTCGTGGTGCCACGCCCGTCTGCCGGCAAATCCGCCAGCCCAGAACCCACCGTGGAAACCATGGTGTCGGAAGAAGGCGCCGTTGACGAACACCGAGCCGTCAAACCAGTTCGGGCCCCAGCCCCAACCCCAGCCGCGCCAGCCCCAGCCGCTCCAACCGCCAAAGCAGGATCCGATGTCGATGCCCGGACCGAACCCAAAGCCATAACTGGCGTAAGCGAGCGGCGGATAGTAGCCCCACTCCGGGAGTCCCCAGACATAGGCTGGATCGTATTCCGGCACGTAGAGTACCTGCGGATCCGCCGGTACAATCTCAATGGCCGCCTGCGCGCCCGGTGCCTCGGTCGTAACCGTCTGCTGCGGAGTGGAAGAGAGCTTGCCATTGGTGCGTGCCCGTCTACGCATCCGCTGCACCGCGTCCATGACGTCCGATTGCTGCGCGAGGAAGGCGTTGCCTAATGCCGCTGTCCATTCGATGTCCTGGTTCAGCATGGCCACCACGTCCGGAAAGGCCGCCAAGCCCTGAACGCTGGCGTCCCAGTTCTGCTCCTGGGCTGCGTCCATCAATTGCTGGCCCCTCAGACGTCCATTCCGTTGCAGCCACTGCTGCGCCTCAACAACCTCCAGCGGGTAGGTGCTCGCTACCAGGACCTGACTCAACAGCGGGTCGGGATACAGCGCGATGGGCGCCACCAGGTCAGCCAATTGCTCCGGACCTAGAATCTGCGCCTGGACCGATACGTGGTTCCCGGAGACCTCTGCTGTCGGAGCCTGCTCCTGAGCCATCAACAGAAACGGAATTCCCGACAGAGCCGCCAAGACACAGACCTGCCGAGCCATTCGGTATGCCATCTCATACCTCCTGCTGATCCGCCTTCATAAATGCGCAGCTACTGAGTTCGCACGAGGCCAGTGACAGGAACGCCCTGGAAAGGGCAGCGATCCGGAGAGCGGAAGCCATTGTCGAGGGCGGCATCCGTCCGGCGCTGCGGAATGAAAGGCGCTCGCGAAGAGTGTTTAACATTGGTTCAGCCCGAAGGGGGCCCCTCCCAAGGTAGAGCAACACACATGCCACGGCAGTGTCGCCGGAAAGGTACGCGAAGGGAGTTTATGGAGGGTATAGGGGCGCAATGGGATTTGCCGGGGGCTGTGGCGCGCACAGACCAGAGCCACGCCCTCGGTTTCTTTCTCAATCCCTGTAGGGGTGCAATGGGAATTGCGGGGCGCTGTGGCGCATAGAGACCTCGGTCGGACGCCGTCGCACCCTTTCGCGATCGCGCCTCCCCGCGGCAGGCGGGGCGAAGGCCCCATGGACTCGCCGTTTCGCATCGAGTACCTCGATGCGGAACGGCTACTACCAGTTCTCGTTCGAAAAGCAGCCTAAAAGGGCGGGCACCCGGGGGCAACGTCGGTTGACGTGTGCGCGCTCGGAGGCATCGTAGTGACCGACGCTTCTGGTCTGAGCGCGCCAGCGGGCATCGCAATTCCCATTGCGCCCCTACACAAGGCGGCGTTGGCGCTGCTCGCCCTGATCGGCGGCACGCTTGTGTCCGAGGCCAGAAAGCCCCCGTTCTCGCCGGCGGCAAGTAACCGGCAGCCGCCGTTCCTTCAGCCGTTCCGAATGCGGTCCCAGGCGTCGCGCACGGCGTCCCGGTAGAGGCGCCAATCGTCGCCGACCGCCTGCCGCTCCTTGCGCCACTCGGCGGCGAGCTCGTCCTCGAGGTCGTCGAAAGAGCGGTGGGAGTGCTCCGGTCGCCGCGCGCTCTCCCAGCCGAAGCGGTAGGCGGGCTCCCAATGCTCGAAGGTCGTTCCAGATAGGTAGTACGGACGGAGCCGATACTGGTCTCTCCAGAGTTGCGCTTCCTCCGTGGCATCGAACTCCGAGGCGAAGCTGTTTCCCGCAACGGCGCCGGCGGCCGCACCGACGACTCCGCCGATCACGGCTCCGACCGGGCCGCCCATCGCGGCGCCGGCCACGGCCCCCGCGGCGCCGGCGCCCAGCCCCCCAACTGCCGTCGCGACCGGATGGTTGGGCGGAACAACCGTTGCCTTTTCGCTCTTTTTCATAGGTGCCTCCGGCCAGACGTTTCCGCAAGGCCCGTGCCGCCTCGGAAGAAGCTGTGGGCCGCAAAGGGCGCCGAGGCTGTCATCGCGGCTGCTCGAAATCTAGCCCGCTACCGAGTCCGCACGAGGCCAGTGACAGGAACACCGGAAAGTCGGCGATCGGAATAGCGAAGGCCACTGTAAAGGACGACATCCGTCCGGCGCTGCGGTTTGAAAGGCGCTCGCGAGGAGTGTTTAGCATTGCGTTCAAGCCGAAGGCGGCCTATGCCAGGACGCAGCAACACCTATGCCACGGCAGGGTCACCGGAAGGGTACGCGGAGGGAGCTCGTAGAGGGCGCCTGACCGAAGAGGCCCCCGCCCCGCTTCGGAAGGAACCGAATACACCCACGGGTCGTTCAGCGGTGACTCCCGCCGCCTCTCTTCTTGGCCTCGCGATTGCACAGGCAACGGGTGCGGCTCGTGCCCGGGAGCACCTATCGAATCCGGGCCGCCGTCAATGCCCTGTCGAGGGAGGCGGCGCCGGCGCCTCTCACGGTCACCAGCACAGCCATGCCCACTGCGAGCACGTGATACTCATAGCCTTCACCCTTCTGGGTTCCGAACCAGTTCATGAAGAAACCGAACTGATAATGAACCATCGCGATCGCCACAAGCATGTTTAAGGCAATGCCCAGAGCTGCAACACGCGAGAGCAGACCCACGATCAAGCCCAGGCCACCGAAAAACTCTGCGGCAATCGCAAGGATTGCGAATAACGCGGGAATATGCATGGTTTTCGTGAAAAAGCCCATGGTGCCGTTGAAACCATCGCCGCCAAACCAACCCAACATCTTCTGCGCGCCATGCGCGAAAAATACGACGCCCAGCGCCAATCGCAGGATCGCCGTTGCGGCATCATTCTCTGTGGAAATGAGTTTTCTAAACATTGTGCCTCCAGTCCTTTCTCTCTTACTCTATGCGCCCTTCCATGAGGATTGCTGCCGATCTCCGCGCTCAGCCGGCGGGAATCGGGAGCACCGAGAGGCGGCGCCAAAGGCGGAGGCTCCGGGAATACATGCCTCCCGACGCTCTGACAGATCAGCGTGGCTCCGCAGGCGATCGGCTGCGCCGCGGTCTCGACCGACAACGTTCGTCGACGGGACGGTTGCGACGTCAAGGTATATCTTCTTCACCGAGCTCGCCGCCTCGGCGACGGCCGAAAGGAGCGCCCATGAAGGTCCCCCACGCCCGCAGGCTCCTCGGAGCCGTACTTTTCCTCCCGCCGCTCGTGGCCGCCGTCTCGCTCGCGGCCGACCTCGCCCCGGCTCTCAAGCTCCCGAGGCCGAAGCTCGATTCGGCCGCCACACTCGTCTCTGCGCTGAAAGCGCGGAAGTCGGCGCGGGAGTTCTCTCCCGCGCCGCTCCCCTTGCAGGCGCTGTCGGACCTCCTCTGGGCGGCCGACGGCGTGAACCGCGAAGACGGCAGGCGGACGGCGCCCTCGGCGAAGAACTGGCAGGAGATCGACGTCTACGCCGTACTCCGCGACGGAACGTACCTCTACGACGCGAAGGCGCACGCCCTCCGGGGCGTCGTGGCGGGGGACCTCCGCGCGGCGACCGGGGTGCAGGATTTCGTCGCAGCCGCGCCGCTGAACCTCGTCTACGTGGCGGACCTCTCGCGGATGTCGGGCGCCTCGCCCGGCGACCGCGACTTTTACGCCGCCGCCGACGCGGCCTTCGTCAGCCAGAACGTCTACCTTTGGTGCGCCGCGACGGGGCTTTCGACGGTCGTTCGTGGCTCCGTCGATCGCCCCGCCCTGGCGAAGGCTCTGGGCCTGAGACCCGACCAGCGGATTCTCCTGGCGCAGACGGTGGGCATCCCGAAGTGACGGTCGGTGTAGGGGTGCAATGGGAATTGCCGGGGGCTGTGGCACGTAGAGACCAGATGACCTGCTTTCCCGGGCTGATGGCTCAAAGCGCGGTGGTCCGAGACCACCGGGCGCTGGAGATCGGATGACGTCGGGCGAGCCGGCTCGTCCTAACCCTCAGTCTCCGGTCCTGAACATCGGTTGACGTGTGCGCCGACGGGACATCGCGGTGGGCGAGGCGCTGGTCTGTGCGCGCCAACGCCCGCTGCAATTCCCCATTGCGCCCCTACACCCCGAACCATTTCGAGAGGTTCATGCTTCAGGGCCTGGCTGGTCAAATTGCGTAAATGACGGCCTCCGATGCTCTCCCCGAAAGCCCACCAGAAACGACAGATGGTTACAGGAAGGCCGCGCTCTTTGTTATGTACTCTACAGAGTGTTTATGCCGTATATTTGCTCAGGGCATAGAGGGGTTTTCGGGCTTCGTCAATAAGACAAGGGTGATCTTCGGTCACTGGGTGTGAAGATGCAGGGCCGTAAACAGTTGCTGTGCTCGTATAAATAAAGCCTCGTATTCCGAAGGATGAGGCCGCTTCCAAGAGGTTAATGTGACCTTTGATGTCTTCCCCAAAAATGGTTTCGGCATCATCTGCAAAGCTCCAGGCTAAATGAATAACGACGTCCTTCCCCTGAACAGCCTCCCGGGTGACCACGGCATCTGCAATATCTCCCTGAAGGTAAGCGACAGGCAAGCTCTCATCCGTCTCCCGAGGTTTGGGGGCCCGATCGAACCCTGTTACATCATGGTGTTTTCGGGATAGATCTTTCATCAAGTACCTTCCAACCTCACCCGCTGCCCCAACGATCAATACCTTCATCTCATGCCTCTGCTTCCTTCTTGGCGGAAAGAAGGTCTGTCGATTCTCGAAGCTCAGAAGACATTCCGACGCCTGAAGGGGCAGTCCCCGCGCTCAGAACGGTCGAGCCTCGACGCGCTCCGTCCGTCTCGTCGCCGCCCTCGCGCGTCTTCATCCGGCCTCAAACGCCTCGGACACCGTCGCCGCGTGAGATAATGAACCCGCCGTACCAACTCTCATCTTCAACACGGATCGGGACAATCTCGCAATTCCCATTGCACCCCTACAACTTCGTGGGATTCTCGCTGAGGCACAGCGATCACTTCATCTTCTCCTTAACGCTCCTAACCTTGTCCTCGAGCGACTGAACCTTGTCCGTGCGCGTACCGACGCGGAGCGTGGCGCTCACGCGCGGTACGCCCATGTCGTGCAGCACCTCGTGACACCGCCGCACGGCGGCAAACACCTCATCCCAGTCGCCTTCGATGTTCGTGCCGTTGGCGTGTAGCGCCGTCTTTAGGCCGGCCTCCTTGAGAATGCGCTCGCACTCCGCAACATACCTCGACAAGGACAGGCCGACCCCGAGGGGGACGACAGAAAAATCGACGAGTACCTTCATGTGGGCTCCTCCGAACGATCCTACGCCGTCGTCCGCGCGGCGGCGCGCGGTGAGGCAATCCCCGTTGCGCCCCTACATCCTTCAGGAAAGAGGCGGATTTCTCGAACCTAAATCGCCGACCGGACAGAACGTCCGGGCGTACGGGTCGGGGTTGAGAAGGAAACCGAGGGCATGACCCTTGTCTCTACGCGCCACAGCCCCCCGGCAATTCCCATTGCACCCCCACACCCGGCCGCTTCAGAGGGACATTTTTCAACCGCCGCTTACTTCGACTGCGTCATGACGGCCTCCTTGCCGACTTGGTTTCCGGGAGAAGCTCGGGGAGACGGCGCCGGATCTCGTCCCGCACCTCACGGAAACGCGCGAGTTTCT
>Ga0207930_1000474_pt1 | contig 12414 bp, 10 predicted proteins | sample NGESurshal092012_7_FD_184477 | JGI IMG/M metagenome (GOLD analysis project Ga0207930, IMG submission 184477) | Arctic peat soil microbial communities from Barrow, Alaska - NGEE Surface sample 210-3 shallow-092012 (SPAdes) | ecosystem: Environmental > Terrestrial > Soil > Wetlands > Peat ... | reverse complement strand
CGACCTGTTGCTTCAGCGGTCCGAAGTTCCTCTGCATCCGATCGACACCGATGGCCAGGCTGTCTTCGAGTGAGAAGTGCTTCGAATGCTTGGCGAGAATGGGAGTGTATACGCCGGTCCTGGCCTTCGAAAAGACGAGTACCGGGGGTTCCGACGTCTCGCCGGGCGCCGGGATCCACTCGAAAGCAACTCCTGTTTACCGCACCCGCTCTAACGGGCGCACATCCGGAAACATGACTTCTTTGTACGACATTTTGGCCAAATGCACCGTGTACTCTTCCTTAGGCAGGAGCGAATTCAGGGTAAACACCTTGTAGCCTTCGCCGGTGATCTCGGTGCGTCGGAAGACTCCGGGTTCGGTTTCGCTGACTTCGCGTGTTCCCTGCAGTTGATCGAGAAACGCCTGTGCCGATTTCTGGTCGGCCTGAGCGCCGGTCCCGGCGTCGGTCAACGATTCGGCGGCGTAGGAGCGAATCAGCTTTTGCCAGTATTTCTCCAGCAGGTCGGTGCTGGCGAACACATCGGCCCAGGTGATGCGACCGTTAACGGCCACTACTACTCCCTTGGCACCTACTTTGCGCAATTCGTGCAAGAGGCCGTCGTAATTGGCTGCAACCGAGGCAACCTTTTTCTCCACCTCCGGATTCTGCATGACCTTGGCATAGGAAGTGGTCCCGCCAATTGCCGGAGCAGCTTGCGGCGCTGCATTAGCGATTCCAGCGTTCGCTGATGCCACGTGCTTCCACACCTGCAGCTGATCACGCGCTGCCATCGCGGGCATGCGCACGCTGGGCTGTGCCATGGCCGAACCCATGCTGCCGAAGTGTTCCGTGGACACCACCCAGCGTCCCGGTTCGACACAGAAGACAGAAAGATCAACGGGGTCGGATTTCGGCGGAACGATGCGGTCGAGGCCGATGACGCGGTCCTGCTTGCCACCGGTCACCACTTCTCCGGCGAGCAGCAGCAGCGGGCGGGCGGAGTTGTTGACCAGCACCAGGCGATTGACTTCGCCTCCGGTGTTGCGCTGGTAATGCGTGGGGGGACGAACGAGTCCCTGTAGCGAGCCGGCCTCTGTGACCACGACCGCGCCCGAGCGCACTCCTTCGTCGAGCGTCAAGAGAGGCGCAGTATTGGCTTCCGTGCCGCCGACAATGGGAAACAAGCTGAGGTTTCCCCGGGTGATGGGTGGCAATACCTTGTACTCGTGAGTTGGCGTGCCCGCGCCGGCAAGGGCGGAAGTCAGCAAAACGGAAGCAACGCCGGCCAGAATCATGCTGTTCATGTTCTCCTCCCGAGGCGCACCTCTCTTCCGCAGCCAGTCACGGCTTACAGCTGAGGTGTTTGTACGTCTCTAGCGGTAGAACGCCGCCCTGTGTTCTTCTTGCGCACGAATTGATACGATTCGCACACATGCCCCTGGCTCCCACTTCTGGCCCGATCGAAGAGCGGCCGTCCGCTGCGGTGGAGGAGTTCGCCCGCCAGCACTACGTCTCCAGTGGGGCACAGCAGTTCGGCATCGACCAGGCAGCATTTGCGGCGGTGCTGACGCAGGTTGTCTTGCAGACAGGTCCTTTCGGCGACGATGCGGCCGAGATGCGTTTCCTGACCTCACTTCGAGTGGACGAGCTGGTCCTTGCCCGTGCGTGCGCCGATGGCAATGAACGCGCCTGGGAGACATTCCTTAAGCGCTACCGCAATACGCTGTACGAATCGGCATATAAGATCGCGCGGACGGAGAGCGCGGCTCGCAGCCTCGCGGATTCGCTTTACGCCGAGCTCTATGGAGTGGATTCCAAGGGCCAGCAGCGGACCTCGAAGTTGTCGTATTACCAGGGGCGAGGTTCGTTGCAGGGGTGGCTGCGCGTTGTCATCGCGCAGGAGTACGTCAATCAATATCGCAGTGTCCGCCGTGAGACAAGTCTCGATGCTGCGCTGCAAGACGGTGCACAGTTTACCGCGCCCGAGCCGGAAGCTGCGGTGGCTGATCCCCGAGTTGAAGCGGCGGTAGCGGCGGAGCTGGCTGGTCTCGATGCGGAAGAGCGGTTTCTTTTGGCCGCCTACTATCTCGACCACCGGACCCTGGCGGAGCTGGCCAAGTTGCAGGGAGTGCACGAATCCACGATCAGCCGCAAGCTTGAGCGCATTACGGCGGGCGCACGCAAACGTGTCCGTAAGCGGTTGATGCAGGCCGGCATGTCCGCGCGCCAGGCCGACGAGGCGATGGAAGATGTAGATGTCCGCGATCTACGAGTGCGGGTGAGTGAAACTTTGCAGCAAGGAAGGTCGAAAGCCACGTTCTATAAGGAGAAGGGCGAACCTCAGGAATGAACGAGAAGATTCCCAAGCCGATGCTCAATGCCCTCGCCCGAGAGGCGGCGCCCGCAGACCATCCTTCTGCGGATGTGCTTGCTGCCTTCGTGGAGCATGCACTGGCCAAAGGTGAGAAGCAGTCGGTGACCGATCATCTGGCCCGGTGCGAGGAATGCCGCGAGATCGTTTTCCTGACGAGCGATGCAACTGAGGAAGAAGTGCAAGAACCAGCAGGCAAATTGGTGGCGGCGGCAGCTCTGGGCGAACAAGATCATCCGGCGGTAGAGCAAGCAGCCGCGAGCATACAGCGTCCGTTTGCAGCGGCGGAGCCGCGATGGCGGTCGACGAGCAAATGGGTTTGGGCCGTTCCTGTTGCTGCTATGTTCTTACTCGGCGCCGGATATCTCCTGCGGAAGAGCTATGTCGCGGCACCAGCAGAGAGGGAAATTGCTTCCAAAACAGTTCCTGAGAAAGCGAGCGGCCCTCCCGAGCAGTTGCCGGAGGCGACTCCGGCACTGCCTGCGCCGGCAGCGGCTGCTCCATCGCCGGCAGCGAAGGGGCGGCCGCAGATGGCGCCTGCGACGACCCCACCTGCCCAGAAGGCTCCGACCGTGAATGCCGACGTGATCGCGATGAATAGCGCCGCGCCAGCTCCTGCGGGGAGAGCGACCGTGCACGTAAAATCTGCCCCGCCGCAGCCGTCACCCGAGGCGCCCGTAATAGCGATTGGTGGAGCGGTGGCGGGCACGGCCCCAACAGCACCCAGGGCCAACGGCTTTGCGCCGACGACAGGTGAAATTGATCGGCAATACCGTGCGGCGGACTCGCTGAACCTGTCCGTCAACCGGGCCCTGGCGGGGGCTGTGCGAACTGCCCATCCCGGCTGGCGCGTTACGCTGCAAGGCCATCTCGAGCATCTCATGTCCGAAGGTTGGTCACGTGTGCTGGCCGATCAGACGAGTGCTTTTCGCGCGGTTAGCGTCATCGGGAACGACGTGTGGGCGGGCGGAAATGACGGAATGTTGTTTCACTCCGGCGACGGGGGCGAGCACTGGAATAGGCTGTCCATCCCGAGCGCAAGTGGCACCGAAACGGTGACGATCGTGTCGATCCGCTTTGACGATGCGCAATACGGCGTGGTCGTTGCAGACACCGGTGCGAGCTACAGCACCACGGACGGTGGCGTTACCTGGACCAAGCAGTGATCGTTACCTCCCCGAAATAATTGCTGCAAGCCGACCGCCGGGCATCGTTCTATCTATAGATAAGGCTAGCCGTTTTGAGCAGACGGAGGCGTGTGCTAGATATGGGCAGCCCGAGATCCTTTGAATGACGGAGATGCCGCTCATGCGTTGCGCTGGTGTAACCCGAACAGCCTGCCTGTTGGCAATCGTGCTGGCTTTTATCGCTCCCGGTCTTGCGCAGGACCAGTCCGACCGTCCGCTGACGAACTCTGATGTCGTGAAGATGGTGAATGCCGGTATCCCGGAGAGTGTTATCGTGCGCGACATCGAAATTTCAGGGACGAACTTCGTCACCACGGCGGACGCTTTGATCAGCTTGAAGCAACATCACGTGCCGGACAGCGTGCTGGGTGCGATTGTTGACAGCCAGGCTGCCTCTAAGATGCGCCAGGCCGGACCGCCGGCGATAGCCTATGCCGCTGCCCAGTCGGCGTCGCACCCCCATCGCCAATTGCCTAATGTCGATGCCACTCTCCGCCTGGACTCCAAAACGACAGGGAAAGTACAAGTCAGGAAGAACGAGATCAAGGTAGAGAAGGCGGGCGTGCCGCTGTTCAGTGTGAAATGGAAAGAGAATTCTGCGAAGTAGATCGCTGGTCATGTTGCGCCATCATAGCCCATCCGAAATTCCTGCTGGCCGACTTCGCGATGAGATCTGAATGTCGTAGGTAATTCCGGCTGAACGGCCCGTTCGAGGCAGGTCGTGAGTTGACGTGTTCACTACCGCTCGTCGACGCGGGCCAGAAGTCATCATCTGGGAAGTTGGCCCCCCGACAATCCCTGGGATTCCTCCGGCGCGGCGGGCAATACACCAGCAAAGCGCCCAGGAAGTCGGTATCTGGGCAGGGCGCGGCTGGCGCGCCCTGCGTCCTGTCCGGCAATCTGTGGTATTGAGAAAGGTGACGGTCGAATCAAGCGCCTGTGTCGCTGGGCGCCAAGGCAGCATTCCATGGACAATCCCGAGAAGAACCGCGTAGCCAAGACCGTAGTAGATCGATGGTGCTCTTTCCAGGAGGCGCTCGGCGGAACGAACCGGAAGTATCCGACGCGAGAATTCCTTTCGTTCGCAGAGGCAGCCCGAAGCTACATCGACTTGACGCGACATGATCACTCATACACAGAGATGTCGCCAACGCCATAAACGGCTTGACAGAGTCTCTCCGGCTGGAGAGAAAGCGAGTGCCCGGCAGAATTCTCTGTGAGGCGGACCGGCTGGAGTGCTTATTCTTTGGCGGGTTCGATCCGCACTTCGAAGGCGACGAGCCTCCCGGCCTGTAGAGCGGGAAGACTGCTCGCCGCAACTTCGGTCGCTAGTGCGTTATACGTTTTTGTGCCGAACAGCGACGCGATCGCTCACAAGTGGTTCTGCCAGAAGACAAATCGGCTTCTGCGTCCGATTACTCCCCATAAACGCCCTTCACGACACTCATTCTTGGGCACGATCACTTGCAACAAGGTTCGGTGTGCCTTGCCGACATATCGGTACTCATCCTCGCTGTTGAAGGCAAGCAGAAGCGCCTCCCTCGTGGGAGACGCGTTGGTCCGCTGCTTGTGGTCGGTTCAGATGGATTGATTCAGCACTCGGTTAAGGCGCTGGACGAAGGTGGCTGGGTCCTTTAGTGGGACGCCCTCGAGCAGGAGGGCCTGGTCGAAGAGGAGCCAAGCGGCGTCGGCCACCCTGGCGTCTTCAGGATTGGCGAGCAGTTTCTTGATGATCTCGTGGTCGGGGTTGATCTCGAGCGTTGGGCTGGGCTCGGGGACCTCCTTCTGGCCCATGGCGCGCATCATGTGGCGCATGCGGGCGCTGGGTTCGTCCTCGTCCGACACAATGACCGATGGGCTGTCGGCGAGGCGGACGGAGGCGCGGACCTCTTTGACGGCTTCGCCGAGCGTAGCCTTGATCTTTTCGAGCAGGGGCTTGAGCTCTTCGGTCTTCTCCAGGGTGGAGTCGTCCTTGAAATCATCGCTGGAGGTGGACTTGTTGACGGCCTTGAGGTCGATATCGCCGTACTTGGGTATGGAAGAGAAGACGATCTCGTCGACGTCGTCGTCGAGGATGAGTACCTCGATGCCTTTCTTCTTGTAGATCTCGAGCAGGGGCGAGTTGCGGAGCATGCTCTCGGAGCCGCCGGTGATGTAATAGAGCGCCTTCCGCTCGGGTTGCATGCGCTCTTTGGCCTCGGCGAGCGAGGTAAGGCCTTCGACTTTCGTCGACTTGAAGCGGACGAGGTCGAGAATGGTCTCGCGGTTGGCGAAGTCGCCGTAGAGGCCCTCCTTGAGGGGACGGTTGTACTCGACGATGAACTGCGCGTACTTGTCCTTGTCGTTGGCAGCGATATTTTTCAGCTCGGAGAGGATCTTCTTAACGCTGGCGGTCTTGATGCTGGTGAGCACCTTATTCCGCTGCAGGATCTCACGCGAAACGTTGAGGGGCAGGTCCTCGGAGTCGATGATGCCGCGGACGAAGCGCAGGTACTGCGGGAGCAGCTCTCTGGAGTCATCCATGATGAACACGCGCTTGACGTAGAGCTTGATGCCGCCTTTGTAGTCAGCCTGGTAGAGGTCCATGGGGGCCTTGGCCGGAATGTAGAAGAGGGTGGTGTATTCGAGGGTGCCTTCGGCGCGGGTATGAAACCAGAAGAGCGGGTCTTCCCAGTCGCCGGTGATGGACTTGTAGAACTCTTTGTAGTTCTCATCGGTGAGCTCGGACTTGGGGCGCTGCCACATGGCGGAGGCGGCGTTCACCTGCTCGGTGACGCGGGACTTGGTGGACTCCTTCTTGTCGGCGTCCCAGTCGCTTTTGTCGTAGGTGAGGAAGATGGGAAAGGCAATGTGATTGGAGTACTTCTTGACGATCTCCTGCAGGCGCCTGCTGCTGGCGTACGGCGCGCCATCGTCGTTGAAGTGGATGAGGACGGTGGTGCCGGCGGTGGAGCGGGAGTCGTTGCCAGTAGCCTCTTCGATGTCGAAACCAGTCTTGCCGTCTGACGTCCACTTATAAGTCTTGTCTTCACCTGCCTTACGGGAGAAGACCTCGACCTTGTCGGCGACCATGAAAACGGAGTAGAAGCCGACGCCGAACTGGCCGATGAGGTTGGAGTCCTTCCTGGCATCGCCGGAGAGCTGGGCGAGGAAGTTCTTTGTGCCAGAGCGGGCGATGGTGCCGAGCTGAGCGACGAGGTCTTCCTCGTTCATGCCAATGCCGGTGTCGGAGATGGTGAGGGTCTTCTTACCTTCGTCGAGCTCGAGGTCGACGCGCGGCGAAGCGATGCCGTTGCCGTTGCCGACCATCGCCTTGTACTTTTCGTCGATCAGAGTGAGGTGACGCAGCTTGTCGAGCGCGTCGGAGGAGTTGGAGATGAGCTCGCGGAGAAAGATCTCCGGGTGGGAGTAGAGCGAATGGACAATGAGTTCGAGGAGCTGGCTTACTTCAGTCTGGAATTGTTGCTTGGACATCGCGTCTTTAATTATGACCAGAAGCGGCAGCGAGGTAAAGAATCAAGGGTCGAGCCGGCGTAGCTTGAACCGAGGTGCGGACACTCCGCACGAGGAGATGTCGTCACATATGGCATGAGGTCTCGGAAGCATGCACAGACGCGTTCTTCGCCGGCAGCAGCCGCTGTACAAACTGCGCCCCTTTCGCTTCGAGGCAGCGGCCCATCAACACTTCGGCCGCGATCCGCCGGCTGGCGTATGAGGCATCCGATTGCGGACTGCTCAGCCCAGATCTGGCGGCAGGCATGCGCCGCGTGAAGGGTGTCCGACTGCTGGGCGCGTACGGGCCCGTTGTCTCGCCGGCATCTCTAGTGAGCTAAGACAGTCGGCGTGACTTTAGGACCGTACGCAATATTTCTGGTGGGCACTACGAAGGACGAACCGATTGCAGGAAGCCGGCCAGCTTCGCCGTGGCCTTGTACTGTGGAATTGGCTCCAGCTCCTTGAAGGCGCTGGTGAATGCGTTCGAGAGGCTCCACATGGTTCGCGCCTGGAACTCCTCGTGCACAGGCTGAAAATACAACTCGTGCACACGCCGCGCCAGGTGCTTGGGAAACCCCAATTCGTCCTCTATGAACGCCTGGTAGATCAGCAGCTTGGCCGAAGCCGTTGACAACTGCAGCGCCCGCCAGTCCTCGACCTGTTGCTTCAGCGGCCCGAAGTTCCTCTGCATCCGGTCGACGCCGATGGCCAGGCTGTCTTCGAGGGAGAAGTTCTTCGAATGCTTCGCGAGCACGGGAGTGTATTCCCCGTGAAACGCAAGATTTTCACAAACGAAGATGCGTAGTTATGCGCAGCAAGTAAATATGAGAAGCAGGCGTGCGAACTCCGCGATCAATGCACCTCGCGTGCGATTTTCCTCCGCATAATTTGAAGCCATCCGATCTGTTCCTTCGTACATGACGCAGGAGGAACACAATCAACCCCCGTGACAACCTCGGAGAAGATCGAAGAACGGCTCAACTGGTTTCGGACGCGTCTCAAAGAAACGAAGCATACGCCAAGAACGCAGCGACGCTACCTCCAGGTGGCACGCCACTTTCTGTTGTTTCTGGACAAGCGATCGGTGACGTTGGAAACTGCGGCGCCTCCCGATGTGTCGGCATTCATCCACCACGAACTCATTCTTTACAGACGGCAGCAAGGTCGGCCGCCAAGAAACGTAGTCGACTGGCGATGTGGTCTAACGCCCGGCATTCATTACTTGCTGCGTTTGGTTCAGGGAGTGTGGCCGCCGACATGTCTGGAGCAGCCCTGGCTGGTGCGACTGAAAGAGGAGTTGCAACGTGACCTTGCGGACCCGAAAAAACGTGCGGTCTACCTTCGTCGCTGCAGGGACTTCCTAAGACACTTGGAGACGCAGAGCGCCTCTATAGAAGAAGCGCGGGCTATCCACGTGACCAGCTTCGCTCAAACCAAGCTCACGGCTTATCGGAAGCGGCACAATCGATCCCCGCGGTACACGCAGCGTTGGAAGGTCGCTATCGGATCGCCTGTCCGACGGCTGCTGCGACTGGTCCACGGTTGCTGGCCACCCGGCAGTCGGCCTGATCCCTCACTGGAGCGGTTTCGACAGCTTCTCACCGAACAGCGTTTCCAGCCCGCGGTGATTCCATCCCAGGTATCTGCGGTCCGGGTATTCCTGCGCTTCTTACAGAGCCACTCGATTGCGGTAGAAGCGGTGACACCCGAGGACGTGAGATCGTACCTGGAATCGCGGCTCGCTGAGTTTGAGCGCAAGTACAAACGGCATCCTCGGAGTGTGACCATATGGCGCTACTGGCGGACTGGTCCGATTCGGCGCTACTTGCAGTTGGTCCGTGGGCAGTGGCCGCCAGAGAAACGCATCGAGGGTGAGCTGGATGTGTTCCGGCGCCAGGTCTGCACGGGCTATGGTCATTGGCTAACTGATCTACACGGGTTGTCGCAAGAGACCCTGCAAAAGAACGGGCATGCCGCGGGCGTGTTTCTCCAGTGGTTAGGGGATCGCGCCAGCTTGAAGTCGCTGCGTACCCTGACGGTCGCTGACATCGATGCATTCCTTGCCTGGAGGAACCAGGGGTTGAGAAGAGCAACCCGATGTGGAGTGGTGAACTGTCTGCGCAGCTTCCTGCGTTTCCTCTATGCGGAGGGATTCATTGAGCGGGATCTCGCGATCGCAGTAAATCGTCCTATCCTCTATCGCAATGAAAACATTCCGTCGGCATTCACCGATGAACAGGTCAAACAGCTTCAAGACTGTATACGCAACGATCCCACACCGCTTGGATTACGCGACTACGCCATGCTGCTCCTGGTGGTTACGTACGGACTGCGCGCCGGCGAAGTGGTTCGCCTGAAGCTGGAAGACATTAACTGGCGCCGCGACCAGCTACGGATAAAGCAGTCGAAGACAGGTACCGACTTGCTGTTGCCACTCATGCCAGCAGTTGGCCATGCCATCCTCAACTACCTCCGCAAGGGACGACCGCAGACATCTCTGCGAGAGGTCTTCATCAAGGTAAACGCACCCCTCGGTCCCTTTGCCCGTGGGTCCAGTCTTTACACAGTGTTCGGCCGTCGCATCCGGCTGGCCGGTATCAAGACAGAAGGTAAGCGCGGACCACACGCTATCCGCTACGCGCGGGCAATGAGCCTGTTGCGGGCGAACGTTTCGCTGAAGTCGATTGGCGACGTTTTGGGCCATCGCTCCTCTGCTGCAACGCAGGTGTATCTGAAGCTGGCAACCGAGGACTTGCGATCAGTGGCGCTGGCCGTGCCTGGGGAGACGGAATGAGCAAGGCTTGGCCTGATCGAGAACTGGCTCTGCTGCGGCGATACGTGGCTGAGTTGGAACTGGATCGCGAGGGACCGCGCGCCGGGAAGCCGTACGAATCAGTTCTCCGCCGCTTTCAGATGTTCGTGATGGAGCGCTCTGCCCAAGGATCGCTGGACAGAAAGATCGTAGAGGCATGGCTGCGCGAGTGCGTGAAGCGTTCAACGCTGTACATGGCTGTCCGACGGGCGCAGATCGTCTCCGGCTTTCTGGATTGGCTTGTCCGCGGCGACTACCTGGCTGCAAATCCGTTTGCTGAGATCCGATGCGTGTGCCGGCGACAGTCCACCGCCGCTATTGTGCGTGCGCTGGTGAGCCCCGATCCTGAGTTGGCCTTGGAGCAGATTCGCGGCCTTCCTCGCTTCGGAAGCCATCTCGGCCCCATCATCCAGGCCCACGTAAAACGCATGAAGACGCTCGGGCTCCGTTATCACGAGAGCCCGTTCCTGCGCTTTGATGAGTTCCTTCAGCGCCGGCCGGGTGCCGCGAAGGAATCGTTGACGACTGTGGTGGAAGAGTACGCCAAGCTGGCGCCATCGCCCGCTGCCCACATGGAACGTGTGAAGGTGGGACGCGCCATTGCCAGATCTCTTCAGCGCAGCGATCCCACGGCCATGCTGATGAAACGCGACCGCATGATCGTGCGCGAAGCCCTTCGCCGACGAAAGAAACCCTACATCTTTACCAGAGAACAGCTCCAGCACTTGTTCCAATCCGCAAAGGAATATCCCTCACCCAAGGCTTCTCTGCGGCCACTGTCCTTGTACACCATGTTCGTTCTGGCTTATTGTGCCGGACTCCGAATGGCAGAGATCGTCGGCCTTCGCCTCGGCGACATTCGCGAGGCCAGCGACACCATCGACATTCGAGATACGAAGTTCTTCAAGTCACGGCGGCTTCCGTTGAGCCCAAGCGCCATGGCAGTTCTACGCCGCTACCTGCTGGCCCGGCGCCAAGCGCTCGCTCCCACAGATGCCGACAGCCCTCTGTTCTGGCACCAGAAGGGCGGCTACGCCTACATCACTGCCAACCACCTGATGCGCCGTGTGATGCGCATCTCCGGACTCAAACCCGATACAGGTCGCGCCGGTCCGCGGATCCATGATCTGCGACACAGCTTCGTCGTGCATCGGATGATCGAGTGGTACCGGGAAGGCGTCAATGTCCAGGCCAAGCTGCCTTACCTCTGGACCTACCTCGGTCATCGTGACCTGCACTCCACCCTGGTTTACATCACGATCACCCAGGAACTGCTGCATCGCGCCAGCGAGCGGTTCCGGGTCTTCGGCGCCCATGTTGTGAAGCCCCATGAGGAGACATAGCGTGAAAACAAGCAACGCCTTGCTGCATCTGCTGCATGCCTATTTTCATGACTGGATGGCCGACCAGCGGAGTGCATCCCGTCATACCATCCTTTCTTATAGAGACACGTGGCGGCTGTTTCTGCGCTTCGTGGCGAAGCGTAACCAGCGTGACGTTGCGCGGCTCACATTGGCTGACCTGAGCGACCATCAAGTGCTCGCGTTTCTGGACGATCTTGAGAAGACCCACGGTAGGACCATTAGCACTCGGAACTGCCGGCTTGCCGCGCTCCACAGCTTCTTCGGGTTCGTCGCTGATCGAGACCCGCTGGCCGCCGGGCAGTGCGCGGCGGTTCTGCGCATTCCGCACAAACGTGCTCCGAAACGAACCGGCGCTTATCTGGAGTCAGAAGAACTGGCGGTGCTTATGGCGCAGCCTGATCGGAAGACCAAGCTCGGCGAGCGTGACCATGTTTTACTGGCCGTCCTCTATAACACCGGTGCTCGTATCGCGGAGGCACTCAACGTTCGCCGGAGCGACATTCGCTTGGACTCTCCCGCGCAGGTGCGTGTTTGTGGAAAAGGACGTAAAGAGCGCATCTCGCCTTTGTGGCCGGAAACGGTTGAGCTTTTGGACGCGTTTTTGAAGCGAAACCCCGTTGCCCCCGACGAAGTAATATTCCGCAACCGCTACGGCAACCCCCTGGGTGCTTCCGGTGTGCGCTTTCGGCTCAAGCGGTACCTTCAGGCGGCCGCACAAAGAACTCCTCGATTGAGCGAGAAACGGGTTTCTCCCCATACCCTGCGGCACACGGCTGCCGTTCACCTGCTTGCCTCGGGCGTTGATGTCACCATCATCAGGGACTGGATGGGTCACGTCAGCTTGGACACGACAAACCTTTACGCACAAGCCAACCTGGAGACGAAACGACAGGCTCTCGAAAAAGCTGATGGTGTGTTACGGCCGACGCCCACACCCCGTTGGAAACCGGACGCTGATCTGCTGGCATGGCTCGACTCCCTCTGAGCCAGTTGCCCATCGAAACGGCGACATCGCCCCAACCTGCCGGTGGCCGGTGAGGCGAAATTATGGAGAGCAACAGCGATCCTGAGCCCCTGTTACAAGCATCTCTGCCGGTCTGCTGCTCATAAATATATGCTGCGCATAACTACGCATCTTCGTATGTGAAAATCTTGCGTTTCACGGGGAATACACACCCGCGACAATGTGACAGAAACGGGATCG
>Ga0207930_1000473_pt1 | contig 12418 bp, 11 predicted proteins | sample NGESurshal092012_7_FD_184477 | JGI IMG/M metagenome (GOLD analysis project Ga0207930, IMG submission 184477) | Arctic peat soil microbial communities from Barrow, Alaska - NGEE Surface sample 210-3 shallow-092012 (SPAdes) | ecosystem: Environmental > Terrestrial > Soil > Wetlands > Peat ... | reverse complement strand
GACCATGTAGTTGCGTACCAGCCAGGGCATCATGGTCATCCAGAAGAGGACTGCGGCGACGATGGCGGGAAGCACGAATCGCTTACCGCGCCGGTAGAGTTGGTAGGCGAGCCAGCATCCGGCGAAGGGCACGAAGGAAAGGGTCGAGGGATTCGTGAGACCGATCACGCCCCATAGCACTCCGTAGCCGGTCCACGACGTGAGGCGGTCGTCGCCTTCCATCTCGACGGTCAGCATGAAAGCCAGGCTCAGCAGTAAAGCGGTGAGGCTGGTTTCCCAGATCCAGCGCACCGACCAATACATGATGTAGGGCAGCAGCGCCCATATCCATCCCGACCACAAGGCCACTTTTTCATTGAACACGCGCCGCCCGGTGCAGTAGATCGCCCAGGCAGTAAGTGCAGAGCAGAGGCTGTTAAAGGTCAATAGCGCGAATGACGCGGCATTCGAGTAACTACCGAAGGCGCGGAAGGCCAACGAGACGATCCAGGGATAAACTGGCGCGGTCCACGCGGAAGGCCCGGTGTCGCCGCCGAAAGGAGAACTGAACCCGTGACCGTTGGCCAGCGAGTACGCGATGCGTCCGATCTCCCAGCCAAAGCTGAAGTTGGAATCGGTGGTGCGGAACTTGTAGGAGTGGGCGAGCGCGATGTAGAGCACGCGGAGTGAGAATCCAATAAGTACCATCCAACCGGGGGAGTGCAGGATGCTATCGAGAATGGACTTCGGCGCGCGATCGACTGCAGTGAGGTTATGGTGGGGCTGACCCGCTGAGCTTTTCAGATCATTGGACACGAAATCCGATTTTACCGCAGAGAGCGGTGAGAATAGTCGTATCGATGGCGGTCTTGCCGGGCTGGATGAAAATCATCGGGTCTTCAGCCAGAAAGAAGAGCCATTTCCTGAGACTCCGACCAATTGTGGAGAGGCCCACAGTGGTTCCAGAACACTGGATGCTTCGGGTGTATTGCTGATGTAGTTGTTGGGAAGAACGATGTCGTATCCCTGGTGTCCGGCAAGCAGGCTGGCGGCCAACAAATACTGCTCCGAATAGTACCAATAGGCTCGATCAGGCGGATAGTCGAATGGCAAGTAGATGTCGTGGATGTGTACAAAGACCTCGGGCTTGAAGCGCGGCAAAATCTCCAGGAAGAAGACCGTAACATCCGAGTTCATGAAGCTGCGGTGCGATCCGTCCATAAAAAAAATGTCGCCCGGACCAAGGCAATCGAAAACAGAGAGATCACAGTCTTCCAGTGGTTGTCTGATGACTTCGTCGCACAACCGATCGATCTCAGCCCTGGGAGAGGGGTCAATCGAAACTAGTCTGGTGGAAAGTGACAGATCCCGGATAGCCCGCCGCACTACTTTCGTTGAGAACCCGCTGCCCACTTCGATATACACAGCCGGATTGCACGCAGCAACAAATCCATACAGCGCGAAGGTGTCCAGTCCACCCAGCCACTTGTTCACCCAGCAGGGCTCTTCGGAAGTTTTGGGCTGACGGACAGGAATTGCCAACAGGTTCGATTCAAATTTCAGGAAGTCGCTCAAGAGCCGCACGTAATCAGCGCTGCCGCTGGCAAGAATGCCGGACAGCTCAGGGTGTAACGGTTTCCCATATCCGTAGCGCGGAACAGGGTTGACTGGATAATCTAAGTAGATAGGCTGGTATCCCTTCGCGAGTCTGGGGAGGTTGTAAAGGACAGACAGAAAGGGATTCCGTTCGCTCAGCCTGCGTAAACTTTTGGGCATCACCGAACATCCTACTCTGTGCTGATCTTGGGCGGAAAGGCCTTTCCCGCCTCCCAAGCCGCTTGTAACTGCGGACAATTGAACTTAGACTCAGAACACTTTAGCGGGTGGCCTGTGACCGTGATCACAGCCCTCAGGCAGAGCGTTCGGCGAAGATGGAGAGTCAGGAACCTGCGAGCAGGAGAGGGCTTCATGGGTTGGATCAACAATCGGTTCGAAAAGAATTTTCTAGTAACGACGGTCGACTACGTTTTCAACTGGGCGCGGAAATCCGCCATCTGGCCGATGACGTTTGGCCTGGCGTGCTGTGCGATCGAGATGATCGCGGCCTCAACCTCGCGTTTCGACATTGCGCGGTTTGGCTCGGAGGTGTTTCGTCCCAGCCCACGACAGAGCGACTTGATGATCGTCAGCGGCACGGTGACACTGAAGATGGCTCCCGTGGTGAAGCGGATCTATGACCAGATGCCCGAGCCCAAGTGGGTGATCTCGATGGGTGCGTGTTCGTCCGTAGGTGGCCCGTTCAACACCTATGCGGTGCTGCAAGGTGTCGATCGAATCGTGCCAGTGGACGTGTATATCGTGGGTTGTCCGCCGCGGCCAGAAAACCTTTTCTACGGACTGCTTCGGCTGCAGGACAAAATCGACCAGATGACCATCGCCAAGAAGCCGACGGAAGTCCGGCTGCGGGAAGATATGGTCGATAACTTCAAGGAGCAGATCAGGGTTGCGCAGGCGAATTTTGCCAATCCCGAACAGTTGGTGATGCCGGTCGAGACACCGATCGTCGGCGGCGGCCGCTGACACATTTTTTTTGCAGGTCAAAGGCTCGCAAAGCGGGCCCTTTTTTGCGTCACGGGTCGCGCTGCGTGTGATCGAGAAGCTTCGAGGCGACTCGGCCAAGGGTCGGGCTCTGTTGGCTGGGGTGCCGGTTGCCTTGCCACCGACCGGTGCACATCCGGATACAGCACCTTTCAAGAATGGAGCCTCAGCCCAACTTTTAGGGCACAATACGATAATGGTCATTTATTTCCTCAGGCACGCGAACGCAGGGCAGAAGCATTTCAGCGACCCGGTGAACGACGAAAAGCGTCCGATCGACAAGCTTGGGGAGGAGCAGTCCCATGATGTGGGACGTGCGCTGGCGGCTCTCGGCGTGACTGTGAATGTCATTATCTCTAGCCCGCTCACTCGGGCGACGCAGACTGCGGCAATCGTGTCGCAGGAACTGGGTCACGAGGAAAAGCTCGTGCTCGATGACGCTTTGCGGCCCGAGGCGACGTTTGAGAAGTTCAAGGTGCTGCTGAACCGCCACAAAGACAAGGCGTCCATCATGGTGGTTGGGCACGATCCGAGCATGACGGAGTTCGTGAATCGGGTGCTCTCCGGCGGAGGCCCGCTGGCGGTGATTGAGATGAAAAAAGGCGGCGTGGCCAAGGTGGAGAAAGACGTCCGCCGGCAGGCTGTGCTGAAGTGGTGCATGCCGCCCAAGGTGGTGCAGAAAATTCAGCGAAGTTCGGCGAAGAGGTCGCGTCCGAAGGCGGCCTTGAAGTAACCCCGTTCTTGTTCAACCGCCCAAAGCTCCAGTTCAACGCCTTCTGCAGTAGCCGGCGCGAGGCCGAGGCGCACGGGTCCCTCCTGATGAATGCGGACGTGTAACTCGCGCACCGCCCCGCGGCGTCCCTGATCGAGCGCGCGCGCCAGACGCAACAATGCGACGGCCTTGGGGACTTCGACCTGGTCCGAGCGGGGAACCATCTGCATGGCAGCGTCGCTCGCGGCAGGAAGGGAATTGCCCACGTAGCGCGCGATGGCTGCGATAATGCGGCGTTGTGCCGGGGTGTAGCCGAAGAGTTCGGACTGGGCAATGATGTAGTGGGTGTGGCGGCGGCGTCCGGAACGATTGATGTAGGCGCCCACTTCGTGCAGCATGGCCGCGGCTTCGAGCCAGTCCGCATACTGCGGCGGCAGACGATGCACCGACTGCAAGCGGCGGAAGAGTTGCATGGAGAGGTTGCGAATCCGCTGTGAAAATGCGAGATCGGTCCCATAGTGCTTGGCTACAGCGAGGAGCGCGTCGTGACGTTCGGACTCGACGCGCTCTTTCATGGCTGAGCTGTCGCCGTAGTCGGCCAGCATCTGCGCCAGTAATCCGTCGCGCAAGCCAAGTGGGAGATAACGGAAGTTGCGCAGGGCGCACATGTCCATCAATTCGGCAAAGACCATGGCGCCGGGGATGATGATTTCGGCGCGTCGCGGCCCGATGCCGGGGAGGGCGCGCCGCTCATCGAGGTTGCGCTTGGACAGCTCCTTGAGGATCTCCGAGACTGCGGGATGCGGCACGGTGTGGGGCTTGGATTCGTCATAGCCGCGGACCTTGGCTTCGTAAAGTCCCGATAACGCCGCGGGTGTGCCCGATGTGGCGATGGCGGTTTGTACTTTCGCTCCGAGGATGCGCTTCTGAATGCGCGAAATTTCGCGCTGCACGAAACCGCGCATCTGTCCGAGTTCGTTTTTCTTTGGCGGATCATGGTGCAGGAAAGTCTGGGTCAGGCGCACCGCCCCGATGGGCAAGCTGACCATGTCCTCAATGTGACCTGACACCGTGATAGTCAGTTCGCAACTGCCGCCGCCGAGGTCAATCAACAAGGCGCGACTGTTTGCGATGCGGGCATTGGACAGGACGCCGAGATGAATGAGACGTCCTTCTTCAAGGCCGGTGATGATCTCTGACTTCCATCCCGTGGCAGAACGTACCCAGTCGAGAAAGGCGCGGCTGTTGCGCGAGTCGCGCAGCGCGGCGGTAGCGACCACCCGCACGCGGTCGGCGGCGAAGCTCTGCACCGAGCGATGAAAGCGCTGCAGCACCTTGATGGTGAGCGACATCGCCTGGGGATCGAGAGAACCGTTGGCGAACACGCTTTCGCCCAGGCGTGTTACTTCGCGGTCCTCGTGGAGGGTGTGCAGGCGTCCGCGGACGGATTTGGCGATCTTGAGGCGGACAGAGTTGGAACCGATATCAACCGCGGCAAATGTGGGCATGGGTCAGGGTGCTGGATGCGCACCGATTTTCTTCGCAAGCGCAACCGTTAGCACGATAGCTGCGTATCACGCGGATGGCAACCGACTGGGCGTGGCACGAAGCATGAGTGCATTGCCGTATGCTTGAGGATGGCGACGACGTGAGAGCGGATTGCCGGATTGGAAGCAGGTGTTTGAGTTGGCGCATCCAATAAAATTATGGCTGAACCGGATGTTCCAGGCTCGGAGTTGAAGACGATTATCTCTGAGCTGGAGAAGGAAAAAGCGGATTTTGCAGTGCCGGCGTCGCCGCGGTCGAGGGTGGCCACGGCGGTGCGCGCGCTGCGGCATCGCAACTTCCAGTTGTTCTTTGCAGGCCAGTTGATCTCGCTGGTCGGGACATGGATGCAGACGGTCGCGCAGTCGTGGCTGGTGTATCGCATCACGGGCTCGACACTGTTGCTGGGAACAGTTGGATTTGCCAGCCAGATTCCGGTGTTCCTGGTCGCTCCGATCGGCGGCATCGTGGCCGATCGCGTGAATCGCCACCGTGTGGTGGTCGCGACCCAAACCAGCTCGATGATCCTGGCGTTCATCCTGGCGTTTCTCACACTGACCAACCGCATCCATGTCTGGGAAATCATCGTGCTGGCGTCTAGTCTCGGAGTCGTGAACGCGTTCGATATTCCGGCGCGGCAGGCGTTTCTTATCGACATGGTAGGCCGCGAAGACCTGATGAACGCGATTGCGTTGAACTCGTCGATGTTCAACGGCGCGCGCATTCTTGGCCCAGCCATCGCGGGCATTCTGGTGGCATGGGTCGGCGAGGGTTGGTGCTTCTTCGTCAACGCCGTGAGCTACATTGCGGTGATTGTCGGCTTGTTGTTGATGCGGATTGTGCATCCGGCGAATCTGAGCCATGAGGGCTCGCCGATCGAGAACATTCTGGAGGGATTCCGCTTCGTGCGGGATGCGGCGCCGATCCGCGCGATCTTGCTGATGCTGGGATTGGTAAGCCTGGTGGGAATGCCGTATTCCGTACTGATGCCTGTCTTCGCGCATCAGATTCTGCATGGCGGCGCCAGGGAACTCGGCATTCTGATGGGCGCTACTGGCGTGGGTGCACTGCTTGGCGCGCTTAGCCTGGCTGCGAAGGTGGGCCTCAAGGGACTGGGACGGGTGATTGCGATCTGCGCCGGCGGGTTTGGCGTCAGCCTTATCCTGTTTTCCTTCTCGCATGTGTTCTGGCTTTCAGTGATTCTGCTGGTGCCGGTGGGATTCACCATGATGGTACAGATGGCATCGTCGAATACTCTGGTGCAATCGATGTCGCCCGACCAATTGCGGGGACGAGTGATTGCCGTGTACTCGATGATGTTCATGGGAATGGCTCCGTTTGGGGCGTTTTTTGCAGGAGCCGTTGCGCATCATATCGGGGCGCCGTGGACGGTAGCACTCGGCGGAGTAGCGTGCATCGCGGGCGCAATTGCGTTCGGTATGCACCTTCCCAACATCCGTGGTCAGGCGCGTGAATTGATATTGGCGCAGGGGATGGCGGCGGGTTCCCCGGCGGAAGCGATGACGAGTCGAGGATTGTCGTGAGACAGTTGGTTACCTACACAAGAGAAAAAGCAGGTCTCCCGCGGACTGAAGTCCGCGGGAGACATCAAAAATAAACGCCTAACCGCTGGCCTAAAGGCCAGCTCTTCGACCCATTCGACATGTCAGCAGCCCGTGAAGGCGTGCCCCTACAAGTGGATATACGGGATCGTCCCTAGTGTGGCTTTTTTGACGGCGGGGGCGGAGTGGCCGTCGTGACTCCCAGACGCTTGAGCCGGTCACGGGCTTGCGAAGCTTCGATGGAGCGTGGATAGCGGGCGATGAGGCTGTTCAGTTCGCGCACTCCGGCTTCGCGCTGGCCGAGTTCCAATAGCGCATAGCCCTTCTTCAGTTGTGCTGCCGCAGCCTTGCTTCCACCGGGATACTGTTCCAGCACTTTGTCGTAATCTTTCACAGCCGCATCGAAGTTGCCTTGGCGATACTCGATGTCGGCGAGATAGAACTGCGCATTGCCCGCGAGATCGGTGGTGCCGTAGTACTTCAGGTAATCTCCGAATTCCTGCGACGAGAGGTCATACTTGCCGGCGTTGTAGTCGCGCAGCGCGTTGTTGTAGAGCGCGTCCGGGGGAGGAGCTGAATTCGCAGCGGCCTGATTTCCTGCCGAGGGAGCAATCGCGCCCGGAGCGGCTGATATCGGGGGCTGTCCGGCGGCGAGGTTCTGGCCACCCTGCTGGATGTCGTCGAGCTGTTTAGTGATCTTGGCAAGCCGCGCCTTTAGCTCGTCCACGGTGTCGTGCAGCGACTGAATCTGGCCGGATACCTGCTCCAGTTTGCTGTTCGTATCAGCGGACTGTGCCTGCGATTTCTGCTGCAGGTCGGTGACGGCAACACTCATCTTGTTGACGCTGTCGGCACTCTGCTCGACGAGGTTGCGCATGACGCCCAGACGTTCGTCGATGGATTGCTGCATGCGCGCGACCTGATCCGAGAGCGTCTGCACCTGGGTTTGCAGTTGGATGATTTCCTTGCTGACGCCGAAGGCGGGATACACGCTCGCGAACAGGATGGCGACGATGGCCAGACCGGATATGTGGTTTCGAACTCGCATAGATAGGTTTCCTGATTGGAAGATTGCCGTCTTGAAAAGACTATCGTAAATCGCGAAGGTCATCAGGGTGGAGTATTGGTTCCTGCCTCGCCGCTACGCGGCTCGGGTCATTCCTGGCCACTGCACCCGGGGCTTGCGCTACGCAGCCTCCGCTACGCGGATGGTGTGTTGCATAAGGGAAGCGGCGCAGGTCGTGCAGGCGCCGCTCCTAAGCCAACGACAACCGCCCGTTACTTCGAGTAAGCGAAGTGGGCGCGGCGGTTCTGCTGCCAGCAGGCTTCGGTGCTCGCGGTACAGAACGGTTTCTCCTTGCCGTAGCTGATGGTGCGCATGCGGGTTGCCGGCACACCTGCCTGAACGAGTGCCTGCTTGGCCGCCTGGGCGCGATTCTCGCCCAGCGCCAGATTGTATTCGATTGACCCGCGCTCGTCGCAGTGGCCCTCAATAACAAAATTCATGTTGGGATGCTGCTGCAGGAAACGCGCGTCCGCCTGGATCACGGACTCGTCCTGCGACGTCATGTCGTAGCTGTCGTAGTCGAAGAACACGTCTTTGACGTTCTGCGAGAACAGGCGCGCATTGCTTTCGTCGCCTGTCGAACTGCTGGTCGGAGGCGGAGCCGCGGAAGCAGGAGTCACGGTGATGCGAGCCGTGGCTTCCTTGGTGCCCGTGTCATTCTTCGCCACCAGGCGATACGTGGTGGACTCGGTGGGCGTGACCTTCATCGAGCCGATAGGGTCAACCTTGCCGATACCGTCTATCGTGACGTCGCTGGCGAAGTCGGTCGTCCAGGTTAATGTCGAGGCTTGGCCAGCAGAGATGGTGTTGGGATTCGCGGTCAGCATAGCCGTGGGCGCCGGGGCAGGGGGCGGTGGAACTGGTGTGGGCGGCGTCGGTTTCTTCTTGGCGCAGCCAGCCGCTGCCATGACCACAGCCAGCGCAAGGACAACCTGGATCCACTGAATCCGTCGTAGTTTCAAAATCGTACCTCCGATTGCGAGAGCACTCGCTTCAGTTTCGGTGCAGGGCGGATTGTGCTCCTTCCGCTCGTTCGCTTTATCTGCGACCTAATCTATTTGAAACTCCAATTCGGCTGCGAGTTTTCGCCCGCCGTCGTCAATTGCCGCGCCTGAGTGCCATCGGCCAGCATGCTCCATATCTGGGTCTTGCCGGTACGGTTCGACTGGAATGCAATGTGCCGGCCGTCGGGCGACCAGGTGGGAAAATCATTGCGTCCGCCATCGTGAGTGAGCTGCACCCACTGTTTACTGGCGACGTCCATAACGTAAATATCGCTGGCGCCAGGGGCGCCCGGACCATAGTGGCGCACCCATGCGAAGGCCAGGAACTGCCCGTTGGGCGACCACGAAGGCGAGACCGCGTAGCCCTGGTCGGTCATGCGAACGACGTTGGTTCCGTCCGACGCCATGGTATAGATCTGTGGCAAACCCGTGCGACCGCTGACCCACGCGATCTGAGCGTTTGTCTTGGGATTCCAGGTGGGCGAGACGTCGGGGCCTTTCGTGTTGGTCAGCCGCCGAACCTCGCCGCCGCTAATGTCCACGGCATAGATTTCGGAATCGCCGGAGCGGGATGACGAGAACGCGAGTGTCTTTCCATCGGACGACCATGCGGGCGAGAGATTGGTGCCCGCAAAGCGCGTAAAGTTCACCGGTCGGTTCAACTCCAGCGAGTACATCAGGATTTGCCACTCCGCGTTCGATACGCCTGCATACGCAATGCGGGAGCCATCCGGCGACGGATGCGGGGATAGGGCAATGGTGCCGAGATGGGTGAGTTGCTTCTGGTTGGCGCCGTCGTAATCCATCTGCCAGATTTCTTTGGAGCCGCCGCGGGTGCTGACGAAATAGATCTTGGACTCCGCAATACCTTGGATGCCTCCACCGAGACGGAAGATGATTTCATCGGCGAAGCGATGCGCGATGAGCCGGGCATTGTCTTCGGTGGCCGTTTCGCGGTACTGCTTGCCGAGTACCTGCGGCGATTGCGCGTTCTTCACGTCAAAGAGCCAGCCCTGCACCGCCAACGATCCGCCCTGTACGCCGGCGTTTCCGAAGGCGAGCATGTTGGCGTTGGGAGGCGGGGATTGCCATTCGGCGAGTTTGACGTCCTGCGGTGCGCCCGGGACGTTTAGCGGGTAGAAGCTGGCTGAAACCATGTCGAAGATTCCGGCGGCCTGCAGGTCGTTCCACAGAGTTGTGCTGAAGGTCGCCGCGAGCTTCTTGGAATCAGCATCTGTGGCCGCGGGCTTGAAGTCGGGTACCGCGAGGCGAATCTTCTCCACACCGAGGCCGGTACCGGTGCGAATCCAATCTTGAGGGGGAGCGGCGAAGGCCGCGCTGGCGAAGAAAAGCGAGAGGATGAGAGTTGCGAGTCGTTTCATTAATAAGTCAAGCATAAACTAATGTCCGGTGTTCACGCTGCGACAACGCGTGGGCCTCAGCGCCGGTAGTCGAACCAGAATTCCACGGCGACGTAGTTTCCCGAGTAGCCCGCGGGCAACGGACCGAATGTATCGATGCGTTGCAAAGCGCGCACCGCAGACTGATCGAGCGAGGGAATTCCGCTCGACTGCTCTACGCGAATGTTGGTCGGCTGGCCGGAACGATTCACCTCGAAATAAATGTAGACGCGGCGGGCATCGGAGATGCGGGGATCGACTTCGTACTTCAGCCAGTTGTCGGATACCTTGCGCCGGACGATGTCCACGTAATAGGCAAAGCGACTGCCGAAATCGCCCTGGCCGCCCTGAAATCCGAATCCGCCTTTGGTGGCGCCGGAGGTGAACGATCCGTAAGGGCCGCTAACCGGGCCGCCTTGTCCGTAGGGAACTTGGTTATCAGGCTCAGCTTTGGCCACCTGCTTGGGAGGCTCTTTCTTGGGAGTCGCTGCCTCGTGCTGTCCCTTCAGTTTGGAGTCGCGTGCGGGAATCGGGATTGCCTTCGGCTCCTCCTTGGGAGTTTCTTTGGGCTTCGACTGCGACAAGCCCTTGGACTCGTTGGCTAAAACGTTCTGCGCCTCGGGCTGCGCTTTGGGCAGAGGGATGCTGGTGACCAGGGTCGCACTCATGGCACCTCCACCTCCGTTGGTGCCGCCCCAGTTCTCGCCGCGGCCGCTGGGGATGATGTTGAAGATCGCAAGGGCGAACAATGCCAGATGCAGCCCGACGGAGCCGACCAGCGACAGGCGGGAGACATGATCGTGCGGAAAGATGTCAGCGTTGGCTGCCATTCTTCTCCAGCGGTTGGGTGACGATGCTCACGTTGGTGATGCCGGCTTGCTTGACCGCGTCCATCACGGTGGCGAAAGCACCGAAGGGAACGTCTTCGTCCGCACGCAAAAAGACAGACTGGCCTTCAGGGTCGCGAATCTTCTGGCGCAGCCGCGCGCCGATCTGGTTGATGTTGATGGGATCGTTGCCGAGAAATACTTTTTGCTGGCGGTCGATGGTGATCACCAAACGCTCTTCGGTGATTTCCTTCACCGTCTTGGTGTGGGGCACGGCCACTTCAATGCCGGACTGCAACACGGGCGCCGTCACCATGAAGATGATGAGGAGCACGAGCACCACGTCCACGAGCGGCGTGACGTTGATGTCGGAGAGCGAAGACTGGGTGCGTCCCTGATTGTTGGTGAAGGCCATTACCGCCGCTCCACGTTCTCGGGAACACCGCGCGTGACTTTGGTTTGGGCGCGCTCCACTTCGTTGATGAGTTCGAGGCCGAAGTCGTCCATGCGGGAGGCGAACTCGCGGATGTGCTGGGTAAACATGTTGTAAGCGATGACGGCCGGGATGGCGGCGAAGAGGCCGGCCGCGGTGGTGATGAGGGCTTCGGAGACGCCGGGCGCGACCGCGCGCAAGGTGGCGGCTCCCGCGGTGCCGAGTCCGTGGAAGGCGTCGATGATGCCCCACACCGTTCCGAAGAGGCCGATGAACGGTGTGACTGCGCCGGTTGTTGCCAGCCAGGGCAGACGGCTTTCGAGCCGCGTCAGTTCTTCGGACGAAGCAATCTGAATCGCACGCTGCAACGAGGGCACGCGGATGGGATTCGGCGCCTGCTTGCGGAGTTCGCTATAGGCGCCGTCAAATACTGCGATCAGCGGGCTGGGCTTGAACTGCTCCGCCACGGCGGCGACGTCCTGCAGGCGCTCGGACTTGCGGAACATTCGAATGAAGCGGTTGGTCTGAGCACGGGCACGGCGGAACATTCCCCACTTGGAGAAAATGATGGCCCAGGAGACAAGGCTGAATATCAGCAGGATGACAAGAACGGTTTTGGCGACGAGACCGCTGGTTTCGATGAGACTGGAGATTTCACCGCCGATAACAAAGCCGAGGAGACTGCAATAAACATTCATTCCGTTAGTTGGCCTGCGCTTCCATTGTCCGCATTATAAGGTTTAGACGAGGGCAGGGCGGGTTCGTATGACGAGGTTCCTGCGAAGTAACCACGGTGGCCAATGTCAGTCACGCGATTGAAATGCGATGCGGACGGTTCGGATTGTGTAGATGGGACCGTGTCGCCGCTGACGCGGCTCGGGCGTCGCGGGTGGAAACATGACTCGGTCCGTGCATTCCTCATGCTGAACCGAGAGTTTTCCTGCTACACTGCGGCATAACTTCGCAATCGAGAACTCACTGTGCTGCTGGAACTGCGGGTAGAAAACTACGCGGTCATCGACAACGTCGCCGTGGAGTTCGCCCCGGGGCTCAACCTCCTGACCGGCGAAACAGGCGCCGGTAAATCCATTCTCATTGATGCGCTGGCATTGTTACTGGGCGACAAAGCCTCGGCGGAAGCGGTGCGCCATGGCACGGAAAAAGCTGTGGTATCAGCGGTGTTTGAAGCCGAGTCGAAAGCGCTGGACGAAGTGCTGGAGGCGAACGGCATCGACGCGGGCGAACCGCAACTCATCTTGCGGCGCGAGATTTCCGCCGGAGGCAAGGGCCGA
>Ga0207930_1000471_pt1 | contig 12448 bp, 12 predicted proteins | sample NGESurshal092012_7_FD_184477 | JGI IMG/M metagenome (GOLD analysis project Ga0207930, IMG submission 184477) | Arctic peat soil microbial communities from Barrow, Alaska - NGEE Surface sample 210-3 shallow-092012 (SPAdes) | ecosystem: Environmental > Terrestrial > Soil > Wetlands > Peat ... | reverse complement strand
ATCAGAGCTCAGTGCCGCTCGTCCTGCTGTGCTGCTGTGCCCCTGCCTACTCCGACGACGACACGGTCATGACGGGCGGGTAGCGGGCTGCTCGCCGGTCTCTCACGCGTCGAGCGCATCGGCCTGGTGGTCGTCAGTGCGCTCACCATCCTGGCTGGGATCGCCCGCTACGTCAGCTCCGTCCCCCACGTCGTCGCCTTCGTGGTCGCCGGCTTTGCGCTCGCCGGGGGCGCCTGGATCGTGTCCTTCTCGACGGAGCAGGTCGGCCACCGCTTCGGGCCCGCGGCGACGGGGCTGCTGCAGTCGACGCTTGGCAACCTGCCCGAGTTCTTCGTCGTCATCTTCGCCCTCAACGCGGGCGAGAAGATCGTCGCCCAGACCGCGATCCTCGGTTCGATCCTCGTCAACGCCCTGCTCGTCCTTGGGCTCGTGATCGTCGCCGGAGCCCTGCGCGAGGAGGACAAGGTGATGCGCTTCAGTCCGCGCCTGCCCAACGACACGGCCACGCTGCTGCTCATCACGAGCTTCATCATCGTCCTCGTCGGGCTGGCCAACTCCGCGCACGACTCGGCCAGTCACCACATCCAGACGATCTCGATCGTCAGCGCGCTGGCCATCCTGGCCGTCTACATGTTCTGGGTTCGCCAGTACCTCAGCACCTCAGCCGGGGGGGAGGTGACGGCCGAGGCGCCCCGCGTTCCGACCAAGGTCAGCCTCATCCTGCTCGTCGTCGCCGGTCTCGCCGCGGCCTTCGTCTCGGACTGGTTCGTTCACGCACTCGAGCCGACGATCCACACGCTCGGGATCTCGCGCTCGTTCGCGGGCCTGGTCATCGTGGCCACGGCGGGCAACGCGGTCGAGCACGCGGTCGGTGTGGTGCTGGCCGCCAAGGGCGAGGCCGAGCTGGCCATCTCGGTGGTCAAGAACTCGATCGCCCAGGTGGCGGCCTTCCTGTTCCCGCTGCTCGTGCTCGTCTCGCTGTTGACCGCGACGAGGCTGACCTTCGCGCTGGCTCCCGTCTACACCGGGGCCCTGCTCGGCACTGCCGTGATCATCTGGCAGATCACCGGCGACGGTGAGGCGACGCCGTTTGAGGGGGTGGCCCTGATCTCGGCCTTCGTCATCCTCGCCACCGTCGCCGCCTTCGAGACGTAGCGGATGCGGCGCCTTCGGACGTGCACCGCTGGCCTCGAGCGGCCGGGGGGCCGCGTCCGAGACGCACTTCCGGTCCAGAGACTCCACCGCCCGGCCCACGCCGGGCGGTGGTCCGTTTGCGGCGCCCGGTGCTATTCTAACGCTTACGTAAGAATCAGATTTCCACGATTGAAGAAGGTGGTCGTCCTTGACAGCTCTGAAGGCCTCCCCGGCGAACGAACGCCGCAACCGCAGGATCGGAGTGGACTCCGATCACGATTCGTACAAGTGGTGGGCGCTGTCGTGCACCTCACTGGGCATGCTGCTGGCGACGATCAACTCGGGCACGCTGATCATCGCCCTACCCAATCTCGAACGCAGCCTCCACACAAGCCTGCTCGAGCTCGTGTGGGTGATCCTCGTCTACATGATCGCCTCGACGGTGCTCGTGCTCAGCGCCGGACGGCTGTCTGACCAGTTCGGGCGCAAGAAGGCCTACATCGGCGGCTTCGTGCTCTTCGCCGCCGCGTCGCTGGGAGCCGGCTTCTCGGGGAGTGGCACCGAGCTGATCCTGTGGCGGATCCTGCAGGGCATCGGGGGCGCATTCCTGTTCGCCAACTCGGCCGCGATCGTCACCGACGCCTTCCCCAAGGAACAGCTCGGGCTGGCCATGGGCACCAACACGATGGTCGCCGCCGTTGGGCTCGTCATCGGCCCGGTGCTCGGCGGCGCGCTCGTCGCGATCAGCTGGCACTGGGTGTTCTGGTTCAACGTCCCCTTCGGACTCGCGGGCAGCCTCTGGGGCCTGCTCATCCTCCACGAGGTGACCGGCCGCTCGGAGGACCGCGCCTTTGACTATCTCGGCAGCGTCACCTTCCTGATCGGCCTCACCGGCCTCGTCTTCGGGATCTCCAAGGGAGGCATCGAGGGCTGGGGCTCGACGATGGTCATCGGCGGTCTGATTGCCGCCGCGATCTTCCTGCCCGCCTTCGTGCTGATCGAGCGCCGCCACAAGGCGCCGATGCTCGACCTGAGCATCTTCTCGACCCGGCTGTTCTCCACCGCCGCTGGGGCGGCCTTCGCCAACGGGCTGGCCCGTTTCGCGCTCATGTTCGTGTTCGTCTTCTACTTCCAGGGCGTCCAGGGCAACTCACCGATCCTGGCCGGCGTCAAGCTCGCTCCGCTCGCCGTGGGGATGCTGATCGCATCGCCGGTCGCCGGCGTCTGGGCCGATCGGCGCGGATCGCGCACGCTGGCCGTGCTCGGAATGCTGGTCACCGCCGTCGGGCTGGCCCTGATGACGACTCTCGGCCGCAATACGAGCTACATCTGGCCCTGCATCTATATGTTCATCGTCGGAATCGGCTCCGGAATGTTCAACTCCCCCAACACCGCCGCGATGATGGGCAGCGTCGCCCCGCACCGCCGCGGCATCGCCGCCGGCGCGCGGGTCCTGGTCCAGAACACGGGAGCGGTCATCTCGATCGCCTTCGTGCTCGCGGTGGTCACCTCGTCGGTCCCCAAGAACGTCCTCTTCTCGGTCTTCTCGGGTCTGGCTAACCACATCTCCAACGCCCAGCTGACCCCGTTCATCTCCAACATGCACACCGCTCTGTGGTGCCTGGCCGCCGTGTCTCTGGTCGGCGCCGGGATCTCCGCGGCCCGGCCGAAGGACATTCGGCCGGAGACCAGCCGCGCTGCCGCCAGGCGGCGTGAGGCCGAGGTCGTGGCGTCATGAACGCCACGGCGCAGCGCACGGTGCGGATCGGCGAACTGGCCGAGCTGACCGGGACGACTCCGCGGACGATTCGCTACTACGAGGAGATCGGGCTGCTCGGCGGCGAATCGGGGCGGACCCAGGGCAAGCACCGCTGCTACACGGAGGCCGACGTCGAGCGGCTGCGCGAGATCGTCCGTCTGCGTGATCTGCTCGGGCTCTCGCTCGAGCAGCTCTCGCAGCTGCTCGAGGCCGAGAGCGCCCGTGCTCACCTACGGCGCGAGTACCACCAGACCGAGAAGCCGGCCGACCGCCGGCGCATCCTCGAGGAGCTCCAGAAGCACATCGGCACCCAGCTGGATCTCGTCTACGAGCGGCTCCGCGAACTCGGCGAGCTCCGTGACGAGCTCGAGGCCAAGCGGGAGCTCGTCGAGCAGCGTCTGCGCGAGAACGCGGCATGAGCGCGACGGCCGTGGCGCCCGCGGGTGACGCCCGGCCGCGCGCCGGGGTCGACCGCCGGGCGATGGGCACCCTCGCGGCCGGGCATCTGTTCACCGACATCTCCCAGGGCGCGATCCCCGCTCTGCTGCCGTTCCTGATCGTCCGCGACCACCTGAACTACGCGAGCGCCTCGGCGCTCATCCTGGCGGCGACGATCTCGAGCTCGGTCGTCCAGCCGCTCTTCGGGCACATCTCCGACCGCCGGTCGCTGCCCTGGTTGATGCCGATCGGACCGGTGCTCGGGGGGATTGGGGTCGGGTTGATCGGCATCGCCCCAAGCTACGGCGTGACCTTCGCCGCCGTGCTCCTGAGTGGGCTCGGGGTGGCCGCCTTTCACCCCGAGGCTTCGCGCTTTGCCAACTATGTCTCGGGCCAGCGCCGCTCGAGCGGCATGAGCCTGTTCTCCGTGGGCGGCAACGTCGGCTTTGCCCTCGGGCCGGTGCTGGTCACGCCACTCGTGCTCGCCTTCGGCCTGTCGGGGACGCTGCTGGTGATCATCCCGACCACGCTCATGAGCCTCGTCCTCATCCACGAGCTTCCTCGCCTGAGGGCCTTCCGCTCCGACGTCAGCGCCGGCCGGGTCACGCGCCGCGAGAGCGAGGATGCGTGGGGTCCGTTCGCGGTCCTCGCTCTCGTCATCGCGTTGCGCTCATTCGTCTACTTCGGCTTTGTCACCTTCATCCCCCTGTACTTCATCCATGACCTGCACACCGGCAAGACGGTGGGCTCTGCGGCGCTGACCGCGATGCTCGTGGGCGGCGCGGTGGGGACGCTGGTCGGGGGCCGTCTGGCCGATCGCTTCGGGCGCCGGACGGTGCTGCGGACCTCGATGCTGCTCCTGCCCGAGCTCATCGTCGGCTTCCTGCTCTCCGGCCCCGTCCTGGCCATCGTCTTCGCCGCTCTGGCCGGGGCGGCGACGATCGCAACTTTCGCGGTGACGATCGTCATGGGTCAGGAGTACCTGCCGGAGCGGATCGGGGTCGCCTCGGGGGTGACGATCGGCCTCTCGATCGGTCTCGGCGGCGTCGGTGCGCCGCTGCTCGGCCTGCTGGCTGATGCCGATGGCCTGCGCGCCGTCTTCGAGCTCATGGCGGTCTTCCCCCTCCCGGCGCTACTGCTCGCCCAGTGCCTGCCGTTGCCGGCTCCGGTGGCGGCGACGGCGGCCCCGGGAAGCCGGTCGCGGCGGGGAGAGGCGTCCGCGGGCTTCTCGCCGAGCTGACCGCGCCGAGGCGCGGATGGAGCAGGATTGCGGGCGGGGATCACGTAACCAACATCAATCGGCGCGGTACTTTGGCTGCTGACGCTGGTCCGTGGTGCCGCCGCAACTGACTCTCGTTCCCACGCCGCCACGATGGCCGCCGTCTCTGACCCCATGAGCTTCTTCCAGCGACATACCGTGCGCTTCACGCCCCGCTTGGCCGCAGTCGCCGCGGGACTGATCGGGCTCATCAATGTGGCCTCGGCCCTGACCCCCGGAATCCGCTGGCGCGGGCATCTCCTGCTCAGCTTCGAGCCCGTGGAGGCGGTCCGGGTCTTTCACGCCTTCGCGCTCCCGGCCGGTCTGGCCCTCCTTCTCGTCGCGCCCTATCTGGCCAAGCGCCGGCTCCGGGCCTGGCGCGTGGCGATCGTGCTCATGCTCCTGCTCGGCCTGCTCGATCTGCTCAAGGGCCTGGACTTCGAGGAGTCGGTGATCACCTGGGTGGTGGCGCTGGTGCTCATCTCCTCGCGTGCCGCCTTCACGGTGGACCACGATGAGCTGACGCTGCGCTCGGCCATCTGGCGTGTGCCCCTGCTCGGCCTGAGCGCACTCGCCGGGACCGCCGTCGCCGCCTGGGCGTCGGAAGGGCACCCCTCGCTGAGCTCAGTCATGCGCGAGACGGGCGATCTGCTGCTCTGGCGCAACGGGGGCCCGATCCATTTCCACCATCAGGCGGTCATCTTCCACCACCGCTTCGTCTGGCTCCCGCTCAGCGTGCATCTCGTCGAACTGGGGACGCTGCTGGCCATGGCCTATGTGGTCTTTCGGCCGTTGGCCGCGCCCAAGGCGCTCCCCGGACCGAGCTCACGACGGGCGGCGGCCGAACTGGTCCACGCCCACGGCACCGACACGCTGTCCTTCTTCAAGCTGCGCGAGGACAAGCACTACTTCTTCGGTCGTGACGGGCGGGCCTTCGTCGGCTACCGGATCGAGAACGGCGTACTGCTGCTCTCGGGCGATCCGGTCGGTCCCGAGGCCGCCTTCCGGCCCCTGCTCGCGGAGTTGCACGCCTTTGCCAGCGCGCGGGGCCTCAAGCTCGGCGCTGTCGGCGCGAGCGCGCGGGTCTGCCCGCTCTATGAGGAGCTCGGGCTCAAGACGATCTATCTCGGCGACGAGGCCCTGCTCGACCTTCAGCAGTTCTCCCTCCAGGGCCGGGCGATCCGGAAGGTCCGCCAGTCGGTGAGCCGCCTGAGCAAGGCTGGGTACGAGGCCGAGCTCCAACCGGTCGCGGGGCTCGACGCCGAGACGACCCAGGCCGTCGAGGGCGTGCTCGAACGCGGGCGCGAGGGCGCTCCCGAGCGCGGATTCTCGATGGCGATGGACTCGATCGGAGGTCCGCACGGCGATCAGACGCTGATCGTGCTCGCCCGGGACGGGGAGGGGGCGGTGCGTGGTGTCCTGCATTTCGTGCCCTGTTATGGCCGGTCGGCGATGTCGCTGTCGTTCATGCGCCGCGACCCCGGGACGCCCAATGGCCTGACCGAGTTCCTGGTCGTCAAGGCCGTCGAGCTCCTGCGTGAGCGCGGCATCGATGAGATGTCGCTCAACTTCGCGGCCTTCGCCAAGTGGATGCACAGCCCCGAGAAGCGCTCCGAGCGCGCGCTGGGCAAGTTCGTGACGCTCGGCAACCGGTTCTTTCAGATCGAGAGCCTGTACCGCTTCAACGCCAAGTTCTTCCCCCGGTGGGAGCCGCGGTACCTCGTCTACGAAGGCACGTTCGGTCTGCCACGCGCCAGCATCGCCGCTCTGTGGGCCGAGGGTCAGCTGTACAAGCCGGGCTTCCTGCGCGAGCGGGAGTCGTCACGGCGCACCACGCGCCGCGAGCGCGCTAACCTGCGGTTAACGTAGTCGGCTCCATGGACCATGCCGGTCCTGGACGATCGGCCGCGGACTTTCTTTTCACGCGACGCCCGCGTCGTCGCGCCGATAGCCTAGGCGGCCCTCGGGCCAGAGGAACTCAGCTTGATCAGCGCCAGTCGACAACTTGACGATGTGCCGTTCGCCTGCCACCGGCGATCGCACGAGAACCCCGAGGACTCGCGGTGTCGCTGAGCGCCGCCGCCTCCGCTGAGCCGACCATGCCTCTGCTCCGTTACTTCGACGTCGTGCTCGTGGTCGTCGCTGCCCCGATCATGCTCCTGATCGGCGTGCCCGCGGTCGGGTACCTGCTCGGGGCCGGCGCCTGGATCGCCCTGCGGGCCGTCGGCGTCGCCGCCGACCGCTTGGCCGTGGGCACCCCCGACACCAGCCGGCAGATCTCCATTCGGATGGCCTTCATGCTGAGCCGGTTGTTCCTGCTCGCGCTGGCCGTGATCCTGGCTCGGCAGTCCAGTCAGAACGACGGTCTCACGGCGCTCGTCGTGATCGTCTTCGCCTTCACAATGTCCATGGCCACGCTGGCCCTGAACCGGCCGGGGTCCCGATGAGCAACACGCGCAAACTGCTTCTATCGATCACCGGCTTCTACCTGCTCGGGATCGTGGCCCTGGTGGTCATCTTCGGGTTCGGCTCGAAGAACACCACATTCCAGATCCAGAACGAGTTCAAACTGGTCAACTGGGTCCACCTGGGCGTGTTCAGCATCAATCGGGCGGTCGTGTACCTGATCATCGCGGCGCTGCTGACGATCGTCACGATGGTGTGGATCTCGCGTCGCATGCATGCGCGCCCCAACCGGATCCAGACCGCCGTCGAGGTCCTGTACTCGTTGATGCGCGACAACATCACCAAGGGCAACATGGACGCCTCGATGGCGGCCAAGTGGTTCCCGTTCATCGGCGCGCTCTTTTTGTTCATCTGGTTCAGCAACCTGATCGGCTATCTGCCGCTGCCGACCAACTCAGAGGAGACGTTCAACGTCTTTGGCGCCCATATCCCGTCCTTCGCGCTGTACGCGGCGACGGCGAACATCTCGGTGCCGCTCGTCCTGGCGCTGGTGACATTCGTCTTCTTCAACTACGAGGGCGTTCGTGCGCAGGGCCCGGTGGGCTACATCAAGAGCCTGATCCCGTCCGGGGTCCGCGGTCCGATCCTGTTCCTCATCTTCCCACTGGAGATCATCTCCACGGTCATGCGGATCCTCTCGCTGACGATCCGGTTGTTCGCCAACATCCTCGCCGGCCACATGATCATCCTGTTCATGGCCGGAGGGCTCGCCGTCATCCTCGGCCTCAGCTTCCTGGGCTGGTTCACGCTGCCGGCCGCGTTCGTCCTCTACCTGTTCGAGCTCGGCCTCGTGGCCACGCTCCAGGCCTTCATCTTCGCAACCCTCGCCGCGATCTATCTCGGCGGCGCGGTCACTCATCACTAAACACAGAAGGAGCTGACCTCAGTGCTTACTCACATCCTCACCCTCGCCGCCGTCGGCAAGGGGCTCGGCATCGGAATCGGCGGTGGCCTCGGCGCCGTCGGTGCCGGCGTCGGTATCGGGATCATCTTCGGCAAGGTGATCGAGGCCGTCACCCGCCAGCCCGAGATGCGGGACGAGATCACGCAGATTCAGTGGCTCGGCTTCGCGCTGACCGAGGCGTGCTTCTTCTACGGCCTGGTCGCTGGGCTGCTCTCCTACGTCCTGAACTAGCGCGATGGCCTCCGTTCCCGTCGCCGCCTCGAGTGGCTCATTCCTGGTCTCGCCCAACGTCGGCCTGATGGTCTGGACGTTGCTGCTGTTCGGCCTCTCGGTGTTCGCGCTGAAGAAGTACGCCTTCCCACGCATCACCGAAGCGCTGGACCGGCGCCAGAAGTCGATCGAGGACTCGATCGACGCCGCCGAGCGCACCCGCACGGAGGCCGATCAGTTGCTGGCCGAATACCGCGAGCGCCTCAAGGAGGCGCGCGGGCAGGCGGACGAGATCGTCGGCCGAGCCCGCAAGACGGCCGAGACCCACGAACGTGAGGCCGAGGCCGAGGCCAAGGCCAAGCGCGAGCAGATGATGGAGCAGACCCGCCATGACATCGAGTCCGAGACCCGCCGCGCGATCCAGGAGATCCGCCGCGAGGTCGCCGACCTGACGGTGATGGCCACCGAGAAGGTGACCCGCAAGACGCTGACCGATGACGATCAGCGCCGCCTCGTCGAGGAGGCGCTCTCAGAGCTGGACTTCAGCGCCCTGAGCTCGGCCGAGGGTCAGAGGTAGGCAGGTGGAGGAGATCGCCCAGGTCTATGCGCGGGCGTTGTTCGACGTAGCCGTCGAGCGCGACGCGCTGGATGAGATCCGCGACCAGCTCGGCGCCTTTGCCGACGCCATGCACGAGAGCCATGATCTGGCGGTCTTCTTCTTCTCGCCCTACTTCTCGGTGCCCGAGAAGAAGGACGGCCTGAAGCGCACCGTCCAGGATGCCGATCCGGCGGTGGTCAACTTCCTGGAGGCGCTGATCGAGCGCCACCGGATGCCGGCCATCTTCCGGATCCGAACCGACTTCGACGCCATGTGGGAGAAGGAGCGCCGCCGCCTGCCCGTCCAGATCACCAGTGCGATCGAGCTCGATCGCACGGTCGTGGACAGCCTCGGCAAGCGCATCGGCGAACAGGTCGACCGCCAGGTGGAGGTGTCCAGCGACGTTGATCCGGACATCCTCGGAGGTGTGGTGCTCAGGGTCGGAAACGTGATCCTCGACGCCTCGATCAAGAACCGACTCGAACAACTGAGAAAGCAAGTCGCGCAGGCCTAGGCCGCCGCGTCGCAAGGGAGCCAGATTCCAGATGCAAATCAAGCCCGATGAGATCACTTCAATCCTCAAGAGCCGGATCGAGGGTCTCGATACCTCGAGCGCAGAGTTGACCGAGGTCGGGACCGTGCTCTCGGTCGCCGATGGCATCTGCCGCATCCACGGCCTCGAGGACTGCATGTCCTTCGAGATGCTCGACCTGCCTCATGACGTCACCGGTCTCGCGCTCAACCTCGAATCCGACAACGTCGGCGCCGTGCTGTTCGGCGACTGGGAGAACATCGTCGAGGGCGACACGGTCAAGCGCACCGGGCGCCTGCTCGAGATCCCGGTCGGTGAGGAGCTGCTCGGGCGGATCGTCGATCCGCTCGGCAACCCGCTGGACGGCAAGGGTGAGATCAACACTTCGAAGTTCCGGCCCGCCGAGCACAAGGCCCCGGGTGTCGTCCAACGTCAGCCGGTCACCGAGCCGATGCTCACCGGGCTGAAGGCGATCGATTCGATGATCCCGATCGGCCGCGGCCAGCGCGAGCTGATCATCGGTGACCGCCAGACCGGCAAGACCTCGATCGCCATCGACGCGATCATCAACAACAAGGACCGCGACCTGATCTGCGTCTACGTGGCCATCGGCCAGCGCAAGGCCACCGTCGTCCAGCTGGCCTCGGTCCTCGAGGACGCGGGTGCGCTGGAGAACACGATCATCGTCATGGCCGCCGCCGATGAGTCGGCGCCGATCAAGTTCCTGGCCCCCTACGCCGGTTGCGCGATGGCCGAGCACTTCCTCTACAATGGCAAGGCCGCGCTGACCGTCTATGACGATCTGACCAAGCACGCCAAGGCCTACCGCCAGATGTCGCTGCTGCTCCGCCGGCCCCCGGGTCGCGAGGCCTACCCCGGCGACGTCTTCTACCTGCACTCGCGGCTGCTCGAGCGCGCCGTCAAGCTCAACGACGATCTCGGCGGCGGCTCATTGACCTCGCTGCCGATCATCGAGACGCAGGCCGGCGACGTTTCGGCCTACATCCCGACCAACGTCATCTCGATCACCGACGGCCAGATCTTCCTGGAGCCCAAGCTGTTCTACTCCGGTGTGCGGCCGGCCATCAACGTCGGCATCTCGGTCTCGCGTGTGGGCGGCAACGCCCAGATCGGGCCGATGCGCAAGGTCGCCGGACGGCTCAAGCTCGAGCTCTCCCAGTACCGCGACCTCGAGGCCTTCGCCCAGTTCGGCTCCGATCTCGACGCCGACACGCGCGCCTCGCTGGCCCGCGGTGTGCGACTGGTCAACACGCTCAACCAGAACGAGCGTCATCCGATGCCGGTCGAGGACCAGGTGGTCCAGATCTTCGCCGCCACCAACGGCTACGTCGACCGCATCAACGCCGACAAGGTGAGCGGGTTCCTCGCCGATCTGGCCGAGTCGATCCGCGGCAACGAGCCCGACCTGGTCAAGAAGATCGCCGGCGGCGATTGGTCAGACGACACGCAGTCCCAGCTCGACAAGGCCGTCAAGCAGTTCGCCGAGGACTTCGGCTATGACCTCGACGAGGAGGGCCTGGCGCTCGACGACGATGACGAGCCGGCGCGCCCCCGCTCGGAGGCGAGGGACGACAGTTCTGACTCCGACGGGGCCGAGTCCGATGAGGACCGCCAGGCCGAGGCCGCGGCGGCCTAGCGCAGTTCGATGGCCACCTCGCAGCGAGACGTTCGCAACCGCATCAGCGCGGTCAAGAACATCCAGAAGATCACCCGGGCGATGGAGATGGTCGCCGCCGCCCGGCTGCGCCGCGCAGAGCAGCGGATCGAGGTCCTGCGTCCGTACGCCGACGCGATCCGCCGCATGACCCGCCAGGCCGCCGAGGCCGCCGGTGATCTGCCGCGGCTGCCGATCCTGGCCGAGCACGAGCAGGTGTCGCGGGTCGGCTTGCTGGTGGTGGCCGGAGACCGCGGCCTCGCCGGTGCCTTCAACTCCAACGCCGTTCGGGCCGGGATCGCTGCCGCTCGCGAGCACGGCGCGGAAAGCCGGGAGGCCGTGTTCTTCGCCTCCGGGCGCCGCGGTGCCTCCTCGCTGGCCTTTCGCGGCTACGAGCCCGTTGAGCGCTTCACCGGCTTCACCGAGCGTCCCGCCTACGCCGACGCGCGGCGGATCGCCGAACGCCTGATGGCCGCCTACGTCGATGACGAGGTCGATCAGGTGGAGATCTTCTACAACGGCTACATCTCGCCGCTCTCGCAGGAGATGCGCCGCGAGACGCTGCTGCCGCTGCAGAAGGCCACGCTGCTTGACGAGGACGACGAGAGCGAGGACGACGCCAAGCAGGACTCATCGCAGCCGCGGGCCCTCGTCGAGTACGAGCCCGACCCCGAGGAGATCCTCAAGCGTCTGGTCCCCGACTACGTCGAGATTTCTATCTACCGTGCGCTCCTGGAATCCAGCGCCTCCGAGCTCGGAGCCCGGATGACCGCGATGCGCAACGCCTCGGACAACGCCAGCACGCTGATCGAGGATTACACGCTCCAGATGAACCGCGCGCGCCAGGCGGAGATCACCCAGGAGATCATGGAAGTCGTCGCCGGTGCCGAGGGCCTCGGCTAGCCTCGAGCGGCGCCAAGACAGGAGAAGAAGACACATGTCTGCCACCACGGAAGCCAGCACCAGCGAGTCCCAGCAGAACACCGGCACGATCGAGGAGATCCAGGGGGTTGTGATCGAGGCCGTGTTCCCCGACAAGCTGCCTCACATCAACAACGCGATCCTCGTCAAGCGTCCTGACGCGGCCAAGGCCGAGGAGGACGAGGACATCGCCGCCACCAACAACGAGTACCTCGTCTGCGAGGTCCAGCAGCATCTGGGCGACAACCGTGTCCGCGCCGTGGCCATGGACACCACCGACGGTCTCTCCCGCGGAACGCAGGTGATCGACACCGGCGCGCCGATCACGGTGCCGGTCGGCCGGGTCACGTTGGGGCGGATCTTCAATCTGCTCGGCGAGCCGATCGATCTCGGGGACGCGATCCCCGAGGACACCGAGCGCTGGCCGATTCACCGCAAGGCACCGACCGTCGAGGCTCTGACCCCGACCACGGAGATGTTCGAGACCGGGATCAAGGTCATCGATCTGCTCGCCCCCTACGCCCGCGGCGGCAAGGTCGGCCTGTTCGGCGGC